>Ga0164243_10001200_pt1 | contig 44659 bp, 38 predicted proteins | sample OricompcompostOP_FD_108781 | JGI IMG/M metagenome (GOLD analysis project Ga0164243, IMG submission 108781) | Organic Plus compost microbial communities from Emeryville, California, USA - Original compost - Organic plus compost (OP) | ecosystem: Engineered > Solid waste > Mixed feedstock >...
GACGCCGCGCGAGGAGCGCGTGCTGCGCATGCGCTTCGGCATCGGCATGAACACCGACCACACGCTGGAAGAAGTCGGCCAGCAGTTCTCGGTGACGCGCGAACGCATCCGCCAGATCGAGGCCAAGGCGCTGCGCAAGCTCAAGCATCCGAGCCGCAGCCGCAAGCTCAGGAGCTTCCTGGACAGCTAGCGATCAGGAGCGTCCGCTTGCCAGTCTGAATCGAAAAGCCCGGCCAACCCATTGGCCGGGCTTTTGTTTTCGACCTTATCTCGGCGTCCTATTTCGCGCCGACGGGGAAGGCGGGAAGCTTGGCGATGTCATCAGCGTCGTGCTGGACCACCAGCGTGGCCTTCAGCGTTTTGGCGATTCTTTCCAGCCGGTCCATCGACGCCAGCGATTCGGCGCGATCGGTATTGAAGGGCGGGACGCCGTGGTTCTCGAACTGCCGTTCGAAGTGAACCGTGTCGCCGCTCAGCAGGACCGGACCCGTCGCGGCAAGCCGGACGAGCAGGGAGTGGCTGCCGGCCGTGTGTCCCGGCGTCGCCAGCATCACCACGGAACCGTCGCCGAAGACATCCTTGTCGCCGCTTACGGGTTCGAGGGCGCCGCCGCCGGTCAGCCACGGCGCGACCAGCGCGCTCTCCACGCCGAAGGGCGGCGGATCGGCCCTGAGACCGTCGAGGTCGCCCTTTCCGATCAGCATGCGCGCCTGCGAAAAATCCGCCGCCTGGCCGAGATGGTCGAAATGGTTGTGGCTGATTCCCACGATGGAAATATCGGCCGGTTTGACGCCGATCTCGCCGAGCTGGTCGACGACCGTTCTTGCCAGCGTCGGCGCCATTGCCGCGTCGGTGTCCTGTGGGGCGCCGAGCAGGGAGGCGGGCAGCCCCGTGTCCCAGAGCATATAGGCCTTGTCATGGCGGATCAGGTAGCAACTGTCGGTCAGCATCCGGGACATGCCGGCGTAGTCGAACGTGTCCGAGAAGGTGCTCAGGTCCTTGACCTTGATCGAGCCGCAGTCGAGCCGCCACAGTTCCATGTCAGCGGCATGGGTGATCGTGGTGGTCGTCGTCAGCGCCGCCGCGATCGCGAATATCCTGAAATTCATCATTGGTCTCCGTTGGCTGGCGTCTGTGCGACGCTCCGCGGCAGGATGATCGGCAAAGCGGAGAGGATGCGCCGGAAAGGGCATATGGATGTGCCCGAAACGCTCGATCCGGTGTTTGCCCGCGGGCAATCAGGCGTTAAATTCTGGATATGCTGACCGATGGACACGCCACCAATCGCGGCCTTGCAAGGCTGCTGCTCGAGCGCCTGAGGCCGCTGGCGAGCCGCATGGACGCCCTGGAGCCCTCGCAGGTGCGGATGCGCGGGCCGCGACTGTTCGGCTATTGCTGCGTCATGCGTGAGCGGTTGACGCGCATCTCGACGCAAAAGCCGCGCATCGGCATCGTGCTGAGCGGAGAGAAGGAGTTCTGGCTGGGAGATGCCGGTCAGCATTTCTCGGCAGGCGACGTCTTTGCCCTGCCTGCCGGCGTCGAATTCGACGTCGTCAACATTCCTTCGGACGCGAACGGCCTCTACGAATCCGTCCTGGTCGAGATCGATCACATCCCGGCCGCCCTTCGGGGGCATGCGGTTCGCGCCCGCCAGCCGCGCGGCTTCGACCTGCGCATTCCGCTCACCGCCGAACTGGTGGACGCATTGAGCCATGCCGCGATCCTGCTCGGCGCGTCGGACCATGCGACGGCGCTTGCCGAACACCGGCTGACGGAAGTGCTGATGCTGCTTGCCAGGGTGCCGGTCGCAGCCTGCCTGTTCTCGCGACCGCTGGGTGAGCGCATCGCCTGGCTGGTGATGGCGGACCCGATGAAGCGGTGGACCGCCGAAAGTCTCGGGCGCGAATTGGGCCTGGCGGGATCGACGCTTCGTAGGAAGCTCACCGAGCAGGGGATATCGCTGCGCGATACGCTGGCGATGGCGCGCATGACCGTCGCACATCGCGTGCTGCAAGAGGGAACAGGCAGCATCACCGAGGCCGCGGCGGCGGCCGGATACGCGTCGCGTTCGCATTTCGCGCGTCGCTTCAGGCAGGTTTATGGCACGCCGCCCGCCGCCGTGCGCCCGCTGAACAGCGCTTCCACCTGACTGTTTCGGGTTCGGTAGGCCCAATCGTTCTATTTTAATTGCGACATTGATTGAATAAAAGCGACATTCCGGGTTGTGCCTGCCGGCCCTGTCGCTATGCTTCCGCTCGTTCACAATCAAATCCGTCAGCCACTCTCCGCGCCGCTGTTGCGCGGGGCTGACCATTTCATCGGAGAGGAGAAACCGAACCAGATGGACCATAGAACCGACGCGTTGAACTACGACCAGACCGGCAAGATCAGTCTCGACCATGTCTATAACGAACCGGATCCCAAGGCCTATTTCTCCACCTTGAGAAAACTCGGCTACCGGGTGCCGGAGGAAGCGAAGCCGGTGTTCCAGCGGTTGCTGAGCGCCAAACGGGAAGCGACGGGCGAGGACAAGGCGAAGCTGGTGGACGTCGGCTGCTCCTACGGTGTCAACGCCGCGCTTCTCAAGCATGGCATGTCGCTTGAGGACCTCTACCGTCTTTACGGCAGCGACGCCCCCGATGACCATGGCATGATGCTGACGCGAGACCAGGGTCTGTTCACCGGCGCCGTCGATGATGCGCTTTCGGTTGTCGGCGTGGACGCCGCCGAGCGCGCCATCGCCTATGCGGTCGATGCCGGTGTGCTGGACGCGGGCGTGGCGACCAACCTGGAAAAGCGCCAGCCGACTTCCACCGACGTCGAGGCGGTGGAGAATGCCGACATGATCATCTCAACGGGATGTGTCGGCTATGTCACCCGGACCTCGCTGGAGCGGTTGGTGGAGACCAGCCTGGAGAACAATGTCTGGATGGCGAATTTCGTGCTGCGCATGTTCGACTATGAACCTGTCGAACAGATGATGGCGGAGCGTGGCTACGTGACCGAGAAACTCGCCGGCGCCGTCTTCCCGCAACGCCGCTTCGCCTCCGAACAGGAGCGCCAGAGGGTGCTGGACAATGTCAGCGATCGCGGGATTTCGCCGGACGGCCTGGAATCCACGGGCTGGTATTTCGCCGAACTGCACGTCTCGCGCCCGGCGAACGACGGCACGCGGCTTCCGCTCGAAACGCTGTTGGCGGCCTGATCGGCGGAAGGTGCGGTCGCAGATCTGCGCCGAATGCTGCTGCATTGAATCGATAAGCCCGGCTAAAGGATTGGCCGGGCTTTGTTTTGAATGGTTGGACGTCAAGCGGCGCGCTCGTGCTCCCGGACATGTTCGCGACCTTCAGTCCGGTTCGTTCTCGGCGTTCGTGACTTCGGCGCGGGGGTCGCGGGAATCGGCCTTGCCGGTGCGCTGCGCTTCGACTTCCGTATCGTCGCGGCGGGCGCGTTCGGCCGCCACCAGCACCACCGGAACGGTGACATTGGCGACGACGCCGGCCGCGGTGTCGCCGAGCAGCAATTCCTTGCCCGACCGCTGCGCCACGCCCATGACGACGAGCGCCGCGCCTCTGGCAGCCTCCCGGCAAATGCTGTCGGCGGCACCGCGGCGCGTGCGCATGTCGGTGCGCACCGGCACGCCGTAGTGCTCGCCGAGATCGGAGATGTCCTTCAACGTCGCCTCCTCGTGCCGATGGGAGAGCGAGGCGTTATCGGCCTTCCCCGCGAGCGAGACATAGAGCGCGCGCACCGAGGCGCCGTTGGCGCGGGCAATGGCGAAGGCGACGTCGGCGGCGCGGCGCGACACTTCGGTGCCGTTGACCGGGACGAGGATGGTCGAGCGATCGTCGATCGAGGGGATGTTTCTGCCCTTGCCGCGTGGCTTGAAGACGAGGCAGAGCGGACCGTCGAAGCCGCTGGTCAACTCGTTGAGCTTCTGTGAATAGGCACCTTTGGGTGTCAGGGCATGGTCGATGCCGACCAGCATCAGATCATAACCCTTGCGCGCTTCATCGGCGATGGTTTCCGGCGTCGCTTCCTTCTCCTTCGGCGCGCTCAGCTGCATCTTGTCGACCGAGAGCTTCTCGCGCTCGCGCGTGGCGGCGGCGCTGATCCCGGCGCCTTCCTTGACGGCGTCGAGGGCTTCCCTGGCGACCGTCTCGATGTCGTTGCGAGCGGTGGTCAGCGGCAGAACTGTCGTCGGCATGCCCTTCGCGCCGCCGAGCAGGCCCGTGAGATAGGCCGTGTAGCGGCCGATGGGGCTTTTGTCCGCCACCAGCAGCAGGCGCTGCAGCTTGGCCACGAAGCCGCGCTCGTCGAGCGCCTCGCGTTCGAGCCTCTCCTTTTCCTTCTCGCCGAGCGGAATGCGGCCGAGCGCCCAGCGCAGCATCGGCGGCATGATCAGCGTCGTCACCACCGCCATTGTCACGATCATGGTGAAGAGGTTCGGGGACAGGATGTTCATCGACAGGCCGATGGTGGCGACGATGACCTCGGTGGAGCCGCGCGCGTTCATGGCGCTGCCGACCGCCATGGCCTCCTTCCAGGAAAGGCGCGCCATGCGGCTGCCGGCGAAGGCGCCGGAGAACTTGCCGACGCTGGCGACGATGACGAGAGCGACGGTCAGCAACGCCAGTTGCGGGCTGGCGAGCACCGTCAGGTCGGCCTCAAGGCCGGCAATGCCGAAGAAGATCGGCATGAAAAGGGCGGTAATCACGCCGCGTAACTGGCTTTCGATGCGATCCGACAGGATCGGGGATTCGCCCACCAATATGCCGGCGACGAAGGCGCCGAGCACCGTATGCACGCCCAGCATGTCGGTTATCAGCGCCATGACGCACATGACGATCAGGATGACGGTGATGACGGCGTATTCGCTCAGCAGCGTGTCGTTGGCCCAGCGGATGAGGAAAAAGACGATGCGCCGGCCGAGCGTCAGGCTGAAGGCCATGAACAGAAGCACGCCGCCTATGGTTCCTATCAGCGACAGCGGCTCCAGCCGCCCCTTGGTGGCGATGCCGAAGGTCATGGCGATGATGACCCAGCCGATCGTATCCTCGATGATGGCGGAGGCGACGATCACCTGGCCGAGGTCGCGGCGCATGAAGTTCATCTCGCGCACGATGATGGCGACGATCTTGACCGACGAGATCGACAGCGCCGTTCCGAGAAAAAGCCCGACCACGAGGCGCTGGTCGGGCTCCGGCAGCAGCGATTGCGGCAGGACCTGCGCCAGGGCGAAACCGCAGGCGAACGGCACCAGGATGCCCGTCGTGGAGATCGAGACGCAGGCGGCGCCCACCCGGCGCACCAGCCTCAGGTCGGTTTCCATGCCCGTCAGCAGCAGCAGCATGAGGATGCCGACCTGGCCGACCGCCTTGATCATGCTCATCTGGGTTGGATCGCTTGGAAAGATGAGGTGCTGGGCGGACGGCCACAGCCAGCCGAAGAAGGAGGGGCCGAGCAGGATGCCGCCGATGAGCTGACCCATCACGGCGGGTTGGCCAAACCGTTCGAGGATCTCGCCGAAGCCGCGCCCGACGACCAGCAGGAGCAGGATCTGGGCGACGAACATGGCTTCGCTGGCGCCTGAGCCGATCTTGGCGCCTTCCGCGCCCCAGGCGCTCGCCGATGCGAGCGCCAGCGCTGTGCCGAGAAGAACGGTAACCAGCCCACGGACGGGCAGCGTGCCATGATTGTTCGTCTGCATGACCCCTCAATACGCCGAACGGCTTGCCGCATAAACGCATGAAGGGTCGGGAATGTTGCCTCCATGCACAAGTGAAAATTATTCGGCGGAGACGCGTGTGCCGACAATCGGACGCGCGGTCTTTACGCCGACGAGCCGGCGGGTATGCTGGCGGGCATGGCGGCTGGAGGATTGGCATTGTCGATCGAATTCCTCATCACCACCCTGGTCATCGTCGCATCGCCCGGAACCGGCGCCCTGTTCACCATCGGGGCAGGGCTGTCGCGCGGCGGCCGCGCCAGCCTCGTGGCGGCCTTCGCCTGCACGCTCGGTATCGTGCCGCATCTTCTGGCCGCGCTGACGGGCCTCGCGGCGCTGCTGCACGCCAGCGCGCTGGCCTTCGAGATCGTGAAATACGCCGGCGTCGCCTATTTGCTCTATATGGCGTGGGGGACGCTGCGCGAGCGTGGCGCGCTGAAGGTCGAGACGAAATCCGACGCCCGCAGCGTGCTCCAGGTGGTGCGCGACGGCGTTCTGGTGAACCTTCTCAATCCGAAGCTTTCCATCTTCTTCGTGGCCTTCCTGCCGCAGTTCATCGCGCGCGACGAACCGCATGTCGTGGCGCGCATGCTTGAACTGTCGGGCGTGTTCATGCTGGCCACCTTCGTCATCTTCTCCGTCTACGGCCTGTGTGCTGCGCTGATGCGCGACCGGGTGATCGGCAGTCGGCGCGTCATGACATGGATGCGCCGTTCCTTCGCCGCCTGCTTCGTGGCGCTCGGCGCGCGGCTGGCGCTGCAACAGCAATAGGATCGGACCACTGGCCGGATTTCAGACACGGTTTTTCGTTTCGACCACCGGGGCGCGGCTCTACGAGTTCACCGATCACGCCCGGCGGTTCGTGCGCGAGGCCGGCGTCGACACCGGATTGCTGACGGTGTTCGTGCGCCACACCTCCTGTTCCCTGCTCATCCAGGAGAACGCCGACCCGGACGTGCGGCGCGATCTCGACGCCTTTTTCGAGCGGCTGGTGCCGCCCGCCGACGATCCGGCCATGGCCTATCTGGTGCATCGCGACGAAGGGCCGGACGACATGCCGGCGCATATCAAGGCTGCGTTGACGGCGGTTTGCCTGTCGGTGCCGGTCGGCGGAGGAAGCCTGCTGCTCGGAACCTGGCAGGGCCTTTATCTGTTCGAGCATCGCAGCCGGCCGCACCGGCGCGAGATCGTGCTTCACCTGAACTGAGACCCGGCGGACCGGGACCGCTGCGGCAGCCTTCGTTATCTCGCTCGATACATCGTAAGATATATCTTGACATGGTGACGGGTCGATCGTAATTAAGATATATCGTAAGACATATCTAAGGAGTTTCGAATGTTTGGACACAGGCACAAATTCAGGGGCGAGCACCCCTTCATGCACATGGCCGGCCGCTTCGGCGGGCGGGGCGGTTTCGGTCCGTTCGGCGGACACGGCATGCGCGGCGGCGGCGGCCGCGGCGGACCGGGCGACATGCTGCGGGCCGGCCGGATGCTGGGCGACGGCGACCTCAAGCTGATCACGCTCGCGCTGCTTTCGCAGACGCCGCGCCACGGCTACGACATCATCAAGGCGCTCGAGGACATTTCGAGCGGCTTTTACGTGCCGAGCCCGGGCGTCGTCTATCCGACGCTGACCTTCCTGGAGGAGGCCGGCTATGCGGTTTCGGAAATGGACGGCACCAAGAAGGTGTTCTCCATCACCGATGCCGGGCGCGCGCATCTGGAGGAGAACCAGCCGCTGGTCGACCGCGTTCTGGAGCATCTCGAGCGCTTCGGCGCCAAGATGGCCAAGGCGCGGGAATGGTTCGGCTGGGACGATGACGAGGACAGGCGCGGCGCCGGGCGCCGTGGCCACAGTCCGCAGTTCCGCGCCGTGCGCAAGCGGCTGAAGGCCGCGCTCGCCGACATCGCCGAAGGCTCGGACGAGAAGCAGGCCGAAGCCGTCAGTATACTCGACGGTGCGGCGGAAGCCCTGGAGGCGCTGGCGCGGCGCTGATCCCGTCGACAAGGGAATAGGAGAGTAGGGCAGTACGGCAATAGGGGGATGGTGGACAGCAGCCGGACGATCGGCGATTGTTTCCTACTGCCCTACTGCCCTACTGCCCTACTGCCCTACTGCCCTACTGCCCTACTGCCCTACTGCCCTACTGCCCTACTCCCCTACTCCCCTACTGCCCTACTCCCCTACTCCCCTACTCCCCTGTTGTCGCCTTCCCGGTTGCGCAAAGCGTGCCCAAAGGCCATCCTGTTCGCGAGGAGAAGAACCGATGTCCTTTTTGAAACGTCTTTTCGGCGGCGGCGGCTCCGAAGAAGGTACGGCCGAGGCGCAAACCGCCAAACAGGTCGAGCACAACGGCTTCACGATCAGCGCGACGCCCTTCAAGGCCGAAGGCCAGTACCAGACCTGCGGCGTCGTCTCCAAGGAGGTCGGCGGCGTGGTGAAGGAACACAAATTCATCCGCGCCGACCGCTTCGCCGGACTGGACGACGCGGTCGACATCTCGATCCGGAAGGGCATCCAACTGGTCGAGGAACAGGGCGAGAAGCTGTTCGGCTGAGACGTATTGGGCGGCGGGACATTCACGCGATCCCGGAATGACGTCATAGCGTTGTTCGCGTGCTCGGCTCAGCCTCTCGCGACCGGCGTCAGCGTCATCCGGACGACGCCGGAGCGGCGCACGATGGTCAGTTCCGTTTCCGTGTCGATGCGTCCGGCGTCCAAAGCCCTCACGAGGTCGTCCACGCCGGCGATGGCGCGGCCGTCAACCGCAGCGACGATGTCGCCCTGCTTCAGGCCCGCTTTCGCTGCAGGCCCGTTTTCCTCGACCGAGCGCAAACGCACCGCCGTGGTGCTGGCAAGCTGCGCCATCAGCGCCGCGCGGCGAGGCAGGGCCACCGTGTCGGCCGAGACGCCGATATAGGCGCGGCGCACGCGGCCGAAGCGGATGATCTCGGAAATGACGAAATTGGCGGTGTTGGAGGCGACGGCGAAGGCGATGCCCTGCGCGCCGCGGATGACGGCCGTGTTCACGCCCACCGCCTCGCCCGCCGTCGAGACCAGCGGGCCGCCGGAATTGCCGGGGTTGAGGGCGGCATCGGTCTGGATCACGTCGTCGATCAGGCGGCCTGTCGAGGCGCGCATGGAACGGCCGAGCGCCGAGACGACGCCCGCCGTCACCGTCCATTCGAAGCCGAGCGGATTGCCGATGGCGATGGCGATCTGGCCGCGCCGAAGCCGTCCGGAATCGCCGAGCGGGGCGATGTCGGCGAAATGCCCGTCGGCGCGCACCAGAGCGATGTCGGTATCGGGATCGCTGCCGAGGACGCGGCCTTCTGCGACCGCTCCGTCCGGCGTGGTGACGCGCACCCTGCGCGCATCGCCGACGACGTGGAAATTGGTCACGATCAGCCCGTCCGGCGCAATGACGAAGCCGGAACCGTGGCCGCCCGTCTCGCGCCTGTCCGGCACGGCCGCGCGCTCGATGCGGCAGACGGCTGGGCCGATGCGATCGACCGCGTCGGCGACGCTCGCGGAATAGGCGTCGAGCAGGGCGGAATCGTCCGGGTGAGGCAAGGGGGCCGGCAGGGCCATGACGGGATCCGTGCGAAAGTGAATTGCGATGCCTATATGTGCGCAACGCCTCTTCCGGTCGCGACCTCGCCAGATGGTCAGTGCCCAGCTAGCCTTCAGGCGAGTAGGATCGACGGGACGATGCGGCAATATCGGGGGCAGTGGGCCTGACGGCTCAAAACCCCGATGCGGGCAGCGATGCCCAGGAGAACCAGGATGAACGACTTCAATCCCGCCGCCTTTTCCAACGCCGTCGCCGACGTCGCCGAACAGGTCGCGGCGGTCACCGCCAGTTTCGCCACCCATCACGGCCGCACGGCAAGCGCCTTCCACTGGCGCGACGGCCTGTTCGTCGCCGCCGAGGAAACCGTCGAGCCTGACGAACAGGTCGAACTGACGCTCGGCTCGGGCGAAACCGTGCAGGTCGAGCTTGCCGGCCGCGATCCGTCCACCGGGATCGCGCTGTTCAGGCCGGCTACCACGCCGCATCTTCCGTTGCTGCAGAAAGCGGGCGCGGTGCGGCCCGGCAATCTTGTGGTCGCGGCGGGGCGGGACGGCGACAACGAACTGGCGGTGCTCGGCACCGTCGGCGAGGTCGGTCCCGCATGGCGGTCGCTGCGCGGCGGCGCGATCGACCGGCGCATCAACCTTGCCGTGGCGGCCGGCGGCCGGTTCGAGGGCGGGCCGGTGACCGATCTCGGCGGCGCGCTGGTCGGCATGCTCGTGTTCGGGCCGCGCGGGCGCGCGCTGGTCATTCCCTTCGAGACGATCGAGCGCACGGTGGCTGTCCTTCTTGAAAAGGGCCATGTGTCGCGCGGCTATCTCGGCGCCGGCCTGCATCCCGTGCGCGACGGCGAGGTGCGCGGCGCGATGGTGATGAGCCTGGACGATGCCGGGCCTGCAAAATCGGCGGGCCTGGCGCTCGGCGACATCGTCACCGCCTGGAACGGCGAGGCCGTGCGCGGCCCGCGCGAGCTGATCCGCAGGCTGGGGCCAGACAGCGCCGGCACGACCGTCACGCTCTCCGTCGTCCGCGGCGGCGAGGCGCGCGACGTCACCATCACCATCGGCGAAAAACCATTGAGCTGAGAGGACCCATGCTGGCGAGAAACGAACTCGGACACAGGCTGGCGATCCTGATCGTCCTGGAGGATGCGCGGCGGGCGGACCGGCTTGCGGTGTCGCTGTCGGGATCGGAAGACCTCATTCCCATGCTCGCGGGTGAATTGCACACGGACGACGCGGTGGACGTCGCCATCGTCGATGAGGCGGCGGTCGGGCATGTTTCGCTGGAAGGCACGCCGCGGGTGCTGCTTTCCAGCGGGCCAGTGGAGCAGCGGGAGCGCTTTGCCGCCATCCTGCCTGCCGGCGCGGAGCCCGCGCTCATCGCGGCAGCCGCCCGGCTCGCAGCGGCCGGCTATCATATCGTCGCGGGCGCTGCGGCGCGCCGCCAGGACATATCGGTGCCGGCCGATGGCGAGCGCGAACAGGATGGAGCCTATTCCGGCCAGCCGCCCCTTCATCTGTCGCCGCGGGAGGCGGAGGTGCTGGCGCTGCTCGCCGAAGGCGCGCCGAACAAGGTGATCGCCCGGCGTCTCGACATCTCGGTGCACACGGCGAAGTTCCACGTCGCCGCGATCCTCACCAAGCTGGGCGCCGCCAACCGCACCGACGCCATCGCCACGGCCATGCGGCAGGGGCTGGTGCTCGTCTAGCTCGAGCGCGCGGCGACGCAGCGTCAAGCGGCCAGGCCGCGCTTGCGCCTTGCATGGCCCGTTCATGGCGGGCAAGGATGCCTCATCGCAAACGGAGGCTCCGCATGTCGCTCAAGGGAAAGACGCTCTTCATCTCCGGCGGGTCGCGCGGCATCGGGCTGGCGATCGCGCTGCGCGCGGCGCGTGACGGGGCCAATGTGACGATCGCTGCCAAGACCGCCGAGCCGCATCCGAAATTGCCGGGCACCATCTACACGGCCGCCGAGGAAATCGAGGCGGCGGGCGGCAAGGCCCTGCCGCTGGTGTGCGACATCCGCGACGAGGCGCAGGTGGCCGAAGCGGTGGCCAGGACCGCCTCGGCCTTCGGCGGCATCGACATCTGCGTCAACAATGCGTCCGCCATCCAGCTCACCGGCACGCTGGAAACGGACATGAAGCGCTATGACCTGATGAACCAGGTCAATGCGCGCGGCACCTTCCTCGTCTCGAAATTATGCATTGAGCATCTGAAGTTGGCGCAAAACCCTCACATCCTGAATCTGGCGCCGCCGCTCGACATGAAGGCCAAGTGGTTCAAGAATCACGTCGCCTACACGATGGCCAAGTTCGGCATGTCGCTGTGCACGCTTGGCATGAGCGCCGAATTCGAGAAGGACGGCATCGCCGTCAATTCGCTGTGGCCGCTGACGACGATCGACACGGCGGCCGTCCGCAACCTACTCGGCGGCGCGACGGTGGCTGCGATGAGCCGCTCGCCCGAGATCATGGCGGATGCGGCCTACGCGATCTTCAATCGCCCGTCGCGCGAGGCAACCGGCAATTTCTATATCGACGAGGAGGTGCTGCGCGCCGAGGGCGTGTCCGACTTCTCCAGATACGCATCGGATGCGGGAGGACCGCTGGCCGGCGATTTCTTCGTTCCCGATGATGCGTTCGAGCGCACGGATACAAAGGTGACGCGAGCGTTCTAGGCTGCATCGTCGGGGTCCTCAAAGAACAAGGCTCCCCGGCGTAAGCCGGAGAGCCTTGCGTCCCGCTGGAGTCGGGACGGGGCAGGGAACCCCGCCCACGAATCTGGGGAGGAAGACGCCGCGATTCAATAAGCTCGCGGCGTCTCGCCGCTATTGCGCGCTGGCCACCGGCGCCACCAGGGGCGTGATGCGCCTTACCGCCACACGCCGGTTCTCGCGGTTGGCGTCTTCGGTATCGATCTTCAGATACTCCTCGCCGTAACCTTGCGTGGTCAGGTTCTCGGCGGGGATGTTGAAAACGCTGGTCAGGGCCTCCGCAACCGACTGGGCGCGCTCGTCGGACAGGACGAGGTTGGACTCGTCCGACCCGACGGCATCGGTATGGCCTTCGATCAGGAAAGTCTCGGCCGGGTTGTCCTTGAGGATCCTGTTGATGGCGTCGCCAAGGGCTTCCAACTTGTCGACCTGGTTCTCGCCGATCTCCGCCGAGCCGGTGTCGAAGGTGATCGTGTCGAGATCGACACGGCGCACCTTGTCGCGGATGCGGGCCGAATGGACCACCTCGTCGACCGAGTAGATACGTTCGACCGGCTCGACCGGCGGCGCGTCGAGGTAGGTGTAATAGTCGTCCGGTTCGGCCGACTGGGCATCCAGGATGTACTGGTTGGCCGGAATGTCGAGCACCAGCGGCGGAAGGTCCGCGCCGGCATCGACATAGCCGCGCCGGATGTTGCCGTAGTCGTCCTCGGGTACGTAGTAGAGAACGATCTCGCGGTTGTCCGGCATGATGCGCGAGCGCCGCACGATGTCGCCGTCCGCGTTGCGGATGGTGACGACGCGGGCACCGTCATCCTTGACGATGGTGTAGCGGGAGAAGCCGTCCGGCAATTCCTCGACGTAGGAATCGCGGGCATGGCGTTCCAGCCGCCGGTTGGTGCCGCGGTTGTCGACATAGATGTTGTCGCCGTATTTGACGATGACCCTGTTGTCGATCTCCTTGACGACGGTGCCGTCGTCGCGGTCGTGGCGATCCTCGCGGCGCTTGCGCCATTCGTCGCGCCAGCGGTCGCGGTCGATCCGCTTGCCCTGAACGGCTTCCACCGACTCGATGCGGTCATGGCGCCGAATCCTGTCCTGCGCGGCGGAATCCGACTGCGGCAGCGGTCCTGGCTTGCCCTCGGGAGGCTGGTTGCGGGGGCGCTCGCCCCGCTCGTTCTTGCCGCCGCGCTCATGCCTGTTGCCGGCGCGCTTGCCGCTGTCGGTCAAAGGAGCCGCGTTGTCAGGCAGAGGCTGGGCGTTGGGCGTGCCCTTGGGCAGAACCTGAGGCCTGGTGTCTGCCGGCAGTTCGGGTTTGGCGGGCTTGCCGTTGGCCTGATTTCCGGCGGCCGGCTTTTCTCCGGCGGCCTTGCCCTGACCAGGCTGAGGCGGCTGCGGCCTGGCGCCGTCGTCGGGTTGCGCCTGTCCTCCGGGTTGCTCCTGTTGGCCGGGCTGCGCCTGTTGGCCGGGCTGGCCTTCCTGCCGCTGTCCTTTTTCGGGCCGTTCGCCGCGCTTCTTCTTGTCCAGATAATCGCGCAGCTTCTCCTGCTTCGATTCCGGCTGCGAGGCCTGGCTGTTGTCCGGCTGTTGGGCAGGCTCGCCCTTCTGCCCGGGTTTCGGCTTCGGCTGGGGGGTTGCCTCTCCGGTCGAGTCGCCACTCCCGGCCGGCTTGCCGTTTTCAGGCTGCTGCGGCTTCGGTTGCGCCTGCTTTTGCGCGGGCTGCTCGCCGTTCTTCTTCTTGTTCAGATAGTCGCGCAGCTTTTCCTGGCGGGTGGCCGGCTTGGCGCCGTTGTTCTGTTCGCCGGTTGGTGCCGGCTGGGCCTGGGGCGCCGGTTCGGCCTGCTTCTGGCGCTGCTTGCGCGGCTTTGGCTGCTCAGCCTGCGGCTCCGCCTGTTTTTCACGCGCGGGCTGCTCTTTCGCGGCGGGCTGCTGCTGCTGCGCGGGCGCCGGTTCGGCTTGCTTCTGCCGCTGCTTGCGCGGCTTTGGCTGCTCGTCTTGACGGGGCTGCTCGGCTTGCGGAGCGGGCGCCTGCTGCTCGACGGGAGCGGCCTCGCGCTGCTGCTTCTTGCGCTGACCGCGCTCGTTCTGACGTGGCGCGGCGCCTTCATTGTTGTCGTTGTCGCGATGCTGCCGCTTCTTTCCGTGTTGTCCCTGTGCGCAATCCTCGGCGCCCTCCGGGCAATCTGCTTGGATGCGGATGATCGGGCGTGCATCGGACCGCAAGGGGGCTATATCGCCCTGAAGCGGGTATGCGCCAAGCGGCGCGGACGCCATCAAAAGGCCGAGCGCGCTGCCGGCCAATATCCAGGGGTGGCGTTTCATTGAGCGTCTCCTTGTAGCAGTCCCTATCCGGGTCCCAAACCGATTCCCGCCAGTTTGGTTCCTTCCCGGCAGCGGCTAGCGCGGGGACGCGGCAGGTTGCCGGCGCTTTGATGGCGACATCGTGTCGGGCGGCCACGATTGGCGACGCGCTGTCGCAATGGCGTGAGGCGGCGGGCGCATTCGACCCCCGCACTTGACCGGATGGCGACGACGGGCCACATGCGGCCGATGGAGTTGCCGTTCTGGAAAACCAAGACGCTCGAGGAGATGAGTGCGCGCGAGTGGGAATCGCTCTGCGACGGCTGCGGCAAGTGCTGCCTTTCCAAGCTCGAGGACGAGGACACAAGCGAAATCTACTGGACGAGCGTCGCCTGCCGCCTGTTCGACGCGAAGACCTGCCGATGCGCGGACTACGAGAACCGGCTGGCGCGCGTTTCCGACTGCGTGGGGCTGACGCCGGCGAATGTGCGTTCGATTACCTGGCTGCCGCGGACATGCGCCTACAGGCTGGTCGCCGAGGGGCAGGATCTCTACTGGTGGCATCCGCTGGTGTCCGGCAGCCGCGAGACGGTGCACGAGGCCGGCGTCTCGATGCGCGGTCGGGTCCGCGCCAGCGAAACCGATCTCGCCGAGCCGGAGGACTATTTCGACTATGTGCTCGATGAGGAACCCTGAGCGGGGCCGGCCGACCGGCATCGGGGCGTGCCGCATGGCCGCAAAGCGGACACCGGGTTTGACGTTCAAGCCTCCAGGCGATGATGTCGTGGCCTGAACGGCCGATGAACGGGCGGTTCGCGAAGCGTTCAGGCGAGGGGCTGCAGAGTGCGACCATCAACCGGGCGGTCCGCCCGCAACCCGTGGAGAAAACAACATGTTGAGCACCATCCGCACCGTTGCCCTGTCGGCTCTCGTCGGATTAGGCGCGATAGCGTCGGTTCCCGCCATCGCCCATGCGGACGGCATCTACCTCAATCTCGACAATCGCGGCGACCAGCGCTTCGGCGTCTATACGGGCGAGACCGTTCGCGACCGGCATCACCACCGCGACTGGCGCCGTGATCGCGACTGGCGTCGCTCCTGCTCGGCGCGCGACGCGCTGAACAAGGCGCGCCGCATGGGTCTGCACCGCGCCCGCGTCGTCGATGAGGGCCGCCGCACCATCAAGGTGTCCGGACGCAAATTCAACGAGCGCGTCGTGGTGGTGTTCGGCCGCAGGGAAGGTTGCCCCGTCGTCTATCGATGAGTGCCTGCCATCGTTCATCGTTCCTATTCTCAAAGAAAAAACCCCGGAGTGCGATCTCCGGGGTTTTCTTTGTGGCCGCTGGTGAAGGCGGTTATTTGATTTCGAAGGTCACGGTGAGCTGGACCTTGTAGGAGTTTTCGCCAGCCTGGACCGGAACGGCGCCGCCGGCGGCGTCGAACGCCTTGGCGCGCATCGGCATCGGCACCGGCTGGACGTTCTGGTCGGAGATTTCGAGGACTTTGCCGAGGCTGACGCCGGCGGCTTCGGCCAGGGTCTTCGCCTTGGCCACAGCGTCCGCCACCGCCTTCTTGCGGGCCTCCGTCAGGGTCGCGGCCGGGTCCTCGTTGGTGAAGGAGATGTCGCCGCCCTGGTTGACGCCGAGCGACACCGCCTTGTCCAGAATCTCGCCGGTCTTGTCGATGTCGCGAACCCTGACGGAAAGCGTGTTCGTCACCTGGTAGCCGACGAGGTCCGCCTGCTGGGAACCGTCGGGCTTGTTGGCATAGTTGTAGCGCGGGCTGATCTGGATGCCGGCGGTCTGCAGGTCGCGCTCGGCGATGCCCGCGGATTTCATCGCCGCGATGACGGAGGCCATGGCATCGTTGTCGGCGTCGAGCGCCTCGCGCGCGCTCTTGGCCTCGCGCATCACCGTCAGCGACAGGATCGCCATGTCAGGCGCCACGGTCGATTCGCCTTCGCCGGACACGACGATGCGCGGCGGCATGGGCTCGGCGGCATGGGCGGCGGCCGGTGCCGCGATCGCCGCGGCGAGTGCGAAAGGCATGGCGGCCAGTGCGAGAGGCAAAAAGGGTTTGGTCATCAAGGTCTCCATGGGATGCGGTCGACGCTTCCGCGATTAGGCGGCGAATATGGCTGAATTGGGCGTGATGGAGATCATATGCGAAAGCCTTGTACGAACCGACGAAAAACATTATCCAGCCGGCGTGGGGCCTGTAGCTCAATGGTTAGAGCCGGCGGCTCATAACCGCTTGGTTGGGGGTTCGAGTCCCTCCGGGCCCACCAACTCTACATCTTGACAATAAGGCTCACGGCGCCGTGCCGTGAGCCTTCGTGACGCTAGGCAGCGTCGTTCTGCCGCCGCGGCAAGACCCAGTCGGGGCGTGCGAAGTGGCAGGTGTATCCGTTCGGGATGCGCTCGAGATAATCCTGGTGTTCGGGTTCCGCCTCCCAGAAATCGCCGACCGGCTCGACTTCGGTGACAACCTTGCCGGGCCACAGGCCGGAAGCATCGACATCCGCGATCGTATCGAGCGCGACGGCTTTCTGCTCGTCGCCGGTGAAATAGATCGCGGAGCGATAGCTCGTGCCGCGGTCGTTGCCCTGACGGTTCAGCGTGGTCGGATCGTGGATCTGGAAGAAGAATTCCAGCAGCCGGCGATAGCTGGTCTTCGCGGGATCGAAGGTGATCTCGATCGCCTCCGCATGGGTGCCGTGGTTGCGATAGGTCGCGTTCGGCACGTCGCCGCCCGTGTAGCCGACACGGGTGGAGATCACGCCGGGCAGCTTGCGGATGAGGTCCTGCATGCCCCAGAAGCAGCCGCCGGCCAGAACTGCGCGTTCAATGGTCATCCTATATCCTCCACCTGATTGAGGTAGTTTCCGTATCCTTCGCCTTCCATCTCGTCACGCGGCACGAAGCGCAGCGAGGCGGAATTGATGCAGTAGCGCAGGCCGCCACGATCCGTCGGTCCGTCCGGGAAAACGTGGCCGAGATGGCTGTCGCCATGGGTCGAGCGCACTTCGGTGCGGATCATGCCGTGGCTGTCGTCGCGCAGTTCGTTCACGTTTGCCGGTTCGATCGGCTTGGTGAAGCTCGGCCAGCCGCAACCGGACTCGAACTTGTCCGACGAGGCAAACAGCGGCTCGCCCGAGACGATGTCGACATAGATGCCGGGCTCCTTGTTGTGGAGAAGCGCGCCGGTTCCGGGGCGTTCGGTGCCGCTCTGCTGCGTCACCCGATATTCCTCCGGCGAAAGCCTGGCGATCGCGGCTTCCGTCTTGTTGTAGGTTGCCATGAAGTCCTCCTTTGAACTCATGCAAGCTAGATGGGTATTCGGCTCGAAACTGTCCAATACGCCGCGGCTATGGATTCCATGTGCCGTCGTCACATTTGCGGGATTCATGCCCACGAATACAGCCCGCCTGACAGGTCAGCCGCTATTCCAGCAGATCCAGGTAGCTTTGGACCATGGTTTCCAGGCCGTATCGCCGCCTGGCCACGTCCGCGACGGCCTGCAACGTATTCGGGTCGGGAGGATTGGCAAGCATGACGTCGATTGCCGCGGCGAGTGCCTGCGCGTCTCCGACGGGATGGAAGGCGAGGGTCGTCGGGCCGGCGGCTGCTCCGAGCACTTCGCGCAGGACGGGCAGATCGCTCGCGACCACCGGCAAGCCGGCCATCTGCGCCTCGACCGCCGCCAATCCGAAGGTTTCCCAGTTCGAGGGCGAGAGATAGATGTCGGCGATCGCGAAAAGGTCGCCGAGTTCGGCCCGTTGGAGGGAGCCGGGGAGGTGCAGGCGTTCCCGCACGTTCAACCCGCCCGCCAGCGCCTCCAGGCTGTCGCGCAGGGGGCCGTCGCCGGCAATGGCGAGGTGGGTGTCCGGCAGCAGGGCAAGCGCCTTTATCGCCGTTTCGTAGTTCTTCTGCGGCGTGAGGCGGCCCGCGGCGACGAGAACCCTGGACGCGGGCGCTATGCCGAGCCGTTCTTTCCAGTCCACTTGCCGCAAGGGTGCGGGGACCGGAACGACGCCGTGCGGGATGGTATGGATTCGCCGCGTGAAGGCGGCCGGATAATCTGAGAACGCGGCGGCGGTGGCGGCCGAATTCGCGATCACCTCGCTATAGCCTCCCGTCGCACCGGCGAGCTTGTCCAGAGCCCGCCAGCGCGCGTGGATGGCGTCGGGCATCGCCGTCAGATGGGACAGGCGCTTGCCGACGCCGGCGGCCCTGCCGACCGTCGCCATGACCAGACCGGCCGCCGCGTGATAGGAGAAGATCGCGTCGTAGCGTCCCGCAGCTATGCGGCGGGCGACATGGGCAATGTGCGACAGCCGCTCTCCTGTCGTCCCCTGGCGGATCAGGGCCAGGGTGTCGACTTCGATGCCGCGCGCGCTGAAGCCTGCCTCGATCATCCGGGTCAGGACCTGGACGCCGCCCGGCTCGTCGCGCGAGACGAGTTGAAGAACGCGCATGGCTTCAGCGTCCATCTCTGCCGTCGATTGCCTGCGACCACGCGTGCAGGCAACCGAGGGCGATGAGCATCGTGTACCAGACCGGGTTGCTTCGATTGAACAATATGGCCTCTAGCGACGAGTTCATCAGGCCGAACAGCCAGACATTCGTCAAAAAGCCGACGAACGCATATTCCGTCCCGTCGTGGACCTGCGATCCGATCTGCCGGATTTGCCGGAACGGAAGAATGACGGTCCAGACGACGACGAGGGCGAGGCCGATGAATCCGCTGGACAGCGTCGTGTCCAGAAATCCGTTATGGGCGTGCGAGAAAGTCGCGACATACGATGCCGGCGTCGTGATGCTGTAGATAAGGCCCAGATCCCAGAAGATCATGTAGCCGTAGCCGAAGACCTTCGCGTGCCCGATGGCGGTCACGGCGATTTTCCATGCGTCGGTTCGCCCCGTAAAGCTGGGGTCGGGAAGCACGCTGTTGAAAAAGGGCTGCAACTGCGGAAACAGCACGCCTCCGAGCGTGAAGAAGACCAGTGTGAGGACCAGACCGTAGGCGAGAGTCGCGCTCAGGAACGTCGACCTCAGCCGGACGACCAGCAGGCCTGCGAACAGGGACGGTATGGTCACAAGGAGCGAGGTCTTGCCCCCGGACATGATCAGAAGGCCCGTCGAGGCGGCGACGATGAAAACGCCCCAGATCGGGTTTCCGATGCGGGCCATGAGCACGCCGAGAAAGATGAACAACGCCGCCATGGCGGACAGATCGTTCTTGTGGGCGAAGATGCCGCGCCAGTCGCCGGCCAGCGTCTGCTCCGTCACGTCGCGGATCGTATGCGTGGCGAGATCAGGGACGACCGCGATCCCTACATAGGATGCCACGACGACAACCGTCACGCAAAAGCCCAGCGCATGGACGAAGCCTCTTATGTCCTTGAAGAGGAAAGGAACCGCATAGGCGATCTGCACGATGATGGCCGCGAGGATCAGCCGGTTCATGGCCAATCCCGGGTTGGGGGAAATGATGCTGGTAAAAGCGGACCAGGCCAGCACGCAGAAGATGATCGGCGTTTTCACCACATCGAAAATGCGCTGTCCTTTGCCATCGGCCCACAGGAACACGATGACGAGCACGGATATCAAAAGGGTGGTGTATTTTCGCAGGTCGTTGGACTGGGTCACGTCCTGGACCAGCTCATAGTCCTGTAGGCTCCTGAACGGCTGCAACTGCGTCCAGAACGCCAGTGTGGCCACCACGAAGAGGAGCCAGCCCAGCAATGAGACTGCGTCGGTGCGTGCGAGCATATCCGCGATTGCAGACCGACGCTCCTGAGCAAAATCCCTCACGCCGTCACCTCAGCGATCATTTCGCAAGCGACCAGTCGGCGGAAACGGAGGAGCGTTTCAGCGTGGCCTGCACGAACCGGCCGAAAGTGGACGGTTCGTCGCTTGCGTCGAGGAGGTTCGGCATCGCGCCCTGGCTGAAGCACCAGGCGGTATGGCTCATCTGGTATTTTTCGAGGAATTTCTCGACGAACGGGCGGCCGAAGTCATCGACCGTGCCGTGGAGCTCGCCGGTACATTCGGGGCAGAAGCCCCATTCCGTGACGATGACCGGCTTGACCAAATGCAACCCGCCCAGAGTCGCCTCGCGCGCGGCGAAATCGCCGCGCTCCGCATTGGGATAGGAGTGCCAGGCATAGACGGTGCGGGGGTCGGCGATCAGGCGCTCGCGCACGCCGACGAGATCATGCGCCCAATAGCCGCCGGCGCAGATCACGATATTGTCGGCGTCGTTGCGGATCGTGCCGACAAGGCCGGTCCAGGCGTCATGGAACACCGGCCAGTGCTCGCCGGTCGCTTCCCAGAGCTTTTCCCTGGCGACCGGCTCGTTCCACAATTCGAACAATATGCACGGATCGTGGAAATAACGGCGCGCCATCGCCTGCCAGAAGTCGGCGGCTTCCTTCAGATCCGACAGCAGCACGTCCAGGGGAAGACCCCATTCGGCGGGAACCGTCGGTTCGTAGTAACCGGGGAACCCGATCGCATGCCAGTCGATGATGACGAACAGGCTTTGAGCTCGCGCCAGAGAGATTTCCCTGTCGAGGGCGGCGCCCGTGCCGGCGGGATCGCTGCGCCAGTGTCCCGGGAAGACGCTGATGCGCACGCAATTGGCGAACCAGTCGCGCGCGATCCTTTCATAGTCGGAAGCCGGACGATCGGCGCGGATGTAGATAGGGTCCCCGACGGCAATGCCGGTGAGGCGAAGAGGGCGGCTTTCATAGGTCAGATGATTGCCGTCGACTTCGATGCGTGACGACGATCCGCCGAAAGCCTGGCTGCCGCTCATTCCGGCGAGCGGCAAGGCGCCCAGGCCGGCCACGAACCGTCGCCGGGACAGGCTCCTATGTCCGGACACCGGCGCCATCACCAGCGGCGGGCGCCGGGAGGCATGCGTGGCTCCGGCTGGGGGCTTTCCTGCGCCATGCTCAGGAGCGAGCGGGGCCTGTTGTCCCTTCCGCGATGCCACTCCCGAAGCTGTTCCGCCTGCCGGGCCGGACGCTGGCGTTCGTCGCGCTTCGGCAGCGGCTTGCGCGCGATGTCGCGCATGATCCCGAGGCCCATGCCTGCCGCCAATCCGAGGCATATGCCGCAGCCGACCGCGAGCACGAGCAGGATCTTCAGGGATGGCGGGGACTTGCGGCGCAGCGGCGCGTAGGCCTGCGTGATGATCTGGGCGTTCAACGTGTTGACGAGGCCCTGTTCGCGGGCCTGGCGCGATCGCGTGAGGGCCTCTTCGTAGACGGCGCGCGCGCTGTCGGCGTCGCGTTGCAGTTGCCGCAGCTGAATCCGCGCCGTATCGATCTTCTGCACTTGCGATACGAGCGGGCCGAGCGAGCCTACCGCCGCGTCATATTCGGACTTCGCACGGTCATAGGCGATGTTCGCGTTGCGGGCGAGGCGGCGCATCTCTGTGTCGATCGCCCGTTGAACGGCGGCCACGGAACTTTGCGCGGTCCGTATCCTGGGATGACGGCTTCCCAGCGTCGCCTCCAGCGTGGTCAGTTGCGCCTTGGCGCTCTCCAGTTCGCCACGCAGGCGCATCAGGTCGGGAGACGCCGTCGCGACGGGCGACGAGAGAAACTGTTCGGGATGGGCAAGCAGTTGCTGAAGCTGGTCCCGCTCCACCTTTCGCTTGTTCATGGCCGTTTCGGCCGTCGAAACCTCTGCGTTGTTCTGGCTGAGCCGGCTTTCGGCCAGAACGACGCCGTTGGTGTCGACGATATGATTGTCGGTCTTGAATTTTTCGACGGCGTCCTCGCGCACCTTGACGGCCGCCTGCAACGAGGCCAGGCGACCTTCCAGTGTGTCCGCGGCAACGTTGGCCTGGTCCGTGCGCTGCGTATCGCGCACCTGGAGATAGGCGTCCACCACGGCGTTGCTGATTTCCGCGGCCCGGGCTGCCTTGTGGCTTCTGGCGTAGACGGTGATGATGTAGGTGCGGTCCTCGCGGACGATATTGATGTTCTTCTCCAGGCGCTCGACCGCCTGATCCACCGGATCGCCGGGGGCCTGCGACGACGAAGCGCCCAGCAGCGACGACAGGAAGGAGCGGCCACCTCCGCCGAACTCCTCGTCCTTCGTGAGGTCGAGGTTCTCGACCACGCGCCGCAGGACCGACGCGGATTGCATGACCCGGACCTGGCTTTCGACGACGAGGGTGGCGGAATCGCCCGACACCGCAGGGGTCAGGTCGTTCTGCAGAAGCTGGAGGTCGTGGGGATCGATGTAGATCTGGGAACTGGCCTCATAGACCGGCTTTATGAAAGGCACGACCGCCAGGCAGAGGGCTCCGAACAGGATGCCGCCCGCCAGTGCCCAGAACTTCGCGTCCCAGGCCCGCAACAGCAGTTCCAGGACGGTGATCCGGGGGCGGCCACGGGATGTTTCCCACCGTGTTTGCGGCTCGAAGCGGCGATTCTGAAACATCACGGCATTTCTCGTCGGTTTGCTTCATTTCAAGGGATGGACCGACGCTCTCATCCGCTCCAAACGAATTCGTCCTGAGGCCTGATCGGCTTCGTCGACGTTATTTGAAAGTGGTAACCCTTGTCTTAAGGTCCGACGGCCGGGAGCAGGCCGAAAGCCGCCGGAAGCGGTCTCTCTCCAACCCCTGCAACCGGTGCGTTTCGACGGATGGTGAGCGGACCTCAGCCCGCCATCCGGCGGCGGAACGGAGAAAGGCGGCGCGAGATCGTGCGGGCGTCGAACATGTCCCAGCGTATGAGCAGGGTGCCGGCGACCAGCGCGATCAGCACGACATTGACGGCGGTGGCCATGTTCGCGGGCAAGGCGAATGCCGACAGCATTCCGGCCGCCAGGGTTCCGCACGCCGCAACCACGATGATGGCGAGGCGCGGCAGGTCGACCGGCATGAGACGACGGGTGCTTGGCGCGACCAGGATGCTCAGCAGCGCCACGACCTGCGTGATCGTGAAGGCCATGGCGGCTCCGGTGACGTCGTAGAGCGGCACCAGCCAGAAGCTGAACGCGACGCTGGCGACCAGGGCCACGAGGGTCGAAATCAGTTCGAGCCTGACCGACCGGGAAAAATAGATCACTTGGGCGAAATAGTAGGAGCGCAGCACAAGGCAGGCATTGGCGGCGGCGAGCCAGGGAATCAGGCTTGTCGCGCCCAGATAATCCTTTCCGAGCAGGACCTTGAACATGGGCCCGCCCAGAAGCAGGAAGAAAACGATCCCGAAGGCGGCGAGGAAGGCCGTGGTGGTGAAGGCCAGCTTGAGCGTGTCCCGCGCTTCGCCCTGCGTGCCGTCGCCGTGATGGGCCTTGGCTACCGACACGTAGGAGATGGCGACGCTTTCGCCGACGATGATGAAGCTTTGCTTGATGAAATCGAGCATGACGCCGTAGGAAGCGATCTTGGCCGCGCCGAAGAACCCTTCCAGCACGATGCGGTCGATGCTGGTGCCGACCGCCGCCGCGCCGCCGGCCAGGATCAGGGGCCAGCTGTATTTCCATATTCCGAGGTAGTCCTGGCGCAGCGGCATGGTGAACCCGTCCGCCCAGATCGATTTGCGCAGGACGACGAAAATCGGCACGGCGGCGGCGATATGCGCCAGCGACAAGGCCAGCAGCAGCGATTCCGCCGTATGGAACAGGAACAGCGCTATGGAGCCGAACACGAGCGTCAGGCCACTGCGCAGGAACGACGCGATCGTGACCGGCACCACGCGCAATTGCGCGCGGCCTATCTCGTTGGCGACGAAATAGACAGCCAGGCCGGTGAGGATCGCCGCGCAGCCGAAGCCGACGGACGGCCGCAGGAGGCCGAGGCCGGTGGCGAGCGCGATGACGATCAGGCTCAGTCCGACCGACGTTGCGGCCATCACCAGCACGGTATTGGCGACGCGCCCCGCATGTTTGCGGGTCTGCTGGCCGAAATGCGCGGCCAACAGCCACTGGATGGCTAGGCTGTAGGCGATGAAGCCGTATGCGAAACCCAGCAGGTACTCGCCGTAGACTTCGCGACTCGAAAGGCGCGTGAAAACGGCGATTGCAACGAGATTGAGGGCTGCGGACGCTACTCGCGAAACCAGATAGATCGACGAAAACAGGCCCTTCACCCGGACACCCCTGGGACACAATTGGGTTTTTCTACTGGCAAGCCGCTTTGCCCCAGGCTGTCACAAGAGCGTCGACACGGACCTGATTTATCTGACATCACAGGCGGCGACCATATGGAACAACGGCAGTATTCGCCTTTCGCCTGCGCTTTGTCGGCGCCGCCGCATGGCTGGCCGAACACGAAGCCCCGACATTATTGAACGATGGCTTAAGAAGAATTTAAGGGAACGCCCCGACAAAGGGGACATGGGGGTAAGGGATATAAACAGTGCAGAATGCGGCATCTGTTTCCTGGTGCGCGCCTTCTCCGGAGGCGGCGCCCAGCGTGATGCGATTCTGCTGGCGAACGGCATCGCCGCTGCCGGCATCCCCACCTCCATCATGGTGCTCGATGCGGAGGGGCCGCTCCGCTCGCTTGCCCTTCCCGATGTCGGCATACTCGATCTAGGCCGCGGCAAGAAACTCAAGATGGCGCTGGCTTTGCCCGCGGTCGTTTCGGCGCTCGCCGGGACGAAGCCCGCGGTGGTCGTCGCCTCCGAGGCAAGCGGCAACGCATTGGCCGTCGTGGCGACCGGATTGCTTCCAAGGGCAAGGCGCCCCCGCCTCGTCCTGCGCGAGGTGGCGAGCCCCTTGCAGGCGAGGACCAGCGACCCCTACGTCCAAAATCGCCTCGCCTACCGCGCAGCGCCGTGGCTCTACCCACGCGCCGATCTCGTGGTCGCGTTGACCGGGCCGGTACGGCAGGACCTGATAAATTATTTCAGGGTGCCGGAACGGCGCGCCATAACGCTCGGAACGAACGCCGTCCTCACCCAGACGCGCGATCAGGTTCTGGCGCCGACGCCGCGCACCGTCGAACCCGGTCTCCTCGTCGCCGTCGGCAGGCTCTCCGAGGAGAAGGGGTTCGCGACGCTTCTGGATGCGGTGGCGCTGGTCAAGGAACGCCGTCCCGTGCGTCTGGTGATCGTGGGAGAGGGGCCGGATCGCGCCAATCTCGAGGCGCAGATCAAGAGGCTGGGGCTCGACGCCGCCGTGGAACTCGCGGGTTTTCACGGCAATCCCGGCGTTTTCCTCGAACGCGGCCAGCTCTTTGTTTCCTCGTCCCGGCACGAAGGGCTCGGCAACGCCATCATCGAAGCCCTCGCCCACGGCGTTCCGGTGGTCTCGACCGACGCGCCTTACGGGCCGCGGGAAATCCTGCAGGACGGCCGCTGGGGCGACCTGGTGCCGGTCGATGATCCGGCCGCGCTTGCCGACGCCATCGAAATGAGGCTCGCGCAGCCCGACGACAGCCAGAAAGGCAAAGCACGCGCGGCAGACTTCACCGTGGAAAGCGCTGCCGCAATTTTTCTCGATGCCCTCAAGCGGATCGATATCACGTTTCCGGCGCGACACGAGCCCGATCCTCATGGACCGTAATCCAATGGACATAACAGCCGTAGGCCGTGCCCGGCACGAGGGCTCTCACAGTGTGTCAAAATCCACCGACATGATCGAATTCGCGCGGGAATTTCCCAGGAGGGTCTCGCGCCGTCTGTCGCGGATCGTGCCGTTCCGGCCGACCAGGCTGCGGTTGGACCAGCCGATCGTGTCGTTCACCTTCGACGACTTCCCGCTCTCGGCGGCCGAAGCCGCCGCGCCGGCGCTCGAGGATGCCGGCATGCGGGGCACGTTCTATTACGCCGGCGGTCTCGCCGGCAGGCTGGAGAACGGGCAGGAGATTGCCGGACCGGACGTTGCCGCGGATTTGTTTTCCCGAGGACATGAGATCGGCGCCCATACGCACATGCACCTCGACGTGCACCGGACCTCCAACCGCGTCATCCGCTCCGACCTCGCGCTCAACAAACGCGAGATCACCCAGTTGACCGGCGGATGCGCGCCAACCTCGTTCGCCTATCCGTTCGGGCGGCTCGACATTCGCTCCAAATTCCTGCTGCGAAACGAATTCTCCAGCCTGCGAGGCATCCAGACGGGCGTTAATGCGGGCATTGCCGATCTGGCTCATCTGAAAGCCCAGGAACTGTACGACTGCTCCAGCACCGTCGACAGCATGAGCAAGCTGCTGGACCGGGTGGAGAGAAATCCCGGCTGGGTCATCTTCTACACCCACGACGTGAAGCGGGACTCGTCCGACATCGGCTGTTCGCCCGCCTATTTCCGCAAGATCATCGAGCTCGTGCGTCGTCGTGGGCTGACGGTCGAAACCGTCCGGGATGCGTATGCGCGCGTCACAGGGCCGGGGGCGGACAAGCAGGCAGGTGCGGGCGCACCTGAAGGCGGCTAGACCTTCGACGCCATGCCGAGGATGCGATCCCTGAACAGTTCGCGGGAAAATCCGGGTGTCAGATTGTGGTCGGCGCCGTCGATGAGATCGACGTCGACATTCTCGAAACCAGGCAGGTTCGGGGTGTCGATCTTGAAGATATTCAATATGTTATCCAGACCGATATCGCCGCTGCTGTAAACCAGGGATGCGGGGATCCTGTCCTTCAACAGCTTGTCGAATCCTGCTTTCGTCTCCACCTGCTCCTTCGTTCCCATGAAGGTCAGATGAAATTTCATCCAGAGAATGCGGGATAGCTTCTTCTGGATCGCCTTTTTGAGTTTCAGTGCCGAGCGGCCGGCGTCGATTTCGCCTCTGAGCAGGCGAGCGATCGTGTCGAGCCTGAAAATCTTTTCGCCATAGGCTTCCAGCGACAGGGGCGTCGAAGCCGGATCGTAACGACGGACCGCGTCCCAGTGGAATGTATAGGGGTTGACCGCAACCAGCCCGCGCAGCCTGCTGTCCTTCAAGGTACTCTGGAACGCCAGGTAAGCACCGCTGCATCGACCGACCGCGATCGCCGGCAGCAGGTTCCGGCTCTCGAGGTAGTCGACAGCCTCACGCACATCCACCTGCTGGACTTCGTCATAGAGAACCTGCTCCGGAGCGCCGGCCAAGGGAGGACTGTCTGCGACATTCGCCGCGTCGAAACGCAGCGACGCGACGCCGGACGCCGCGAGGCGGCGCGCCGTTTCGGTCGTCAGGCGGCCCCAACCAGAATGCCGATCATAGGCCGACCCGAGCAGGATGGCCGTAGCCCCGGTCCGTTCGCCCTTCGGGCGGCAGAAAATGCCGTAGAGCCTGTCGTTCCTGCCGAAGCGGAGAGGCGTTTCCTCGAAATTCTCGCCCGAAAGCGTTTCCGCCGCGCCGATTGCGGGTCCTGCCGGCTTCTCCTTCGGAGACAGGGCGGTTTTGAGCCCACATGTCCAGGTCACAATTTCCGAGACGATTTCGGACGGGATCCGCGAAGTGAGGGGATTGGAGACCAGTTCCTGGTAGCCCGTGAAGACCCCTTCCGCGACCCGCGCACCGAAACCGCGCAGATGTGTCGCGAACTCGGCTGCCCCTGCTTGCCCCGGCTGGGCCAGCAGAAGACAGTTGTCTGCGATCCGATCAGGGATTTGCCTCAGATCGAGCTTGCGGATATCGGTGGCGATTTCGTCCGGCATCGTCAAGCCGGCAATGGCCACGCCCTGCTTGACCCGGTGCTCCTCCCTGATCTGCAGGTAGCCGTCGACCACCTTCGCCCAGAGGGCAAGTTCGCGAAGATGCATCCGTCCGGACAGGACGGGGGCGAGCAGGGCCATGCCATCCAGGTTCGGGATACGCTGGGCGGCGCCCAGGGCCAGGGCGGCGCCGAGACCTTGCGCCATGATGACCAGCCGGCCGTAGCCCGCTGTCCTGAGAACGTCCGCGGCGGCGACAAGACTGTCTTCCCAGCCACGCAAGCCTGCCTGGAAGTCCGGCGGATCGAGCGCATCGCCCGTTCCCGGATAGTCGAAGCGCAGGCTTGCGATCCCGTGTCTCGACAACTCTTCGGCAAGCACGCGCCGGAACTTGCGCGTGCTTATCTCCTCCAGTCCCCAGGGACTTGCGAAAAGCACCGCGGTGTCGGCCCGCTCGCTGTCCTTTGCCGGCGGCATGAACAAGCCCACGGTATTCGCGAAAACGACGGGAAGCGCAGCGGACTGTTGCTGCGGCGCGGACACGTCGTCTTTCCTGGAGCCGTTCACTTTCGGGACCTGCTTTTCACCGATAATGCCGCTCGAGTGTTAATCTGGTCGAAACGGCTGCATCGCCGATTGGATAGCTTCCCACCGTTTCGAGCGCATTAACGGAGACCGGACCGACACTAGCCAGCCGCAATTAGCCTTTTCTTGCGTCTTTGGCTTATACACGATGCCGTCATCGCCAAAGAGGCCAACCGGAAGCCGCAAACGAAAAGACCCGGCTGCATATGCTCCAGAACCAATCCCTCGGACAATCGGACCGTTTGGACGCCTTCACCGCGCGCCGGCACGAGTCGCTCGAATCGCTCGAATCGGTCTGGCGCCTTCTGGAAAAGGAAGGCCGGGCTACGGCCTTCCAGCAGTTCGACTGGATGCGCGCCGTGGAGGAACATCTGGCGCGGCCGAAAGGCATAACGGCCTTCGTGGTGGAAGTGAGCGACGCGAAATCCGGCAGGATGAGGATGCTGTTGCCTTTCATCCTGACGAGGAAGGCGGCCTACAGCATCGTCGAATATATGGGGCTGAACGTCTGCGACATCAGCGCCCCGCTGATCGCTCCAGGCTACCGCTTCACCGAAAGCTCGGGCGAGGCGCTATGGGCGGCGATCGCGACGTGCCTTCCAAAAGCCGATCTCGTGTATATCGACCTGATCCCCTCGATGATCCAGGGCGAGATCAACCCGCTCGCAACCTTGCCGGGCATCCGCCGCATCTCGCTGCAAAGCTTCGACGTCGCCATCGACGGCGACCCCGAGACGATCGTCGAGCGTCTGGTCAACGGGCGCACGCGCCGCAGCCTGAAGAAGTCGTCACGGCGGCTTGCCGAACGAGGAGACGTCCGCTTCCTGGAAGCGACTTCCAGGGAGGATCTGGAGGCGCTGCTGCCGGTGATGATCGCGCAACGGCTGGAGCGGTTCCGGGCGCTCGACCGTTTCGACCTGCTGGCGGATCCGCAGGTCCAGTCGTTCTACACGGATGCGGCGATCAGGAGCCTGCAGGGGCGAGGGCCTGTGCGCGTCTTCGGCCTCTCCGTCGCGGGCGAATGGATCGCGACGGCCTATGGGCTTGTCCATGCGAAGACGTTTCATCTGCTGATCGTCAGCATGGCCGGCGGCGGCTGGGAAGCCAGCGCGCCCGGCATAGCGATAATCGCGCAGTTCGTCCGCTGGTCGCGCCAGCAGGGCTTGACCATGATGGATTTCTCCCTCGGCGAGATGGACTACAAGACGGGTTTCGGCGGGCAGCCCCACGATCTCTACGCCCTGTCGCTCCCCTTGACCTCGCGGGGGCGGGTTGCCGCCGCGATGCGGCATGCCGCCGCCCGGACGAAGGAGAGGCTGATGGCCCGGCCCCGGCTGTTTGCTTTCCTGCGGCCCGCGGTCAGGCTCTGCCGGCGGATGACGTCGCCCTTCCGATAGGGCAATCCGGGCCGGTTGCGCTGGGGACGTAGCTCGGCGGCTTTGCGCGGCGGGCGCATTCAGGTCGAGCCGTTCCGCGACGACGAAGCGCTCGCGTGCCCGTACAATGTCCCGGTTTTCTCATCTGCCCGGCTGCGGAGGCGGGAGGATCGCCGTGCCCAGGCAATCTCTCAGTTCCTCGATGATTTGCGGAATCCATGTCTCGGTCATCATCTCCAGCGGCGCCGTGAAGGAAATGGCGACATCGACCTCGTAGAGGCTGGAGCCTCGAACCGGCAGGCCGAGGCCGCCTTCGCCGGGAAGGTATAAGGCCATGTTCACCGCATAGCCGCGGCGCTGGGCGTCATGGATCTGCGCTTCCACGATGGTGCGATCGACATATTGCACCGAGGGGTGGCTGAGATAGCGCTCGGCATTCGCGTCCAGCAATGGCAGGCGTTCGGTCTCGGTCATGATCGACATGAGGGCGACGCTGCCTGCGGCGACGCCCATCGGCACCCGTCCGCCGACGCCCATGGAGAACTGCCGCTGCGGCGAACGCGTCACCAGTTCGGCGCAAACGGCGTCCACGCCGGCCTGAACCATCATGTAGACGGAATGGCCGGTTCGACGGGCGAACTCGGTCATGCCGGGCCTGAACTTGAGGATAAGCGGCTCCAGCCGCGCCTGTCGCCGCGCCAGCATTGGAATGGCCGGGCCGAGCCGGTAGCGGCCATGCCTGCCCGCCGGTTCTGCGAAGCCTTTTTGCAACAGCGAAACAAGGCTGCGATGGACCGCGGGTTTCGGATGGCCGACCCTCGCGGCGATATCGGCCAGCGACACCCCTTCGGCGCCGCCATCTCCGAGCACGAGGAGAATGTCGAGCGCGCGAACCGCATTGGTCGAGGTGTTCGACATGCACTATTCCCCAAGTTTTCTGATAATCGGAACATTACGCAAAAATTGTTTTGATAAAAAGAATTTATTGACTCAACCCACGAATTCCGCTGACATTCGCCTTCCGAGATACGGCTTCGCACGATGGGAGAACGTTCGAAGTCCGCGGTGCGAGGGTTTCCCGGATTCCGTTGGAGCCACAGCATCGGTTCCATTGCTTCTCCCGTTCGAGCGGCAAGGACAACCGGATGGTATCGTTCTTGATCAAGCGATTGGGCTTCGCGGTGTTGACGCTGTTCAGCGTGCTCACGCTGGTCTTCCTGATCGTGCGAATCCTGCCGGGTGACCCGGCGCTGGTCATCCTGGGCGATCAGGCCAGCACCGAAAGCGTCGCTGCCCTTCATCACAAGCTCGGGCTCGATAAGCCGCTTCTGGTCCAGTATCTGTCCTTCATGCTCGGGGTCGTTCAGGGCAATCTGGGCACCTCGATGATCACCGGCCGATCGATCACCTCGGAGATCGCCAACGTCCTGCCCTATACGCTGGAGCTCACCGTTGCGGCGCTGGCGCTCGGCGTCCTGCTGGGGGTTCCCGCCGGCGTGTGGGCGGCCGTCAGACGCAATCGCCCGGCCGATTTCGTGCTGCGGCTGGTTTCGCTGGTCGGCCTGTCGCTGCCCGCCTTCGTCGCCTCCATCATCCTGTTGATGATCTTCGCCATCAAGCTGCGGTGGTTCCCTGTTATCAGTTCGGGCGGCGACGGCGGCCTTGTCGAGCGCCTGCGACAGATGGCGCTGCCGACGATTTCGCTGGCGCTGATCATGATGGCCTACATCACCCGCGTCACCCGCTCCGCGATGCTGGAAGTCCTCAACCAGGATTTCGTCCGCACCGCCCGCGCCAAGGGCGCGTCGCAACACGCCGTCATCTGGCGCCATGCGCTCGGCAATTGCATGATCCCGATCACCACGGTGGTCGGGCTTTATCTCGGCATCCTGATCGGCAATTCGGTGCTGACGGAGATCGTGTTCTCGCGGCCGGGACTGGGCAAGCTGATCCTCAATGCCCTGACCCAGCGGGACTACACGCTGCTGCAGGGCATGATCGTCATCTACACGCTTATGGTCGTGGTGGTGAACCTCATCACCGACCTCACCTACGGTTTCCTCGATCCGCGGGTGCAGTACAAATGACCGACGCTCCCTTGTCGCCGGCGGCTGCCGCCGCGCGCCCGCAGACCCGCTGGCAGTTCCTGAAGCGGCTCAACCTGACGACCTGGCTCGGCGTCGCCATCGTCGCGGCGCTGGTCCTGTGCGCGATCTTCGCGCCGCTCATCGCGCCCTACGATCCCGACGCGCAGAACGTCATCCTCTACCTGTCGCCGCCGAACGCGCAGAACCTGCTCGGCACCGACCAGTTCGGGCGCGATGTGCTGTCGCGCCTGCTCTTCGGCGCGCGCTATTCGCTCACCATCGGCTTCCTCGCCATCGTGGTCGCGCTGATCATCGGGTCGCTGCTGGGCATGATCGCCGGCTATGTCGGCAACAAGACCGACATCATCGTGATGCAGATCATGGACGTGGTGCTCGCCTTTCCCTCACTGATCCTCGGCCTGGCGCTGGTCGCCCTGATGGGCGCGACGCTGACCAATATCGTCATCGCCATCGCCTTCACCGCCATACCGGCCTTTGCCCGGATCGCGCGTGCCGGCGTGATGGCGCAGCGCGACCGCGAATATGTGCAGGCCTGCCGCGCCATGGGGTTTTCCGGACCGCGCATCCTGCTGCGCCACATCCTGCCGGCGATCCTGCCGGAAATCATGGTGATGGCGTCGCTGTGGATGGCGACCGCCGTGCGCACGGAAGCTTCGCTCGCCTTCATTGGCCTGGGCCTGGCGCCGCCGACGCCGACATGGGGCGGCATGGTGCGGGAGGGTTTCGACAACATCCTTTCCTCGTTCCATCTCGCGCTCTATCCGAGCCTGGCGATCCTGCTGCTGGTCCTGGCGCTCAACCTGATCGGCGACGGCCTGCGCGACGCGATCGATCCCCGGCTGAAGGACGCAAGCTGATGAGCGGCAAGCCCAACACCGATCAGCCGGTTGTCGAGGTCAGCGACCTGCGTGTCTCCTTTGCGAAGAAACCCGTGGTCCAGGGCGTGAGCTTCCAGATCAGGCCGGGCAAGACGCTGGCGCTGGTCGGCGAATCCGGCTCCGGCAAAAGCGTCACCTCTTTGGCGATCATGCGCCTGCTGCAGGAAGGGGTCGCGCGCATCGAGGGATCCGTCAGGCTGGACGGACGCGACCTGCTGCAATTGACCGAGGCCGAGATGCGCCGGGTGCGGGGCGGCCGCATCAGCATGATCTTCCAGGAACCGATGACCTCGCTGAACCCGGTGCAGACCATCGGCGACCAGCTTGCGGAGGTGGTGCGCATCCACCGCGGACTGAAGGGCGCGGACCTGCGCGAGGCCGTGCTGGAAATGCTGCGCAAGGTGCGCATCCCCGACCCTGAAGAGCGCGTCCGGCAATACCCGCATACGTTTTCCGGCGGCATGCGCCAGCGCGTCATGATCGCGATGGCGCTGGCCTGCAATCCCGCCATGATCATCGCCGACGAGCCGACGACGGCGCTCGACGTGACCGTGCAGGCCCAGACGCTGGACCTGCTGAAGGCGTTGCAGCGCGAGACCGGCACGGCGGTGCTGTTCATCACCCACGACATGGGCGTGGTCGCGGAAATGGCGGACGACGTCCTTGTCATGCGCCACGGCCGCGTGCTCGAGCAGGGCAGCGTGGACGAGGTTTTCAGCAACCCGAAGGACCCGTACACCCGCAGCCTCATCGCGGCCGTGCCGAGCCTCGCCGGCAAGTTGCAGATCGATACGGTGCCGGCCCAGCCGGTCGGCGAACTGCCGGTCCTGACGGACGGCCAGCCGGTGCTGGAGGCGCGCAATCTTGCCGTCCGCTTCCCGGTTCATGGCGGCGTGCTGCGGCGCCTGAAGGGCACGGTCCATGCCGTCGAGGACGTTTCCTTCGCCATCGGCAAGGGCGAAACGCTAGGGCTGGTCGGAGAATCCGGGTCGGGAAAATCCACCATCGGCAAGGCGATCATCAATCTCGCCTCCGTCCATGCCGGCGAGATCCGGGTCTGCGGCGAAACGGTCGATTACGGCGACCCCCGCAGCCTGGCGCGGATGCGCCGGCAGGTCCAGATGATCTTCCAGGACCCGTTCGGCTCCCTCGATGCCCGTCAGTCGATCGGATCGGCGATCGTCGAGCCGATGCAGGTCCACGGCATCGAGACCGGCCAGGCCGCACGGCAGAAGATGGAGTGGCTGATGGAACGGGTGGGGCTGGACCCCGCCCGAGCGCGCAGCCTGCCGCACGAGTTCTCGGGCGGGCAGCGACAGCGCATCTGCATTGCGCGGGCGCTCGCCATGGCGCCGAAGCTGATCATAGCCGACGAGGCCGTGTCGGCCCTGGACGTGGCGATCAAGGGCCAGATCATCGAATTGATGATCGACCTGCAGAAGGAATTCGATGTCTCCTATCTGTTCATCAGCCACGACATGGCCGCCGTCGAGCGTATCTGCGATCGCGTCGCGGTCATGTATTTCGGCGAGATCGTGGAGATCGGCCCGCGCGACGACGTGATTGGCCGGCCGGGTCATCCCTATACGCAGCGTCTCCTGTCCGCGATACCCATCACGCATCCGAACATGCGCGCGAGCCGACCCCGCCGCATCGCCGACGCAAGCCCGCCGCTGAGCCCCATCAAGCCCGTCGGATACACCGCACCCGCCGCACGCTGGGGCAGGGCGGCCGCGGGCCATTTCATTCGCCAGACCGTCTGAACAACCGGAGTCTCTTCATCATGCACGCCTTGGCGCAACTCGCCGAATTCGTCAGCGGCCATCCAGCCGGCGCGCTTCCCGACAGGACGCGCGAGGCGATCTCGCTGCTGCTTCTCGATCTGTTCGGCGCCACCGCCGCCGGATTGAATTCGCCGCTGGCGTCGGCCGCGCGCCAGGCCGCGTCGGATGCCTATGGGAGAGGCGATGCCCAGGTCTGGCTGACCGGCGCGCGCCTCAGCCCCGCGGGGGCGGCGATGGCCAACAGCGCCGCAGCCAGCGCCCTGGACATCGACGACGGCCATCGCGGCGCTGCCGGCCATGCCGGCGCCGGCGTCATTCCCGCGGCGCTCGCCGTCGGACAGGTGACCGCGGCCTCCGATGCCGACATTCTCGACGCCATCGCGCTCGGCTACGACGTGGCGCTGCGCGTGGCGTCTTCCCGCCCCACGCCCACCATCGAAACCTATGCCAGCGGCCGCTGGGTCGGTTACGGGGCGGCGGCCGCCGCCGGCCGCCTTCTGGGGCTCGATGCCCGGAAAATGGCGCATGCGCTGGCCATAGCCGGCAGCGAAGGGCCGATCGTCTTCCCGACCGGAACGTCGAAATTCCAGGGCAGCACCGTCAAGGAGGGCATTCCGCCGGCCGTCGTGGCCGGGGTGACGGCCGCCTATCGCGCGCGCGCCGGGGCCACCGGGCCGCTGGATCTGCTCGACAACGAAGCGCGCTACGACCGCGCGGTGCTGCTGGACGACCTCGGCAGCGCATGGGAACTCCAGAAATGCTATCTGAAGCCCTATGCGTGCTGCCGGTACATGCACGCCGCCATCGACGCCATCCTGTCGCTGCGCCAGCAGGGCCGCGACATCAGGCGGCTGCGCATCGAGACCTTTCCGCAGGCGTTGCGGCTGGCCAACGAGAGGGCGCCGAAGTCGCTGGAGGGCGGCCAGTACAGTTTCTATTTCAGTTGCGCGCTTGCCGCCCTGCGCGGCAGCGAGGCCCTGCAGCCGGTCGACCCGGGCAGCCTCACGGACCCGGATGTCCTCGGCCTTGCCGGCAGGATCGAACTGGAGACGTCTTCGGATTTCGCGGCATCGTTCCCGGTCCGCACGCCGGCCCGGGTCCTTATGGACCAGGGCGACGGCGTCCGGGAACTGGTGATCGACCATCCCCTCGGCGACGTCGCCAACCCGATGACCTGGGACCAGGTAACGCGCAAGTTCACCAATATCGGCAGGATCAGCCTGAGCGATGGAAGCCGCCAGGGGATCATTTCCGCGGTGGGGGATCTTCACACGGTCGGGTTCGCTCCGCTGCTGGCGGCGCTCGACCTTCCGCAGGCAGCCAACTGACAATAACGGAGGAGAAAACGATGATATCCAGACATCTATTTTCGGGAGCGCTTGCCGTTCTCCTGGCGTCCACCGGGCTGGCCCTGTTGCCGGCCCATGCGGCGCAGACGGAACTCAGGCTCGGCGCCGCGGCCGCGGATGTCGGCAATCTCGATCCGCACTTCGCCTCCAGCACGTCGGACCGCACGCAGGTCGCCTGGATCTTCGGCGCGCTGGTGCGCTTCGCGCCCGGCTCGACCGATCCGGCGACCATCGAGCCGGACCTGGCGGAAAGCTGGCAGGCGAGCGACGACAAGCTGGTCTGGACCTTCAAGCTGCGCCACGGCGTGCAGTGGCAGCACGACTACGGCGAGGTCACCGCCGAAGACGTGGTGTTCAGCCTGAAGAAGGCGGCTGACCCGAAGCGCTCCGCCTTCGCTTCCGACTATACGGCGTTCAAGAGCGTCGAGGCGGTCGATCCCTATACGGTGAAGATCACGCTTTCCAGCCAGGTGCCGAGCATGCTCGGGCTGCTGACCAACTATTCGGGCGGCTTCATCATCTGCAAGAAGGCGTATGAGGAGCGTGGCGACGATTTCACTCGCAATCCGGTCGGCTTCGGTCCCTTCCAGTTCGAGTCCATGGAACCGGGCGTCGCCGTTCATTATACGGCGCACAAGGACTATTTCCGCGGCAAGCCCAAGATCGAGAAGGTCACCTACCGGCTGCTGAACGCCGCCGCCGGCCGCGATCTCGCCTTCACCGCTGGCGAGATCGACGTCGAGGCCGGCACCGCCGACCAGCGCTGGCTCCAGCGCGTCAAGGCCGCTCCGGGTGTGAAGATCGATATCTTCGATCCGTCCGAACTCGCTATTCTGCACCTCAACCGGACCCAAAAACCGTTCGACGACATAAAGGTGCGGCAGGCGGTGGCGCATGCGGTGAATGCGGCCGAGATCGCGCAGTTCCGCGGAGCGGACTTCACGCGCGTGGCGAAATCCGTCATCCCGTCGAACAATCTGGGTCTCAATCCGGAGCCGGGGCTGCTGTCCTACGATGTCGAGAAGGCGAAGGCCCTTTTGGCGGAAGCCGGGTATCCGGACGGCATCACGATCAAGATGATCTCCAGCCAGATGCCGAGTTACGCGACGACGGACCAGATCCTGCAGGCGCAGCTGGCGAAAGCCGGCATCAAGCTCGACCTGCAGCCGGTGGAACATGCCACATGGCACCAGATGATCCGCAAGGACCTCAGCCCTCTGGTGGACTACAGCGCGGCGCGTTTTCCGGTGGCGGATATCTATCTGACGCAGTTCTACGATTCCAAGAGCGCGATGGGGCAACCCGCCCAGGTGACGAATTTCAGCCATTGCAGCGTCGCCGACAAGCAGATCGAGGCAGCGCGCACCGAGGTCGATCCCGAGAAACAGATCGCCTTGTGGCAGGAGGCGCAGAAGCTGATCGTCGCCGACGTCTGCGGCGTTCCGATCACCGAGACGGCGCAGGTCTGGGCACGCACCGACAAGCTCGACTGGGGCTTCGAGCTGAAGGGCTCGATGTCGCTGGGCCCGTTGCTGACCGAGCAGACCCACTTCGTGGACTGATCTTCACCCTTCGGGGCCGTGCCGCGGCGCGGCCCCGGATTTCGCCCGAGCATCGAAATGGCCAAGCTTACCTATCCCCGATACACCAATCTCTGCGGTTGGAACGCCATGCTGCCGGCCCGCCTGCCGCGGCCGGCTCTCGACCGCGACCTGACGGTCGACGTCGCCGTCATCGGAGCAGGCTACACCGGCCTTGCCGTCGCGAGGCGCCTTCAGGAGATCGACCCGCAGGCGCGCATTGCGGTGATCGAGGCGACGACGGTCGGCGAAGGCTCCTCGGCACGCAACTCCGGCTTTACGAGCTCGCACCTGCTGCCCCGCAACGCCACGATGGAAATGGCCGAGAAGGCCCGCGTGCAGGGCCGCTTCTATGCCGATGCCTTCGACTGGCTGATGAAAATCGTCAACGACAACGGCATCCAATGCGACATACAGCATTCGGGATCGATCCGCGCCGCGGCGACCGAAGCGGGCGAGACGTCGCTGCGCAAGGTGGTGGAGGTGGCGCGCATCAACAACATCGCCCACTCCGTCCTGTCGCGCGAGGATATCCAGCGCCGCATCGGTTCCCCCTATTACCGCTTCGGCCTCTATATGAAGGACACCATCCTGCTGCAGCCGGCGGCGCTGATCCGCGGACTTGCCGACGCGCTGCCTTCGTCCATCCCCCTGTTCGAGAACACGCCGGTGACGGCGATCCGCAAGCAGGATGGCTGGGTGGTGGAGACGGCCGGCGGCGTGGTGAAATGCAAGCGTCTAGCGCTCGCCACCAACGGCTTCATTCCCAAATTCGGGTATCTGAAATCGCGGATGGCGACGATCTATACCTATGCCGCCGTAACCGAGGAGATTGCGGACGCCCGCCTCGGCGCGATCGGCGAGTCCGAAGCCTGGGGGCTTCTGCCGTCGCATCGGCTCGGCACGACGCTGCGCCGGATCGGCCGCAACCGGGTGATGGTCCGCAGCCTCTATGCGCATGAAGCCGAACTCGACGAGCGCGAGGCGACCGCCGCCCTGCGCGATCGCTTCGTTAGGCGCTGGCCCGATCTGGCCGACATAGGGTTCGAATATCTGTGGAGCGGCACGACCGCCTTCACCATGAACGGCGCGCCGTGGTGGGGGCAACTCGACGAAGGGCTCTACGCGTCGGGCGGCTGCAACGGCAGCGGCATCGCCAAAGGCACCATGCTCGGCCGTCATCTCGCCGAGCTGATCTTGGGCCGCGAAGGCGCCTACGACGCGATGGCGCAGAGCATGGGCCGCGCAAGCTGGATCGCCCCCGAACCCTTCCGCACGATCGGCTTCCACGTCGTCTCGGCGCTTGAAAGCCGCAAAGCGGGACTGGAGATGTGAAGGGGGTTCTCGTCAGCAAGCCGTGAAACCGCCATGCGCGGTCACGCCGCAGGTCCGCAAGGTCCCGGCCGGCTCCGGTCAGTCGAGGCGAAGGCGATGGCGCTGGGCGAGTTCCTTCGACGTCGCTTCCAGCTCCTTCTCGCGCCGTCCGGCGTCCCACCCCAACGCGGCCGCCACGATGTCGGCGATCTGTTCGAGAGCGCGGCGGCTGAGCCGCCCGGTGATCGCCAGTGCGGTTCGGCGCATGACGATGTCGGCGAGATGGACGACGCGTTCGTTGCGCGCCAGCCAGTCGATCTCCGCCAGCGTGTAGTCGGGCGCGTCGGCGAGCGGCTCGGCCTGCCGCCCGGCTTCGTGCGCCAGAACGGCGCGGGCCGTCGTGCCGTAGCGGCCGAGCAGGATTTCGGCGCGCGCCGATGATGCCCCCGTCTCGGCCGTGACGGCGGAGAGCCAGTTTTCGCGCGCGGCGGTGTCTGCCGGAAAATCGCGGCCGCCGCCGATGGCGAGGCCCTGCGTGCTCACGCGCCGCGACCGGCCAAGCCTCGCCAGCAGCCCGTCTGCCACCTCTTCGGCAAAGCCGCGGAAGGTCGTCCACTTGCCGCCGACCAGCGAGACGATCGGCCAGGTTCGGCTATCGTCTGCCTCCATGACGGGCGCCGAATGATCGCGGCTGATCAGGCCCGGCGCGGTGGCATCCGACGCCGGCAGCGGACGGATGCCGGAATAAGCATAGACGATCTGCTCGCGCCCGAAGGAAAGGCCGGGCAGAAGATCGCGCAGGCTCGCCAGGAAATAGTCGATCTCGTCATCCTCGCAGCGCACCGTCTCGGGATCGGCGGCGCGGATGTCGGTCGAGCCGACCAGCGCGCGGCCGAGATAGTCGAACACCAGGCAGATGCGGCCGTCGTTCGCCTCGAAATAGATCATGCGGCCGTTCAGCGCCCGCAACAGATCGGGGTGATCGAGCAGGATGTGCGAGCCCTTGGTGCCGCCGATCAGCTTTGTCGAGGCGCTGAGCGCCGCGTTTACATGGTCGATCCAGGGTCCCGCCGCGTTGACGACGACGCGCGGCCGGAAACTGCGCTCGGCGCTGGCGGGCAGGGCGAAGCGCACGACCGTACCGTCGCTCTCCCGCAATTGCGCATAGTTGAAGGCCCCGGAGTCGGGATTGGCCCTGATGCCGTCCTGAAGGAGTTCGAGCACCAGCCGCTCGGGATGGCGGACGGTCGCGTCGTAATATGTGCCGGCCGCGACGATGCGCGGCGTCAGCGGGGGAATCTCGGTCAACGCCCGCGCTTTCGACCACAACGCGTGCCGGGGCATGACGCGGCGGCGGGCGCCGTAGAAGTCATACAGGGCGAGGCCGATCTTGATCAGCAGGGCGCCGCGCCCGCGCGGGGCGGTCGTGCTGCCGAAAAGGGTGCGCAGCGCCGCTCCGATGCCGGTCAACCAGGAAAAGATCGGGATGACGGTCGGCAGCGGCCGCACCGCGTGCGGCGCGTTGCGCAGCAGGAGGTTGCGCTCCAGCGTCGACTGCGCGACCAGGCCGAACTCGCCCGTCTCGAGATATTTGATACCGCCGTGGATGAGCCGCGAGGGTGCTGCGCTGGTGCCGGAACCGAAATCCGCCTTGTCGACGATCGCCACCGTCAGGCCCTGTTCGCACAGGTCGCGAAACAGGCCGGCGCCGTTGATGCCGGCGCCGATGATGAGGGCATCCACATTTGACGGCGTTTGGGTCATTGCACCGGAACGATCCTGAGATTGACCCCGGCCGCCCGCAGGCTGCCCGCGATCTCGGCAGGGAGACCGTCGTCGCTGATGACGAGGTCGAAATCGGCGAGGTCCGCGAAGAGATGCAGCGCCACCTTGCCGAATTTGGAGGAATCGACGAGCAGTACGGTGCGCGAGGCGACGGCGGCCATCGCCTGCTTTACCCGCACCACCTGCGGGTCCTGGATGAGCGCCGCGGTGCCGTCGATCGCCGAAGCCGAGCAGACGAGCAGATTGACCCTGATCTTCTCAAGCGCGCTCTCGCAGATGTGGCCGATGAAGGCGTTGTAGGTCGGGTGGTATTCGCCGCCGAGCAGGATCAGGTTCAGGTCGTCCATGCCCACCAGTTGCTCGGCCAAAGGCAGGCTGTTGGTGACGACGGTCGACGGGGCGACCTGCGGCAGGAGCGGGCCGATCGCGTTGACGGTGGTCGAATCGTCGATCAGGACGACCTGGCCAGGCTCGATCTCGGCCAGCGCCGCCCATGCGAGCGCCTGCTTGGCGGCGGTCGCATGGGCCGCGCGGAAGCGAAAGAGGCTTTCATACACGCCGGACGGCTGCGCGCTGACGGCGCCGTGCAGCTTGCGCAGCACGCCCTGGCGCGCCAGTTCATCGACGTGGCGATGGATCGTCATGCGCGAGACGCCGAAGGCCGCCGCAAGTTCGTCGATGCGCGCCTCGCCATGCTGAACGATATAATCGGCGATGTCCTGCCGGCGATTGCCCGCGCTCATCGGTCTTTCCCTTCCGCGAGCGCTTCGATCGCCGGCCAGGTGTCGGCGAGGCGGTCGGCGATATCGCAATGCAGCCGGTAGCGCCTGTCCAAGGCGGCGCTGCGGTCGGGATTCGGCCGGCAGGTGCGGCCAAGCGCGGCGGGGCCACGCGGATCGTGCCGCAGCGAGGCGAACAGGCCGACGCCCGCGCCGGCGCACAGAGCCGCCCCCCATGCGGCGGCTTCCTCCGTGTCGGTCACCGTGATCGGCATGTCAAGCACGTCGGCGAAGATCTGGGCGAAGGTGGGATTGCGCGAAATGCCGCCGGTCAGCCGCGCCTCGCGCACGGGAAAACCTTCGCGCAGCGCATCGACATGAACGCGATGGTTGAAGGCGATGCCTTCGATCACCGCCCGCAGCATGTCGCCGCGGTCATGCCAGCCGCGCAGCCCGAGGAATCCGGCGCTGGCGGCCGGGCCGTGCGGCGAGCCGAACAGGTAGGGATGGAAGAGCAGGGTCGAGGGCCTTGCCAGCGCCGCCTCGATTTCCGGTCCGACGACAGCGTGGATCGACCGGCCGTCGGCGTCCGCCGCCGCCCGCTCGGCGCCGCACAGCGTGTCGAGGAACCAGTCGTAGTTCGCCGCCGATGCCGGCGAGATCGACATGTTGTTCCATTCGCCGGGTGCCAGCCCGTTGCGGCAGAACCACCGGCCGTCGATGCGCGGCGCGGTTGAGACCGTCTCGTTGATCGAATAGGTGCCGGCGACGACGGCGACCACGCCTTCGCCGTAGCCGCCGACGCCGAGCGCGGAGGCGGTCACGTCGTGCAGGCCGGCCACGACCGGCGTGCCGGCGAGGAGCCCCGTTTGCCGGGCGGCCTGCGCCGTGACGGCACCGACAGGCCGGTCCGGACGGTCGACCGGCGGCAGCGCCCCGGCGAGCGCTTCGAGGCCGAAGATCGACAGGATGTCGGGCGCGTAGGCTTGCGTATCGACCGCCGTGAAGGAGGTGCTCGCCTCGGTGAGATCGGTGCCGAGGCTCCCGGTGAGGCAGAAGCGCAGCCAGTCCTTGCAGGCGAGCACATGGCCGATATCGGCGAAGCGCTCCGGCTCGCGGTCTCGTATCCAGGCCAGCAGCGAGGAGGGAGCGGAGGCGTGCGGCGTCTGCCCGGTTCGCGCCAGCGCCTTTTCTGCCGTCCCGTCGGCTTGCCACCGGGTTGCAACGTCTCCGGCCCGGCTGTCGAGCGACAGGATACCGTATCCGAGCGGCCGGCGGTCGCGGCCCAGCATATAGAGCCCGTCGCCATGCGCCGTGGCGGCGACGGCGGCGATGTCGGAGGCCGGGCGACCGCACTCGGACACGGCCTGCGCGATCGCCTCGGCCGTGGCCTGCCACAGGCCGTCCATGTCGCGCTCGACATGGCGCGGCTGCGACATGATCTGCGTGACCCGGCGACGGGCGACAGCCAGCGGGACGCCGGACTCGTCGAAAACCACCGCTTTGGTGACAGTCAGACCGCTATCGATTCCCAGCAGGCAGGGCATCCGGACCTCGCATGCAAGCGGCATGGATTTTGAGAGAAAATCTCATATCACGATGTTAGATTAACATCAATGATCGTTACGTTCTGTCCTTGAGGGTGGAAGCGACGACGACGTTCATGCCGCCGGCCTTCATCGCCTCGACCTGCCTGGGCGGCGTCCCGTCGTCGACGACGATGGCGTCGAACTCGTCGAGCGCACACATGGCGTGCAATGCCCGGCGCTCGAACTTGGTGTGGTCGGCCAGCAGGACGCGCATGGCGGCGCTGTCGAACATGGCGCGCTTGGTTTCCACCATTTCCGGCGACTGGTGGAACACCATGCCGTCGGTGATGGCCGACATCGACATGAACAGGCAATCGGCCCTGAGCCGCCTGATCTCCGTGACGGTGACCGGCCCCATGAAGGCATTGCACCAATTGTAGAACTGTCCGCCGAGTCCGAGCAGGGTGAGGTCGCGCGTGCCCTTCAGCTCGTTCATCAGCGTGATGGAATTGGTGATAGCCGTCAGCGGCACGCGCGCGGCGAGATGCGGCACGAGCTGAAGGACGGTGGTGGAATCGTCGAAGAAGACGGCCTGGCCGGGTTCCAGGAAGGCTGCCGCCGCCTGCGCGATCGCGCGCTTTTCGGTCGACTGGCGCGAGGATCGGTAGAGGTCGCTCGATTCGATAAGGCTGGTCGGGGCTGCCGAAACGACGCCGCGCGTCTTGCGCAGCAAACCCTTCTCGATCAGTTCGTCGAGGTCGCGATGCGCGGTCATCAGGCTGATGCCGAAACGCTCGGTGAGGTCCTCGATGCGCATCGTGCCTTCCGCCAGCACGGCTTCGGCCATCATCTGGCGGCGGACAAGCTGGCGCGCATGACGGCTGTCGGCCGGCACCTCATCCCCGGCAAGGGTCTTCAACGCCTGCTCGGTCCGACTCTCGCGATGTTTCATCCAAGCCTCTCCTGCGATGCCATTCGCACATCCGGCGCAGATGGCAAGCGGCGCCTCACGGGCTGGCGGATCTTGTGCAGCGGAAAAGGGGCGCGTCGCGCGCGCCCCTTCATGCGTCGTGCCTTACTCGGAAAGCGTGAACGGCCCCGTGTATTTATCGACATTGTCCTTGGTGATCAGGGCGCAATCGAAGAGCTGCTTTTCGGAGGACGCACCTGTCTCGCCGGTCTTGATGAACTTGTCGGCCTGCTTCACGGCTTCGGCCGAGAAGACCGCGACAGGCTGCAATACGGTATATTGCAGTTCACCCGCCTTGACGGCGGCGACCGCGTCCGGCGAACCGTCGAAGCCGCCGACCTTGACCTGGTCGAGCTTGCCGGCCTCCTTCAGCGCCGCGATGGCGCCCAGCGCCATCTCGTCGTTGCCGGAAATGACACCGACGATGTCGGGATGCGCCTGCAGCAGCGACTGCATCTTCTGGTAGCCCTGGGTGCGGTCCCAGTTGGCGACTTCCTTGCCGACCTTCTTCAGGTCCGGATACTGCGACAGCACGGTCTCGTAGCCGTTCGAGCGGGTGGCGGCGTTGTTGTCGGCCGGGTTGCCGAACAGCTCGACATAGTTGCCCTTGTCGCCGATCGCCTCGACCCATTGCTGCGCGCCGATCGCCGCGCCTTGCGCGTTGTTGGAGACCAACTGCGCCTTGGCGAGACCTTCCTGATTGATCTCGGCATTGACGAGGAAGACCGGGATGTTGGCCGCGACCGC
>Ga0164243_10001201_pt1 | contig 44650 bp, 63 predicted proteins | sample OricompcompostOP_FD_108781 | JGI IMG/M metagenome (GOLD analysis project Ga0164243, IMG submission 108781) | Organic Plus compost microbial communities from Emeryville, California, USA - Original compost - Organic plus compost (OP) | ecosystem: Engineered > Solid waste > Mixed feedstock >...
CGATTCTTGTCGGGACTACATGTAACACTTTTATAATCAAGTGTTTATCAGCAAAAAGTGCCTCAATTACTCTATAATAAAGGGTTTTGAGGCATTTCTTATTTGGCTATAAATGGTCATAAATGGCTAAGTTTGGTCAACAAATTTGACTAACTTTAGACTACATTTTAGACCGTGATTTCATGAAAATAGCTATCCAGGGAAAAAATAAAGGCGGAAATGTTGAAATATATCTCCGGGTATATAACCCCCAGACCTTAAAGCAGTCCCTTAAGCATACCGGGCATACAGTGCCAGAAAAATTTTGGGACAAGAAAAATAAGAAGATTTCTAACCGTTTCCCCAATGCGGATCTGAAAAACGAAGATATACAGCGGCAGCTCCAGGAGGCTGAAAAGAATATCCTGATCGTAAAGAAAACGTCTGGGATAACGGACAGGAAGGTTAAGGCGGTACTTAAGAAGCAGGGAAATATAGAGGATTTTCTTGCTTACTTTAAGGAGCACCTTGATAGGATTAAGCTGGAGTTCTCAGATAGCTACTGGAAGCAGGTAAATACCGTTTACGAGCAATTCTCTGGATTTGTAAAGAAGCAATGCACCTTTGCAGATATTGATTCCAAACTACTCCGGGAGTTTCAAAACCGGCTTTTTGGCGAGGAGGATAATATAAAAAATACAGTATCGGTAAAAATGGGCCGCCTGCTGATGATTATTAACCTGGCAATTGATGACCGGTTAATAAGTGCTGATCAAATAAGGGGATATAAAGCGCCTTCCTATGAATCTCCTGGCCGGGATTATCTTACAATGGATGATTTAGATACCATTCTGAATCATCTGGAAGACGGGGAATTTAATAATGATCCCTCACTTAAGAAAGTAGTACCGTTTTTCCTGGTGGAATGCTTATGCGGCATCAGATTCTCAGATTGGCATCGGTTTAAACTGGAACGCCTGATAAAAGATGAAAGCCTGAAGGTCCGCACAAAAAAGACAGGTGAGCCGGTATATTATCCGCTGCATAAGGCCGATAAGCTGAAAAAAGTGCTGAAATTCATTGCTGACAATGAAATAGTGTTTGATCTGACTGAGCAGCAGGCAAACCGAACGCTAAAACTGCTACAGACATATTTGCCTATTGATTTTGAATTGACAACCCATATAGGGCGCCATACGTGTGCTACTCTTCATTTGGAAATAGGCTACAGTAAAGAGGCGGTAGCTGAAATTCTGGGCATTAGTATGCGAACTGTGGAGATATATGCCAGGATCACCCGGCGCAAGCTAAGGATAGAGTATGATAAGTATGGAGGGATATAGCTTAAGCACCCCCGTCTATGGCCCCTAAAGGGGCTTTTTTTGTTTTTTGAAATGAATTAGTATCTTGTAAAAAAAAGAATATGAAAAAAGTATGCAAAACATTTCCTGCTGGCGGCACTAAGCAAACTTTAGATTTTGAACATAATCTAGGAACAAAAGATGTCATAGTACAGGTTTATGAGGTTGGGGGAGAAAGCATCAATGTGGGTATTGTACCAGACCTTAATAAGGTATCGCTTCTTTTTAATGGCGTGCCAGACTTCGACGTTAGGGTTGTAGTGATTGGATAACATTCACAAAATCAGTGCAAGCCGCATGCGGTTTTTTTGTGCGCCGGTATTTGGCGTTGGGATTTGTAGTTTTGCATATTTACAAATGTAAAAAATTAGCATTTTATTTGGATTGAAATAAAAATATTGTTATTTTGGTTGGTAAATTGAATTTCGTGTATAAATTTGCAACTACAAATTGATAATAGCGCTCTCGGCCTACGCATATCTCCCAATTAATTTTGATAACGGATATGCCGACCCGAGAGTTTTTTTATTCCTATGCCAAAGCAACACACTAACATTAATGTGGCTATTTTAGTTGATGGTGGATTCTTTTTGAAAAGATACAAATCAATATTTGGACATCTAAACTACACTCCCGCTAAAGCAGCTTCAGCCATTAGCAATTTGGCACATGAACATTTAGAAGATGGGAACTATTTATATAGAATATTCTACTATGATTGTGCCCCATTTGATAAAAAGATTCATCATCCTATTACTAAAAAGGTGGTTGATTTCAAAAAGTCGGCTGAGTATCAGTTTAGATGTGAATTATTTGAGGAGCTAAAAAAGAAGAGAAAAGTTGCCTTAAGATTAGGAACCATAAAAGATAATGGATCATGGGGCATATACCCGATCGCGTTGGAAAAATTATTAAAGGGTAAAATTAAGTATGATGAATTGACTGCAAAGGACCTTTTTTATAATATGAGACAAAAAGGAATAGACATGAAGATTGGAGTAGATATAGCGTCTCTTGCGTTTAAAAAATTGGTTCATAAAATAGTGTTGATTGCGGGAGATGCTGATTTTGTTCCCGCGTCCAAGTTAGCAAGAAGAGAAGGAGTTGATTTTGTTTTAGATCCCATGTGGAATAATGTAGACGCTTCTTTGTTCGAACATATTGATGGGTTGAAGAGTACAATAAAAAGACCAAAGGTAGTGAAACAAACAAAGCACGCACAAGCGAAGAGCAAGCATGTCCCAGAAAATGAAAATTGAAGTGTAAATTAAAATTAAGCCACCCTAACCGGTGGCTTTTTTTATTTTTGCATCATGACCAACGATGAATGGATAGCAGAAGTAAAGAGGCTGGAAACCTTTTTCAAGGAAACGCCGATCCTGATAAAGGAATACAAAAACGGGTACATGACGGTATCAGACATCCCGAAGTTCATAGATAGCCATTTAGCCAGTGCCCGGGCTAATGTGGGTAATCCCTGGTTTGCACAAGGAATATCCCGGCTGCAGGAGCTGGAACAGGCGATCAGGAATCAAATTTAAACTTCAGGGCATATTTACTTCCTTATTTTTTTATGGCTGCCTGGTATTCTTCCGGCGTGTACCACTTGATATAATGTACTCCATGCTGTAGTCCCCCCCTTCTCTTTTTCCTCTTTTACTTTTAGGTGATCCATGTCTTAAAGCTACTCACAAACGTAGATATCCAGTGCGCCAGATTTCGGCGATAGACCGCGGGTATAGTTATCTGAAAAGAAATCTTTGATTCCTTACTGAGAATTATTTGATTGTGTGGGTGGGCTTTGGGGGGCTTGAGGCTGATTGCTTACAGGTTGAGGCTGAACCAGGCTCGGCGGTGGGGTTGATGGAACATACCCCTTCTTATTGTAATCGGGTATAGGCCTTGATTGCGGGCCATCTGATTTAACTTTTTTATCCATATTATTAAAATTTATTACCACAAATATAGATAAAAACACAATTCCAATTCCGTAGATAACTATACAGATCAAATTTGATATATTAATATACTTAATTCGATTGGCCATTTTCGGAGTGAAAGCTATCTTTTCCATAAATTCCTTTAGGTTTTTATTCATCATTCTAGCTGCAATAAAAAATGATAACATATTTGCTATGAGTGACAATCCTAAAAAACCCCAAGATATTTCTATATATTGTCTACAAATAGCACTTGAAATAGGAATTATTTTTTCTATAAGGAGAAACGACCCTGCAAGAGTTCCACCCGCTATAAAAGCAAACTGCTTTTCAAATTGATCATTATTCTTGTCTATTGATTTAATTATCTCCGATTTATAGTCTTCAACATCTTTTTTAAATAGTTCCTCTGCTTCTCGCATTGCAGACTTTCTTGAGGGTATAGAATTTCTAAGCATATCTCAAAGATTGAAACTTCAAGATACAAAATTCGAAGCATAACGCGCTTTCACTGATTCATATTATCGGATAGCTGGCATTGTCTTTTGGTATATTTATCAGCTGGTCTGCGCCACATACTTCTGAAAAGTTAGCCGTATGGTTAGAGCGGCATGGAGAGAAGATAGCTCAGCAATATCTTGATCGCTTAGGTTAGCTAATGAGGGGCAATATTGCCCCTTCTTTATTGATTGTTCGAGATAGATTATTTTCCTTATACTTGTTATGCATGGGTATTGGAATAGAAAGTGCTGCTGCATGCGTTCTTATAAACGATTGATTTTCAATAGGTACTCCGAAAGGAAAGTTTTCGCCTCGCAATGTATGGAACACCGCGCCAAAAATACCCAATGCTCATATTTCGGTGTTTGTAGCCGATTTGTAGCGACAAGCGACTACAGCCGCGACTACAACGTTATTTACTGATTATTATGGCTTTACATTCAAAAAAAGACTTTGCCACCCTGGTTAACCTGGAAACCAAGAATCTTGCTACTTATATAGGCAGAAAGAAGGTAATTGTGGGAGAAAATGGCCTTATAGATGATAAAGACCCCATAAATAAAGCCTTTATCAAAACCCGCTCCACAAAGCAAAGCGAAAAGCAGATCATAAACCACATTACAAAATTCGGTAAAGCTACGGGCGCTGATGCTGATGAAGATGATGAGCCTGATAATGGTGGCAAAATTATTGATCTTTCCACGCCTGATGCTGCAAAAAAGAGCATGGATGTACTTGAATCTATCGAAAAGTACCAAAAGTTTAAGGCGGAGAAGGTGGAGCGCGAAACTTACAAGCTGGATATTGAGCTTGCAAAACGACGGGGCGAGATCATCCCGGCCGAGTTGGTAAAACCCATTTTCCTGCAGCATAACCAGTTTATCATTACCACTTTCAAAAATGCGGCAGAAGATATTATCAGGAACATAGCAAAGATTCATGAATTATCTAATGCTGATGTAGCCGGGCTGCGTGGCGATCTCGTAAAATCGATAAACCAGGCCGTTAAAGAGGCTATTGATATGAGCCTCGGATCGGTAGACGACATATTAAATGAATTTGTAGTAAAAAAGGGTGTTGGACAGCGCAATGACTGATGCAGGATTAGACATATACAGGTCACAGGTAGAGGATATTATCGCCTACGGGATTGCCCAGATATCAAGTATCAGGCCATCCGACTGGACGGAGCAGAATGTAGTAATGCCAGGAAAGCCCTTTCCGGGTCCATTTTCCTACTCCCGTACCCCATATATGCGGGAAATAATTGACTGCCTGTCCCCTGATCATCCCGCCCGTAAGGTAGCGCTCATGAAGGGCGCGCAAATCGGCGGTTCAGCAGGGGTTATTTACCCTGCCCTGGGATGGATTATAGCTAATTCCCCCGCCAATACGTTTGTTACCGTGGGGCATGAAGACCTGGTACCGGAAGCAATGGGCAAACTGGATACCCTGATAGATAACGCCGGGTTACGGAAGCTGATCCGCCCAACAGCCATGCGGCGGCGTAATAATAAGACTGGGGACACTAACAATAAAAAGGAATTTGGGCAGGGGTACATCATTGTTGCCAGCGCAAACAATCACAAAGTAATCCGGCAAAGGGATCTGATGTATGGTTTCTTTGATGATATTGAGAGCGTGCGATCAGCGTCGAAAGAATCGGGTAATACCCTGGATCTGCTGGAGCAACGCTTCGCTGCATACGGAGATAGCCACAAAATATACTACATCAGCACGCCGGAGCGGGCCGGCAACAGCAACATTTACAATGCTTACATACGCGGAGATCAGCGGCGCTTTCTTTTACCTTGCCCTTGCTGCGGTGAAATGATTGCGCTGGAGTGGAACATAGATATTGACGGGAACGCGGCTGGGATATTCTGGAAGCTGGACAACCATGAGCGGTTAATAGAGGATTCAGTAGGTTATATATGCCAAAAGTGCGCCGGATTTTTCAAGGATAACAATAAACAACGGATGCTAAATGATGGTATCTGGAATCCAACAGCCATACCATCCCGTCCCGATTTCTTCAGCTACCATTTGAGCGCCCTATATGCCCCGGTGGGAATGTTCGACTGGAAACATTATGTGTATAAATATCTGGAAGCAAACCCGATCGGCCAGCCCCGTATAGAGAAAAAGCATCAGACACATGTGAATGTTTGCCTGGGTCTTCCATATGAAGAAGAAACAGAGGCACCAAAAGCAAATGCTATACAGAAAAACACCAGGCCCTATGATATCGGCACCGTTCCGGAGCGGTTAAGCCAGGCAGACGGCAACGGTAATATTGTTATGCTTACCTGTGCCGCGGATATGAACGGTAAAATGGAGGAAGGCAATCATGATGTCCGGCTTGACTTCGAAATTCTCGCATGGTCGGAATCTGGGGCAACATATTCCATTAAGCACGGTAGTATAGGTACATTTATTCCAAGGGAGACAGCAAAGCAGAAACAGATCGATCGCAAAAAGTGGACCTATGAGGATAAAAAGCCAAATTCTGTATGGCCTGAATTTGAGCAGATCCTCGGAGAAACTTTCAAAACGGATACCGGCAGGGAGATGAATATAATGATCACCGGCCTGGATTGCGGCCACCATTCTACACATGCATATGGATTTATTGACCGTACTAATTACAATGTTTACGGCTTAAAGGGGGATAAGGAGGATAAATACCTACGTTTCGGGCAGGATGTGCGTGTATTTAAGCCAGCACTTGAACGAAGTAAGCTGTTTATCCTTCAAGTTGGAGTAATTAAAGACCGCCTATCTGAATACATGGCACTGAACTGGCACGATGCAGAAATGCAGCAGCCATCCAATTTCATGAACTTTCCGCAGCCTGCGGATGGGCTATATCAATTCTCCAACTTCTTTGAACACTTTGAAACGGAACACCGGGTATTACTTAAAAACGAAGATGGTGAGGGAGTATCTGCCCGGTGGGTTAAGAAGACCAGCACTGTACAAAACCACATGTGGGATTGCAGGGTCTATAATCTCGCCTTACAACTGATTATAATAGACATCATTTCCAAAGAGCTGAAAAACAAACTAACCTGGGGTGATGTGTGTGCGATTTTGCAAGGAACATATAAGGGCTAAAAAATATTTTCCCACTTAGCGGGACAAAAGTGGGACAAAAGTGGGACATTATTTTTTGAGGGTTTGTCGTGGCAATAATATTGCCTACAAACATCAATAAAATGATAAGTAACGCAGTTGGTACAGAAAGGATTTCTACTGTTTTAGGCTATAAGCTGACAAAGGGAAACTTTTCTGTCACTTCTCCCAACCTCCCCCAGAGAATCGCAATACTGGCAGAAGCCAATACAAATAAACAATCCGGCCTTGTAACCAACCCTACAGTAATAACTTCGGCTCAACAGGCTGGCCAGCTGTATGGTTTTGGTAGCCCCGTGTACAATATTATGCGTATCCTTCGCCCGGTTTCCGGTGATGGGGTTGGCGGGATACCTACAGTAGTATATCCGCAGGCGGAGGCCAGCGGCGCTGCTGCACGTGTTCAGACTATTACTGTTACCGGTACTGCTACAGCCAACGGCACCCATACACTTGTCATAGCCGGGCGCGAAAACCTGGATGGTCAGAATTACGACATCAATATCGTTTCAGGCGACACAAATGCGCAGATAGCGGCAAAGATCAGTGATGCTATCAATGCTGTTTTAGGTTGCCCGGTATCTTCTGCAACCGCTACAAACGTGGCTACCGTCACAACAAAGTGGAAAGGGCTTACTTCTCAGGGTGTAACTATCAGCGTGAATAACCGGAACAATGGCCTGGGAATATCATATGCTATCCTTGAAACTGCTGCGGGCAGCGGTACGCCTGATCTTGGCCCGGCACTTGAACAATTCGGAGCTGCATGGAATACCATAGTGATCAACAGCTATGGCACTGAATCTACGCCAATGCAGACACTGGAACAATTTAACGGTGTTCCAGATCCGGATAACCCAACAGGGCGCTATACTGGTATCATTATGTCTCCGTTCATTGCGCTTACAGGCTCAGTAGCAGAGGACCCTTCCAGTATAACAGACAGCCGCAAAACACAGGTAACAATCGCTATATGCCCTGCACCACTTTCAACGGGTATGGCTATGGAAGCTGCCGCTAATATGGCTGTATTGTTTTCCAGGACCTCGCAAGATACCCCGCATCTGGACGTGCAGAATAAATCCTACCCTGATATGCCAGCTCCTGCTATTATCGGTAAGATGGCGACATATAACGAGCGGGATATAATTGTAAAAAAGGGCTGTTCTACTGTTGACCTTGTGAATAACGCTTACCAGGTAAAGGACTTTGTTACTACTTACCATCCTGATGGAGAAGTACCCGCGCAATTCCAATACTGCCGTAACCTGATGATTGATTTCAATGTGAAGTTTGGATATTACTTACTACAGATGGCCAACGTTTTGGACCATGCTATTGCCAAGGATTCCGACACGGTTACAGCGGAAAAGGTTATTAAGCCAAAGCAATGGAAGCAAGTGCTTGCTTCTTTCTTTATAGACCTGGCACGCCGCGCCCTGATCGCTGAACCTGATTTTTCAAAGGCTTCATTACAGGTAGATGTAAATGAAACAAACCCCAACCGTCTGGATACTTATTTCCGCTACAAGCGCACTGGGTTCCTTCGTATTGCATCTACGACGGCAGAAGCCGGATTCAATTTCGGTACAGCCAGCTAAAACAAACATAAATAATTAAAAATAATATCATGCCTACAGGAGGAGATATAATCGAAATAACATACAATCACCCGACCTATGGAACGGGTGTCCTTTACCCTAAAGCTGCAGAGGATAGCACTTATGATTTTGGTGGCATCCGCAGCAGCGACGATGAGAACCAGGTAGATGGTGCCGGTAATATGATTGATATTATGAACCGGAAGCGCTGGTTTTTTGAGGATGTTGTGGGAAATGATATGAATACACGGGAGGAAGCGGAAAAGATGAACGACATGGCCGCAAGCCCCGAACTCGCAGACTGGACATTCACCCATATAAATGGTACGGTTTACGGTGCGAAAGGAAAACCCGTGGGCGATATCCAGGTAAATGGAAATGCTGCCACCTTCCAGCTTAAAATATCCGGAGGCGGCAAAATGGCTAAGATTTCATAACTAAAAAACACATACAAATGAGTAAAGTATCAATTGAAGTGGCAACTGCCGATTTGAATCGGTGGCTGGATAAAAAGAAAGTTTCAGATGCAATCAGGGAAAAGCAACAGGTGGTTATTGATGAACTCGCAGATGCAATTGCATGCGGCCTCCTGACCGTTTCCGAAAACTGTGAATTGGAATACAAGCTATCCGAGCCAGTAACTGATAGCGATGGCAATATATCGGTTGGTTCTCTGAAGTTCAAAAACAGGCTCCGTGTAGATGAGGTGATGTCCAGGCTAAAGGGCCTCGACCCTAAAGATGTAGACGGCAGGATGATGGCCTATGTAGGGGCGTTAACAGGTGTTGCAACAGGTCTGTTAAAAAAGATGGACACAGATGATTATAAAATACCTCAATCCATTGCAGTTTTTTTCATGTAGACCGTGAATGGCAAGATCTTATCAATATCATCACTTCTGTAGTGCGTGAACATCACTGGAGGCCATCAGATATTGATGGCCTCTATTTCGATGAAGAAGACCATCACGGTATAATACACTGGTACAAAGACCAGGAAAAAGTAAACGAAGAACTGGAAAAAATAAGAGCTAAGAAATAATGTTTGTAATCCCCTCCATATTCACAGCGATCGACAGGATATCCGCTCCACTGGCTAAAATTACAGCCAGCGCAAACCGCTTTTCAGGGGCGCTTAAGACCGCCAATTCTTATATCGGTGTCAGCGAAACAGGCCTCGCACGGCAGGAGCGGATTTTCAGACGATTGACGCCAACAATCGGGGAGACGGGTAAACAGATGCTCCAGTATGCCAAAAGCGCTGCAGTAGCAGGGGGGATACTTGCCACGGCAAAATTCTCCTTTGACCAGATTACGGCATATGAGGATGCGCTTGCTTCATTCCGGACGATCGTAGCCGATCTTTCGGATCGGCAGTTTATGAAATTCACGGATGAAATAGCACGTGTTGCCAAAGTTACCAGGAGATCATCCGTAGAGGTTGCCGCATCATTTGAAAACATTGCCGGCTTGAATGCAAAGCTGGCAGAAACAGCGGATGGCCTGGGAAAGGTATCGGAAGCCAGTATTCTGCTGGCAAAAGCCGGTAGACTGGAGCTTGGAAGCGCGGCTGAAAACCTGGTTAGTATCATGAACCAGTATAACCTTGGGGCGGAAGCAGCCGATCGGGTAACTAATGTACTTGCGGCAGGCCTGAATGTAGGCGCTGCGCGGATCGATCAGGCAGCAGAATCCTATAAGAATTTCGGCTCGGTGGCGGCTGCGGCCAATATTACCCTGGAGCAATCGCAGGCGTTGATACAGCTGGTATCACAAAAGGGAATATTAGGTGCAGAAGCCGGTACCAAGCTGAGGGGATCTGTTTTGAAACTGCAGCAGGCCGGCGTGGGATATAAATCCGGGCAATTCCAGATTATTGATGCATTGGAAGAAACACAAAAACGACTGGATAAGGTCCGAACAGCAAAAGAGCGGGATGCTATACTGACGAAGATGTTCGGCGCCGAGAACATAACCGCAGGTTTGATCCTGGTTAATAATATATCCAAGTTCAAAGAATTTACTGATGCAGTAAGTAATACCAGTGCGGCGCAAGCCTCTGCAGCTATCAATTCTAATACTCTAAGCACGAAGATATCAGAGTTAAAAAACAGGTGGGCCACATATATAACTACCAATAATAAGGCAAATGTTGGTTTAGAAAAACTAAAAAATATTTTAGGGTTTGTAACTGACAACTTTGATAAAATAGTCTCTGTGGGAATTGATGTTATAAAATTCTTCGCTGCTTGGAAAGGGCTTCTGCTCACTTCAAGAGCAATATTATTTGTGTATAATTCCTATTTAGGAATTAATGCCGCCCTTAACGGTGCCTCGGCTTTAGCCGTAGGTGGAAATACAATAGCGTTAGGGGCTTATAACATTGCTACGAAGGCTGCGGCCGCAGCTCAATGGTTGTTAAATGCAGCGCTTAATGCGAATCCCATCGGTCTGGTCGTCGTTGCAATAGCTGCCCTGGTCGGTTTAACCTATGCCATTATTAAGAACTGGAATACCTGGGGTGAAACTGTTACTCTTTTCCTGGGGCCTCTTGGCCTGGTAATAAACCTCATTCAATCTTTCCGGCGCAATTGGGATATGATCAAAAAATCCTTTAAAGAGGGGGGCATAGTAGGCGGTCTGATAGCTATAGGAAAAACTTTGCTGGACGCTGTGCTTGCCCCGCTCCAAAAGATATTGGAGATTATCGGGAAGCTTCCGGGTAAGTTCGGAGAACTGGCAAGATCCGGTGCAGCGAGCCTGCAGGCATTCCGCACCAATATGGGCGTAGTGCTGAAAAATGATGATGGCAATGGAACTGAATCAGAACCTCTTCCTTTACTTAACCCGAAAGCGGTACAGCAGCAATCGATACTTAATACGGTGCAGACTATAAATAACAATTCCCAGGCGACCATCAATATAAAAGATGAGACAGGCCGGGCCAGTGTAACCAGCAATACAGGCGTTCCAATAACCATGACCCCTACAACACAGGGTTACAAACCGCGCAGATAATGCTTGATCTGAAGCTCATAGAAACATATGACGGCGGGGATTTTGAAATCCTGGGCAGCGATCTGGCCTCAACAGTAGGTTTGGAGGGGATGATATACCTGGCTCTATTTGGCGGAGATGATTGGTGGGGAAATGATTTGCTGCTCGACCAGGATGAAAGCGCTCCTTTTAACGCCACCACTGAAAAGGTAATGAGATCAGTGGCATTGAATAGTGCAGGCGCTTTAAAAATAGAAAATGCTATAAAATACGACTTGGCTTTCCTGACAAAAAAAATACCTGGTACCGATATATCAGTTGAAACAGAAATAGTATCGCAGGACCGGGTAGACATATATATAAAAATAAACGGGAATCTGTTGTACATACAGGTATCATTTGCCGCAACAACCATGGGTAAGGATATGATTGTCCAGTTTGGCGTATTCAGTAAAGAGTTTACAGAACAATTCACATGACGACTATACCGAAATTAAAGCAGCTTTTCAATCAGATCATATCTGATCTCCAGGCACAACTGAAGATCACTATACCCTCATTCGGCAAAATATATCTCCGTGCGCTGGCTGCCAGCCAGGCCGCATTCCTTAAACTGGTGTACCTCGCATTGGGGAAAGTGCAGAAAAACATATTTGTGGACACCGCAGATCCCGTTGCTCTTGGTGGTACCCTTGAAAGGTTTGGCCTGGTGAAAATCGGACGCAACCCATTCCCGGCTACACAGGGGCAATACGCGGTTACTGTTACCGGGGTTACCGGGGGCGTTATTCAGCAAGGGATGACCTTTAAAACAGATGATAACAGCCGGAATCCGGGCATGTTGTTTATCCTGGACAATCAATATATCCTAACAGATACTACAGACGAAGTTACGCTCCGTGCGCTGACCGCAGGCGTGGGTAGCCGCCTAAGCATAGGCGACACGCTGACTGCTACGGCTCCTATGATCGGCGTGGATTCTCAGGTAACAGTATCCGGGGAGGTGGTTATTCCCAACGATCCGGAGGATATCGAAGATTACCGCCAGGCCGTAATTGATAGCTACCGTTTAATGCCCCAGGGCGGCGCACCGGCTGATTACAGGATATGGGGGCGCGAAGCCAGCGGTGTAAGGCAGATATATCCTTACGCTGCCAGCGGCGCACCGGGAGAAATAAATGTATTTGTAGAGGCTACCCCTATTGATTCAACAGACGGCTTTGGTACGCCAACAACCACAATTCTTAATGATGTTGCGAACCGAATTGAATATGATCCGGAAACCGGGGAGGGCCGCCGCCCTCTTGGTGTGTTCGCTGTCCATACGCTGCCTGTTGTGGTCAACAAAGTAGCTATCACGATTACAGCATTCGACGGAATTACTGACGAAAAAAAGGTAACGATACAGCAAGCATTGGAGGAAATGATCAGTAACATAAGGCCGTTTATCAGCGGAGCGGATGTACTCTCGGAGCGAAACGATAACCTTAGCACGAATAAAATTATAGCCGGTATCCTGTCAGCTATACCCGGTTCCGTTTTTGGCCCGGTAACTATGACAATACAGGAGGGTGCTGGCACACCCTATCCGGAAACGAATAAAACTTTTGATAACGGAAACATACCGGTGTTGCAATCTATAACTTATGTCTGATACAAGGGATAAAATATTAAAGTTAGTAAAGCAGCTGTATCCCAGCGGCCGTGCCTTTTATATGCCATTTGGCGGCGCATCGGAAAAGACACACCGCGCATTGGCAGAAAGCCAGGCCACAGCATATGAAGACTGCCTATCCATCCTAAATGACATATTGCCCGACAACGACTATTTCAGTGCGGACGATGCAACAGCGTGGGAGCGGAGACTTGGAATTATATCATCACCTGGTGTATCTCTGGAAGACAGAAAAAAGGCTATAGCGCTTAAATTAAACTATCCGGTCACGGAGGCGCCGCGCCAGCATTATAAGTATATAGAAAAGCAGCTACAAGCAGCGGGGTTTAATGTATGGGTGCATGAAAACAACTTTAGTGGGTCTACTACCACACCGGAGGACTGGCTATCTCCCGAAGAAGCAACATTACACGCAGATGATATCCTACACGCAGCAGATACATATCACAGATCACTTTCGTTTATCGGATCGTATCATGCAGATGACATATATCATGCAGATGACCTGCTGCACGGTGTAAAATTTGACAACATTGTCGCCAATCATATAGACAGGACTATAGATTCAGAGTTTGTGGTCGGCAGTAATTACCGGTTTACTTTTTATATCGCCGGAGAAACAATGCCAGACTTTGCCATCGTTAACCCACAACGGGAAAACGAATTGCGGCAGCTCATTTTACAATTAAAACCAGCTCATACAGTAGCATTATTATTCATAAACTTTCAATAAAATGGCTATTAAACTAACAGATAAAACGAACATTATACCGCCTGATGCCAACTATGAGTACGGTAACATACGGAATACTGCAGGTGCAACACCTGGAACACCAGTGAATGTGCAAACCTATGCAGACTTTCACCAGTTTTTTGAGCGCCTGATGGACGTGGCCGGTGTTACGCATAATGGGTTGCCGGACAATACAACAAATGGCTACCAGCTTTTTGAAGCATTGGAGAAGTTGGCGGGTGCCGGTGCCTGGGTAACCGGGCCAACGCTTGTATTAACTCCCAATACCGGCACCGTAACACCAGGGACAACCATGTATAACCGGTACAAAATTGCTGGCAAAACGTTTACGTGGGAAGTGAACGCAGCGGTTCAGGTAGCATCAGGAAGTCCTACAATCATAACTATTCCCTTTCCGGCTGCCATAACCGTACCAGGTACCTCATCATCTTTTTATAAGACACGGATAGGCTGGTACAATGGCAATTTTATGGCTGTAGAGATCAGGACGGACAGGATCGCCATTTTTAAACAGGACTTTTCAGCGTTTGCCAACTCAATGTACCAATACAATTTCTCTGTATCATTTGAAATTGATTAATGAGGTTTAACATCAATAGCGATGCTGTAGTAGCATATACTAATAAGCTGGAAAAGCTTAGCAGATCCGCTTTGCCGGTAGCTATTCGCGGGGCGCTCAATAATGCTGCCTTTGATGTAAAGAAAAACACTATGCCGGCGAAAGCAAAGGCTGCTTTTACTCAGCGGAAACCTACATTTTTTAAGGCAAATAGTAAGGTAGAGCCGGCTCAAGGTTTGAAAATGGAATCTATGAAGGCCACGGTTGGCTTTGTACCGAAGGGCGGCAAAGATCAGTCAGTATCTGACCTCGAACAGCAGGAAAGCGGCGGCAACATTCCGGGCCGGTCGTTCATTACCACCAGGTTTGCCCGTTCAGGTAATGCATGGAATAAAAGTGTTCGCGCAGCGGCGAGGATCGGCAGGATAAACCGTGTTATAAATACCAGGAAAGCGGGCGTAAAAAACAACCGCAACTCCCGGCAGGCATTTGTAAAAAGTGCTGTCCATGCAGGCAAGGGGGGCTATGTAATCGGATCAGGCCCGAAAGGAGAAAACACATTGTTTGAGGTGAGATCGATAAAGCGGATTGGCGGCAACACTGTTATAAAGACCTTGCCGATTTACACCTATGAAAAAGGCCGCAATGCCCGTGTTAAGGCAACCGGTTTTATGCGGACATCAAGCCTTGAAAGCGGAGGCAAAATAGAAAGATTTTTTATCGAACAAGCCAAAAGGCAAATCGACAAATTGAAATGAGCTGGTTAGACCGGATAAATACAGACCTTACAATTACCTGCGGGGATGGCAAAAGCTATACTCCGCAATGGATCAATGCGAGTAAGGCTGTAGAGTACAATATAGCAGAGTTCGATTTTAAAGAACTGGCAGGCACGTTAGTGTATCGTGGTCAGCCTCGCGGCCGCCGGTACGCCATAGAGGTAATTTTCCAGGGCGCAGATCACCTGGACAATGCATCTGCATTTGAAACATCTGCCAATAACCCGGCTGCCTGGCAGATCGAACATCCGTATTACGGTCAGCTAAGGGTTCAGCCTGCAGGTCTGGTATTCGATAACCAGGATATGAATATTTCCCGAATCACCGGCATGCTCATTGAGACGCTTACGCTCAATGGTGCAACGGCTGTATCTGTATCTGCACCAGACAAGATAGCAGCAGACCAGCAAAGCACCAGCGATGTTATGGCTACGGTATTTGCCAGTGATGTTCCTGATCTGAAAGTAGTTGATCAAAATGCCTTAAAAAGCAGCAGCCTATCACAATACAAAGCTGTATCCGCAAAGATCATACAGTCTGCAGATGCCGCAGCGTATTTTAATGCATACAATGAGCTGATTGGCAAGATAAATAATCCTATTTCCGATACGGTCAGCATAATCAGGGCTGTACATGCATTTTCTGTGCTGCCTTACCGGTTTAGTGACCTGCTGGTCAACCGGATCAACATGTTTAAGCTGCAGTTTGATATCATATCAAACAATCTGGGAAACCTTTTTACTCGCACATCAAAAAAAATATATGAGAACCAGGCTGGTATAATAGTTTCTGGAATGGCCCTCACTTCCGTGACCAATGTAGGAGATGCGTATGAAACGGTTACAGGGGTGCTGCCGGTAATAGATGCGTTGGTTAATACATATGATCAATATATGACCAACCTGGACAGCCTGCAATCACCAAATGGCGGCGACCCGGATAGTTATATACCTGATGCAGACGGTGTGTCGTCGCTGTCGGACCTTATCAGCTTTACAGTGGGCGCATTGCTGGATATAGCCGTGCAGAGTAAACAGGAGCGATCAATCATTCTGGGGGCAGATAGCAATATTATTCTGCTGGCAAAAAGGTTTTACGGCCTGGATAATGAAGACACAACTATTGACAAGTTTATGGCTACGAATAATATCGGTTTAAATGAAATACTTGAAATAAAGAAGGGGAGAAAAATAGTGTATTACATATGATACTGAAGTTGGGAAACATAAAATTTGATATCTATAACGGAATTAGTGTGACGCTGTCATATGACAGTATAGCGTCTCTGTTCTCTGCTTCCCTGTTCTTTGATCCTTCGAATGCTTTGCATAAACAGATTTTCAGGCCGCTACAGTATCTGCCGGCCACAATTGAGCATAATGGCGAAACATTGATCACAGGATATGCCTTATCCCATGGTTTTGAAAGCGGCGCTATTGATACTATGGTTTCCATTTCCGGCAGCTCCATAACGGGGGTACTTGAAGATTGCGAGATACCAGTAAGCGCATATCCCTTACAAAGCAATGGCCTAAATCTAAGGGAGATAGCAGAGAAGGTTTGCGGCGCTTTCAAATTGAAGGCAGTAGTTGATCCGGTTGTATCTGACCGGGTAAATCAAAAATATACTTCATCAATTGCGAGTGATACCGACAGGGCGAAAGAATATCTCTGTGAGCTGGCAAATCAGAAGAACATTATCATAACCCATGATGAGCAGGGTAATGTTCTTCTGACCGAAGCGAAAACAAAAGCAGCTCCTATATATGATTTTTCAACAGGTGCGCCTGTGGTACGGGCAAGCTTTCCTATTGACGGACAAAAGATGCACAGCAGTATTTCTGTTGTAAAGCAGGCCGCGAAGTCAGGAAAAGGTAATGCCGGACAGGCGGTAGTAAATAATCCTTACTGTCCCGCATACAGGCCAAAGGTTATGAGGCAGACCAGTGGGGGCGATGTGGATACTGGTAAAGCTGCTCGGAATGTGCTGTCAGATGAGCTGAAGGCAATGCCTTTAACCCTGGAACTGGACCGCTGGGAGCTGAACGGGAAGATCATCAGGCCGAACAATATAATTACTATCCAGGATCCGAAACTATTCCTGTATAACAAAACCAAGTTTTTTATCGAGCAGGTTACGTTTACCGGGAATGAAAAAGAGCAGAAAGCAACGCTCACATGCTACTTACCGGAAGTATATAATAATGAGGTACCCAAAAATATATTTGAATGAATTTTTTAACGACTGTCAAAGGGGCTGCACTCAAAGCCGGGAATCGCATCATAAAGGTGTTGAGGCTTGGCCTGCATGATGTTCAGGAGGTATCCGAATCTTCGCCTTTCGGGGTGGATGGCAGCCCTCTTGATTCTATGGTTGCGGTATATGCTGAGACCCTCTCAGGAGAAGACCCTGTAATAATCGGTTACCTCAATGCAAACCAGGTGGCCGGGCGGGGAGAAGTACGGCTGTATTCCCTTGGTGGCGGTGGGGATCAAAAATTTTACATCTGGTTAAAGAATGATGGTAGCTGTGAGATCGGCGGAAATTCAGATAATATGGTCAGATACTCCAAGTTAGAGCAGGCGTTTAACCAGTTAAGATCAGATTTTAACGAACATGTGTCAAATTACAACTCCCATATTCATCCAGGTGGTACAATATCAGGAAATACCGGAAATACTGCAAATACATCGACACCATCCGGAGCGGATATTTCACCAGCAAAGATCGAACAAATAAAAACTTTATAACCATGTGCATGATATATCAAAGTACAGCAGAATATGTGAACTCAGCACAAAGCCTGCAGGATAAGATAGCCAGGATTGATGCAGTAATTACTCTGCTATTGGACAATATGGCTGTTGCTGCTGCTGGTAATGCTGAATTTAAAGAGTATTCCCTTGATGACGGACAAACGCGCATCAGGGCAGTATATAATACCATTGTTGACATAGAGAGATCAATCTATTCGTTTGAACGCTTGAAGCAGCTATATATAAACCAATTGAACGGACGCATCACCAGGTTAATTGACGGAAGGAATTTTAATTAAAACAAGGATCATGAGCAAGAAGAAAGATAAAAAAAGGGTCAAGGTTTCAGCGCCGGCACTTATGGCATCCTCCCCGGAACCCACTGCTTACAATAATGTATGGTCGGTATCCTTTGACGGGGAAAAGAACATAGGAAACATCGGCCCAATAAAAAAATACATAGTAGACCATGAAGCGTTACGGCTCAGGTCCTGGCAGCTATTTCTTGAAAGTGAGATATGCCAGCTGGTATTTCAGCGCTCATCAACCTGGGTGATCGGTAGCGGGTTAAAGTTGCAGGCAGAGCCACAGACAGAGGTACTGGAAAGCGAAGATATAGATCTGGATATTGAGGCTTTTAACAGGCGAATAGAATCCAGATGGAAAGTTTACACGCGCAGTACTATGGCTGATTACGCGGATATGGTTACTCATGCTGAGATCGCAAAACAGGCCTGGATAAATTCAATAATATCAGGAGATGTACTCATCGTTAACCGGTACGAAAATGGGCAGGTTACCCAGCAGCTAATTGATGGCTGCCATATTTCTACCCCATTAGTAGGAAACGGCACCCAATTCAATGGCTTTGACTTTGTGTCCAGTTTCGGCAATCGTATAAAGCATGGGGTTGAAGTAGATGAGCGCGGAACGCATGTAGCCTATTGGGTGAAAACCGGACTGATGAAATATGAGCGTATTATCGCACGTGGGAAATCTGGGCATCTTATGGCCTATATGGTGTATGGTCTGAAGTACCGTCTTGATTCTGTTCGCGGCCTTCCACTTATAGCCGCTGTTATGGAAACTGCCAGCAAGCTGGAGCGTTATAAAGAGGCGACATTAGGAAGCGCAGAGGAAGCGGCAAAGGTGGCATTTATTACGACCCATGGGCCGGCGAGTACTGGGGAAAATCCGGCACTAAAAGGTCTGATGTCTGCTTCCGGATTCAATAAACCAGCATCCGGGGATAACCCCGTTGATGTAAATGGGAAGTATGTGCTGAATCAGGTACAGGCTACTTTGGGCAAGCAGTCCATAAACATGCCCATAGATTCAAAGCTGGAGGTACTGGAAAGCGAAAAGGAAATACACTTTGCTGATTTTTATACACCGAACATCCATTTGGTGTGCGCAACAATAGAAATTCCCCCGGAAGTAGCGCTGCAGAAATATGATAGTAATTTCTCATCATCACGGGCCGCGCTGAAAGATTGGGAGCATACGCTACTTACAAAGCGCCATTACTTCGCATTGTCATTTTACCAGCTATTTTACAACCTTTGGTTAGAGCTTGAGATATTGAATAACAAAGTGCAGGCACCCGGTTACCTTATGGCGCGGCAGTCCGGAAACCGCCTGATTATCGAGGCATACAGGTATGCACGGTGGATAGGCCCGAACGTTCCGCATATTGATCCTTTAAAAGAGGCCAATGCAGAACGGGTGAAGCTCGGCGCAGCAGGCAAAGACCTCCCGCTGACCACTCTGGAAGCATCAACAGAATCTCTGAACGGCGGGGATGCTATAAGTAATATAAGGCAATACGCCAAAGAATTGGAGGAAGCAAAGAAGATGAAAATAACGTCCGCACAAAAGCAGACGATAAAAGAAAAAGCCACGGATTAATCCCGTGGCTTTTTCATATGATCAGGATGATCATCGACTATTTTTTTGAGCTGGGCCTTTAAGAAATTAGGAGTAGTTATCCCATATGCATCTGCAATATTATCAATTGCCTCCTTTATACTTTCAGAGACATTTCTGATCCGCAGCTCCCCGTTCCAGGCTTTCTTTTCCTTTGGCATAATTGAAATGTGTGCATAACAAGTATAACCATTTTTCAATAAAAAAACATCAGCCAAAAAATATTTTCCCACTTAGCGGGACAAAAGTGGGACAAAAGTGGGACATTATTTTTCATGCCTATTGCCCCGCTGTACTATTGCTTATCAATTAAGCAATGGCAAAAGAAATTCTCATATACAGCCCTATCTACTCTTACACATCTGAGGCAATAATTACCAAGATGGAGGAGAGCAGTGATGAGGATATTGTTATCAGACTTAATTCGCCAGGGGGAGAAGTTTATTCGGCGTATGGTGTTATTGCCAAGTTCCTGGAGCATAGCAATGGCAAGGTTATAAAGGCTGACGGTCGCGCAGATTCCGGCGCTGCTTTTCTTTTATGCTATAGTCCATATAATGAGTGCCTGGACGTAAGCACATTCCTTTTCCATCGTGCCGCCTACCCTTCATATATAGAAAGCGATCCATCAGAAATGAATAACGGTCTGCTGGAATCACTAAAGAAGATAAACAAGGATCTGCGGGCAGCAATGGAAGGGAAGTTTACAGCTAAGCTGTGGAAAGAGGTGACTGGCGTTTCCCTGGATGATCTTTTTTCCCTTGAACAGCGAATAGATGTCCAGATCAATGCGCAGCAGGCTAAAAAATTAGGCCTGATAAATAAGATCAACAAGATAACCCCGGAGAAAAAAGCCCAGATAGATGCCATGGCTTTCCAGATTGCAGCAAGGGCAGAAGTTGATGCCCAAGATACTCAAACAGTTCAATCAAAAATAAATAATAAAATGACGTTACAGGAATTTAAAGCGCAGCACCCAGATGTGTATGCACAGGCTTTTAAAGAAGGCCAGGATGATGAGCGCGACCGTGTAAGCGCTTTTATGGCGTATGCCCACATTGACCTTGACGGTGTAAAGGCGGAGATAGAAGCAGGCAATAAAATGAATCAAAAATTCATGGCCGAATATAGCCTGAAAGCTATTTCGGCAACACAGAAAGCTGCCATCACCGCTGATACCGCACAGGTTGTTGTAACAGGTTCTGATCCTGGTACACAGGTTAACCAGGCTGCTGAAGCGTTTGAGGCGAGTGTTCGCAAAAAATTAAACCTGTCAGCAGCGTAAAGGCAAACAGATATTAAAAAAAATAAAACAAAAAGAGATGTCAGGAATATTAAGGACCGACTATAATACAGCAAAGCTGTTCGTCAGGAATAACCGCTTTTCTAAGGCAAGCTATACCAATGGCACAGGCTCACCGGTAACCCTTCAGAAGGGCCGGATTTTGGGTCGCATAACTACCGGCGGTAAGGTTACGCCACAGCTATCCACTGCAACAGATGGCAGTCAACAGCCTATTGGCGTGTGCGCCGATGATTATACAGTTGCAGCAGGCGATACGCTGGAAATTACATATTGCGATGGTGGAGATGTAGACCAAAACCTACTTCTTTTCAGTGGAGCAGAGACGCTCGCCACTGTGATAACTGATGATGTATCCATTGGCGATGCGCTTGCACGTAATACACATATCAAGGTGGTTCCTACAAAGGATCTGACAGGGTATGACAATTAATGTTTAACCGGTAATAAAAAGTAAGAAAATAATATAGCTATGGCAACTATACCAGCTACGGAGGCTCGGAGCCTTTTCACAAAGATGATGGTGGACGTATATACTGAACGTCCCAAAGTGTTCAATTTTCTGCGTTCATTCTTTCCTACTGTTGAGGAGACAACGAAGTATCTGTCTATTGCCGTTCGTCGCGGCAGTGAAATGGTTGCCGTAGACGTAACCCGCGGCTCAGAAGGTAATCGTAACAGCTTTGGTAAAAGTACGGAAAAGGTTATTGAACCGCCCTACTACAGGGAATATTTTGACGCGACAGAGTTAGACATCTATGACCGGATGTTTGGTGATGTATCTGAGATCAGCGAGGCAACTTTTATCACATTCATGCAGGATGTTTCTGAAAAGCTCCTAATGCTGGTAGATAAGATCGAGCGGGCATATGAGCTGCAGTGTGCGCAGGTATTGGAAACAGGTATTGTTACCGTTGCAGACGGTACAAATATCAACTTTTTACGCAAAGCTGGCAGCCTGGTAGATAATACCGGCACTGCGTGGACTGGAGCGAACAGCCCATATACGCACTTTGAAGCAGCAGGTAATTTTCTGCGCCAGGTCGGTAAAGCTCAGGGTGGTACCCTGAATGCAATACTTGGATCAACTGCTTTAAATGCATTCCTTGATAACTCTGTTGTCAAGGCGAGAAATGATATTAAAAATATGAAGCTGGATGATGTAAGAGCGCCGCAACGCGACAGCTTGGGTGCGACTTTGCACGGCCAGATTTCTGCCGGCTCATACCTCGTCAATCTGTGGGCTTATCCTGAGTTTTACGACAATGCAAGCGGTGTATCAACCCCATATATCAATCCCAAAAAAGTAATTGTGCTGCCAGAGGTTCCTAAGTTCAAACTCGGATTTGCTGCGGTTCCCCAGTTGCTGAAGGCTGAAAGCCCCCGCATAATCAAAGGAGCTTATGTATTCGGCGATTATCCAGACGAACGTTTGCATGCTCACATTTTTGATGTAAGAAGCGCAGGCGTGGCAATACCTACGGCGGTTGACCAGATTTATACAATGCAGGTAGTTTCATAGGTGGTGTTTTTCTTGGTTCTGAAATGGGCTTGCTGTTTATGCGGCAGGCCTTTTTTTAAATAACAAAAAATAACAATAACAATGTCAAAACAAAGAAAATTCAGGGTTAAGGCCCTCAGCGTAGCTGGTATGTCAAACAGGATATTCCACCTCAACAATATCGTTAATGAGGATGCCTTTGAGGAAGGCCATGCAGATATACTCGTAAAGGATGGTTTTCTGGAGGAATGCAAAGAAGATACCGAAACCATCAAACTAACTGAGGACAATCTGAACGAAAATCCGGATTTGGGCCTGCAGGGGTTAAAGGTTGGGGATGAGATTCAGATACCCAAACAAAAGGGAACGGAGAAAAAGGCAACAAGCAAATGAGCCTCATAGAAAAAATACAAAGGGACGCGCGGAGATTCGTATCAAACGGCAATAACTTTGCCGTCCCTATTACTTTTTCCAACGGCACACTTTCAGTTACGGTCAACGGTACAGTTAAACGCCATCATACCCATTATAATGATATGGGTGTTGCAGTAAGTTCTTCCGAGGCATCATGCACAGTACATGAAAAGGACCTAATAGCGGCCGGCTACATAATCCGGGATGGCAATGGCCGTGTGTCAATGGCTAATAACTATGCCTCCTGGCAAGACAGCAACGGAACGCTGATCAGATACAAAATTACCCAATGGTTCCCTGATGATCTGCTTGGTCTGATTGTCTGTATTTTATCCCTATAGAAATGGCAAAAATTCCCATTCCCATAACACCCCAAAAGTTTGAGATAATCCGGGATCGGATAGGCTCAATATTGAAATTGGAGCTGGCAAACCAGGCTATTTTGTTGTCTGATGGAAAACTGAATCCGTCTGTCTGGAATAGCCGGTTTATTCCGCTTGATAGCACTGAACTACCTGCCGTTAATGTTACATTTTTTCAGGGTGATTATTCAAATAAAGACCAACTTTCAGTTGACGGAGCTTACGTTTACACTATAGATATATATGCAAACAGTGTATCCCCCGATGATAGTCTGGGAGATCATGTATCAGCAAGCCTGTGTAATAGAATAGCAGGATTATGCCGGGCTATTCTGGAAAATCCGCAATATAAAACGTTGGATTTTGCACCTCCATTTTTAGAAACGCTGGGAATCAGGCGCATCCAATCTTCCGATTCAATTGAATCTATAAAGAACCAAAATATTGATAATCTGACCATGTTACGTCTTGAATTTGCAGTACGTGCGAATGAAGATGTAACCGGTATAAATGCCCCAATGATTTCCGGAATGATCACCGGGATTAAGCTTGAACTAACCAATAAAGGCTATAAATACGAACTAGAAGCATAAGCACATGGCAAAGACGTACGAACAGGTAACGCAAGAAATTAATCAAAATATTAGGATGAAGCAGCTACCTAATAGTATCGATCCTATTGTAGTGGCTAATTCAATGCAGGATATTACTGACTACGCTAAAGATGTCCAGATTTATCCTCAATTTTCTAATCTGGTTTTTTCTATATAATGGCAAACACTAACAGCTACATACGAGTAGGTGACACATTAACCAATATCCTGAGCAGCCAAACCGGTGCAAACTTATCATATAATAAGGTGACCATTTGGAAAGATGGTACAGCAATGGATGATAGTAAATGCGATGGCGTTATATATCGGAAATTAGGTACAGAGTATTTCCGCATGAACGGCAACATTCTTTCCGTTCGGGATTTCGGCGCCAAGGGGGATGGAGTTACGGATGATACCGCAGCTTTTCAGGCTTGCTTCGGTGCGGTGTATCAGAAAGTTAATTCCGATCTTGGTGGCAATCAGCTGCGTGTTATTGCAGATATAGTGGATATCCCTTATACACCATTCGGTTATAAAGTAAGTGGCGCAATAACTTTTTATTCCGGCTTAACTGTAAACGGTAATGGCTCTCTTGTATTCCTGGCTGATGGTGCAAACGTAGATGTTCTTTTCAAGCAGCGGCTTGATTATCCCGTTACGCAGTTCAATCAGGGGTCAGTTCGCATGTTCAATCTGAATGTTGACGGAAAATTTCGTGCCAATAAATTAATGACGCTAACCCGTACCAACGGCAGCGCTTTGACCGACTGCTTTGCAAAGAACTTTAAACAGGAAGGAATTACCCTATATGATGCGCAATTCTGCGTATTCACTAATGTACATGTCTTTAATTGCCCGATCCCTTTACATATCACTAACAACGCAGCAGATAAAGCAGCAGACAATGCTGCTGGTGGATCAATGGGCCAGGCTTTCCCGTCCCTGGAAAATAGGTTCATTGGATGTATGTTTAAGGTGGTGCAATTCGGGGTTGATTCGGGTATTGACTGGATTGACAATACAGCCAATTATCCTGAGCTTTCATGTGTCCGGATCAGTGATAATGCGTCTAATAATACCTTTATTGGATGTTCCTTTGACAATGCAGCTAATTGGGGAAATGTAGCGTCTAACAATGCCAATGACACAACGTTTATCCGTGCAGGTGTTCATTTGCATTTTGTCAATCCTTCTTACACGAAAAATACCTTTATTGACTGTAAGGCTGAACGTAACTACATTGACTATCTTACTACCGGGGATACCGTGTCAGATAGGAATATTGTTAACATATCAAATCATTCCTCAGTTTTAGTAAGCAATGCGCCAACGCCCCCGTTAGCGGCTGTTGTAGCACTTGCTGGCACTGCACATGTTGACAAATTAAACATTCGGGTTGGTACTGATGCGATCCCATATGAAAATGATAACTGGGGGTTGACATCTCCGGTAAAATACCTTCGTACTGCTGCTAAAGCTGTTGTAACCTTTCCAATGGCATATAATTTATCTCTAATTAATGGTGCCTGGGTTGAGGAGTGCGGGACTGGTGTTTATCTCAATGCCCCCAGCATAGCAGATACTCCGAGAGCTATGCTCATGGTTTCGGAAGGGAATCGTTATAAAGCCTACGGCTTAGAGGATACAAAAGCACTTCAAGTCGGTATATCTGCATTGACACTTAGCTCTCTTATAGCGACCAATATAACATCTAATGGTGTTATCGTAAGGAATAATGACGGCACACTGACAACCAGATACTTCCCCAATGGCATAGAAAGCTCAAACACTAATTTCTATATCCGCCCCTTTGATAATTCCATGTCCAGTGATTTATATTTTGGGGGCTTTTCATCCGGAGCCTTTGACTGGCGACATGTGTACATATATGGCAGTGGTGATCTGAAGTTTAATGGAAATGATGTCTACCATGCTGGAAACCTTCCTGTGGTCGAATCTCAACCTGATAGTACAGCTACAGATATCTCGGGTCTTGTCTCTGACTTTAACTCATTACTGGCTAAACTTAGAACAGCTGGGTATTTATCATCTTAATTATTTGCAAATATGAAACTTAAAATATTAAGTGTTTTCAATCCCATATTTGTTTCGCTGGCAGGCATGGGGGCGGTGATAAGCGACGCAACACATAAATATATCTTCAGCGATACCGAGTATCTGAAATGGCTGGTAGTTGCTGTTACCGTAGATCTGATAACCGGCATAGCAAAAGTATGGGCTAAAGATGGTCATAAGGCAATTACCAGCAAGGGTATCCGCATGACGGTTATAAAGTTCATTCAGTATGGATCCTTTCTGATCATTACGCACGTGTTGGCTAATGTTACTGTTGGGGTTAGTAAAGTTATGCCTTTTGCCTTTGTAAAGGATTGGGCCTATCTGTTGTTGCTTCTGGTAGAGATCAAAAGCGTCTACGAGAATATAATAACTATTGACAACCGGCTCGACTTCATAAAAGCAATAATAGAACGACTTAACCAGGTCATAAAATCAAAGCCAAATGACAAACAATAAGCATGCAGAAAGATGGGGATTGATAGTCCTCGTAATAGTGCTGGTATTATTCGCTATGTCCTTGTGCGGCTGCAGCACCTTAAAGAGAAGTCAGAAACGATTGTTTTACGTGGAACGGGACAACCCGGAGCTGCTGGCCAAGTATTGCGCCGAGGAGTACCCTGTAAGAGTAGATTCCTTTGTAAAGGAAACATTCAGGGAGGGCGCTACAATTACTAAAGTTGACACCTTTAAGGTAGAATGTGATAGCGCAAATCAGGTGATTTATGTTCCTTATGTAAAGACAATAAGCAAAACTGATACGCTTTACAGGGATCGGACGAGAACAAAAGAAAACACAGCAGCTCGGGACACGATGGCCAGGGTGCTGGAAAAGGAGAAGGAAAGCCGGGTAAGCGCAGAATCAAAGGCTGGAACCTGGTTTAAGATTTCAGTTGGCCTTATTATCGGGATTGTGATACTTATTGCCTTAATATTCCTGTTATTCAGAAATAAAGTATCAATTATATAGTATGGAAGGATGTAAAAATATCTCCGCAACCACAGGCCCGCATGTTTCAGCAGAAGGAATTGACCTTATAGCTCACTTTGAGGGGCTGCGACTGGAGGCTTATCCTGACCCGGGTACCGGTGGCGCTCCATGGACTATTGGTTACGGAGCTACTTTTTATGAAGATGGATCAAAAGTAAAGCCAGGTGATAAAATAACCATAGAAAGGGCAAAACAGCTCCTTGCATACCACTTGCGAAAGTTTGAAGGCAAAGTATTGCAGAAGATAAAAAGGCCGCTAAAACAGCAGGAATTTGACGCTGCGGTATCATTTTGCTTTAATGCTGGGACAAGTTATAAGTCTGGCGGCAGATGGCGGGATTATGACCTTTGGGCTAAGATCAACAATAATACCCCGGCTGAAGAAATGGTGAGGTATTGGGAGAATCTCGCAGTTACAGCCGGGGGAAGGAAACTTAATGGGTTAGTAAGACGGAGAAAGGCAGAGGCTCACTTATACACAACAGGAGATATGAAATTTTTCGGTTAATCTTCAATAGGCAAAGCAAGATCTCTCTCTATAAGTCCATATATATCAAAATGCCATTCGTGGAGCTTTTTAATCATTTCAAGGTCTGCAAAAGTTTCTCTGTGTGTGCCATGTTCGTAATCTACGTACATATTGAAAGCAATATTTTTTCGGCCGCCATTAGAATCGAACCGGTCAAGTACAAATTGACATGTGCTTAAATCTCTACCTTTGATGCCGCACATTAAACGTCTTGTGCTGTGGGCTACAAAATCGAATTTGGGGATTAAATTGCATTTAGTATAATAGTTCATATTGGCTAATTCCAAGATCGGCACGAACCTTTGTCCATTATACTCTATCTCCTGGGTTAACTGGCTGAGGGGGTGAACAAGTGGTTTCATATCAAGACATTGATCAATGGTTCGGGTTTCTATTCCTTGCCCACGGTAATTGTTGAATAGGCCCATTTCAAATATAGTTCCTGTTGAAAACTGGCATTTCAACCCATACGGTAGATACGGTGCCAGCTCTTCGAGTGTTATTTTATTGTCCATTGTTATTTATTGTTTAGGAGGGTTAGGTAAGGGTAACCAGTGGGTGATAGGGCTACACCATCTATTTTCACCATAAAAAAACAATCCCCTTTCTTGGTGAAACAAAATAATTGTTAGCCCTCCTGAATAGAATAAATATTGATTGCCTTCTTTTGGAAATTCCTCATCAATACTTATCCATTTAGGTTCTGCTGCTTCGTATCCAGCTTCAAATGCAAGTTCTAAATCTGATTGAGTATCATAATAACTCATAGTTTGTATATGATACTTTTCAGCGTATTCTTCTGCTAACTGTTCCTTTGTCTTATTCATTTTATCTCGTATTATTGGTTATTGATAATAGGGGTTAATAGTTCAGGGTTGTCGTGAATATTGCCGATACACTTTAAAATATACCCTTCTTTAGAGGTTATATAGTCATGAAGCGGGCAAACTATGCCATCAAAGTCAACATCTACGCCCCATGCACCATAGTCTTCAATAATTGGCTTTGTAAGTATTATTTCTCCTTTTAGTATCACCTGTATTATATCACCTTCATACAATTCTTCTTCTGTTTCTTTGTGTCTTATCCCAGTGTATTGGCCTACTGTTTCGGGAATGACTTCTTCATAAAAATCAAAGCAGTCACCAACATAATAAGCTATTTTATCAACGCCTAAACTGCAACCAACACCTTTAAACAAAAGGCCAAAAATCCATTCACCTGTTCGTTTGTACTTTCCGCGAAATTTTATTTCTCTTTTCATACTTCTATGTTTTACTGTAAGGGTTAAGTGTTGGGTATTTTCATGAAAGTCATCCAGATGGTGTTCCCTGTTTTCCCTGTGAAGTCACCGAACAAAGGCTTATGGGGGAATATTTTTATCAATTCTGATGCTTTGATATTTGCTTCGTTCCACTTGAAAATGAGGGTGCCGAAATCATCCAATACCCGCCAACATTCTGTAAACCCTTTTGCTATATCTTCTTTCCAGGTTTCTCTGTTCAGAAGCCCATATTTCTTATTGATTACGCTTTTTTCGCTGCCATTATATAGATGCGGTGGGTCAAATACTATAAGCTTGAATGATTTATCCGGGAATGGCATTTCTCTAAAATCGGCCACTACATCAGGACTAACACACCAATTTGGATTCCAATTATTTGGGAATGCACCTTTTTCAACTTCTCTTTTATCCATAAATAAAACATTATCGTGCTCCTTCTGATACCAGAACATCCGGCCTCCGCAGCACGCATCTAAAATCAATTTATCTTCCATAACTTACTTTTTATCGGGATTAACTGCGTTAGGGGAATTCCGGTCGTTGTACCATTTTATAAACTCAACCACTGCGTTGTAAACCGATTCCATTTTTGTTTTGAATTTTGTAAAAGACATCCAGCCCTCCCAAACATCCATATCTCCAAACAAATCAATAGTGGTTTCATTATAGGAAATTCTGAATTGGACATTCGCATTTATAAGTTCAGAAGCACATCCGGGAATATAGTCGGCCTCAATAGTTCCCAAATTCAGGTTTTCTATCTTTTCCACTACAGGCATAAGCCAATCCCATGATGTATGATGTTCAATAGCGGATTCATGCATTGGATGGGGATATGGTTCTATCCCGTTATACCACTTACCTTCTGGGGTGTCAGCGTAAAGTGTGGCGCCCATAAATTCGACAATCAGCTTATTAGCATCAAGCGTTTTCATTGTTATCTGTTTTATTGATTCCGAAATGATTGTTTATTGATTCAATTGCCCATCTGTATCGATCATTATCCATATAGTGTGGTGAATGCCTATCATAATAAGCGTCATCTACCCTTTTTATAGCTTCTTCATATTGCTTATTGAGCAATAGCCCGCCATCTATCTGGTCTGATATTCTGTTTTCATCGTAGCTCATTGTTATCTGTTTTATAGGGGTTATTTTAAAATAAAGTATTTTTCCACAGTAGGGTAAATTCCGCCTTCTGGATATGATTCCACGCACTTTGCTACAACGTTGTTGTACCCTTCTTTCCAAATGCAGGTATAAGGATAGTCGCCCTCAACTGATAGTTTCACATTTTTATCTGCTATAAAATTGTAATACTCTTCTTTAGATACTTCCTGTAGTGTCTTTTCGCTCATGGGTAATATCATTTAGGTAATCAAAAAGCCCGGTTATATCAATGCTGTTGATATTTTTAGGTATATATTTATCTATAATGCTTTTTGGAAGATGGATAACATCTGTCATAATCCACCTATCATCGTTAAAATGTTCTCTCATAGTCCATTCATACATGTACCCATACCTTCTAATCTTTATGCCACGATCCTCAATTCTACGCTGTGAATGAAATGGAATATCAAGCGCCTCATTCGTTTTTTGAAGCATTCCAGTTACATAATAACCCAATGACATGTTATTCTCCTTTGAGAATATTTTTATTGCCTCTATCCTACTTCCTGATCTGAAAGATGTAACATGATGCATTGAACCGTCTGACCTCTTTCTATAGACATGAAATATTTTAAAATATTGGCGCATCCCATCCATATTTAAGCATGTTATTTAATTTATCTAAGTGTTCTCTCAATTCCGATATTCTTATATGGTCTCTTAAATCCGTACTGTAATTCATCTCTTTGTCTATTTTGTTTTTACAAGCATTAATTTCAGATTGAACCCTGATTTTTTGATTTAGCGTAAGAGTGGTAAGATTTGCCATTGTTTTTGTTTTATTGTAACGCAAAGATCGTTACAATAATTTGAAACACCAAATATTTTTATAAATATTTTTTCGTTACAGAAAATAATTATCTTTGCTGCATGGAAGAACAAAAAATACAACGAGGACGACCTAAAAAAGAGAACGCAGAAAAGATCGTTACGCTTAACCTGCGTATTTCAGAAACGGACCGTGACAAACTTCGCGACATAACCAATCAACAGGGCAACATATCAGATACCGACACTATCCGCCGTTGGATTCGCCAAAACTGGAAAGCAAAGAAGTGATTCATATCTATTGCTGCCCTTCCGGAGCCGGTTAAAAAAGTTAATCAACAGGGAAATATCCGTACTCGGGTGAGAAGGTTAAGAGTGAGCAGCATTCTCTTTTCTCTTTATTTGTCCACCCCAACATGTACTGCATATCCCATCCTTCTATGTGGTAAACTTCCGTGCTTTCTGGGCTAAAGTGGCTGATAAGCTTATTCGGCATATCTTCTATATTTCGATGTTCCCACCAATTTAATTTTCTGAATAGCACAGGAAATTGATCGAAAACTAAAGGCGGTACATGCGTATGCTGCACTACATTATCTCCAAACTCATCTGTATAATCGAATGAAGTAATATGCATTGAGGTCATACCACTATCTGCTTGAACAATATCCCCAATTTGATAAGGGCTATTTGGATAATCGGCTATAACCTCATATCTTGGTTTCATGAGTTCTTCCGCTGTCATTGCTTTTACTTTGAATTATTAAATAGATTTTCGATTGTTACTTTGAAGTATTCCTGTCCTTTTATAACATTTATTTTCCTGATAGTAGCTTCCAGTATTTCCTTGTCATTAAATCCATATTTCTTCTGTAGAATGTCTGTTAATGGCTTTACCGGGTTATCAAAGTCAGCGGCCGTGTTTGAGAAACCAAATTCAAATGATACTCTGTAAGGCGGCTCTGGGAGCTTAATTTTCGGCAACAGGAGCAAAAGAGCATGCTCATATCGTTTATACTCATCAGATTTATATCGTCTCCCTTTCCAAGCATCATTGACAGAAAGTGGTTTAATCTTCATCGTTATCTCCATATGGATCAAATGTTATAAGAACTGTCATGTTCTTGGCATAAAAAGTGTTGTTGATGTGCGCTGATAATCTCTTTCTCTCTTCCAGGTTATAAAATGATGCCTCAAAATGAACATCCCCGTATTTATCAGTAACCTTTATCGTTCCGCTCATGAACTGTCAGAATTAAGAGAGGCTACCGTTATCCGATAGCCTGGGTAAGTGAATTATCTCCTCCTGTATTGGTAGGGAGTGTTAGAATGGTAAACCGTCATCATTGAATTGCTTCAACGGGTCAAAGGAGATACTTTTGAATGAAGTATTTGGATTATCAAATACTGGCTCACTGACTAAATCTGGCTCAAAAAAGCGTTGTGTAGAAAGATCGGTATTCAAGGCAATTTCTCTTAAATCACCATCCCTGTTTTTCGCAATCCTTAATTCTGCAGTGTTCACAAGTGATTTATCAATTTCCCCATCTGTTTTTTCGTAATCTTCCCGGCTAAGGAAAAGAACCATATTAGCATCCTGCTCAATAGATCCGCTTTCTCTTAAGTCTGACAGCTGAGGCTTTTTATTGTCACCTGACCTGCTGGCGCCAGCCCGGCTAAGCTGCGAAAGTGCAATTACCGGTATATCCAAGCTCTTAGCCAGAGCTTTTAAGCCTTGGCTAATTGAGGCTACTACCTGCTCTCTATTCCCTTTGCATGCAGGATTAGTCATTAATTGCAGGTAATCAACTATCAATAACCCTATTCCGTGCTTTGCTTTCATCTTTCGTGCCTTTGACCTCAGGTTAAATAGAGTTATCGCACCCTCATCATCGATGAATATCGGAAGGTTACTAATTTCTTCAGAGGCTTTCGATACTTGTTCGAGTTGCGTTTCTGTAAGGTTAGCAGTTTTTATAAAATTGAGAGGAACCAGGCTATGCATAGAAAGTTGCCGTTTAAATAATTGCTGAATGCTCATTTCTAATGTAAATATTCCTACCCCTATATTTGCTTCTGCAGCCGCTCTGGCAAGGTTTAGTGCAAATGCTGTCTTCCCGAGACCTGGCCGGGCGGCCAGGATAATCAGGTCTGAATTTTGCCAGCCACCTGTAACACTATCAAGCGATTTTATTCCAGTGGGAACTCCAGTAAGTAATTTTGGATTGGCTACAAGTTCTACCAGTTGCCTCATATTCTCCGAGGCAACTTGCTTTATAGATTTGAAATCGTTGCCTATTTTCCCTACTGTAAGCTCAAAAATCCCACTTTCAGCATATTCCAGAACCTCAAAAATATCATTGTCGTAAGCTGCCCTAATTGTCTGTGTGCAAACGGTTATTGCTTCCCTTGCTAAGTATTTTTCCTGTATTATTCTGCAGTGTGCCTCAATATTGGCAGAAGACACAACTTCTGAAACTAGCTTACTTAGCTCGTAGGGTGTCCAAATTTCCTTTATCTCAGGGTAGTCTGATAATTTCCCTATTACGGTTACCAAATCGCAAGGAATAGCCTTAGAATCAATTTTTATTAGAAAATCCCAAAGAGTAGCATTTTTTGGATCGTAAAAGCAGTTTTCAGATAGGAAAATGTCATTAACTAAATCAAATGTTGGCTTTCCTTCATTCAGTATGGCACCTAAAACAGCGTTTTCAAGCTTTACAACGCTTGGAGGCTTCCTAATTTCTTGCGTTTCGCTGTAGTTCTGCTTGCTGCTGTATGAGCCGGCTCCTTTTTTCTGCTGGGGTCTCTGTGTTTCCATTGTTCTGGTTTTGTTGTATGGATTGTCGTTTGGGATCTTTAGCCCAATAGCCGAAATGTTTCGCCCATTCCTGAAGTGGCCTTTCTATCTTGCCCTGGATGGTTACATGCTCATTAAAAGCTACTGCAAGGGATTTTAACTGAGGTAATTGTATCCGAAGGTTCATGCATAGCAATTCTATTGCCTGAGTGTATTGTTTAGAGGTGAAATACTCCTTTGCGCATTCAGCCGGAGACATTTTTTTCAATGAATTATCATAATACTCGTCAAAAGTCAGGGAACTTGGCGGCGGAGATGGCAGGCCTTCTACTTCTCCTTCTATTTCTATTTCTCTTCTCTTCTCTTCAGGCCGCAATCTGCGGCAATCTGCGGCAATCTGCGGCGAAATGTCATCAGGCATATCTGGGAATCGTTTTTTCATGCTTCTCATTCTTTGCCCAAAATTCAAAATTCTTAAATATGGCTTTGATTCTACTTCGTAAAGAACGATCAAGCCGGCCTTCAGGAGCTCGTCCATCCAACGGGAAATATCGGCCTCTCTTATAGTATCCAATTTAAGAGGGAATAATGCAGCTTTAACAAGTTTTATGTTAGCATGGAAACTTCCGTAATCATCAGCCTTCATTGTTAACCTAGTGAATAGCACTTCAGCTTGGAAGGAAAGGGCATCCATTTTAAGCGAATCAGTCCAGTCTCTAATAACCCTGTTTGCCATATCCTTTAATTGTTGTTGTTTAAAATAGTGTGGCTTGCTTCTTGTATAGTGTTATTCGTTCTTTGGCAATTCCAAAAATGCCTTTGTCTTTTTCTATTAAAATAGAATTACGCTTAGTATTCATGGAAGCTATACCTGTCGTGCCACTTCCGGCACAGTTATCCAAAATGGTTTGACCAGGCATTGTATAGGTCATAATAAAATATTCACAAATAGATACCGGCTTTTGTGTTGGATGGAGTGAGCTATTTTGTGTGTCTGTTGGGAACGTCTGTATTGACGTTGGGTACCTTTCTGTACTTGAATATGCATAGTCTTTATTCATTTCTCCATAAACATCTGTCTGTAGATGCTTTCTTCTGAAAGAAACTTTTAGCGGATGCCCAGTTGTTTTTTGTGGGTTATAGGTACACTGCTTATCATAAAAGACACTTATAACTTCATGATTTCTCATCGGCTGCTTCTTTGCATTCAGAAAGCCAGTTCCTTTTACTTTATCCCAAATCCAGTCATATTTGAACATTGGCAAATTGCTAATTCTAAGTTTAGAGGAAAATGGTTCCGCGCCAAAAAGAACTATAGCTGCGTTAGGCTTACATATTCTTCTATAATGATTCCACAGTTGATCAAACGGGATTATTTCATCCCACTTACATTGTGTAGTCCCGTAAGGTAAATCACAAAGAACCATATCAACACTATTAGATGGTATTTCATCCATTACCAATAAACAATCTCCTAATATTAACTTTACTTCGCTTATCATTATATTATCAATTTATATTTATGAACAGGAAATGTATTGTTATTGTACCTGCAGATATATACAGGATCGTGTGAGGTGGTAATGATTTCTATTTTCTTACCTTTGGGGGCGTATAGCTGAAGACCCTTGCCGTATGATCGAGCATCCTCTTTAAGTATGGCGTTGCTTTTTGTGGCCTCTTTGTCTTGCCCATTCATGATTTTCCTCTATATATTGGTTACAGGGTACACACGAAGCCTCCCAGGTGGTTATTTCAAGGGTATTCCCTCCACGTCCCTCTGTATGATTTACACAGGTTGCCTTACCGGTACACACCGGGCTTTTAATATTGCAAAGGGGATTTTTAGCCAGATAAATCGGGTAGAGCTTCTTAAGATCCCGCTTTACCGCCTTCATATCGTTCGTTTCTTTCGGTGGTGGCTTCTTTATCTTCACCTCTGCAACATTGGAATAATGTTTCTTGTGAAAGACACAATAGGTCGAACTGCCATCTGAATTACGAGGGCAGCCCGGAAATTTACATTCTGGCATGACTATTCTATGTAAAAATGAAACAATCTGATTCCTTTACTATAGTTGTTGTAAAGGGAAATTGATGGGCAGCAATCTTCTTAATTGTGTCCATTAAAAACTTTGATCCGGTAAAAACTACACGCTTAGCATTATCAATGCTTATTTGCATGTGAAGGCATAATCCTTTCCCGTCAAATTTTGAATCCACTATCTTATATTCATGTACTACTATCTCTTTATTCAGGATTCTTTCTATCTTAATCTTGTCTCCCATGTAGTTTTTAACGTCCGGGCTTACGCCCAAATCGCTAAACTTTTTCATCTGGTATTAATTTTTTAATCAGGTTATTAGTATTTGCATGCTTCGCCCATCCGGTATAAGCTGCTATGGATTGCTTATTGGCATTCTTTGATATAGCCCTGGCGAAGTTTTTCTTAATTGATTTTCGTAATAATGTATGGGTATGATAGAATTTGTAACCTAAAAAGTCTATTCCACGGCTTGCAACTGGGAATACCTGGTAATTGCTCTTTATTTTCAGATTAAGCTTCGTTTGTAAATATTCCCGGATATCTGCCAGAAGTACATGTAATTCTTCTTTTGTCCTGGCAAGGAATACCATATCATCACAATACCTGAAATAGTACTTTACCCTCTTCTCTTCTTTGATCCAGTGATCAAACCCGGACAGATAGAAGTTTGCAAAGTATTGGCTCAAATAGTTCCCTATCGGCAGACCATCCGCACTATCAATAATTCCATCCAGTAGGGTTAAAAGCTGTGGATCTTTAAACTTTGTTCTAAGTAGTGCCTTTAATATAGAGTGATCAATTGACGGGTAAAACTTATTGATATCCAGTTTAAGGCAATAAGCCGTTTCAAACTGATTTTTAAGCGCCTTTTTTAGTTTACTTGCTGCAGAGTGAATTCCTCTTCCTTTTATGCAGCTGTAGGTATCGGCTGTAAAATGGGAGACAAAAACAGACTCCAGTACATTCATTATTGCATGATGCAGAATTCTATCAGGGAAATATGGCAGCCTAAAAACTTCCCTTTCTTTTGGTTCGTAAATCTTGAAAACTGTATAGGGGGAAGTTTTAAATGTGCCATCCATCAGCATTTTTTGCAGTTCTGTTAAGTTTTGCTCTCTTTTTTTGTTGTGAGAAACCACTACTGGCTGCTTCATTTTACCTTTCTGAGCTATGGTATCAGCTAATTCAAGATTAGCATACTCAAAAATTTTGTGGTAGATATTACCTATTCTTTTCATAGCCTCTGTTTTAATAGGTCGCCTTCCAATAAGTACCAACGCCCTTTCAAACTTGTTATTTTTTGCATTGTTAGCAAGGCCCGAACCGTAATAAAAACAGGGTTGGAACTGACATTCGTATAATCGTTGTCGTTGTTGTAGTCGTTGTACGAAAAACTGCTGCCTGAACTACGGCAGAACGCCAAAAAGCAACGATTCGCAGCCTGTATTCTTATTTTACTGTAAGCTTGACTATTTCCCACAGATCGGGATAGTCATTTGCACTATTTTTAGCCTCTCCCCAACTATTCAAGGTGAGGCGGGAACCGACAGCCGTAGAACCGCCGTCGCAGGCGTAGTCGCGGTACGAAAAACCGCCGCCCGAACCGGGTTCATAACCATCTTTTGTATAATGCCACGGCCAGTATTTACGTGTCGAGTGGTTATTATAGTCTCTTATTTCTCCGTTTTTATCCGCCTCTATTATAATAGCAAGCATATAATTAGCAGTTAGCCATAATGCCAAATCAGGGCGTAACATTGAGAAATCAGGCAAAGTAGTTGGTTGCCCTAATTTTATTGCAGCGGCCTCGAAAGCCTTTTTGCTTTTTTCTGATATTGTGATCAGCATGTGTTTTATTTTATGATGGTTTATTAATTACGTCCCAGGTATGTTTTGTATTCTTCAACCAGACATTTCCCCATGTGGGCGGCTTGTTCAGGTGTGAAAACTCGGAGGCGGGAACCGACAAACGCATAAACGAGGTCGTTGTAGTAGCCGCGGCACGAAAAACCGCCGCCCGAACCATAGAAATAAGGATAGTAAAAGCATTTATTCTCTGGTTGCCCTTGTCTCATGGCCTTAGCAAAAACTTTGATGGATACTTCAGCCTTTTCGTATTCGTCTTTACAGTTATCATACAGTGTTGAATAATCATCTCCTGTGTCTTCGCAAGCGTCCTGTACTGTAAATACTCTCTTGGTTACATCTGCCTGGAATGTCTTTTTCCCAAATAGATTTTCAAGCAATGATTTGCCTTTGTCGTTGGCTTCTTTGTGGGCCTTTAAAGCGTTTTCTTTTGTCACTTGTAGTGTTTCCATATATTTTTGAGATTAAAAAAGCCCGGCAATTATCCGGGCGGTTATTGAATTATAGTTGCGTTTACTTCTTTATCGTGTTGGGCGGTTGTGATGGAGGGGAAGATTAAAGCCTTGTTCTTATTTATCATCGCCTCATATTCCTCATAAAGCTGGTTAAGATATACCCGACAGTTTTTTACAGTTTCTTCTATTTGTGCGAATCTGTCTTTATTGATAGATACCTCCCAATATTTGAACCGTTCTTCAAGTGGAATATGGCTGTATTTATGTGCTGATTCCAGTTCCTCACAGTCATCTATGTAGTTCTGGCTTTCAAATGTTAGATACTTCCATTTGTTTTTATAGAATAACATACGTTTCTCTTCTTCAAGCATATGTTCCGGCATGTCATTAAGGCAATAATATAATACCGCCTTTTCTGCACCCCATAACCAGCTGTAGCCTACAAGTTGCCATTCATATTCCCATGTGAGAGAAGCTTTGCCAAAAGAAAATAGAGTAAAAGCGTTCTTGACATCATAAACAGTGCCATTTTTAAACACATCGCATTCTCCGTGTATAAATCCATTGTGCTTGCGCTCCTTGTTCTTTATCGGGAGCTGACCGCGAAGCAAAGTTGCTCCAATCATGCTAATACCATCCTCTTCACAGTATTTTCCTTTTTCTAAGGCTTTCCCATATGCCTCTTTTCTTACACCGTAAATGGTTCCAATGAATACATCCAGCAGGAACGTTTTATTTGCATCGGTCAACTTGCCAGACTTTGACATGATATTTCCCAGTGCCGAACACCTACATTCCCAATCGTCAAACTTTCCCATTTTTAAGCTCCTTTTCGCGTTGATTGAATAATTCTTGCTGTTCCTCAGTAGCTAAGAAGTCCTTTGCTTCGTTTAGCTGTTTTATAGATTGGGCATTTTTAATGAAGTCGTTAACCCTATCCATTTCTTTTCGTTCTGATACCATTTCTACATCCTCGAATACCTGTTCATTGTCCGGGTATTCAACATCATTGCTTTCCGCATCCTTTATTAATCCCTGATCAAATGTTACTGCGTGCTGCATATCTATGGAAAGAGGCGCAAACTTGGCGAGAAGTAGCTTTAAAACGGTCTTTGTAGCCATGCTGTCAAAGTCATCTTTCCACAGTCCGAACCCTTTCTTAAATGTCTGGCTGAAGCGGGTACCATGCGCTTTTAACTCATCTGTGGTCATGTACAGCGTCTTTTCAAACCCATTAATGAGGTTGAAGTAAGCTGCATACCCTATTATTTTATCCCCTTTTTTAGAGAAGTCAAATTCATAGCCGGTAAGTGGGTTTTCGCTGATCAATTGGCCCTCATAAATTGGAGCGGCGCCAATGGTTTTGAATTGCCCGGAGCGTTGAGAAAGTTGTATGAAACCCTTGTACCCTAACTGAAACTGGGCTATTGTTTTAAAGGAGCCATCTTTTTGCTTCTGGTTGTACGGAACGATATAAGCGAATCCCAAATTATTATTAAGTGGTAAATCCAGAGTAGCGGCAACCGCAGCAGATTGATAAATGCTTGCCGGATCTGCATTTTTAAGAAGGTCATTTGAGGAAACTACCTGTAAAACACTTGTTATAAATTGAGGCGCTCGTTTACCCAATAGTTCGGTAAACTTGTTTTTTACATTCGACTGGCTGAAGTAATTTTTAATTGCCAGCTGTGGACTTTGAATTTGCTGTTCCATATTTTAGTTTTAATTGTAATAAAAAGCCCCGGCAAGATTACCGGAGCCTAAACCCTGTCATTATGAAAAAAAAGTTATCTTTTGAATATCTTGGATACCCACTGTATAGCCCCTATTGTCGTAGGGAGGCCGATAACAGCTGCGGCCAATGCTATTGTTTGGCTCATGGTTAAGGTGTTTTAAGTTTCCAGTACATAATAAAGCTCTCAGCTTCCCGGCTATCAATTAACCCTTTTCCGCGAAGAGCAAATAACTGGCTTATAATCCCAGATCCTGAACCTATTCTATCAGATATTTGTCTTGTAGTCTGCCATTCGTCTGTTATGGCATTAAATATCCTTTTTTGACCTGGTTTAAGCTTGCTTACCTTATAATCATATATTGCCTTTTCACAGCATTGTGTCATGATACCGGATTTAAAGTGTATTCGTGAAAGTATTTCTGAACATGAGCCATGCAGGGGTCATAAATGAATGGGAACTCTTTGGCGCCACCTTCCAGATAATTTAGGAAGCCTGTTATATCACCTCCATTCATATGCACCTGGTCTATATCAAAATCAAATTGATCTTCCGGCTCTTCGTTCGGCCAGAAGTAACCAACTCCTGATATTTCCAGATCACCGTGATTTATTGGCCTGTTAAACTCCATCCCAGGTAACGGAATGGCTATTTCGAAGTGAAATGATTTCTTTGCCATGATTATTTATTTAATTCGTTAATTAAAGCGTCTGCGTCTGAGACAGCTTGTCGAGCGATTGATTTACTATCCCATAATGATATTGCCCCTCTGTATGTGGTTTGCAGTTTCGATGACCTCAGTCCAACCATAGCCAATGCAGCGAGGTATTCTCTTTTTGATAGTCCATATTGCGTATAACTTCCATTCGGGTCAAGCATCGGGAATGCCGGTTCTGTATTTTTATCCATAAAAATGATTGGCTGATAAAATCCCCCATCCGATATTGAATGGGGGACATCTGATTCAAAAATTGGCATGCTTCTTATATGCCTTTGTCTGCAATTAATCCCGTCCGGTCATGTCCGTATCGCTATATTCTCATTCCATGAAGTCAGTACGTTAAGCGTTATACCTCGCTTGCAGCATTATTATACATACATCCACATGCCTTCGCTGTCTATAAAGGGTTGCCCCCTGCTGCCATCAAAGGCCACGGTAGACCGGCAGGGGAATGGTGCCAGCCATTTATGTAAAAAGGCTATCGCCTGATTTTTAAATTGTTCTTACAGCACAGGAATGTGCTATACTTTTTAATGCTCCCCATTGTGGACAAGTCAACGCTTTGGGTATCTCTTATGCACATCTCGGGAGGCGGGACGAAACCGCATTCAAGCCTATGCCACTCATAAGAGCGCTATTTTCGCATTCCAATATGTAAAAGAACTAACTCCCATCTGCATTTCACGGGCTTTGGACCGTCAATGGCTGCATTAGAGTGCCGGTCTTTCCCGGCTGTCAGGCTCTCCGTTGCTATAGTCGGCTTAACAACTCCCAATTAGGGATATGCTTAGATATTTATCTGCGCTTCATAGCTTGTACCAGTTGCCAACCTGGCCCCGAACTCCACGGAGAATCAATCGCCTAATATTTTGCCGGTTCTGGGCTTATCCGGCGTGCCACAACTATTTAAATGAACTGCATCCAATCATCATTATATGGGTCTGAATCGTCCTTCTCTCCAAACTCTTTCTCCGCCCAGTTAAGGAACGTGAAGAAGGCAAATCCAACAAGCACTCCGGGTATTATTAAACTCCATCCAATCAAGCTCATTTTTTTAATTTTTTGCCATGATAAAAAGCAAGCGTAGTAAGCGCCCAGGTTATAGCTAAGCCGCCAAGGATTGTAAAGGCAACCGCGTAGAATGTTTGATAATGCATAGCTTTAAAGTTTTTGGGCATAGCTCCGCCAGTACCCGGTTAGAGTTGAATTTTTAAACTGATATGTTGAATTGATTATCTTATATTACAGGTAGCTATTAAGGCCACAACACAGCAGAAGAAAAACAGCACCATTATAGCTACTACCACATTCCTGAATCTTTCTATCGATCGCTTCTGGTCCATTATGCACGCTTTAATTGTTTAACAGGATTGTTCTTATCATTCCAGATTTTTCTCATTTCGCTGATCAGCTGCTCATAGGACCGGATATAACCCATATCAATGGCAAATGCGAGCTTATTCTGTAACTCTGCCAGCTCTCTTAATTGTTCCTGCGTGGCCGTCTGCCTTAAGTTTTTACCGGTCTTATTAAATACTATCCACTGCAGCGCCTTGGCTACCTCGTCAAACTTGTAACCTTTTAACCTCATACCGGAAGAAGATAAGGTCCGGTACATGTCCCCGGCATCGTGACGATTCTTTATAAGTTCGTCATATACGAATTTTATTACATTGTACTCGAATCGTGGGTTAATCCACATGGCGAACTTTATAAAAAGGAATGGATGCATCCAGGTACCGACATTTTCGCCTCGGGAAGCCTTAGAATTTACATACGCAGATTTGTGCGTATCTAAATTTTCCTCTTCTACCAACACATCCAGAAAGTCTTTGGTCTGCTCCAAGGCCATAAACTTGCTAACCTCTTTGCGCATTCCAGTTTTGTTATTCCACTGTTTTAAAAGTGAAGTAGCGTTAAACATACCATTGTCGGTACGCTGGTGAACATCTAAGCCCCCCATTTGCCGGATCATAACAACTTTTGTTTTCATATTACTGGATTAACTGTTTGATTATCTTGATGGTGCAAACCTTATTGCAAACTCTTTACCATTATGTTTTTTTGATACAAACCTTCTTTGTTTCCGACGGGCTTCCATGCTGGCATAGTAATATATCTTATCCTGCCTTAGACCTATATAGTTGCAAGCGCTAACAATAGAGTTGAATAATATCGGGTTTTTGATTCGCTCTTCTTTTGGTAGACTACAGTCGAATAGAATGACTGCACAACTTTCATTATAAACTACTTTTGACATTATTGGGATTTTTTATCAAGCTTTCAATAGCAGTTTTGGAATATCTTAAACGCCTCCTCATTGATCTACCCAGATTATCTACTTCCACTTCGCCAACAGTCCTTATTATTTCCGGATTATTTCGGCGCATGTATCTCAGCTGATCTTTAGTCATATTGTACGCCTCCATTACCTCACCTGGGGTTAATGTTACCTCTGGAACACTTGGAGAAGCAACAACACCGGATTTCTCAATCAGGGCCTTTAATTCCCTGATCTCCTTGCGAAGCGCTTTTATCTCTTTTATAGTATCCAGTTCAGACATTAGGGTAGGGGTTAGGCGGTCAACAGTTTTGACAATTTTGTATAAAGCTCCCGGTAGTATTTTTTGATCTCCTCATTTTCTCTTTCGCCGGAATCTATCTTTCTTACGTGAGATGGATCGCAATCAAAATGTTTTGCAGTTTGATTAATTGCCATAGATCTAATTTTGTCTACTTTACCTATTCGCTTTGTTATGGTAACAGTTTTCATATTAAAACTTTCAAAATGTAGAGGAAAAATCCCCTGTTGTTGTATTGCAATGAGACTTACCTTTACATGATTTTTGTAATGTCCTAACTGCTTTGACAAAACAAAGATATACACCAAAGCGAACAAAAAATACACTTTGGTACACATATTTGTTTATGGAAACCTTAACAAAAAGATTATTAATTCTTTGCGATTATTTAGTTAGCATTAAAAGAATTAAAAACGATAGGGAATTTGCCGGTATTATAGGGATAACGCCCGGTTTGATAAGCGATATCAGGAACGGAAGAAAGGATCCAGGTCTTAAAGTAATCCAAGGAATAGCAAAAATGTTCACTGAAGTAAACATATATTGGTTGCTATTGGGATCTGGTGAGATGATTAATGCCAAAACACCCCCGACAGAAGCCGAGGGTGTCAAAAATTCGGATGATTTATCAGAGATTAAGTCATTGCTATTTAAAATTGAAAGTGAACAGAATAAGGTATTGATTAATTCTCAGACCATATTACAGGCGGTGAAAAAAGCTGATCAAACTGCACAGGCTGGTACAACTCCGGAACAAAGGAGCGCGGCGGCACTCGAACAAATAAGGAAGAACCGACAAGAAGCGGCGAGCGGTAGTAAAGCGAAGAAGTAGGATATTTTAATTTTCTTCTTGGTAGAGCAGGTTTTCTCTTTTTCATTTATTTTACTATTATTGTATTAATTTTAACACTAAATAAAAATTCTGGTGCGTCAAAACTTGGCGTACTAAAAACAAAAAATGATCTATGAAAAATCTATTATCCATTTGCACGGCATTGATTCTATTATATTCCTGTAGCGATTCGCCTGCACCTAATAGTTCTCTTTCTAATGAAATACCTGCATCGAAATCAGGAGAACCTGCTCCAAAGGAGTGGAAAGAGATATTTTCGCTAAAGGGAAGCGGTTCAAAAAAATCAGGGTCATTTCACTTATCAGGCGAGAAGGCTCGGGTAAGGTATAAGGCAATGCAGGCTGGTCTTTTTTCTTTTTATGTCGTTCCGGATGGTGAGGATGTTATGGAAACAGGTGGCTTCCCAGAGGTTATGACGCAAGAAAAAGAAGAAAGTGAAGCATATCTAACTAAGCCAGAAGGTGACTACTACTTAAATATGAATGCTACTGGCAAATGGGAAGTTATCGTAGAAGAGATGAAATAATTTTTACCTATTTTTGACCATAATCGACTATAATAAAGTTAATATATTGATAAACAGCGCAGTGAAAAGATAAAATTAGGTGTCGGCGATTCTTGTCGGGACTAC
>Ga0164243_10001202_pt1 | contig 44631 bp, 38 predicted proteins | sample OricompcompostOP_FD_108781 | JGI IMG/M metagenome (GOLD analysis project Ga0164243, IMG submission 108781) | Organic Plus compost microbial communities from Emeryville, California, USA - Original compost - Organic plus compost (OP) | ecosystem: Engineered > Solid waste > Mixed feedstock >...
CGGCAGTTCTCCGGTGGTCAGCAGCAGCGGATCGCGATCGCCAGGGCGTTGGCGTTGGAGCCGAAACTGTTGGTGTGTGACGAGCCGACCTCGGCGTTGGATGTGTCGATCCAGGCCGAGATCTTGGACCTGTTGAACGATCTGCGGACCGAGTACCGGTTGTCGATGTTGTTCATCACCCACAACCTCGCGGTCGCGCAGCAGATGTGTGACCGGGTGATCGTGATGACGCGGGGTCACATTGTGGAGTCCGGGCCGACGAACCTGGTGTTCACCGATCCCCAACACGACTACACCAAGGCGTTGATCTCAGCTGTCCTCCCGGTCCGGGGTGAACCGTTGCCCTGGCAACCAGCCGACCGGTTCGACCCCGCCGAACAAGTACTGCTCGAAATCACCCCCAACCACTGGGTGCGCCGTAGTCCGCAGTGACCTCCACCGTCACCGACATGTCAAGGCTGTTCATACGGCCGGTCATCCATGGTGGATGCCCGGGAGAGGAGAAGAATCCACAATGGGTAAGGAAATGATTCGACGGCGGGCCGTACTGGCCCTGCCACTGGCGGTGGCTGCCGTGAGCGCCACCGGGTGCGGATTCGGGAACTCGACGAACCCGAACCAGAACGGAAAAGCCGGCGATGGTGAGCAAGGCGGCAAGAACGTGGATGTCCTGCGGGAGTCCTGGCGCCCGGTGAACCATCTGAACCCCGCCTTCGGAGGTGGCGGCTCTCCCGACTCGACGGTCATGATGGCGATGATGTGGGAAGGCCTGGTCATCCGCGATCCTGACGACACCCAGAACTACCTGCCCGGTGCGGCGGAGAAGTGGGAGATCTCCGACGACGGCACGGTCTACACCTTCCACCTGCGTCCCGGCGCGAAGTGGTCCAACGGCGACCCCATCACCGCCAACGACTTCGTCTGGGCCGCCAGCTACTACTACAACGCAACCGAGCTCGCCAAGCAGGGCAACAAGAACCCGGTCGCCTTCAACGGCTCGGCCTTGTCGACCAACATCGTCGGGCTGACCGACTACTACAACGGCACCACCACCGACTTCTCGAAGGTCGGCATCAAGGCCACCGACGACATGACGGTCGAGTTCACCCTCACCGCCCCCGACTACCGGTTCCTGGACAGCATGGTGAAGCTGCTCCCGCTGCACCAGGCGTCGGTCGAGGCGAACCCGAAGGACTACTGGATGCCGGGCAAACTGGTCGGCAACGGGTCCTACCGGCTCGCCGCGTACAACCAGAGCTCAACCGCCACCATGAAGCTCAACGAGAACTACTGGGACGCCGCCAGCTACCCGATCACCACCCGTGAGATCCAGTTCAACTCCAGCGGGGCGACCGGGATGATGGTCAACTACAACGCGAACGAGATCGACCTGTTCCGCGTCGACGGCGACCCAGCCGCGCTGATCGCCGGGCGCCCTGACCTGGAGCCGCAACTGCAGAACGGCACGTTCGTCCAGTTGAAGGGCATGACGCTGCTGCCCACCAAGGATCCGATCCTGCAGAAGTCGCCGAAGTTGCGGCAGGCCTTGGCCATGGCACTCGACCGGGAAGCGCTCGCGAAGGTGTCGCCGCCTGATGTGGCGGGGCCGTCCTGGGTGCCGTCCGGCATCGCCGGCGCGGAGAAACTGCCCGCGATCCCGTTCGACGTGGACAAGGCCAATCAGCTCTTGGCCGAGGCCGGATTCGCCAACGGCAGTGGGGTACCGACGCTTTCGATTCTCACCTACGCGACGATGCCGGTACTGGAGGCAGTGGCGTCGATGTGGAAGGAACACCTCGGCATCAATGCCAAGGTTCAGGTGGAAGAAGTCGGCGTCTACTCGTCGATGCTGGCCGGTGATGTCCCCGAGGACTTCATTGGGTACTCCTTCAACTACCAGGCACCAAGCCCGTTCAACATGATGGTGTACGGAGGAGCGCCGTACTCCCAGGATCGCTTCGTTCCCTACGACGTCAAGCGGCAGATCTTCGACATCACCCATGGCAAGGACAAGGGCAAGTACACCCCTGCGGAGGCGTCGGCCAAGACCCTGGAGCTCTACCAGAACAACTGGCTTCCGGAGTACCGTGCCTACGCCGAGCTGACGGAGAAGGCGCGAGATGCCCAGGCCAACATCGACGAGGCTGTCCGGCTCGCGACGGCAGCGGCCACGGCCTTCCAGGAGACGTACCTGTGGGTCCCCTTGTTGTGGGCGGGCTATGCATTCATGGTCAAGCCACGGATCAAGGGCATCAAGCTCACGTCGTACGCCGACAACGTCTACAGCCTGAAAGGGGCGACGCTCGACCCGAGCTCATGATGGTCGGCGGCGACACGGTGGCCGTCGGTGACGGTATGAAACGATCCACCAATTGAGAGGACGATCCATGGTCCTGTCCCTCCCGACCGCGGTGCCGTTGTCGCCCATGGCTCATGCCTCGGTCAGCGGCCGGATCTCCGTGCGGCGCCAGCGATGTGATGCCACCGGTGTCCAGGATCCATCGACGTGGGAGATCAGCCTTGTGACCCGCGGGACCGGGCGGGTGCGACTCGGTGACGAGGTCTTCCCACTGCAGCCGGGTCTGCTCACTGTTGCCTCTGCGCATCTCGTCCGCGCTTGGATGCCGCAGTCGGCGGCAACCATGTGGGTGTGCGTTCTGGGTGACGAGGTGTTGCGATCCAGCGCTTGGCTGGGCGGGGTCACTGACCAGTTGGCGAGCGCGTCACCACGCGCGGTGGTGGTGCCGCACCGTCGGCAGGTCGACGACCTCTTCCGTCGACTGCTCGGTGAGGCTGGTTCGGCCAGCCTCACCGGGCACCACGAAATGATGCAGGCTCTGCTGCTCGAGCTGTTGACGCTGTGCCTGCGAGAACTGACGCGGTCAGGTCTCGGCCGATCGGAAGCTGTGCCGTCGGAGCTAGTGGCCGAGATCATCGCGTACGTGGAGCGTCGCTTCACCGAACCGATCGACCGGACGAGTATTGGCCGTGCCGTGGGTCTGGCGCCGGCGACCGTCGGCCGGCTGTTCCGCGCCGAGTGCGGGATGACCATAGCGGAGTTCGTCAGGCGGCGACGTGTGGAGCACGCGATTGAGCTGCTGCGCACCTCTGATCTCAAGGCGTCGCAGATCTGCCGCCTCAGCGGCTTCACGTCGTACCGGACCTTCGCCCGGAGTTTGCGTGACACGGCAGGAGCCGGTCCGGACATGGTGCGACGACGCGGCGCGGACGAGATCTGACCAGGGGAAGGAAAAGGAGTGGGAGTGCAACCAACGACCGATGCAGGGATTGTCCCGTCACAGCACGGTGAATCAGGAGATGGCCCGAGGAGACTGGCGACATTCTTCGCAGGCGCCGTCATGATCAGTTCTCCTGATCCAGCCGACCAAGCCTTCGTGGTGGGTACAAGTTTTGACCTGGAGCCCGGACACGGCGAGGTCGTCTCGGCGACCCTCCTCGCCACTGCGCACGGTGTCTACGAGGGACGTCTGAACGGTGTCGCCATCGGTGATCGTGTCCTTGCCCCGGGTTGGACCTCTTTCGAGTACCGCTTGCAGGTGCAGACCCATCACCTGGTTGGTCCTGACAGTCGAACTTTCCTCCAGGAACGTGCCAATCAGCTGTCGTTCGAGGTCGGCAACGGATGGTGGCGGGGCGAACTCGGCATCCCAACGAAGCGGGGCGCCAACTACGGCACTGATCTCGGGATGATCGCGGCGTTGTCACTGACCTATGCCGACGGGTACCAGCAGCGCCTGGTGACCGGCCCTGACTGGCAGGTGACACGATCGCGGACGACCGAGAACACGATGTACGACGGTCAACACATCGACCTGCGGACCCAGCCGGGCGAGCCACGCCCGGCACGCGTCGTCGATCTGGACCGGACAACGCTCGTTCCGCAGGTCGATGGCGGCGTCAAGCGCCAGGAGGTCGTTGCTGCACGGCACATCTGGACCTCCCCCAGTGGTCGGACACTGGTCGACTTCGGCCAGAACCTTGTCGGCTGGATCCGGTTCACTGCCCCTCCCGTGCCAGGGACACGCATCACGCTGCGGCACGCCGAGGTGCTGGAGTCCGGCGAACTTGGAACCCGACCGTTGCGATCGGCCAAGGCCACGGACGTGATCACCTGCGGGGAGATCTCAGAAGTGGTCGAACCGACCTTCACCTACCACGGCTTCCGCTACGCCGAGGTCGATGGCTGGCCGGGCGAGTTGACGATCAGCGATCTCGAGGCCGTGGTCGTACACAGCGACCTGCGCCGTACGGGCTGGTTCCGCTGTTCGGACTCCTTGGTCAACCAGTTCGCGACGAACGTCGTGTGGAGCCAACGAGGGAACTTCCTCGACGTGCCCACCGATTGTCCGCAACGTGACGAGCGAATGGGGTGGACCGGCGACATCGCCGTCTTCGCACCGACGGCCGCGTTCACCTATGACGTCGCCGACTTCTTGCACAAGTGGCTGCTGGATGTTCGTGTCGACACGGCACATCGCGGATTCGTCCCTCCTGTGGTGCCGGACATCGCACGTCACTTCCCGGGTGGTGAACATCGCGAGTTCGGCGCGATGGCGGTATGGGGCGACGCAGCAGTGTGGGTACCGGAAGCATTGTGGCAGGCGTACGGGGACATCGGGCGGCTGCGCCAGCACTATCCGGGGGTCGTTCTTCACCTCAATTCGGTCGAAGCGGCCCTGTCGCCCACTGGGCTCTGGGACCGCGGCTTCCAGTACGGCGACTGGCTCGATCCGGACGCGCCGCCCGACGCGCCGGACAAGGCGAAGGCTGATGCGGGAGTGGTGGCAACGGCCTGCGCCGTCCGATCCTTCACCGTGGCGGCCCAGTTCGCCCATCTGCTGGGACATCCGAAGGACGAACAACGCTTCACTGCTCTTGCCGACCGGACTCGTGCCGCCTTCCTCAAGCACTACGTGGAGAGTTCCACCGGTCGGATCCGGTCAGACTGCGCCACCGTGTACGCGTTGGCGATCACCTTCGGTGTCGTCGACGGCACTCTCAAGGAGCGCGCTGGGGAGCGGCTGGCCGAGCTGGTGCGCGAAGCCAGCCACAAGATCTCGACCGGCTTCGCCGGGACGCCGTACGTGACCTTCGCGCTGACCGAGACCGGACACGTGGACGAGGCCTACGGACTGTTGCTGGAGATGACCTGCCCCTCGTGGCTGTATCCGGTGACCCTCGGGGCGACCACGGTCTGGGAGCGTTGGGATTCCATGTTGCCCGATGGATCGATCAACCCGGGCAAGATGACCTCGTTCAATCACTATGCGCTCGGCGCTGTGGCGGCCTGGCTGCACCAGGTCGTGGCGGGAATCCGGCCCGCTGCGCCGGGGTATGCCGAGATCGAGTTCCGGCCGGTCCCGGGACCGGGGCTGGACTGGGCGGAAGCATCCTTGGAAACGCCGCACGGGTTGGCGTCCTGCCGCTGGGAGCGGATCAACGGCCAGCTCGAGGTGTCTGTGGTCGTGCCCGAGGTGCCGGCGACGGTGGCCCTGCCGAACGGCGAGCTCCATCGCGTCGTGCCCGGAGAGCACACCTTCACGGTTGCCATCTGATGCCGGTCTGACCAGCAGAACAAGGAAATGGGGCAGCCGGTGATCCGGCTGCCCCATTTTCTTCAGCAGTGACCAGGAGTCACGGACGGGCGGGAAGCCTCCGCTGATTCGTCTGGAGCCGGTACAGGCGGGCAGCCCCCGGTGCCACGGTGACCGCCAGGGGCGCCGACTGGGTGTTCCAGACGCTTTCGTATCGGCGGTACGCCGGGTTGAACTCGGCGGCATTGCACACGGAGGGGCCGAAGTCGACGGTCAGGTTTGCCGTCGAGGCATGATCGCCGTTGGCCACCAGGGCCCATCGGGTCTGGGACTGTCCGCTCGGGTTCACGAAGGTGCCGATGACCGCCGGCGACCCGCTCACCTGCGCGACGTAGTTGTCGCCGGTGAAGGCAACGGCGCCGGCCGGCAGTGTTGCGTAGTTGGCGTGGAGCACCGACTCGGAACGCAGCGGCAGCAGCTCTCGCCCGACGGGCTGGACGAAGGCGTTGTTGATCTCCGTGGCGGCGTCGTACAGATCGGTCCGGGTCCCGTCCTCGGTGATCAGCGCGTTGGGGAATTCGGGCCGGGACCAGTAGCGGTAGTACTGGATGCCCTTGGCCCCGTACGCGAGGCTGATGCTCATCTGCCAGCGCAGTTCATCCGCGTCCGGGCGCCGCCGCCCCGACCAGCCGACTGCCTGCACGAACACCCAGGTCGGGACATCGGCTGCCAGGCCGGCGGCGCGGATCGCCGCCCAGTTGGTGAAGTAGTCAGGGTGCACGTCGGCCCAGTCCGGGTACGGATAGAAGTCGAAGGAGAGCATCGGCGGCTGGAAGGTCGCCATGTAGTCATCCAGGTATGCCTGGTAGGACGGTGCGCCGATCTGGGTGGCGGAGGCATAGTTCGGGAAGATGTTCACGTACGACAAACCGACGTCGGTGCCTGAGTTGGCCAATGCGGTCTTGACGGTGGCGAGGTTGGCGAACAATGGCGCCTTCGGTTCGTCGTACAGGTAGAACCCGGCGAATCCGGGATGGCCGGCGAAGTCTGACAACAATGCCGCCTGCTGGTCGGGAGCGATCGTCGGGAACTGGTCAGCCCGGCCATCTTGGACCAGGGCGGTCATGCCGACCTCGGCGGAACGGTCAAGAATTGTCTGCCGTTGCGCTACCGTGTTGTTTCCGTTGCCTGGAAATGTGAAGGTGAATCCTGCGTCAGCCATTTCCTGGTAGCGTGCGGTGGTGGCTTCGGCGGGTGGTGGGGGCCAGAAGGCGCCAATCGGGTAGCGGTCGTGACCAAGGATGGGTGGCACGCCGGCAATGGGCGCAGGGCTGGCGTTCGCAGGCAAACCCGGGACTGCGAAGGACGCCGCGGCGCCCGCGGCCGCAATTCCGCCGGAAAGGCTCAACAGGCGGCGTCGAGTGAGCGCTTGATGGGTGGAAGGATTGGTCATCGGTGACCCTTTCATCGGTGGTTCTGTTCGACCGTCGGCGACGGAGAACTGAGGCTGGGATGACATTACCGAGTGCGACTTGAAACGATCAACAGATCGGTGTGGATGAACGGTGGACAATTGGCGACATGACTGGTCAATTCGTGACGGAATCGTCAGATGAACGGCCGGCGGTCGAGCACAAGTCGCAACGGGCGCGGGGTGTGGATCGTACCGGGCAGGGCACGCTGCAGTTCGGCCACGGTGCAGATGGCCCCGAACATCACGTGCACATCGTCGGCGGCCTCGGAGTCGAGATAGTCCGGATCGGTCAACAGCTGCAGCACGCGCTCGGTGAAGTCGGTGAGAGCGACCGTGACTTCGTCCCACCGGTGAGGGGTCTGCCGGCGTGCCCGGTTGAGGCAGTAGACGAGATCGATCTCGGCGAACCCGACCCGGTGAACCGCGAAGGTCATCGCCGAGTCGTACAGCAATCTCAGACAGGAGTCGATCACCCGTTCCGGGTACGGCCACGGCTGCCGGAGGTGCTCGTAGACGAAGTGGTAGTGGAATGCTCCCCCCAGGTTCGAGAAGAAGCCGGGATCCTCCCGGGTCGACAGCATCTGCCCAGTTCGCCACAGCCCGGTCGTCGGGTCGACCTCGGCGTCCATCCAGTCCAGCCATGCCGCCAGCCAGTCGTGGTCGAACGTCTCGGTGATCGTGACCGTCGAGGCCAATCCTGCCGGGATGTGGGAGGTCCGCCACGGCTGGCTCCAGTCCTGCTCCTCCAGGAATGCGCGCAGCTGGTCGACCTCGCGCAGCGGCTCCAGGAAGGACATCGGGTGGGCCGGACGGGCGTCGAACAGTTCGAGGGCCGCCGTGCAGTGGGCTGTGGTGTGGAAGTGCGAGTGCGATTGTTCGATGTCGACGAAGATCCCGGTCGCAGGGTCCTGGAACGACTGCAGTGACTCGACCCAGGCTGCCCGCCGTTCGGCGTCGCCCGGCTGTTCGGCCAGCATGTAGGCAATGTTGGCCACACCAGCCACGGCGTAGGGATCTGACCGCGTCGAGTCGTAGCCCGCCCGACGCAGGTGCCGGGTGAACCGGGCCTCCTCCTCGCCCAGTCGGTACCGTTCGAGCCAGCGGCCCAAGGTCGCGACGAAACCGGTCAGGTCGTACACGGCCCGTCTGTGTGGTCGGGTTGCCTCCACTGCTGTCACTGCTTCTCCTTGGCTGCGATGAACTCGGCTTTGATGGTCCCGCCGTCCCCGGCATTCCAGGTCTTGAGGGCCTCGTCGAGGTCGGCGGCGGTGTTGCGACCGACGATGATTCCGGTCTGGAGATCGGCGATCGTCCGGTTGAAGGTGGCGATCTTCTGGGCATTGGTCTCGGAGTACAACCCGAGCAGGGGGTCGACGGTGTAGTAGGGCTCGGCGGCGCTGGCAAACGCATGTTTGCGCCGGGTGATCTCAGTGAGGGCGCCCTCGTAGGCGACCTTCGGTGCGTCGGCCAGGTGGTAGTCGAGGGCCTCGGTGACCGGCGTGATCTCATCGGCGCCGAGCTCGGTCAATACCGGGTTGCCGGCCTCCACCGTGTGGTGGGTCGTGGCCGTTCCGTACTTGCGGAAAAGGAACTCTGCCGAGCCGAATGGTGCGCTCAGGTGGTCCAGGACCTGCAGGAGTTGCTTCGTCCGAGTCTCATCGGTCTTGCGGATGGCAGTGAAGTTCACCGTGCCGGCATTGATGGCGTACGTCGGTGTCGCGCCGGCAAACCCGTGGACACCGAACCCCGCCAGCGTCTCCTGCTGGCCTGCTGGCAACATCCGGGCGATCGATCCCCATGCCGAGAATCCGTCCTGGTGGATGCCGACAGTGCCCGCCACCAGGGCAAGCTTGCCCTGGCTCGCGGCATTCGCCTCGAACGCATTGGGATGGATGTAGCCCTTGCTGAACAGTTCGGTGCACCACGACAGCGCCTGGCGATACGGCTCCGTCTCCTGCAACCGCAGCAGGGTGTCTCCGTCGAACTGCCAGGTGGTGCAGCCCCCGGCGGCGCCGACCAGGTAGTTCATCGGGGCCAAGCTGTAGGCGAACCGGTTCTTGCTGCGGTCGGTGAGGGCTGCGCTGGTCTCGAGCAGTTCCTCCCACGAGGTCGGGTCTGTCGACAGTCCGAGTTCGGCGAACACGTCGTCGCGGACCAGCGGGAGTGTCACCTGCTGCGGGCGAGCGACCGGGACCCCGTAGATCCGGTTGTCGAACACGGTCATCCGCCACATGTCCGGCGCCAGCGCAGCGAGGTTCGGGTAGTCCAGGATGCCGTCGCCACTGACGATCTCAGTCAGGTCGGCCGCCACTGCCGCCAACATCTGCGGCATCTGCGGCTGGTTGGGCGGCATCTCGGTGAGGTCCGGCAGCGTGCCACCGGTGATCGTGGTGGCCAACTTCGCGGCGTAGTCCGAGGCCGAGACGACCTGCAGTTGCAGGTCGCCGCCCAGCTGGGAGTTCAACTCTCGAAGGTAGGCGTTGTTGGTCGCCGGCTTGGGCACCGGCGCAAAGCTGCTCAGCAGCGCCGTGACCGCTCCAATCCCCGAGAGTGGCGGCGTGGTGGACACAGGGGTCGCCGGGTAGCTGAGGAATCCGTCAGGCACTCCGGTGACCGTGCCGGGCAGGTCCGGCTTGATCGCCGTATGGGCGCGATGTGTGGGCAGGGTGAGGCCGGCAGGCCCCGCGGCGCCGTCGGTGGCGCCCGGTGCGGTGGTGCAGGCCGTGAGCGCGGTCGGGCCGACCGCCAGGCCGACACCGGCAGCGAGCAGCTGACGACGGCCGACGATACGTTGACTGACGGATGTGGTCTGCATTGACCGACCCCTTTCGAGTTGAGTGTCGGCCAGACGTTAGGTCGGGGTGGCAGTTCCCCGGAACGACATGCGCTCAACTCGCTCACCAGCGCGCGGCCTATCGGCGACTGATGTCCACAACACTCGTCGAGTCGCGTACCACCAGGTCGGGCAACAGCCGGACGTGCGTCACTGGGGGCGCATCGAGTCCTGCACGCATGCGGGCATGGCGCCGCATCAGCAGCGACATCACCTCGTACGCAAGTTGGTGCTTGGGTGGGGAGACCGTCGTCAGCCCGATCCCGTCGACCGGTCCGACCAGATCGTCGTAGCCGACGACCGAGCAGTCCTGGGGCACCCGCCAACCATGGCGCCGCATCTCGCGCACCATGTCCAGTGCGCGGGTCTCGGTGTGCACGATGATCGCGGTCGCCTCGTGTTCGGTGATTGAGGTGAGGATCGCCTCGAATGATCCACCGAGGCCCGGGGTCGTCAGGGCAGGCCGAAGCGTGGGTAGCGTGAGTCGCCGGCACTCGGCATCGAACCGCTCCGACAGCAGTCGGCTGGTGAAGGCGCCGGCCATGACGGCGAACAGGATGCGTCGGTGACCGAGCCTGTGGAGGTGCTCCACAGCCAGCCTGATCGCATAGGCGTGGTCGGCCACCACCGAGTCGACACCGAACAACGGGTGGCCCATGTCGACGTCGCGACCCGCCAACACCACAGGCATACTCTCGTCGGCTCGGAAGGGCAGTGGCCGGTCCACGTCCTCCGGGGTGCCCCACTCCGGTGCGAACACCATCCCGAAACAACCTGCTCGGCGAAGTCGATGATGGGCCGCCTCGATCTGCTCGGAGGAGCGGACCACCTCGACCAGGGCGCGGACGTTGCGACGGCTGGCCTCGCGGCGCAGCGCCTCGGCAACGATCTCCAGATAGGTGTTGTGCGCGACGATGACGCCGATCGTCGTGTCCTTGGCCTGCGGCATGGGCGTGGTGACGGCGCCGGGCTTGTTGGGCGTGAGGATCGCGACACCGTGCTCTCGGCTCACCCGGCCCTGGGATGCCAATGCGGCGACATGGCGCCGAGTGGTGGCGATGGACATGCCTAGTTCTTCGGCAAGGTCGACCAGGCGTGCTCGCCCCGTCCGCGAGAGCACCTTCAGCAGCTCTGCCCGGCGTTCGGCCGTGACCGGGGTCGTCCTGGGCTGGACCGGACGTGTGGCCCCGGACAATGGACCATCGGTGTCGGAGCCTCGCGGTGTTGCCATGAGGACAACCGTACGGACCTCGGCGTCCACCGAGGCTGACGTCCTCTTGTGAAGGCGGACCGGTTGGCCACCCTTGGTCCGGGAGGTGTTCGGATCCGCTGTTCAGGGCCGCGGTCGCCCCTGAGATGTCCGGCGTTGGGGGAGCCGGTGCTGCTGGACGGCGTCGTAGGTGCCGCGGAATGACGGCAGGTTGTGCAGTTGCGAGCGTTGCACCAGGCGCACGAACAGGAAGTCGACCACGGCCAGCTGGGCGATCCGGCTGGACATTGCACCGGGTCGGAAGCGGGTCTCGGCGGCACTGGTGAGCAGGACGTGGTCAGCGTGGTCGGTGACGGGGGAGTGGGGGAAGTTGGTCACCGCGACGGTGGTGGCACCCATCTGCTGCGCCGTCGTGAGGCTCTCCACCGTCTCGACGGTCCGACCCGAGTGGGAGAATCCGACCGAGACCGACCGATCGGTGAGCACGGCAGCGCTGGTGAGAGCCAGGTGGATGTCGCTGTAGTAGAAGGAAACCAGCCCGACGCGGTGCAGTTTGTGCTGGAGGTCGATGGCCGCCAGGCTGCTGGAGGCAACGCCGTAGATGTCGACCCGATCGGCTGCGATGACGGCATCGGCCACGGCATCGAGCGTGTCGAGGTCGATTGACCCGGCGGTCGCCTCAATGGCGCGGGCCTCGTGGTAGGCAATCTTCGCCAGCACATCTGCGGCATCGTCGTCGGGATCGATCTCGGCGTCGGACACCCCGAAGCGTCCGAGGGTGACCTCCTGGCGGCCCTGACTGGAGGCCAGCTGGAGCCGGAGGTCGCCGTACCCGGCGAACCCGGCGGCCTGGCAGAACCGTACGACGGTGGCCACGGAGGTGTTGCACCGCTCGGCCAGGTCACTGACCGACATCGTCACGATCGCGACCGGATCGGCGAGCACGGCGTCGGCCACGCGCTGCTCGGCCGGTCGCAGCCCGGGATGGGCCTGGCGTACGGCGGCCAACGCGTCCTGCGTCATTGGTTCCCTTTCCCTCGGGCGAGCGGAAGTCCGGTCGGGCCTCATTGTGTCCGAGTTCGGGGTGCTCTTCTCCGCGAAACCGACATGTAACGAAGTTTCCCTTCGGTTGAGTTCTGTGTAACTCTAGGCCATGATGGATCCGAACCGGAGCTCCCCCGGATCGCGATCGTCGGTTCGAGGCCGACCATCAACGACACCGCCGGAGGAATGCATGGAACAGTCGGGGGCACCCCTACCGCCCACCGAGGTCCGCTGCGACGAGTCAGCAGGTCTCGACGAGATGTCAACGCTCGAACGACTTCAACTGCTCAACCGCCACGACCATCGAGCTGCCGACGCCGTCGCCGAGGTGCTCCCGGCGCTGGCCACGGTCGTCGATGCCGCGGCCGCGCGGCTGCGGCGCGGTGGGCGGGTGCACTACTTCGGTGCCGGTACGCCGGGGCGTCTGGCGGTGCTCGACGCGGCTGAACTGCTGCCCACCTTCAACCTCGACGAGGATGTCGTGATGGCCCACGTCGCCGGAGGCCCCGCCGCGCTCACCCACGCCGTCGAGAACGCCGAGGATGCCACTGGGCAAGGGATCCACGACGCCGATGCGGTGACGGCCGACGACGTGGTCATCGGCATCACGGCCTCGGGAACCACCCCGTACGTACGGGGAGCGCTCCAATTGGCCCGTGAGCGGGGAGCCGTCACAGCACTGATCACCAGTAACCCCGCCGCGCCCCTGGCCGGGCTGGCCGACCACGTGATCGCGCCGGACACCGGCCCCGAGGTCCTCACCGGCTCGACCCGACTCAAGGCCGGCACCGCCCAGAAGATGATCATCAACGGGTTCTCGACCGCGCTCATGGTCGAACTGGGACGGACCTGGTCCAACCTCATGGTGTCGGTGGTCGCCACCAACGCCAAGCTGCGCAACCGAACCCTGCGGATCCTCGCGGAGGTGACCGGTCTCGACGAAGCCGCGAACCGCGAGTTGCTGGAGGCGGCGGACGGGGACCTGAAGGTCGCCATCGTCTCGTCACTGACCTCGGCATCGACCGCCGAGGCACGTCACAGCCTGCTGGGGCACGGCGGCTCGGTCACCTCGGCCGTCGCCGACCTGTCGTCGCAGCACACATCCACCGTCATCAAAGGAGAGAAGCAGTGAATCGTCGTCACCTCTTGGCCACCGCAGGTCTTGGTCTGGCTGCCGGAGCCCTGTCGGCCTGTGCACCCAGCTCGAGCTCCCCGGCGCCCGGCGGATCGGGCGGGACCACGCTCACCGTGTGGTCCTGGCGTCCGGAGGACAAGGACGCCTACGCCACGTTCTTCCAGAAGTACCAGGACAGCCATCCCGGCATCACCGTCGCCTTCCAGACCTTCAAGAACACCGAGTACCCGCAGGTCCTGACCACGGGGCTCACCGGGAGCAACGGACCCGACATCGCCCAGGTCCAGGCGTACGGCAAGCTGCAGCCGTACGTCGACGGTGGCAACCTGCTTCCCCTCGACGGAGAGATCGCCGGGCTGGACAAGATCGACAAGGCGGCCTTGGCCGGCGCCACCGGGCGCAAGGACGGCAAGACCTACGGGGTTCCCTTCGCCGTCCAGACCATCCAGATGTTCTACAACAAGGCACTTTTCGCGAAGCACAACCTGACGGCACCAACCACCTGGGACGAGTTCATCGCCGTCAACGACGCCCTGCTGGCAGCCAAGATCACGCCGATCGCCGTTGGTGGCAAGGATGCGTGGACGCTCCCGGTGGTCCACGAGGCGCTGGGTTCTGCGGTGTACGGAGGCATCCCGTTCCGTGACGAGGTGGTGGCCGGCAAGACCGACTTCACCGATCCCCGCTTCGTGGCGAGTGTGCAGGTGTTGACCGACCTGCAGAAGTACCTGCCGGCCAACGTGGTCGGGGTGAGCTACACCGAGGCGCAGTCGCTCTTCCTGGCCGGTCAGGCAGCGATGTTCCCCGGTGGCTCGTTCGAGTTCGGCTTCTTCACCTCGCAGAACGCCGACCTCGAACTCGGGGTCTTCCAGGTCCCGCCGGCGCCGGGCGCTGCCAGCAGCACCGCGCTGACGCCCGGGTACGCCGATGGCTCGTGGGCGATCAACCAGGCCACGGCCCACCGGGCCGAGGCGCTCGAACTACTGACCTGGATGGCGTCGCCGGAGTACGGCCAGCTGTTCGCCGACGCGTTGGGCCAGATGTCCCCGATCGAGGGTGTCGCCCCTTCGCAACCGCTGGTGGCCGAGATGGCGAAGAACTATGCCGAGCATCCTTCCCGCTACCTGTTGCTCACCGACTTCCGGTGGGGCAGCCCGCTCGGCACCGACGTGATGGGCAACAAGCTGCAGGAACTCTTCCTCGGCAAGATCAACGCCACTGGGGTGGCCGAGGGTGTGCAGAAGGGCATCGCAACGTGGTTCACGCCGTCCAAGTAGTGCCGCCGACGCGGCGCCGCCGCGCCCTCGGGGCCCATCTCGGGCTGGCATCAGCGCTCGGTTTCCTGGCGCCGGCGCTGTTGATCTTCGGGGTGTTCGTGCTGTACCCGATGGTGACGGCGTTCAGCTATTCCCTGTTCTCGTGGAGTGGCACAGCGCGCGGCGGCTTCGCCGGGCTGGCGAACTTCGTGTCCCTGTTCACCCAGGAGCCGTACGCCACCGAGGTGCCCCGTGCCTTCGGACACAACCTGCTGATCTTCGTCGGCACCGTCATCGGCCAGAACACCATCGGCCTGGCGCTGGCCCACGCGCTGCACCACACCACCCGCGGCCGCCGGTTGTTCCAGACCTTGTACGCCATGCCGTACCTGGTCAGCCCGGTGGTGATCGGTTACCTGTGGACCCTGCTGCTGTCGCCCACCTTCGGGCCGGTGAACAAGGTGCTCGAGGCCATCGGCCTGGGGCAGTTGGCCGTTCCGTGGTTGGGAAATCCGGACACCGCGCTCTGGGTCGTGGTGCTGGTCGCCGTGTGGCAGTGGATCGGATTCCCCGTCCTGCTGTACGGCGCCGCACTGGGTGGGGTGCCCCCGGAGCTGACCGAGGCGGCGTCCCTGGACGGTGCCGGCGGCTGGCGTCGCTTCCGCCACATCACCCTTCCGCTCATCACGCCGGCGATCACCACCGTGACGGTCCTCGGATTCATTGCTGCCATGGAGTCCTTCGCCCTCCCGTACGCCATCGGCGGGTCGAGCGGCACCCCGGCCGGAGCCACCGACGTGTTGTCGCTGGTCTTCTACCGCACCGCCTTCGAGTCCGGTGACTCCAACGGCATCGGGCTCTCCAGTGCCCTGGCCACCTGCCTGTTCGTCTTCATCTTCGGCGTGGCAGTCCTGGCGACCCGGCTCATGCGCAAGCGGGAGGAATCCCTCACATGACCAGCCTCACGACGACACCCGGTGTGGCGACAACGCCGACAGGGAAGACGATCCGGCCGCGCGGACCCCGCGTCGGACGCGGTGTGGTGACCGTGCTGATGTCGCTGTACGCGGTGGTCGCCATCGGTCCGCTGTTGTTGATGGTGGCCGGTTCCCTGCGGACCAGTGCCGATCTGTTCGCCAACCCAGTCGGGTTCGAGTGGCCGCCCACTGTCAGTTCGTACGTCTTCGCCTGGCAGCAGGCGAACTTCTCACGCTACTTCCTCAACTCGATCATGGTGACCGTCGGCTCGGTCGTGATCTCGACCGCGGTGTCGGTGGCGGCTGCGTACGCGATCGCCCGCTCGCAGTCCCGGCTGGTACAGATCATCGAATCGGTGTTCCTGTCCGGGCTGATGCTTCCGATCCACCTGGCGATCCTGCCCGTGTTCTACCTGCTGGACAGCCTGCACCTGGTCGACAACCTGTTCGGGTTGACGATGGTGTATGCCGCTGCCGGGATTCCGTTCTCGATCTTCGTGCTCACCGCCTTCTTCCGACAGCTGCCGTACGAGCTGGAGGAGGCGAGCATGATCGACGGGGCGGGTGCGTTCCGTCGCTTCTGGAGTGTCATGGTGCCGTTGGTGCGTCCGGCGATCGCCACGGTCGCGATCTTCCGTTTCGTTCCGGTGTGGAACGACTTCCTGTACCCGTTGGTGCTGATCCGCAGCGCTGACCGCTACCCACTTCCGGTCGGGCTGACCTCGTTCTTCGGCCAGTACCAGACGAACTGGTCAGCACTCTTCGCCGGTCTGGTGATCGCGACGATCCCACTGGTGCTGCTCTTCCTGCTGGCGACCAAGCAGATCATCGCCGGCCTGACGGCAGGGATGGGCAAATGAGCACGCTGCTGGTCGACATCGGTGGCACCGGTTCCCGCGCCGCCCTGGTCGACGATGTCCTCGAATCAGGGTCGGTCGCCGGCGCCCAGATCGGGCCGGCGCTGGCAGTCGGTCCGCAGGGGATCGACCTGGCCGAACCGTTGGCCGTCCTGACCGAGCGTCTCGCGACCCCGCTCGCTGCCGCGCCGCCAGCGCTGGTCTGTGTCGGGATGAGCGGGCTGCTCGGACTCACCCCGACCGAGGCTGCCGTCACCGCCCTGCAGGACGCCTTCCCGAAGGCACACCTGGTGCTGGCCTCGGACGCCGTCGCCGCCGCAGCCGGAGCGCTCGGCCCTGACGGAGGGGTGGCGGTGACGGCCGGCACGGGGGTGATCGGCCTGGCCACGGACTTCCGGTCCTGGTGGCGCCGGGCCGATGGCTGGGGACACCTGCTCGGTGACGAAGGCGGCGGGGCCTGGGTCGGTCTCGCCGGCCTGCGGGCCGCTCTGCGTGCCCACGACGGACGGCCCGGCGGGTCGGCGGCACTGCTCGCCGAACTCGTCGCCCGCCACGGCGATCCGGTGACCCTTCCCGGACAGGTCTACACCCGCCAGGATCGTGGGGCGGTACTGGCGGGGTTCGCTCCGGCCGTGGCACGTGCTGCAGCAGCAGGGGATCCGATTGCGGAACAGATCTGGCGCCGGGCCGCCCACCACCTGGCGGCAACGGCGGCCAGCCTGGCCACCCGACCTCCCCGCGGTGGCTCGTCGGCGCCTCTCTCCAGGATGTCCCCACCAGTCGCCTTCGTCGGTGGGCTGTTGCAGGTCGGCCAACTTCTCACCGGTCCGCTGCAGGAGCGGCTGGCCGAGCTGGCGCCGGACTCGGTCGTGTCGTTCCCCACGGTCGGGCCGCTCGACGGATGCCTGGCCCTGGCTCGCCGGTGGCGCGTCGGGCAGCTCGCGAGCGTGCCGCCGTACCTCAGCCTCATTTCCCCTCGAGACCGGGACCTCCGTCCCGGAAAGGATCGCGCGTGATTGACCTGGACGTCTTTGCTGGTGGTGTGGTCGTGTCCTGTCAGGCACGGGCCGACAATCCTCTCCACGGGCCGGTGCACATGGCCGCCATGGCGGTGGCCGCCGAGCGCGGTGGTGCCGTGGGAATCCGCGCCGAGGGTGCGGCTGACATCGCAGCGATTCGAGCGGAGGTGGCGCTGCCGATCATCGGCATCCGCAAGATCCTCGACGGGCGGCCCGTCTACATCACGCCGACCTTCGAGACCGCGCGCGAAATCGCAGCAGCGGGAGCCGACCTGATCGCCCTGGACGCCACCCTCCGCGACCGTGACGGAGGGCCTGGCCCGGGCGAATTGATCCGCTATGTCCGTGAAGAGTTGGGGCTTCCGGTGATGGCGGACTGCGATTCGGTCGCGTCGGCCGTAGCGGCGGCCCGGGCCGGTGCCGAGTTGGTGTCGACCACTTTGGCGGGCTACACCGGTGCGGCGGTGCCTCGTGAACCCGATCTCGCGCTGGTCACGGCGATGGCGGAGGAGGTCGAGGTGCCGGTCGTGGCCGAGGGACGGCTGTGGAGCCCGGCCGACGTGGCGGCCGCCTTCGACGCCGGTGCGTGGGCCGTGGTGGTCGGCACCGCCGTCACCAACCCGATGCGGATCACCGCCCGATTGGCCGAGGCCGCACCACGGCGCCGTTGAGGTGCCGGAGGGGCGAAGCGGCGGCCGATGGAGTGGTAGCGTCCCCACGTGACCGAGCGCGAGCCCCAGGTGACCGAACAGGAAACACCCGTACCCGAGTCACGAGTGGCGGCGGTCGTCGTCCTCGCTGCCGGTGCCGGGACGCGGATGCGGTCCGCGACGTCGAAGCTGCTGCACCGCGTCGCCGGACGTTCCCTGGTGAGCCATGCGATCCGTTCCGGCGAATCGGTGGCACCCCAGCGGATGGTCGCCGTGGTCGGTGCGCTCCGCGAGCAGGTTGAGGGTCACCTCGCCGAGGTGGCTCCTGAGGTGATGACCGTGCCCCAGACCGAGGACGGGTACGGCACCGGTCACGCCATGCGGTGCGCGATGGCCGCCCTGGGTGAGCTGTCCGGTGAGGTGGTGGTGATCAGTGGCGACACCCCGCTGTTGCAGGGCGAGACGCTCGCCGCGATGCTCGAGACCCACCGCAGCGACGGTGCCGCGATCACGATCCTGACGGCCCGGGTGCCGGATCCGACCGGGTACGGTCGCATCATCCGCGACGCTGCCGGACACGTCGACCGGATCGTCGAGCAGAAGGGCGCCACCGACGAGGAACTGGCGGTCAACGAGATCAACGCCAGCATCTACGTCTTCGACGCTGAGGTGCTGCGGGTCGAGCTGGCCCGGATCACCGACGACAACCCCAAGCACGAGTACCTGTTGACCGACGTGATCGGTCTGGCCAGGGGCGACGGACACCGGGTCTCGGCGTGGCTGACCCCGGACACCTGGCAAACCGAGGGTGTCAACGACCGGGCCCAGTTGGCCGCCATGCACGCGGAGATGAACCGCCGCATCCTGCACCGGTGGATGCTTGCCGGTGTCACCATCCTCGACCCGGCCACCACCTGGATCCACGACTCGGTCGAGCTCGCCGAGGACGTCACCCTCCTGCCGGGCACCTCGCTGGAGGGGGCCACCGTGGTCGCCTCCGGGGCGACGATCGGGCCGGAGGTCACCCTCATCGACTGCGAGGTCGGGACCGGAGCCACCGTCGTACGCGCCCATGCCGAGCTGGCCGTCATCGGCGACGGCGTCGAGGTCGGACCGTACGCCCGGCTCCGCCCGGGCACCGAGCTGGCACGGGGATCGAAGGTCGGCACCTTCGTGGAGACCAAGAACACCAAACTGGGGGAGGGTGCCAAGGCGCCGCACCTCAGCTACCTCGGTGACGGGATCGTCGGCGAAGGTGCCAACATCGGTGCCGGTGTGATCTTCGCCAACTACGACGGGCTCACCAAGTCGACGACCACGGTCGGCCGACATTCCTTCGTGGGCAGTGATTCCACCCTGGTCGCCCCGGTCGCCATTGCCGATGGCGTGTACGTGGCCGCGGGTTCGACGGTGACCAATGATGTCGAGCCCGGTCAACTGGCGGTCGCGCGTGGACAGCAACGCAACATCAGTGGTTGGGTGGAGCGGAAACGGGCGGGGACGGCAACAGCACAGGCCGCCAGCGAGGCCGCCACATCTCAGGAAAACGGAGAGTCAGCGTGACCGGGGACAAGCACTCCAACGAGAAGCACCTGATGCTGTTCACGGGGCGGGCCTACCCCGAGCTCGCTGCCGAGGTGGCGCAGCTGCTCGACGTGCCGATCGTGGAGACCCGGGCGATCACTTACGCCAACTCCGAGATCTACGTACGGTTCGAGGAGTCGGTCCGCGGCAGCGACGCCTTCGTGATCCAGTGCCACGCCGCTCCGGTCAACGAGTGGCTGATGGAGCAGCTGATCATGGTCGATGCGCTGAAGCGCGCCTCGGCCAAGCGCATCTCGGTGGTCTCACCGTTCTATCCGTACGCCCGGCAGGACAAGAAGCACGCCGGCCGCGAGCCGATCTCGGCGCGCCTGGTCGCTGATCTGTACAAGACGGCTGGAGCTGATCGGCTGATGTCGGTCGACCTGCACGCCGCCCAGATCCAGGGCTTCTTCGACGGCCCGGTCGACCATCTGTGGGCACTGCCGGTGCTGTCGGACTACGTCGCTGAGAAGTACGACACCTCCGAGATGACGATCGTGTCCCCGGACGCCGGGCGGGTGCGGCTGGCCGACATGTGGACCGACCGGCTCGACTGTGCGCTGGCGATCATCCACAAGCGCCGCGACCCGAACGTCGCCAACACCGTCGCCGTGCACGAGGTCGTCGGCGACGTCGAAGGGCGAGTCTGCCTGCTGGTCGACGACATGATCGACACGGCCGGCACCATCTGCCTGGCGGCTGAGGCATTGGTCGCGCGCGGCGCCAAGAAGGTCATCGCCGCCACCACCCACCCGGTGCTGTCGGGCCCGGCCATCGAGCGGCTGAAGAACTCGCCGTTCGAGGAGGTCATCGTCACCAACACCTTGCCGATCCCGCCGGAACGGCAGTTCGAGCGGTTGACCGTGCTGTCGATCGCTCCGCTGATCGCCCGGGCGATCGAAGCCGTGTTCACCGACGGCTCGGTGACATCGTTGTTCAACGGGCACGCCTGAGACGTCTCGACTTCGCTCGACGGGCGGGGGTCTCGACACGCTCGCTTCGCTCGCTACTCGACCCGCGTTGGGGTCTCGACCGGCGTCCTGAGCACGTTTTCGCTCGGCGGGCGGAGATGCGCTAGGCTGCTGCGGTTGTCTCAGGCGAGGGGCTGATCGAAGATCGGCCCGTGATCGACTGGCGAGTGCAGCTCCCCGTGCGGGACCAGGTTGCGCCGTTGGTCGGCGCCCCTCGCCAGTGTCGTTGAAACGTCTGTCCTGCAAGGAGAATCCCATGGCCTCCGAGGTGAAGCTCGCTGCCGAGTCGCGTACCGAGTTCGGCAAGGGCGCTGCCCGCCGCATCCGTCGCGCCTCCCGTATCCCCGCCGTGCTGTACGGCCACGGGACCGATCCCGTTCACGTCTCGCTGCCGCAGCACGAGACCCAGCTGGCGTTGCGGGTCGCCAACGTGCTCCTCAGCATCGACGTCGAGGGCAACGAGCAGCTGGCTCTGCCCAAGCAGGTCCAGCGCGATCCGATCAAGGGCACCGTCGAGCACCTTGACCTGATCATCGTGCGTCGTGGCGAGAAGGTCACCGTCGAGGTTCCGGTGAACGTCGTCGGCGAGGCTGCCGCGGGCACCCTCGTGGTCACCGAGCAGAACACCATCGCCATCGAGGCCGAGGCCACCCACCTGCCGAGCGGCATCGACGTGTCGATCGAGGGCGCCGAGGCCGGCACCCAGATCCTGGCCAAGGACCTGCAGCTGCCCGCCGGCTCGACCATCGCCGTCGACGAGGACACGCTCATCGTCAACGTCGTCGTGCCGCGCGCCGAGGCGGCCGAGGACGACGAGGAGGCCGCCGAGGGCGAGGCGGCTGCCGAGGGCGAGGCCGCCGAGGCGGAGACCACCGAAGCGGAGTGATCCACCGCAGGACCGATCCCGGCGTCACTGCCATCGTGTGTTGACACATGGTGTGTGACGCCGGGGCCGGCCGACGGAAGGCAGGACCATGACGTGGTTGGTGGTGGGTCTGGGGAACCCGGGCCCGACCTATGCCGGACACCGGCACAACATCGGGGCGATGGTGGTGGCCGAACTGGCCCGCCGCACCGGTGAGGGTTTCGTGGCAGCGCGCGGGATGCGTGCCGAGACCGTGGAGACCCGGATCGGAGCGATCGGCATCGGCGTCGTCGCGCCGGGGAGCCAGAAGCTCGTGCTGGCGCGAAGCCGTACCTACATGAACGAGACCGGGATCGCGGTCGGCAAACTGGCTGCCTTCCACAAGGTCGAGCCGGACCATGTGGTGGTGGTCCACGACGAGCTCGACATCGACTTCGGAGCGCTGCGTCTCAAACTGGGCGGCGGCGACAACGGTCACAACGGCCTGAAGTCGATCCGTTCCCACCTGGGCACGGGTGACTACCACCGGGTACGAGTGGGCATCGGCCGCCCGCCGGGTCGACAGGATCCGGCCGCCTTCGTGCTGTCGAACTTCGCCTCCGGTCAGCTCCAGGAGCTGGCCCTCACGATCGACCGGGCCGCCGATGCGGTGGAAATGCTGGTCGTCGACGGGCTGGCAACAGCCCAGAACTCCTTCAACGGTTGAACTGTTCCTCGCTGATGAAGATCCGCCGAGCGGCCAGCCAGTCCGGCGTGTCGGCCGCGATCTGCGCTGCGGTGCTGCGCGGCGGCACCGAAGGGAACCAGTCCTCGCTGAGCGGGGGCCGGCGGCACCACCACGGAGCCGGCAGGTGGTGCCGTTCGAAGACGCGGGTCGCCACGGCAGCCAGCAGGGTGTCCCATTCGACACTGCCGGTCGCGGGGGCGGCGTCCCAGGCCGCTGCTCGTGCGGGGCGCTGCCGGAGCAGATCGTCCAGTTGGTCGTGCGCGAACGAGGCGTGACCGATCGCCGCCTCGTGATGGCCCACCCGGACCGCCCCGGCGACGGCCAGACCCGCCGCGTGGGAGGTTGGCAGGTCGTCGTCGTGGGCAGCCCCGAGGGCAGCCGCGACCCGGGTCGCCCGGAGGAAGAAGGCTGCGCTCGGCACCACCTTGCCGGAGCAGTAGGTCGAGAACCGACTGGGTGAGGTGCCGAGGGCTCGGGCCAGCGCGGAGGCGGTCAGACCCGAGCGGAGGCAGGCGAGTTCCAGCGCGGCGACGACGGCCTGCGCGTCCTGGTCATTGATCACTGCGCCATTCTGCCGTATCAGATGCGATACGGATCGGTGTCAGATCTGACAACGAGTGTTCCGACCTCGACATCCAGGGTCAACGCAACGGTCCCTGCCCGGGCAGTGGCCCCTGCATCGGTGGCCCCTGCATCGGTGCCATCGGCGGTCGGATCTGGTCGAGTGCCGGTGCCGTCCCGCGGGCCTGCCGGATCGAGCCCACCAGTTCCGCATGCAGTTCAGCCAGGCGCTGGTCCGCCAACCCGCGGTCGTACCGGTCGCGGACGAAGGCCAGTTCGGTGGCAGCGTCAACCAGTTGTCCGTACGGAACCTTGGCTGCCGGGCCGCCCAGCGCCATCGCTTGTTGCCGACCGAGCTTGCGGTGGGCGAAGGAGTCCAGGCAGGCCGCCTGGCCGGGGGTGACGATGCCGTCCCGTACCAATCCGGGCAGGTGCTTCACCACCAGCTTGCGCTCGCTGCGGCGGGACAGTACGGCCAGCACGATCATCCCGGCGAACACCGGGACCATGAACAGGGCGTACACGAGCACGAAACCCTCGAAGCCGAGGAAGGTGGGGGCGCCGTTCCAGATGCCGTGCAGCAGCATCGCTGCGGCGAAGCCGCCGATGATGCACAGGGCCTTCATCCCGCCGCTCTTCTGTCGCAGCGACAGGAACACCCCGACGCCGGTCATCGAGGTGAACAGGGGATGGGCGAAGGGGGAGAACACCAGACGCATGACGGCCACCAACCCGAACGAGTCGGGGTTCTGCACCAGGTAGAGGATGTCCTCGACCCAGGCGAAGCCGGCCGCGGTGATCCCGGCGAAGACCAGGCAGTCGGTCAGGGAGGTCATCTCCTTGCGGCGACGTCCGGTCAGCATGATCAGCAGGAACGAGCCCTTCAGTGCCTCCTCGACGACCGGTGCGACGAAGACGGTGGCGATCTCGCCGACGACGGCGATGGCGACCGTGTTGATGACGATGGCGACGCTGGTGCACAAGCCGGCGCCCCACAGGAAGGCGAACAGCAGCAGCCGCGGCGGCTCCGGTTCCCAACGGTCCAGCCACAGGTAGGCGAGCAGCACCAGACCGATCGCCACCGAGGCCAGGAGGCCGCCGAGGATTGCCACTCCCGGGTCGAGGGCCGTCATGAACCCGAGGAAGACGAGCACCAGGATGCCCAGCACGATCAGCGCCGCCAGCGGCGCACCGATCTTGAGGGTGCCGCGTTGCAGCGGTGGACGATACTGCGTCGGCACCGGGCGGTCATGGACGTACATCCGTCCCGGCGGGCCCGGTGGCAGCCCCTGCTGATGGTAGGAAGGCTGCTGCGGGGCTCCTTGGTACGGCGCCTGCGGGGGCGGGAACGGTGCACTCACCCTGCGAGCATGGCACTCCGCCGGGCCGAATGTCAGTACGACTGGCTACACTGTGGCCAGTGAGTCACTCCATCCCAGGACGCCTGTCCGGACTTGTGACATCGGTCGCCACGGAATCCACTCTTGCCGCTGCGGTCGAGGCTGCCCGAACCCGTGCGCTCCACGTCCATGACCTGACCATGCCACCGGCCCTGCGCCCGCCGGTGGTCGCCGCTCTCGCCGCTGAACGACCGGTGCTGGTCGTGTGTGCCACCTATCGCGAGGCCGAGGACCTGACCGATCAGCTGGCCGACCTGCTGCCGCCTGACACGGTCGCCTACTACCCGGCGTGGGAAACCCTGCCGCACGAGCGGCTGAGTCCACGCTCGGACACGGTCGGCCGCCGGCTGGAGGTGCTGCGCCGCCTGACCCAGCGGGACGGCGAACGTCCACCACTGCAGGTGGTTGTCGCCCCCGTACGGAGTGTGCTGCAGCCGCAGGTGAAGGGACTGGGCGAGCTGCGCCCGGTGCACATCGCCACCGGCAGTGACCACGAGATCTCCGAGCTGGCCGCGGCCCTGGTCGCCGCGGCCTATGTCCGGGTGGACCTGGTCGAGCGTCGCGGCGAGTTCGCCATTCGCGGCGGGATCGTCGACGTCTTCCCGCCGACCGAGGAACATCCGCTCCGCATCGACTTCTTCGGTGACACCGTCGAGGAGATCCGCCACTTCCAGGTGGCCGACCAGCGTTCCGACACCGCCACGGTCGAGGAGTTCACCGCCTTCCCGTGCCGGGAACTGCTGCTCACCGACCAGGTACGGGCGCGCGCGGCCCAGCTCGCCCAGCAGCACCCCGACCTGGCCGAGATGCTCGACAAGATCGCGAACGGTCACGCCGTGGAAGGCATGGAGTCCCTCTCCCCGGTGCTGGTCGACGGCATGGAGCTCTTCGTCGAACTGGTGCCGGCCGACACCCTGGTGCTGGTCGCCGACCCGGAACTGGTGCGGGGCCGGGCCCATGACCTGGTGGCCACCAGCGAGGAGTTCCGGGCCGCCTCCTGGGCCGCAGCAGCCGGGGGTGGCCAGTCACCGATCGATCTGGGTGAATCCACCTACGCGGAGCTGGCCGAGGTGCGTCGTGCCTGTCTGGACCGGGGGATGGGCTGGTGGAGCCTCTCGCCCTTCGCGACCGGACCGGCCGACGGGCGCGACGAGGTCGAGGTCGTCCGCACCGAGGACGGCGAGGTCATCGACCTGTCCCACCACGACACCGGTGGGGTCCGCGGCGTCCTGGTCGAGGCCCACGGGCCGCAGGAGTGGCACGGTGACACCGATCTGGCGGTCCGGACGATGCATGACCAGGTGGCAGCCGGCCAACGGGTCGTGGTGGTCACCGAGGGTCCCGGCCTGGCCGAGCGGGTACGGGAGTTGCTGGCCGAGGGCCATGTGCACGCCCGGGTCGCCGAGGATCTCGTGGAGCCGCCCGAACCGAGCGTGGTCACGATCACCACGGGCGCGCTCCGTCACGGATTCTCCTTGCCGGGTGCGGATCTGGCGGTCCACACCGGCGCAGACCTGGCGGGCCAGCGGGGATCGGCCGAGCGGGCGAGCAGGTCGATGCCACGGCGCCGCAAGAACCAGGTCAACCCACTCGAACTCAAGCCGGGCGACCCGGTGGTGCACGACCAGCACGGCGTCGGCCGCTACGTCGAGATGATCCAGCGCAGCGTCAAGGTCGACCCGAAGGCTCCGGCCGGACAGTTGGCAACCCGTGAGTACCTGGTGATCGAGTACGCCCCGTCCAAGCGCGGCCAACCGGGCGACCGGTTGTTCGTCCCGATGGAGCAACTTGACCTGGTCACCCGGTACGTCGGTGGCGAGGCGCCCACCCTGGACCGGATGGGCGGTGGCGACTGGGCGAAGCGGAAGAGCCGTGCACGTAAGGCGGTCCGGGAGATCGCCGCCGAGTTGATCAAGCTGTACGCGGCCCGCCAGGCGACCCGCGGCCATGCCTTCGGTCCGGACACCCCGTGGCAGGCCGAACTCGAGGATGCCTTTGCCCACATCGAGACCCCGGACCAGTTGTCGGCGATCACCGATGTGAAGAAGGACATGGAGCAGATCGTGCCGATGGACCGGCTGATCTGTGGGGACGTCGGGTACGGCAAGACCGAGATCGCCGTCCGGGCAGCGTTCAAGGCCGTCCAGGACGGCAAGCAGGTGGCGGTGCTGGTGCCGACGACGCTGCTGGTGCAGCAGCACCAGAACACCTTTGCCGATCGCTACGCCGGGTTCCCGGTGAAGGTGGGTGCCCTGTCGCGGTTCCAGACCGACGCCGAGGCGGCGGCCACCCGGGCCGGGGTCGCCGACGGCACGATCGACGTGGTCGTCGGCACGCATCGCCTGCTCAGCAAGGAGATGCACTTCAAGGACCTGGGCCTGGTGATCATCGACGAGGAACAGCGGTTCGGCGTCGAGCACAAGGAGGCGTTGAAGCGGCTGCGCACCCACGTCGACGTGCTGGCGATGTCGGCCACCCCGATCCCGCGCACCCTGGAGATGGCGATCACCGGCATCCGGGAGATGTCGACGATCGCCACGCCTCCCGAGGAGCGGCACCCGGTGCTGACCTTCGCGGGCTCGTACGAGGAGGGTCAGGTGGTGGCGGCGATCCGCCGCGAACTGCTGCGCGAGGGCCAGGCGTTCTACGTGCACAACAGGGTGCAGTCGATCGAGAAGACCGCCCGTCGACTGCGTGAGCTGATCCCCGAGGCCCGCATCGTCACCGCCCACGGCCAGATGAACGAGCACCAGCTGGAACAGGTGATGGTCGACTTCTGGGAGCGGCGGGCCGATGTGCTGGTCGCCACGACGATTGTCGAAGCAGGGTTGGACATCTCGACCGCCAACACGCTCATCATCGAGCGGGCGGACCTGCTCGGGCTGTCACAGCTGCACCAGTTGCGCGGCCGGGTCGGTCGCGGGCGGGAGCGCGGCTACGCCTACTTCTTCTATCCCCCGGAGAAGCCGTTGACCGAGACGGCTCACGACCGGCTGTCCACGATCGCCGCCCACACCGATCTGGGGGCGGGCATGGCGATCGCGATGAAGGACCTGGAGATCCGTGGGTCGGGCAACCTGTTGGGCGGTGAGCAGTCCGGCCACATTGCTGACGTGGGCTTCGACCTGTACGTCCGGCTGGTGGGGGAGGCCGTCGCCGAGTTCCGGGGTGACGCGTCCGAGCCGGAGCCGGAGATCCGGATGGAACTCACGGTCGATGCGCACCTGCCGGCGGACTACATCGAGTCCGAGCGGTTGCGGTTGGAGATGTACAAGCGGCTGGCGGAGGTGCGGACCGAGGCCGACCTGGCCGAGGTGGAGGCCGAACTGCTGGACCGCTACGGCGAACTCCCCGGCCCGGTCCGTACTCTCGTCGACGTGGCCCGGCTGCGGATCCTGGTCCGGGCAGCCGGGCTGACCGAGGTCGTGACCGCGGGCAACAACATCCGCTTCGGCCCGACCATGCTGCTGGAGTCGCGGGCACTGCGGCTGAAACGGCTCTACCCGGGCAGCATCGTCAAGGACCAGGCCGGATTCATCCTGGTCCCGCGCCCGAAGACCGCGCCGATCGGAGGCAGCCCGCTGAGTGATCAGCCGCTGCTGCAGTGGTGTGCCGAACTGATCCGGGCCATCTTCGAACCGACCGTGACGAAGGTCGAGTAGCGAGCGGAGCGAGTGTGGTCTCGACACGGTCGACGCAAGCGCCGACCTACTCGACCCACGAAGGTCGAGTAGCGAGCGGAGCGAGCGTGTCGAGACCGAGATCGGACCTGCGTACAATCACCTGCGTGAAAACTCGCACCACCCGGAACGTCGCCGCCACCGTCCTCGCTGCCGTGCTGGGCGCGCTCGTGCTGCTGTCGGGGTGCACGCCGACAGCATCCCTGCCTCGCGACATCGTGGCGACGGTCGACGGTCGGGTGGTGCTGACCACTGAGCAACTCGCCCAGATCCGAACCCCGCTGCTGCAGCTGATCGGTACCGACCAGGACACCTCCGCCGTGATCTCGGTGGTCATCATGGGCGAGATCGCCCCCTCCATCGCGACGGCCAACCAGATCGAGCTGACCGCCGACCAGCAGGCCCAGGTCACCTCGGAGGCGGCCAGTGTCACCGATCCGGTCGCGCGGGGCGTGGTCGAGAAGTTCTACGCCGCCTACCTGATCTACCAGGTGCTCTCGCAGAAGGACGCCTCGTTGTGGATCAAGGGCCTGTCCCAGGCGCAGGTCGAGGTCCAGCCGCGGTACGGCAGCTGGTACGTCCGCGACGACACCTACGGCATCGAGGGGGGCACGGTCGACTCGCTCTCGCAGCCGTCGGCCGCTCCCTCGACCCAGGCCACGGGCGGCTGACGCGCCCGTCGAGCGGCCCTCGACTTCACTCGGGAAGCGTCGCGACGTGACTGATCTCCCGCCCCTGCAACAGCTCGTCGCGGTGATGCACCGGCTGCGGCAGGAGTGCCCCTGGGATGCTGAGCAGACCCATCTGAGCCTGGTGACCTATCTGGTCGAGGAGACCTGTGAGGTCATCGAAGCGCTCGAGGACGGTGACGACGCCGACCTGGTCGAGGAACTGGGGGACCTACTGCTGCAGGTCGTCTTCCACGCCGAGATCGCTGCGGAACGCGGCGCGTTCGACATCGATGCGGTGGCCACCGGCATCACCGACAAGCTGGTGCGCCGGCATCCGTACGTCTTCGCGGCCGGTGAGGTGCCCGCGGACCTGACCGGTTCCTGGGAGCAGCGCAAGGCCGCCGAGAAGGGGCGGACCTCCGTGTTGGAAGGGATTCCGACCCGACTGTCGTCCCTGGTACGGGCGACCAAGATCATCAATCGGGCCCGGACGCGGGGCGTCGATCTGGCCTTGCCGGACGAGCCGATCACCCACGACGAACTGCAGACGAGCCTGCGGGACCTGGTGGCGCGGGCCCAGGCCAGCGGGCTGGACCCCGACCAGGTGATGCGGGCCGCCGTACGCGACCTGGAACAGCAGGTCCGGGCGAGCGAGGCTGACCCGACTCCTGGTTGAACGTCGAGGGACGGTTCGATGACGGGCGAGGGCACCGGCGCGGGTTGACCCCACCGCGGTCCTAGCGTGCGAGGTGCCCGTACCCCGTTCCCCAGCGGAAGGTCCTCAGATGCCTGACCATCCCCGTACGCTCACCCGCCGCCACGTCCTCACGCTGTCCGCCGGCCTTGGTGCCGCCGGGGCACTCAGCCTGGGCGCCGCCGTACCGTCCTGGGCGGCGAACAACAACCAGACCGCCTGGAACTTCTTTCGCGGCAAGGGATTGTCGGCGGCGCAGACCGCCGGCCTGATCGGCAACTTCATCGTCGAGTCCGGCGCCGACCCCATCAACCCGGCCGCCGTGCAGTACGGCGGTGGGCCGGGCCGCGGCATCGCCCAGTGGGAGGGCGGCCGTCGTACGAACCTGTACAACTACGCCGCCGCCCGGGGGCTCGCCTGGTCGAACCTCGGCCTGCAACTCGACTTCGTCTGGAAAGAACTCACCGGCACCGAGAGTTACGCCTTGTCGAAGCTCCGTGCGACGAGCAGCGTCTCAGCGGCAGCCGTGGCCGTACGGCAGTACTACGAGCGTCCTTCGGTGCACGCCGACACCGCGCGGATCAACGCGGCGCAGCTGGTGTACTCCCGGTACGGCGGTGGTACCACGCCGCCGGTGGAGAGCTCCTTCCCGACCCTGCGCGAGGGATCCGCGGGTGCAGCCGTGACCACCCTGCAGTACCTGCTGCGGGGTCGTGGGCAGTCGCTCACCGTCGACGCTGCCTTCGGTCCGAAGACGCTCACGGCGGTCAAGGCGTTCCAGCAGGCGCAAGGACTGGTCGTCGACGGCATCGTCGGGCCACGAACCTGGGTCGCCGTGGTGGTCACGCTACGTCAGGGCGCCAGCGGCAACGCGGTCCGCGCACTGCAGGCCGAACTGCGTGCCGCCGGGCACTCGCTCACCGTGGACGGCAGCTTCGGACCGGCCACCAACACAGCGGTCCGCAGCTACCAGAGCAGCAACGGCCTCGTCGTGGACGGCGTGGTCGGGCCGATCACATGGGGCAGCCTCGTCGACTGAGCCTCATCGACCGAGCTCGTCCAACCTGACCCGGGCTCCGGCACGTTCCAGCTGGATGGTGACCCGGCGGAGCCGGCCGGCTCCGGGCCAGGTGACGGCGAGTGTGCCGGCGCAGGCGACCAGCATGCCGACCAGCACCGGGAGGGGGCTCAGTTCGAAGGCGAAGGACAGCGCGAAGAGCACCAGGCCTGAGCCGGTGCACAGTGATGCCTGGACCATGGTGAGCGAGTACAACCGGGTGAACCCGTCGTTGGCCGGCGTCACCGACTCCTTCGGCACCGGTGGCACCAGCGTCGGCTGGAGACCGAGCGCGACCAGGCTGCCGACGGCTCCGATCGCGATACAGATCAGCAGCGTGGTCGCATCGAACGCGGTGATCGGCTGGATCAGCAGTCCGACGACACCGACGAGTGCGTCAGCCGCGGCCATGGACCCGACGACGTACTGCAGGGACCGGAGTCGAGGCTTGGCATCAGCAGCGGTGAGGTCAGTGCTCATGGGAAGAGACCTTATGTGAGCCGGTACGCTCGCAGCCATGAGTCAGTACGAGCCGACCGACTCCGAGATCGCGGACGGGCAGTACCAGCCGTACCGGAGCCACCCGGCCGGTGGTGAACTGCAGCCCGCCGCGCCGGCTCCGGCGCGGCTGCCCGCCGAGGAGTCTCGGCCGCTGTCCAAGAAGGAGCGGGAGGCCGAGGCGCTCGTCGGGAACCAGAAGTTCGCCCTGGCGATCGTCTCGCTCGGTGCGGGCATTCCGATCACCGCGATCGCCGCCACGAACGTCCAGCCCGGCCTGCTCGGCATTGTGGTCGCCTGGGCCGGCATCGTCGGGGTCAACGTGGTGCACCACGTCAGCCGCCGCAAGCGTCGGTGAAGCGTTCATCCTCTCGACACCTGCGAAGGTCCCCGGCGCCACCCGCCGTTCCTAGCGTGTCGGCATGCCCGGACTTCGTCTCGAATCGGTCCACCTCGGCCGACGCACCGTCCTCGCCCTCGGCGCTGCCGCCGCGGCGACCGCCGCCCTACCGGAGGTGACGCACCCCGATCTCGCCGCTGCCGCGGACCTCGATCCGGCGCCGTTCGCGCTCGGCGTGGCCTCCGGGGACCCGGATCACCATTCGGTGGTGCTGTGGACCCGTCTGGTCGTCGACCCGACGGCTGCCGACGGCGGTGTCGGGACGGCTGATGCTGTCGTGGAGTGGGAGATCGCGCGTGACAGTGGCTTCCGGCAGGGGCGTCGGACCGGCCGGGTGACCGCCCGCGCCGATGACGTGCACACCGTGCACGTGGTCGCCGACGACCTGCGGCCCGACTCCTGGTACTTCTACCGCTTCACCACGACGTACGACGGCGCCGCCGCCCGGTCGCGGGTCGGCCGTACCCGCACCCTGCCGGTGCCCGGCCGTGGGGCGTCCGAACTCACCTTCGGCTTCGTCTCCTGCCAGTCCTGGGCCGGCGGCTCCTTCAACGCCTGTCGCGACCTGGCCGGCCATGACCTCGACCTGGTGATCCACCTCGGCGACTACATCTACGAGACCGCGAAGGGCACCCTGGCCGAGTTCCGTCGGCTGCACACCCAGTACAAGACCTCGCCCGACCTGCGGGAGGCGCACGCCCGGTTCCCGTTCGTCCTGACCTTCGACGACCACGAGGTGCAGAACAACTACGCCGGCGACGTCCCCGGCGGAGCCGGTGACGGACTGCCGTTCCTGGAGCGCCGAGCCAATGCCTACCGGGCCTACTACGAGCACCTGCCGCTGCGGCCGGCCGCTCAGCCCGTTGGGTCGGACATGCTGCTGTACCGGCGATTCCGTTGGTCGGACCTGGCCGAGTTCAGCGTGCTCGACACCCGGCAGTACCGCGACGACCAGGCCTGCGGCGACGGCCGCAAGGTGCGGTGCGAGAGCGCCGAGGACCCGGCCCGGACGCTCGCCGGTCCCGAGCAGGAGCAGTGGCTGCTGGCCGGGCTCTCCGCCTCGAAGGCCCGGTGGAACGTGATCGCCCAGCAGACGATCATGGCGCAGTTCGACTACGACCTCGGCCCGGACCTGGTGGTCAACCTGGACCAGTGGGACGGCTATCCGGCGGCCCGGCAGCGCATCCTCGACCATCTCGTACGAGAACGGGTCACCAACCCCATCGTCCTGGGCGGTGACTGGCACACGGCCTGGTGCAACGACCTGCTGGCCGACTTCGATGATCCGGGGTCGGCCACCGTGGCGACCGAGTTCGTCGGCACCTCGATCTCGTCGGGGGCCGGCTGGGATGCCGACGTACGGGCCGGGCTCGCCGCGAACCCGCACGTGAAGTTCTACAACGGCAGCTACCGCGGATGGACGATGTGCCACGTCACGCCCCAGGCGTGGACGACGACGTACCGGGTCGTGACGCACCCGAGCCAGGCGACGGCCACGGCCCACACCGTGGCGACCTACCGGGTGGCGTCCGGTACGCCCGGAGCCGTCCGGGTCGGCGATCCCGACGGGCTGTCCGGTGTGGTCCTGGGCCGCCGCTCCGGTGGCGGTGTCGGGCCCGTCGGCGGTGCCGAGATCGTGATCACCGACGGTACGACGCGAGTCGCCTCGACCACGGCGGCGGATGGGGAGTGGTTGGCCTTCGTCCCGCCCGGCACCTGGCAGGTGACCGTCAACGCCGTGGGCCACGAGTTGGTCACCCGCAGCGTTGTGGTGGCCGAGGATCCGGTGCGGCTGGACATCGAGCTCACGCCGATCAGCGGGGCACGGGTCTCGCACCGGGTGGTGCCGGGCGGTCTGGCCGAGGCCAAGGCGGCCGACCTGGTGCTCGAGAACGACCGCCTTGCGGTCGCGGTGTCGGTCGCCACCCAGGACGGCCAGCTGTCCCCGGTCACCCCGGGCAAGGTGCTCGACGCCGCGGCGCTCGGCCGGCTGGACCAGCTCGACTGGATCAACCTCCCGTGGGTCAGTGACACCCTGCCCGCCGGCGCGACGGCCTGGCAGATCCGTACCGTCCGCTCCGACGAGGTCGCCGTCGTCGAGGCCGGGCCCGATCGGGCCGTGGTGGAGGCCCGTGGTGTCTGCACCACGGTGCCCGGCCTGGCGGTGGTGACCCGTTACACCCTGGCACCGGGCTCCGGATGGCTCCAGGTGGACACCACCTTCAGCACCACCGGCGACTCGGTGACGGTGTGGGTGGGCGATGCGATCGACCACGACGGGGCGGGGCAGCGCAGTGTCGTCGCCGGGCACGGACTGGTGACGACGCCGTATGCGCAGCAGGACGTGTACCGACCGACAGGGGACTGGATCGCGATGACCGGCAGTGATCGCCAGGTGTACGCCCTGCACTATGAGGGGGACTTCGAGGCGTACGGGAACGGCAACTGGATCCAGTCGCGGCGCCAGGTCACGGTGGCACCCGGGACACCGGTCATGCTGCGTCGCCGGCTCGTGGTGGCCGCGGACGGGGCCAGCTACGGACTCGACTGAGCGACGGGATCGCGCAGACCCGCCAGGTGGGTGTGCAGCACCTGTCGGGACATCTCGGGGTCGAGCAGGTCGGGATGCAACACGCCTCGCAGGGTGAGCCCGTCCACCAGTGCGGTCAGCCGGGCAGCCTCGACATCGAGGTCACGTCCGGCGCCGAGGGTGCCGGTGCCGGCGGCGTTGGCGAGGATCTGCCGGATCAGGCCGGCGCTACCGCGAGCGGCCTTGTCGGACCTGGCCGCCAGTGCTGGTTCGGTCCGGGCGGCGGTCTCGAACTCGACCCAGACCAGGGCCTCGGCACGACGTGGCTCGTCGAGTGGCAGCAGTTCGGACAGCACGTCGACGGTGGCGGCCAGGCGCTCCGCGGGACCCATCCGGTCGAGTGCGCCATCGGCGACGAGGCTGTCCAGGTGACCCAGCACCCGGTCCTCGATCCGTTCGGTCATCGTGTCGAAGGCGAAGGTGATCAGTTCTTCCCGGCTGCCGAGGAAGTGACGCACCGACCCGATCGCGAGGCCGGCCCGTTCGGCGACCCGCGCCAGTGAGACGCGGTCGAACCCACCGTCGCGCACCACCTCGAAGAGCGCGTCGGCGATCGCGTTCCGTCGCTGGGCTGGATCGATCATCTTGGGCACCCTCTCGTTATAGCATGACTGTGCTAGTTTATTTGGCATGGACATGCTAGAAAAATGGTGGCCCTTGCTCGTGGTCGGACTGCTGGTCGTCGTCGTGGCGCGGCGGCTCCGGGGTGAACCGCTCGACCTGAAGGACGCGATCGTCTCCCCGGCGATCCTGCTGTTCCTCGGGGGCCGGGCGGTGTTCGCTGCCCATCCGACGGCGATCGATCTGGTGTGGCTCGGCGTGCTGTCGGTGATTGGCCTCGGCTTCGGTGCGGCACGCTCGGCGACGACCCGGATCGAACAGCGCGACGATGTCTGGATCCAGCGCTACCGCTGGGCGACGATCGGCCTGATGGCCGGTTCGCTGGTGGTCAGCGCAGGTCTGGGCTACGCGGCGCAGCAGCTCGGGATGCACCCGGAGGCCCGGCCGCTCACCCTCAGCATCGGCATCGGCCTGGCAGGGGAGTCCGCCGTGACACTCTGGCGGGCCTCGCGCCGTGGCGTGCCGATGCCGTACCCGTTGGGTGAGGAGCGCGCCCCCTCGATGACCCGCTGACAGACGGTCCTCCGGCCCGATTCTGTCGCGCGGTCGGCAACACATACGGGCTGGCCCCAATGGTGCACCCGAGTGCCTCAAATGGGTTTCGGTCGCAGGGGCGAGGGCTTCGGTCATCGATGGTGTCCTTGCACGCGCTGACCGTTGACCATCCGCATCGTCGGTCCCTAGGTTCTCCGGCGACACGAAGGAGGTCGTCGGATGCGCCGTCGAGGATGGGTACGGATCGGTTCCCTGCTGGCCGTGGTCGCACTCGCTGCGGCCACCTGGACGCTGCCTGCGGCCGCGTGGCCGGCCGACGCGTACAGCGACTCGGCGGCCCAGACCACCCGGACCGTCCGTGCCGACACCGGAGAGTCCTTGCTGGTCTTCACCGTCAGTTTCGCCTCGGTCGTCGGCCAGCGCAGGCTCGTCAGCGGTGAGGTGAATGCGCACCAGCCGACCACCACCACCGATGAACTGCTGATGGCGGTCGTGTCGGTCGCGTGCACGAACGGGACAGCCGGCGGCTACGGCGGCGTGGAGAACACCCTGCGCGGTGGCACGACGCAGTTTCGGCTGCAGTTCGTCCATGTCGCCGCCGCGACGGGCAGCACCACCTGCAACCTGGTCGCGAAGGCGGGACGCCCGCGCCCGGTCGGCACCGATGCGGCCTCCAACGTCTGGTACGTCGAGTCCGGCAGCGCGTTGCGGGTCAGCGTCCCGACGACGGACTGGAGTGAGAGCGAGAAGTCGGAGGCGGTGAGCCTGCTGCGTACGGCGGGTCAGTACTGGACCCCGGTGGTCGGCAAGCAGTCGGTGGCCAGGGGCACCGCCGTGGCCGTGATCGCCCAGCAGAAGGTGACCTCGTGCACCACAGTGGGTGGCAGCAGCGACGGCACCACCGGCGACGTCGACCTGTGCGCGGGGCACGTCGACACCACCGGCTCCCGGGTGCGGCTCGACGTGTTCGCCCGCCAGCGCAATGTCGACGACACCGGCTACTGCATGCCAGCGGTGAAGATCGGCACGCAGAGCCGACTCATCGACCGCAACGTCCACCACGGACAGTTCCATGTGACGGGTGCCTTCACGACCAGCACGGCGGTCGGGTGCGGAACCGTCGTGCACTACTACGGGACCACCACGATCGAGTCCGGATCCGATGCCGTCGTGCATGCGCCCTCGGCCCAGGTGACGATCGTCAATCCGTGACCTCCAGCGCTGCTCCCACCGTCGGCCGACGGCGTCGGACCGACAGAGGTTGAACGACCAGTGAACAGGCTGGCCTGATCCCCACACCACACCGTCACTGGTCACAGCGGGTGTCAGCCCGGCCGCGTAGGGTTGCCCGCGAGAATCCAAGTACGCGAAAGAGGGCTGAGATGGCCGAGATCGAATTCGTTGGTGCCCGCGAGATCCTTGACTCCCGTGGCAACCCGACCGTCGAGGTCGAGGTGGAGTTGGAGGACGGCGCGACCGGACGCGCCGCCGTACCGTCGGGGGCCTCGACCGGCGCCTTCGAGGCGGTTGAGCTGCGCGACGGCGACAAGTCCCGCTACGGCGGCAAGGGCGTCCAGAAGGCCGTGATGGCGGTCCTCGACCAGCTCGGTCCGGAGGTGCTGGGCTACGACGCGGCCGAGCAGCGCCTGATCGACAAGGCGATGATCGAGCTCGACGGCACCGACAACAAGGCCAACCTGGGTGCGAACGCCATTCTCGGCGTCTCCCTGGCGGTGGCTCGTGCCGCCGCCGAGTCGGCCGGCCTGCCGCTCTACGCCTACCTCGGCGGCCCGAACGCGGCGACCCTGCCGGTCCCGATGATGAACATCCTCAACGGCGGCTCCCATGCCGACTCCGACGTGGACGTCCAGGAGTTCATGATCGCCCCGATCGGTGCACCGACCTACCGTGAGGCCCTGATGCAGGGCGTCGCGGTGTACCACTCGCTGAAGTCGGTGCTGAAGGCCAAGGGCCTGGCGACCGGCCTGGGCGACGAGGGTGGCTTCGCCCCGAACCTGCCGCAGAACTCCGCAGCCCTCGAACTGATCGCCGAGGCCGTGGAGAAGGCCGGGCTGAAGCTGGGCACCGACATCGCCCTGGCGCTCGACGTCGCGGCCAGCGAGTTCCACGACAACGGCACGTACGCCTTCGACGGCAAGAAGCTGTCCAGCGCGGAGATGGTCGAGATCTACGCCCAGTGGGTCAAGGACTTCCCGATCGTGTCGATCGAGGATCCGCTGAACGAGGAGGACTGGGAGGGCTGGACCGAGTTGACCGCCCAGCTCGGCGACAAGATCCAGATCGTGGGTGACGACCTGTTCGTCACCAATGTCGAGCGTCTGCAGCGCGGCATCGATGAGAAGGCCGCCAACGCCCTGCTGGTGAAGGTGAACCAGATCGGTTCGCTCACCGAGACCTTCGACGCGGTCGAGCTGGCCCACCGCAACCAGTTCCGTTGCATGATGAGCCACCGGTCCGGCGAGACCGAGGACACCACGATCGCCGACCTGGCGGTGGCCACCAACTGCGGCCAGATGAAGACCGGTGCCCCGGCACGGTCCGAACGCGTCGCGAAGTACAACCAGCTGCTCCGCATCGAGGAGCAGCTGGACGACGCGGCCCGCTACGCCGGAGCCTCGGCCTTCCCGCGGTTCACACGGGCCTGATCGGCGATGGCGACCGAGGGGCGGGGGCGGCGTCCGGCTGCAGCGCCGGGCCGGGACGGGCGGCGGCGACGCCGTACGAGGGACGCGGCGGCCAGGCAGACGGCTGCGTCCGCGGTCGGTTCGGCAGCCGCGTCGTCCCCGGCCTCGGCACCGAGTTCGCCGCGGTCGGCCCCCGAGCCCTCGTCGCATGAGGTTGCCGTCGCTCGGCGGCGGTCGGGACTGACCGCCCGAGCGATTGCGCTCGGCGTCGTGCTGCTGCTGTTGACGATCTCGTACGCCTCGAGCCTGCGGGTCTACTTCGACCAGCAGCGGCAGATCGCCGAGACTTCGGCAGAGATCAGGGAACGCCAGCAGCACATCGAGGACCTGCAGTCCCAGATCGAACGCTGGAACGATCCGAACTACGTGAAGGCCCAGGCGCGGGAACGGCTGGGTTGGGTCGTCCCGGGGGAGACCGGCTACCGGGTGGTCGGCCCGGACGGCAAACCGGTCGCCCCCGGGACCGAGGTGATCGCCGAGACCGGAGCAGTGGAGCAGGACACCTGGTGGCAGAAGCTCGACGGATCGCTGCGCGCCGCCGACGGGCCCGCTCCGGCCACCGACCCCAGCACCATCCCGCCGACCACTCCGACCGGGGCGCCGAAGACAGTCGGACCGTCGGAGTCGTCCTCGACCAAGGGGCGCTGACGGCTGGTGCCAGAGCCTGAAGCACTCACCGAGGCCGACCGCGCCGTCGTCACCGAACAGTTGGGACGCCCGCCCCGCGGTGTTGCCGGGGTGGCGTGGCGCTGTCCGTGCGGCAAACCCGCCGTCGTGGCGACCGAACCGCGGTTGCCGGATGGCACTCCGTTCCCGACCACGTACTACCTGACCTGCCCTCGGGCGACCTCGGCCTGCTCCACCCTGGAGAGCAACGGCGTCATGGTCGAGATGACCGAACGACTGGCCAGCGATCCTGCCTTGGCGGCGTCCTACCGTGAGGCGCACGAGGCCTACCTGGCCGACCGCGACGCCCTCGCCGCAGCGACCGTCGGCCCCGTGCCCGAGATCGCCGGGGTCAGTGCCGGCGGCATGCCGGACCGCGTCAAGTGCCTGCACGTGCTGGCCGGGCACGCCCTGGCAGCCGGTCCGGGGGTCAACCCGCTGGGTGACGAGGTGGTGGCCGCGCTCGGCGAATTCTGGGCTCGTCCCTGTCTGGACGTCGCAACTCCGCTCGACGGGCAGGAACCATGAGGGTCGCGGCCATCGACTGCGGCACCAACACCATCCGCCTGTTGATCGCTGATCCGTCCACCGGTGGCGATGGCATCGTGGCGGTCGAGCGGGCGATGGAGTACGTACGGCTGGGTCAGGGCATCGATGCGACGGGGGAGTTCCATCCCGAGGCGTTGCAGCGGACGTTCGCGGCGACCGAGGCGTTCGCCTCCCGGATCGCAGCAGCCGGCATCGACGCCAGTGCGCCCGGAGCCGTACGGTTCGTGGCCACCTCGGCGGCCCGGGATGCGCGCAATCGGGACGACTTCTTCACCGGCATCACCGACCGGCTCGGCGTCACGCCGGAGGTGATCACCGGGGACGAGGAGGCACAGCTCTCCTACCTGGGCGCGACCCATGGCGTGGGCGATGTCGCCGACCCGGTGCTGGTGGTCGACATCGGTGGGGGATCGACCGAGTTCGTGTTGGGTGAGGCAGGGCAGATCCGGGTCGGCACGAGTCTGGACATCGGCTCGGTACGGCTGACCGAGCGGTTCCTCTCCGGTGACCCGGTCGAGCCAGCCGGTCTGGCCAGGGCCCGCGAGCACGTGGGTCAGCTGCTCGACACCGTGCCGATCGACTTCGCCGGCGTACGGACCTGGATCGGCGTCGCCGGAACGCTGACGACGATCTCCGCGATCGCTCACCGGCTGACCAGCTATGACCGGGCAAAGGTGCACGGCTCGACAGTGCCGCGACAGCAGGTGAGCGACCTGGCCGACTGGTTCGCCACCTCGACTGCCGCGCAGCGGGCCGAGATCCCAACCCTGCCGCCGCGTCGCGCCGATGTGATCACCGCGGGGGCGCTGATCGCAGCCGCCGTCGCCGAACGGGTCAGCGTGGATCTGCGGGTCAGCGAGACCGACATCCTGGACGGCATCGCGCTCCGGCTGGCTGGTGTCGCCTGAGCACCACCGGGCGGATGCTCGCCCGCCGCTCTGGCGCCGCGTTCCCGCGGGAACGTCTCTCGCCGCTGAACCCGTCACCGACCCGCGACCGGCAGCAATGGCGGCGCATCGGGCCGGCGGGACAGCAGTACCGACCAGAGCCCGGCGACCACCAGGGCCGTACCGCAGATCTCGGCACCGTTGAGGGCGAAGCGTTCCAGGTCGACCTGGAAGTCGACGGCCAGGGAGTCGAAGGCGGTCAGTGCCGCGGCGGTCGACAGGTAGGCGACCACGGCCAGGACCCGGGCCGGTTGTGGGAAACGCCGGGAGTGGCCGTTGGCGTCCTCGGCTCCGGTGAGCAGGGTCCACGCCAGACCGAGGAACACCAGGCCGCCACCGATCGTGCCGAACACCAGGCTCAGCGGGTCAGCCAGGACGTCTCGAGCCCCGACCGCGACGGCGAGCAGCAGCGCGGCAGCCAGGTCCTCCCACTGCTGGGCTCCGAGCGACCGAGAGCCATGGGCACTGCGGACGACACGAACCAGCAGCACTGCCAGCACGACCAGCAGTCCGGCGAGCGCAAAGTCGTCCATGCCGATCGCGGTGAACCAGACACCGGCAGCCGCGAGTGCCTTGAGCAGGGCGAGCAGACCCATGATCGCCACGAGTTCGGCGGCACCGCGGCGGCGCTGCCGGACATTGATGACCGTCAGGACCACACACAGCAGCAGCGCGGGCCACAACCCGTCGGTGAACGAGGTGCCGAGCCAACCGAGGCCGAGCCGATCCTGCAGGCTGAGTGGTACGTAGTGGATGTCGAGAACGGCCAGACTGGACTGCAGTCCGTACTCGGCGCGGGACCAGATGATGTTGATCATGAACGGGGCGCTCATCACGACGGCGACCGCGAGGGTTGTCCCACGGAACCCGGGCAGCAGGTGTTCGGGCCAGGTGTCAGGCACGAAGGGTCCCCACTCCGGCGAGCCGGCCGGGCTGCGATCGAACCAGGCGTCCAGCGCGCGCCACACCGCCCAGCTGACCAGCAGCACCACCAGCGCCACCAGCAGCGACACCGTACGTGCGCGCAACGGCAGCACGCCGCCGGCCCAGCGCCACCCGACAACGACCAGGGCCACCACGGCCAGCGCTGCCACGCACCACCGTACGGTCTGCGGCCGCAGGTGGCGTGACAGCAGCTCGGGCAGCCACAGCGCTGTGGTGAAGGCCACCTCGGACACCGCGGCACCGGCACTGACGGTGACAGGAACCGCGAACACGCCGACCGCGAACAGCACGACCAGAGCGGCGAGACCACTGTCGAGGTAGCCGCCCCGGACTGCTGGGATCGTGATCTCCCAGGTCAGCCACAGCGTGGTGGCCCCGATGACGGCCAACACGACGGTGAACTCCCACCAGGCGAACGGAGTTCTCGCCCGCCACACCACCAGAGCGACCAGTACGAGCAGCGCGATGACCGGAACCAGCGGGTTCACCGGAGCATTGGCGTAGTTGGCGATGCTGAACCACAACGTCGTCGGTGCCACCAGCCCTGCCACTCGCAACAACAATGGGGCACGCAGTGCTGCCGTGGTGAGCAGTGTGGTGAGCACCACCGCCACCACCAGGGCGATCGGGTAGAGCACCGGCGAGACACCGATCGCCGAGTCCCCGGACGGCAGGGCACGGCGGATCGGGCCATTGGCAACGGTGGCCACCGCCGCCAGCAGGTAGATCACCAGGCCCAGCACGACGACCGGGCTGAGACCGTCCGGCCAGCCACGGCGGCGCAACCGGCCCTGGGAGACCGGCTCGACGATGACGTGCTGCACGACCCCGATGGCGATGGCGGGCACCGGATGTTGGGTCACGCGTACTCCCACCACTGGGTGCCGAAGCTGGCGTCGCGGTGCAGGACAATCACCCCGCGCGCGGTCAGCGCGATGCTGCCGGTGACCGGTGCTCGCAGGTCGGCGGCAAAGGTCCACCGGGTCGCACCGTCGGCACCCTGGAACAGCAGGCCGTTGGAGTACACCAGCAGGGTTCCGGCGTTGCCGGTCAGTACGGATCCGGTCGGCGGTGCGGTCCACCGGATGCTGCCATCGGGGGCCAGCCCGGTGACCACATCGGGAGAACTGAGCACCAGACTGTTCGGCGCGATCGCCATCCGCGTCCTCGGCGGGATCAGCAGGGTCCAGCGCTCGGTACCGGTGGCGGCGTCGCGGGCGACCAACCAGTTGCCCTGCCGCACGACCAGAAGGCCGCTGGTCAGGCCCGCCTGGGATCCACGCTCGTCGACGCGCGCCGTCCACGACCGCAGGGTCTCGATGTCGATCACCTCGATGCCGAAGGGCGTCTGCAGACCGAGCAAGCCCGGCGCAGGTTGGGTGGTGAGCATCGGCGCGCCGATCAGGTTGTCCCGCTCGGTCGACCAGCTCTCGGCGCCGGTGGCACCATCGAGGATCTGGACACCTCCGTCGGCGTCGGTGACCAGGACGTGGTCGCCCCACGGCTGCACGTTGACCGCGGCATCCTCGAGCTGGGTCTCCCAGACCACCCGGCCCGCGAAGTCGTACGCGAGCAGCCGGCCCGCCGTGGTGCCGACAAAGACCAGATCGCCCTGCTGGGCGATGGCCCGGACGGCCGAGCCCGGCCGGGCGCGCCAGGCCAGGTAGTAGTCGGAGTACGCCGGGTCCTGTTCCTCCAGAGGAGCCCAGCCCTCCATGTCGCCGTTGATGTCGACCAGCACCACGCGATCGCGGACCCGCATCAGTTGGCTGGCCGTTGGCGTGACGTACTCCAGCAGCACCCCACCGACACCGCGGAACGTACGAACCTTGCGGGAGCGTCCGGCGAGCGCGGCGGGGGCCGGGTTGGCCGAGAGGTCGGGTGCGGATGCCGGGCGGTCCGCTGCGATGTCGAAGCCGTACCCGTTGCCGTCGCTGGATCCTGCCCACCCGGGTTCGTCCCCGGAGCACCAGGTGGTGCCGGTCCGCGAGACCGACCCGGAGACGGTGATCGTGGCGACCACCCGCCGGCACTCCGGCCGGCCGTCAACGGTTTCGGCATTCACCTCGGCTGTCGCCTCACCGGTGTAGGACGGCATCCCGCGATCGCCGCTGATGGACATCCCGCCCTGCCAGCTGACGGTCTGCCCGGCCAGCAGCCGGTCGTCCAGCATCGGCAGCCCGGGCTGGAAGACCGACCAACTCTGCGAACTCTCCACCGCGACCAGAGCTGGTCCGGTCGGCGTCAGGTCATAGCTGAACGTGACCAGCGCTCCGGCCACATCCGGGCGGAGCGCATCGATCACCAGCCACTGTCCGGCGGTGTCCTGGGATCGGCCGAGCTCGGCCAGCTGGGTGCGTGCCCGCAACGACACCATCGCGTACGCCTTCGGGGCCTCGCGGCGCGCCGCCGTCACCTGCCAGACCCCGTCGCCCGGGTTCTCCCGGATCCAGCGGACCGCGCCGTCGGCGGGCAGGTAACCCTGGCTCGCCGTCGGGGTCGCCGTTGCCGCGGACTCTCGTGGCACGACCGGTTGCACCCCGACGGCGAGACCGAGCACCAGCAGGGCGGGCAGCACGGCGCTGAGCCACCGGGCGGGCGCAGGGAGTCGCGGCCGCCATCCCCGCACGCCCGGGTGCGACGGGATCGGGGCGTACCAGCTCACGAGAGCTGATTGTTCCATTGGCCCGGGTCGCGAGACCTCATCCGCGCGGCGCGAAAAGCTCGCTCACCTGCGTGACACCGGCGATGTACCGCGAGTGTCTGGCAGGAACTCGCGCTTCACAGGTCGGTGCTACGGGTCAGTGACCGGGACCGTCCAACAGTGGCGGCTCGACCGACCAGGGAAAGTCGATCCAGGCATCGGTGTGGCGCCACACGTAGTCGCACTTCACGACCGAGGCCGGCTTCTCGTAGATCACGGCAACCTTGACGTCGGCCACATGGTCGGCGCAGAAGTCCCGGACCAGCTCCAGGGTGCGCCCGGTGTCGGCGACGTCGTCGGCGATCAACACCTTCAGCCCGTTCAGGTCGATCGCGGCCGGTGTCGGCGGCAGCATCACCGGCATCGCCAGGCGTTCGTCGATCCCGGTGTAGAACTCGACGTTGATCACCGACAGGTTCTTCACCGACAGGGCGTAGCCCAGTCCCATCCCGAATCCCAGGCCGCCGCGAGCGATCGACAGCACCAGATCGGGCCGGTACCCGTCGTCGACGACCTGCTGGGCGACAGCGCGCGTCGCGACACCGAAGTCGGGCCAGCTCAACACCTCGTGTTCCGCCATGGCGCCCAGACTATGATCAGCCGGTGCCAGAACTCGCAGTCACCGTCGTCGGCCAGGACCGCCCGGGCATCATCGCGCGGACGGCCGGCCTGTTGTCCGGTCTCGGGATGAATCTCGAGGACTCCTCGATGACCCGGTTGCGGGGTCACTTCGCCATGACCCTGGTCTGCTCCGGTGACGCCGCGACCGCCACGGTCGAGGCTGCCCTGGAGCCGCTGAGCGCCGACGGTCTCGATGTCACCGTACGGCCGGTACCGACCGATGCCGGTGATGCGGCGGCCGCGAGCCAGGCCTTCCTGGTCAGCGTGCACGGTGCGGACCGGCTCGGCATCGTCGCCGAGGTGGCCGGCGTGGTCGCTGCCCACGGCGGCAACATCACCGATCTCACCACCCGGCTCGCCGGGGACCTGTACGTCCTCACCGCCGAGGTCGATCTGCCACTTGCCGCTGAGCCGGATGCGTTCACCTCCGCTCTCGCCGGTACGGGGGCGGAGCTGGGTGTGGCCGTCTCGGTGGAGCCGCTGGCTGATGATGAACTCTGAACTGAGCAAGGGGGACGACCCCCTTGAACCCCCGATGCGAACGCACAACCTGAGCAAGGGGGACGACCCCCTTGAACCCCCGATGCGAACGCACAACCTGAGCAAGGGGGACGACCCCCTTGAACCCCCGATGCGAACGCACAACCTGAGCAAGGGGGACGACCTCAGC
>Ga0164243_10001204_pt1 | contig 44548 bp, 37 predicted proteins | sample OricompcompostOP_FD_108781 | JGI IMG/M metagenome (GOLD analysis project Ga0164243, IMG submission 108781) | Organic Plus compost microbial communities from Emeryville, California, USA - Original compost - Organic plus compost (OP) | ecosystem: Engineered > Solid waste > Mixed feedstock >...
AAGGCCAATCCCACCGATCTGAAGCCGCTCGACGCGCTCGGCAACATCCTGCGCGCCCACAAGCGCTATGGCGAGGCCGCCGACGTCTACACCCAGGCGATCAAGCTCATCCCCAAGCCCGACAAGCGCCACTGGAGCATCTTCTATTCGCGCGGCACCTGTTATGAGCGGCTCAAGAACTGGCCGGCCGCCGAGGCCGATCTCAAGAAGGCTCTCGAGCTCTATCCCGATCAGCCGCTGGCGTTGAACTATCTCGGCTACAGCTGGGTCGATCAGAACCGCAATCTCAAGGAGGGCATGGCGCTCATCGAGAAGGCGGTCGCCCTGAAGCCCGATGACGGCTATATCGTCGATAGCCTTGGCTGGGCTCACTACAAGCTCGGCAACTTCGCCGAGGCCGTTCGTTTCCTCGAGCGCGCCGTGGAGCTGAAGCCGCAGGACCCCGTGCTCAACGACCATCTCGGCGATGCGCTGTGGCGCGTCGGGCGCGAGCGGGAGGCCAAGTTCCAGTGGGACCAGGCGCTGACCCTCGACCCGGAACCCGAAGAGCTCGAGAAGATCAAGAAGAAGCTGATCGAAGGTCTGCCGCCGAGCCTCGAGGCACGCGTCGGCGCGCGCGAGACGATGCGCAAGGTGCAGATGAAGCGCCGGAAGGAGACCAAGCTCAACCCGGCGCTGGTCGAATAGTCTTCTTCGCCGCGCGAGCTACGGGCGCTCATTTGCCGCCTCCACGTTGTCGTCCCGGGGCTTGTCTCCGGGATCCACTGATGCGCAAGCTCAGCGACCAGCCGCGGGCTGGACTCCGACAACGAGTGCCGGGATGACATTCTTGCGGGCTTGCTAGTTGCGGTCGAAGCCATGTTGCTCCCAACCCGACAAGCAGTCATTGCAGAGCGCGCGCGCGCCAAGATCAACCTGACGCTCCGCGTCATCGGGCGCCGTGCGGACGGCTATCACCTGCTCGAAAGCCTCATCGCTTTTGCCGACGTCGGCGACGAGGTGCGCGTTCGCCCCGGCACTGCGCCGTCTGTGAGCATGTCGGGTTCATATGCCGGCGCGATCACGGGCGGCAATCTCATCGACACGACGCTCGACCGCCTTGCCGCAGCCGACCCGCAACTCGTTCTCGGCGCCGTTGAAGTCGAGAAGCGGTTGCCGATCGCTGCCGGTATCGGCGGCGGCTCGGCCGACGCCGCGGCCGTACTGCGCGCCGTGCGCCGCGCCAATCCTGAGCGCAGTATCGATTGGGAAAGCATTGCCGCTTCCCTAGGCGCCGACGTTTCGGTTTGCCTCGTCGACCGCTCTTCGCTGGTCTGGGGCGTAGGCGAGCACGTCGCGCCGGTAGCATCGCTGCCGCGCCTCAGCGTTGTGCTGGTGTGCCCGCTTGCTGCCGCGCCGCTGCAAAAGACCAAGTCGGTCTTCAGGCAACTTTCACTCCCGGTAGCCGACGACAGCGAGCCGCCGGCGCCGCTCCCCGGGGTTGCCGATGCGGCAGCGCTCCTCGCTCACATGCGCAGCATCGGGAACGATCTGCGGCAAGCAGCGCAGGCGGTGATGCCGGTTTGTGCCGAAGTGGAGGCCGCGCTCGCCGCGCTTCCCGACTGCCGCTACGTCAGCCTCTCGGGTGCCGGCCCAACGAGCTACGGCGTATTCGACGACGACGATGCAGCCCGCGCCGCCGCCGAGCACCTGCGCACGCATCACCCCGATTGGTGGATCACCGCTACAACCCTCGGTGACTAACCAGCGCGGGCGCCACTACACTTCTCTTGGCCGCCGAAGGCGGCAAGGGCGCAAGGCGCCCCGCGCCTCAGGCGCGGCCCAAAGCTCGCGTGGTAACGGCGCACGCAAAGCTTCTTTCCGCTCGCGTCACTAACAGAAGAAACAATTTCGGCAGGCGGTGGCGGCCTGATTGATCTGGCCGCTCATGATCTTTGAATACTCTGTAAGCTTGGTCTTGAAGCGCTCGCACACGGCCTTCTTGGCTTCCGCCTCGCCATGCAGCGCCTCCCACTGTTTCAGGTACTCGCTCTTCTTGTTGCGGAACTTGGAGAACACTTGCTTCAGCGATGTCGGCTCGACGCAGGCGCTGACCGCGAGCCACGCCCGGCGCTGCAGGTTGAGCTTGGTACCGCAGAATTCCTGTAGAGCATCAACGGTGGCGTACTCGTCGACGAGCTTCCACAGGTTGGCCTCTTCGGTCTTGCTCATGTCCTTGATGCCGAGCTTGACGAGAGTGATTCCCCGTTGCTCGGGAGCCGGCGATTGCGCCACCGCCACGCCTGCAAGCACACAGCCTGCGACGAGGAGCCCGACTATGCCGGCATTGCGCACGATCATTTGCTGAAGCGAAGGCACCGGCATTCCCCGATTTCTGCCTGCGGAGGAGAGGCGAATCCTAGGATGGCGGTCCGTGCCCCGCAATATGGGTGCGGGGCGTACGTACATTTTCAGTGTGAGCGATGCACGCAGAACGCGATCACGTCCTGCATCGCGGCCTTTTCAGGCCGGTCCGGGAAGATGGCCAGGGCATCGTGAGCCACGGCGCCGTAGGAGCGCGCCCGCTCCAAGGTCGCCTCCAGGGCCTTGTGCTGTTTCATCAGCGCCACAGCGCGCTCCAGGTCGCCGTCCTTGATGTCGCCTTCGGCGATGGTGCGCGTCCAGAAGCGGCGCTCCTCCTCCGAGCCGCGGCGGAAGGACAGGATAACGGGCAAAGTGATTTTGCCTTCGCGGAAATCGTCGCCCACGGCCTTGCCGAGATTCGAGCTGTCGCCGGAATAGTCGAGCGCATCGTCGACAAGCTGGAAGGCGAGGCCGAGGTTGCGTCCGTAGGCCTTGAGCGCCGTCTGCTCGGCCGCCGGACGATTGGCAATGGCAGCGCCCACTTCCGCGGCGGCAGAGAATAGCGCCGCTGTCTTGGCGTTGATGATGGCGAGGTATTCATCCTCGGTTGTCGCCGTGTTATTGGCGGCCGCGAGCTGCATGACCTCGCCCTCGGCGATGACCGCTGCGGCGTTTGACAGAATTTTCAAGACGGGCAGCGAGCCGACATCGACGAGCATGCGAAATGCCTGGCCGAGCAGGAAATCGCCGACCAGAACGCTCGCTTGGTTGCCCCACAGGATGCGCGCCGTCTGCTTGCCGCGCCTGAGGCCGCTTTCGTCCACGACGTCGTCGTGCAGCAGCGTCGCCGTATGCATGAACTCGATGGCGCTGGCGGTGCGGACGTGGCCCTGGCCGGCATAGTCGCACAGCTTGCTGGCCGCGAGCGCCAGCATTGGCCGCAGCCGTTTGCCGCCTGAATCGATCAGGTGATGGGCAAGCTGCGGGATCAGCTCCACGTCGGAGACCGCCTTGTCGAGGATGATGCGGTTGATCGCCTCCATGTCGGCGGACACGAGATCGAGCAGCGGTTTAAGGCTGGTCGGGGTGGTCCGGGCGGCGTCGAGGGGGATGATCTGGGCCAAGGGCGGGGTTCCGAGTTCTCGTTTCTTGCCCTTGATATAGCCTCCCCCTGGGGACGAAGGCCAACCAAACTTTGCCGCAACCGGCCATGGCGGGCTAGTCTCGGCCCATGCGTGACCTTGTAGCGACCAACGATCCCGTGCTCATCAGCTATCTGCTGGTGCTGCTGCACGATGCCGGCATCGAGACGGCGGTGTTCGACGGCAACATGAGCACCGTCCAGGGTTCGCTCGGCGCCGTTCTCCAGCGGCTCGCCGTCCCGGACGACTGCTGGGAAGCCGCGCGCCGCCTCCTTGTCGATGCCGACCTTGGCCAGTGGGTGCGCCCATGAGCACGCAAACTGCGACTCTTCCCACGGGCGGGGATGTGACGGACGACGCCTTCCTTGGCGGTGCTCTGAGCATCCTGCAGCCGCGGGACGGCTACCGCGCAGGTCTCGACGCCGTGATGCTCGCTGCCGCCGTCGCGCCTGACAAGGCCGGCCCCATACGCGTGCTCGACATCGGCGCCGGTGTCGGCACGGCCGGGCTGTGCGTTGCGCGCCGTCTGCCGCTCGCCGAGGTGGTCCTCTTGGAGCGCGAGCCGCACCTTGCCGCGCTGGCGCTGGAGAACGTTCGTCGCAATGGCCTTGAAGATCGCGTGCGAGTGGTCGCCGCCGCCGTCGGCGCATCGGCGGTCGAGCTGCACGCTGCCGGACTGGCAGAGGAGAGCTTCAGCCACGTCATCGCCAATCCGCCCTATCATGACCGGGATGCGGGAACGCTCGCCCCGGACAGGAGCAAGGCGGCCGCCCACGCCATGGGTGAGGCGGAGCTGGAGATCTGGGCGCGTTTCATGGCACGCATGTCGGCCCCGCGCGGTGAGGCCATCGTCGTTCACAAAGCCGAAGCGATGTACCGGGTTCTTGCCGCATTCGACCCGCGCTTCGGCGCCATCAGGGTTCTGCCGCTTCATCCACGCATTGGTGCGCCCGCCCACCGCGTCATCGTTGCCGGCGTGAAGGGCTCGCGCGCGCCGCTGCAGTTCCTCGCCGGCTTCGTGCTGCATGAGGAGGGCAACGGTTTCACGCCCGCCGCGCGGGCCATTCTGCGCGCCGGCGCCCCTCTGCCGATCACGGCGCCCTAGCCTCGGCCGAGCCGATGCCCTAAAACGTGCCGCTCCACCCATCACGAATTGTCTGCGAGGCCGTACGCATGTGGTTCTTTGGCCAAGGTCCGATCGTTCCCGTGCTGCGCTTCTCCGGTCCGATCGGCATGGCGACGCCGCTACGCCCCGGCCTGGCCATCGGACATGCCGCGAGCGCCATCGAGAAGGCATTCGAGCTGTCGAAGACGCCGGCAGTCGCCCTCTTGATCAACTCGCCGGGCGGCTCGGCGGTGCAGTCGAGTTTGATCTTCCGCCGCGTGCGCCAGCTCGCCGAGGAGAAGAAGAAGAGAGTCTACGTCTTCTGCGAGGACATCGCCGCCTCGGGCGGCTACTACTTGGCGGTGGCCGGCGATGAGATCTACGCCGATGCTTCTTCGATCGTTGGGTCGATCGGCGTCATCTTCTCCGGCTTCGGCTTCGCCAAGGCGATCGACAAGCTCGGTATCGAGCGCCGCGTCTATACGGCCGGCACCAACAAGGATGCGCTTGATCCCTTCCGGCCCGAGCGGCCTGAGGATGTCGAGCGCATCAAGAGTGTGCAGCGCGACGTGCACGACGTTTTCATCGGCATCGTCAAGGAGCGTCGCGCCGGCCGCCTCACGGGTACCGACGCCGAGCTGTTCTCCGGTGCCTTCTGGTCCGGCCCGAAGGCGCTCGAGCTCGGCCTCATAGACGGGATCAGCGACGTACGCTCGAAAATGCGTGAGATCTTCGGCGCCAAGGTTCGTCTGCGCCTCGTCCCGCTCGACAAGGGCGGCCTTCTCAGCCGCCTGCGCCGATCCTCGTCAGCCGTTGGTTACGAGGAATTAACGAGCCCCCGTCTTGCCTTTGCCGAAGACTTGATATCCGCTGTCGAAGCCCGAGCCTTATGGTCGCGCTTCGGGCTGTGACCGGCGCGTCGCCTTCGTTGTCGCTTTGAAGGCTGCCCGCGCGTTGCAGGAGGGAGTGCCGTCCATGCCCCAGCTCGTCGCCGCCGTGCTTATCGGTGCCGGTGTTGCCGCCGGCGTCAAATGGATTGCCCGCGAGATGGCCCGCGCTGCCGATGTCGCGCGGCAGGCGCAGGAGCAGATGACGCGCAGCCCGGAGATGAAGTCGGTGCCGAAGGATCTCGGTTCGCTCGAGTGGGACGCCGACGCGGGCGTCTATCGCCCGAGCAAGCGCCGCAACGCCTGAGGTTCAGCGCTTGATAAGGCTCAAACCCCTATCAAGGCGGCAGGCTTATCGTCACCGCAACCAAGTCCCCCCGCTAAGAGGAAGTCTATGGCCGCCGACCCCAATGAACTCGCCGATCTCGACAATCGCATCGCCATCCTGCGCGACAACCTGCGCGAGCTGATCGAGCAGGCGGCGGCCTATTCGGGGGCAGCGGACGAGAGCCGCACGGCCGATCGCATCGCCGACCAGCAGGCCAAGCTCGACGAGCTCCTCGCCGAGCGCGACAAGCTCGTAAAGCAATAGCCCTTCCCTCTCGGAAGCGAGAGTGCTTCTCGCCGCTCGCGCGACAGCACCCGCACACCAAGCTTCGCTCATCACGTGTCAGCCGAGCTGATAGCTGTGCGCCAGCCAGCGATAGCCACCGCCGGTCAGCCGCTCGACATAACCGATCGACGGGAACGGCATGTGATAGCCGGCGACCGGCAGATGCTCGCTCGCCGCCATGTCGTAGATGCGCCTGCGCGTTCACGCGCTTTGCTTCTTGTCGACGTCGAACACGCAGTGCCAGTCTGGAGAGTATTCACCGCACGCGCGATGCGCGCATCCATGGATTTGCGCGCGCGAGGTCGGCGTGCCCTTCAGGCGTTACCGCGGCTGGCACCGGTTGCGCGTCGCCATTCGCGAGGTGACACGCGGCGCCACGTTCACGGCCGCCGCCCACGGCGCAGGTTTCGCCGACCAGAGCCACTTCAATCGCGCTTTTCGCGCTACCATCGCACGGCCTTTGATGGCGCAGCGCTGCGATTTGCTGCCCTGACGCTCAGAACTTCTTGATCCACGCGCTGGCAACGGCCCACGACGACACAGTGTTGGTTGCGAACGGTGACGCGATTGCCTTGAGCTTCACCGAGGCTACATGCTCGGGCATGTCGTAGGCGACGATGCCACCGATCTGCAGCAACTCCCCCCGTCGCCCGTCGGGCGGGATCGAAACGCCGTCGATCCGGTCGTCCTCGGCCTGCACGGCATAGAAGCCGGTCACGCCCAACTGCAAGCGGCCGATGTGCTCGGTGACGGCGAAGTCGAGGTTGAGGACATCCCCCGTGCGATAGCGTGTCTCGCTGTTCTCCAGGTAGTTGTTCCAGAACAGCTTCACGCTCACCTCCGTGCCGTCGGCGATGATCGCCGGGCTGGTGTAGGTGAGCGCGATGCTCGGCGCGAAATCCCAGATGTTCGTGCCCATGCTCAACGATTGGCTGAGCGGGTCGGAGAAGTCGGCATGCCCGGCCGGGATGACGACGCCGAAACCGACCAGCACCGAAAGCCCCTCCGCGATCGGATAGGCACCGGCATAGCTGGACGGACGCAGCTTGCCGTAGAAGCGCGCCCAGTCGATCTCGACATATGGATCGCCGACGCTCGCCGTGCATTGCTTCGACTGGCCGATGAACAGATGACCGCAAATATTGCCAAACGGTGCGATTGCTCCGATGCCGATGCTCCCGCCCAGCACCTTCACGTCGGGGACATAGAAGATGAACGGCCCCGCGACCTCCTTGACGAGCCGTGCGTCACGAAGCGCGGGGATCTTATCTCCCGCGCCATCGTGGAAGCCGAGCGTCGCCGCCCCGAGTTGCGCGGTGCCCGCGTAGAGTCCGGGCGGCGGCAGCAATGCCGAGCGGATGTCGGTGCCACCGATCGGACCGGCGGCCGCTGGCCCTTCGACGGCCAGGAGCGGTGAGGAGTGCAACGCGAATGCAGCGACAAAGAACCACTTCAGACAACGCATGACCCGAACCAAAAAACGACACGAGAAGGAGAATATTTCTTGCAGCATAGTCTGGGCTGCGGCGCCGCACCGTCACCGGAATGCCCCAGCTTTTTGAGATCGCTGCATATGGTTACGGGCGCTCCGCCCAAGGCCCGCTCCCGGCGGGCGTGCCCGCGTGACAGGGGCGCGGATGTGCGTATAGTGCCGGCCACTTTTTCGAATAGGCGCCCAGATGCCGACTACCGAAGCCGTCAAGTCCGCGCCCCGCGCGCACGCCCTGGAGGTGGCTCCGCTCCACCCCTCCAAGTCATTCCAGGACCTCATCTTCGCCCTGCAGCGCTTCTGGGCCGAGCAGGGCTGCGTGGTGCTGCAGCCCTACGACATGGAGGTCGGTGCCGGCACCTTCCACCCGGCGACGACGTTGCGTGCGCTGGGACCCAAGCCGTGGAACGCCTGCTACGTACAACCTTCGCGCCGCCCCAAGGACGGTCGCTACGGTGAGAATCCCAATCGGCTGCAGCACTACTACCAGCTTCAGGTGATCATGAAGCCGGCGCCGGGCGATATGCAGGACCTTTATCTCGAAAGCCTGCGCCGCATCGGCCTCGTGCCTGAGCTGCACGATATCCGCTTCGTCGAGGACGACTGGGAGAGCCCGACGCTCGGCGCCTGGGGTCTCGGCTGGGAGGTGTGGTGCGACGGCATGGAGGTGACGCAGTTCACCTATTTCCAGCAGGTCGGCGGCTACGATTGCGAGGTCGTCTCGGCCGAGATCACCTATGGTCTCGAGCGCCTTGCCATGTACGTCCAGGGCGTCGACCGCGTGTTCGATCTGTCGTTCAACGGCCGCACCGACGCCCGCAAGCTCTCCTATGGCGACGTGTTCCTGCAGGCTGAGCAGGAGTATTCACGCTTCAATTTCGAGTATGCCGACACCGCGCTCTTGCTGCAGCACTTCACGGACGCCGAGAAGGAGTGCAAGGCGCTGCTTGCGGCGGGGGACAAGGACGAGCGTCACGAGATGGCGCTGCCGGCCTACGACCAGTGCATCAAGGCATCGCACGTGTTCAACCTCTTGGACGCGCGTGGCGTCATTTCCGTCACCGAGCGGCAGAGCTACATTCTGCGTGTACGCGAGCTGGCCAAGGCCTGCTGCGGCGCTTGGCTAAAAACTGCGGGAGGGAATGCATGATACCGCCTGCCATACTCGGCGCCCTGATCGTCGGCGTGCCGGCCGTCATCATCGCCTATCTCGCGCTGTTCAAGGCGCCGCGGGCGATCCTGTGGTTCGCCCTGGCGCTGATCGCCGTTGCTCTCGGCTACCTCGCGGCGACTGGTGCATTGACCGACATCGCCAACGCCGTTCTCGGCAACGAGCCACCTCCCGTCGCCGAGCCCCAACCCGTCTCGCCATAGGCCGCCCTGCGCGCGTCATGTCATCCCGGGGCTTGTCCCCGGGATCCATCTATCCGCGAGTTGAGGGCCAGGTCGTGGGCTGGATCCCGGCAACAAGTGCCGGGATGACAGTAGTAATCCAATCACGTATGTGTTCGCACCGCTGACCAACGGGCCCCAAATGTCTGAGCTTTTGCTCGAGCTGTTCTCCGAAGAGATTCCCGCCCGCCTGCAGGCGCGCGCGGCAGAGGACTTGCGCCGTCTCATGGTCGACGGCTTCAAGGCGAAAGGCCTCGAGGTTGGCGAGGCCCACGGCTTCGCAACGCCTCGGCGTCTGGCGTTGGTCGTCAATGACGTGCCGAAGAAGTCGCCCGCCGTCAGCGAGGAGAAGAAGGGCCCGCGCGTCGGCGCGCCCGAGCAGGCCGTGCAGGGATTCTTGAAGTCCGCCGGGCTCGCGTCACTCGATGACGCCGTCGTCGTCAAGGACGAGAAGAAGGGCGACTTCTACCTCGCCCGCATCGAGAAGCCTGGCCGCGCCGCAGGCGAGATCATCGCCGAGGTCTTGCGCGAGACGATCCTCAATTTCCCTTGGCCGAAGACCATGCGCTTCAACGCCAAGCTCGACGGTGGCGGCGAACTGCGCTGGATCAGGCCGCTGCATTCGGTTCTGCTGCTGCTCGATGGCAAGGTGATCCCGTTCGAGATCGCCGGCATCAAGTCCGGCGCGACGACCCGCGGACACCGCTTCATGGGCGGCGAGCCGTTCAAGGTGACGGGCTTTGCCGACTACGAGAAGCAGCTCAAGGCGCACAAGGTCGTGCTGGATCTCGCCGAGCGCACGGCGTCCATCAACGAGGGCGCGCACGCGCTCGCCAAGGAGGCAAAGCTTGCCCTCGTCGAGGATGACGCGCTTGCCGCCGAGAACGCCGGCCTCACCGAATGGCCGACGGTGCTCATGGGCGACTTCGACAAGTCCTTCCTCGAGGTGCCGGCCGAGTGCCTGACGAGCGCCATGCGCACGCACCAGAAGTGCTTCTCGCTTCGCCACGGAAAGAAGCTCGCCAACCACTTCCTGCTGGTGTCGAACCTTAAGGCCAAGGATGGCGGCAAGACCATCGTCGCCGGCAATGAGAAGGTGATCGCCGCGCGCTTGTCGGATGCCAAGTTCTTCTGGGAGACCGACCTCAAGAAGACACTCGACCAGATGCGCGACGAGTTGAAGGGCATCACCTTCCACGAGAAGCTCGGCACACAGTTCGAGCGCACCGAGCGCATCAAGGAGTTGGCGGCGCGGATCGCCACCTCGCAGGAGCTGTGTGAGGCGGCCCTGGCTTTGCGCGCCGGCGAGCTGTCGAAGGCCGACCTCGTCTCCGGCATGGTGGGCGAGTTCCCCGAGCTGCAGGGGCTCATGGGCCGCTACTACGCCGAGCACGAGAAGCTCGCCCCGGAGATCGCGCGCGCTCTCGAGCTGCACTACAAGCCGAAGGGCCCGACCGATTCAGTTCCGCTGGTGAGCGAGGATGACGGCGCGGCCATCGCTGTTGCCTTGGCCGACAAGCTCGACATGCTGGTCGGCTTCTGGGCCATCAGCGAGAAGCCGACCGGCTCCGGCGACCCCTATCAGCTCCGCCGCGCCGCCCTCGGCGTCATCCGCATCGTCCTCGAGAACGACCTGCGTATGCCACTTGGTGACGTCATCGGCGATGCAAGCAAATTGCTACTGGATCAGATTGGCGATCGGAAGACGCCGCTGTCGATCAATGCCCCCGAAGCGATCGCCTATGAGCTCATACCGTTCTTTGCCGAGCGGCTGAAGGTCTACCTGCGCGACAAGGGGGCGCGCCACGACCTGATCGACGCCGTGTTCTCGCTGCCGGGCCAGGATGACCTGGCGCTCATCGTCAAGCGCGTTGAGGCACTCTCCGAGTTCCTCACCACCGACGACGGCGCCAACCTGCTCGCCGGCGTCAAGCGCGCGCAGAACATCCTCGCCATCGAGGAGAAGAAGGACAAGAGGAGCCACGCCGGCGACTGCGATCCCAAGCTGCTGCAGCTCCCCGAGGAGCAGGCGCTCGCCGCCGCCATCGACAAGGTGAAGGACGACACCGTCGCAGCGCTCGCCGTTGAGAACTTCGCCGGCTCCATGCGCGCCCTCGCCGAGCTGCGTGCGCCGGTCGACGCCTTCTTCGACAAGGTGACGGTCAACGCCGACGATGCAGCGCTGCGCTTAAACCGCCTGCATCTCCTGTCGCAGATCCGCGCCGCCACCCTCAACGTTGCCGACTTCACCAAAATCGCCGGCTGACGCCGCCTACCCGCTCTGTCATCCCGGGCGAAGCGAGCTTCGCGAGCGAGACCCGGGACCCAGCGTAAGGGATTGCCGTAAGCACCAGCAATGATGACAGCCACACCCTACCTCTTCGTCTACGGCACGCTGATGAGCGGCGCGCACGGTGCACTGGGCACCGATCAGCGCCTGCGCCTGGCGCATGAGTCTGACAGTCTCGGCCCCGCATCGCTTCCCGGCGCCCACCTCTTCGATCTTGGCGACTATCCCGGCGCGCTACCCGATGATGACATCAACGCCATCGTCCACGGCGAGGCAGTGCTGCTCGCCGACACCGACGCGTCGTTCCGCTGGCTCGACGAGTATGAAGGTTTTGTCCACGGCGCTGATGACAACGAGTATGACCGCGCCGTGCGCCAGGTGCGGCTCGCCGGCGGCGAGACGATCGATGCCTGGGTTTACCTTCTGCGCCACGCTCCGTCGCAAAAGCGTCGCGTCGTCAGCGGCCGCTGGAACGGCCGCTGACGCACGCGTGTGTCAAATCAGGGGGAAGTCGTTGAGAGCTGGCTGCGGACCCCGAACGGCCCTCTACCGCGCAGGCACGGTCCCCGCTTAAGACCGAGGCGGCCAGCTCCCAGACGTCCGTACATACACGCGCCTTCGCGCGGCCACCATTGGGGCATGCAAAAACAAATATTCATGTGAATATCTCGCGGTTTTGACTTGTCACGGACTCGTCACGAGAAATTTGCACATTACGCATCTGCAGCATCGGATGCGTCAGCGCTGGCGGCTTCATACGCCTCGCTCGCGAGCAGCCATGTCTCCTCCGCCTCGCTCAAGCGCTTCGCCAACTGTCCACGCTCGATGGCCGCGCTCTGCGCCTTCGTCGGATCTTTCGCGTAGAGCTGCGGATCGGCAAGCAGCTCATCGAGCCGCGCGATCTCAGCGCCAAGCTTCTCGACGCTCTTCTCCGCCGTTTGCATCGCCTTCTTGAGCGGCGCCAGCGATGCGCGCCGATCGGCTGCGGCGCGGCGTTGCTCGGCCCGCGTATCGCGCGCCGCTTCCTTTGCGCCGTTGGCCTTGGTGCGCGTGCCGGTGCCGCGCTCCGCCAGGAGATCGGCGCGATAGGATTCCATGTCGCCGTCGTAGGCTTTGACCGTGCCACCGCGCACGACCCACAGTCGGTCGGCGCACGCCCCGATCAGATGCCGGTCATGGCTGATCAGCAGCACGGCGCCTTCATACTCGGCCAGCGCGTGCACCAGCGCCTCGCGGCTGTCGACGTCGAGGTGGTTGGTCGGCTCGTCGAGGATCAGCAGGTGCGGTGCGTGAAATGCCGCAAGCGCCAGCAACAGGCGCGCCTTCTCGCCGCCTGAAAGGTTGGCGCACTTGGTATCCGCCTTGTCGGCCGAGAAGCCGTAGCTGCCGAGCCGCGTGCGCCGCTGCGCCTCCGTCGCTTCCGGCATCAGCTCCAGCATGTGATCGTAGGGGGTCTTCAAGGGGTTCAGCTCGTCGAGCTGATGCTGGGCGAAGTAGCCGACATCGACCCGCTTGGCGCCGTAGAAGTTTCCCGACAGCGGCGCCAGCTTGCCGGCGATGAGCTTGGCGAAGGTGGATTTGCCATTGCCGTTCTGGCCGAGCAGCGCGATGCGATCGTCCTGGTCGATGCGCAGGTTGACGCCCGTCAGCACCGGCCGGTCAGGCGCATAGCCGATCGCCACCTCTTCGAGCCGCATCAAGGGGCTCGCCAGCGCCTTGGCCGGGTTCGGCAGGTAGAACGGTTTTACGCGCTCATCGAGTTGCGCGGCGATGGGCTGCATTTTGGCGAGCGCCTTGACGCGGCTCTGCGCCTGCGCCGCCTTCGTCGCCTTCGCCTTGAAGCGGTCGATGAACGCCTGGATGCGCCGGCGCTCGTCGTCCTGCTGCTTCTTCAGCTTCAGTTCGAGCCGCTGCTTCTCGCGCCGCGCCTCCTCGAAGTCGTCGTAGCCGCCCGAGTAGAAGGTGAGCTTGCCGCGCCCCAGATGCAGGATCGCCGTCACGGCGCGATTGAGCAGGTCGCGGTCGTGGCTGACGATCAGCACCGTATGCGGGTAGGAGCGCAGGTAGCTCTCGAGCCACAGCGCGCCCTCGAGGTCGAGATAGTTGGTCGGCTCGTCGAGCAGCAGGACCTCCGGCTCGAGGAACAGCACCGAGGCGAGCGCGACGCGCATGCGCCAGCCACCGGAAAGCTCGCGGCAGGCGCGTTGCTGCGCCGTCTCATCAAAGCCGAGGCCGGCGAGGATCTGCGCTGCGCGCGCCGGTGCGGCATGCGCGCCGATATCGTTGAGCCGCTCGTGAATCTCGGCGATGCGGTGCGCGTCGGTTGCATGCTCGGCTTCGTGCAGCAGCCGGGCGCGCTCGGTATCGACGGCGAGGACGGTGTCGATGATGCTCTCGTTGCCGCCCGGTGCCTCTTGCGCCACGTGCCCGATGCGCGTCCCCTTCGAGACGGTGATCGAGCCTGCGTCGGGCGCAAGGTCGCCGGCGATGATTTTCAGCAGTGTCGTCTTGCCGGCCCCGTTGCGGCCGACAAGACCGACTTTGTGTCCTGTAGGGACGGCGGCCGTGGCGGCCTCGAAAATGGGCCGCCCCTCGATGCGGTAGCTGAGGTCGTTGATGTGCAGCATGGCGAGCACATAGCCGCTCTCCCTCGGCCTGTCACGGCTGGCCCTGGCGCCCCGCGGTTCAAGCCGCGATGCCGAGCCGCCTTAGGACGGCGAGCATCAGGAAGTAGCCGGCGATCGTGACGGCGGAAGCGGCGAGAAGGCTCGGGCCGAAGGCCCAGCCGGCGCGCAGCAGCAGAGGCAGGACGATGAACAGCAGCAGCGAGGGCAGCACCAGCCAGACGATGCTTGCGGAAAGGGCTGCGACCTTCTCCGTATCGCCCGTGTCGGCGTAGAGCCAGAGCATCGCCAGTACCGAGGTGACCGGGATCGAGGCCAGCACGGCACCCGCCAGCGTGGAGCGTTTGGCGACTTCGGAGATCGCCACCACCAGCACGGCGGTAATGGCGATCTTTGCGATGGCCGCCAGCATGACGGTTCAGCCCGAGACGACCGGCTTCAGCGTCTCGACCAGCAGCCGCTCCTGGGTGCCGGGGTCGGCAACGGCAAGGTGGGCGCTGAACCAGTCCTGCACCATCTGGCAGACGCGCTCCGGAGGCTCGCGCGAAAGCAGCGTCGGGTTCGAGAACACCTGCAGGTCGCCCTCTTTCCACCCGAGTTTGGTCAGCTCCTGCACGAGGACGTCATAGTCCTCCTTGGCCGCCTTTTGATGCTGCGCAGGAGCGCTGCGCCCGTCGGCAATGGCCTCGAAGATCGCCGCGATTTGCGCCTGGACGGCGGCGCCCTGCTCGGGAGACTGCAGCACCTCGACCACCGCGGGCGACGTCTCGCCCTGCGATATGAAGCCGTAGCAGGCGCCCACGTCCCGGCTGGCAAGGGTCTTGAGATTGTTGAGGAAGGCGTTGGCCACGTCCTTGAGGCGCGGCGTGCTCGCTGACAGCGCCTCGCCGGCGTGCTGGCGGCGTAGCGACACGAGCGCCTCGGCGAGGTGCTTGTTCACCGCTTCGTCCGGCTGGTTCTGCGCCGAGAGCGCAGCGGCCTGGCGAAGCTGCTCGCCGTACCAGTCAGGGAACACACGCTTCACGACCCCCCATGCCGCGAGCTGCCCGAACTTCTTGTCGAGCTGCTGGGCACCCGCTTCGACATCTGCGCTCGCGACGTTGCCCGTCGGCGTCGTCGACGCATCGTTTGCCGGTGCCGCAATGGTAGGGACTTGCTCGCCTTCTTTGGCGGCGCTGAATCGGTTCTGCAGCAGGCTGAAGGCACCGCTCTGCCAAGCATACCAGCCGCCGCCACCAACAAGGCCGAGCGCGAGCAGGGCGATAGCTGCGCGGCGCAGGCCGGAGCCGCGCTTGTCTTCAACGTCGTGCGCGACGCGGATCCGCTCCGGCTCGAACGTCGGTTGCGCTGCAGATGCCGGGCCGCGCGCGGGCTCGGACCGCCCGTTCGGCGCGGCGGGTCTTTGCGGCGCGGCTGGTACGGGCGGCTGCTGAAACGGGAACACCGCCGGTGCCGGGCGCCAGTCGGCAAACCCCGGGCGCCAGATGAGGTCATTCGGCTTCAGATGACCTTGCGCGACAAATGTGCGCATTTCGACGTCGGACAGCGGGCCATGCTGTTTTCCATCGCGCGCTATGTACCACTGAATTTCAGCCTGCTGGCCAGTCATGGAGATCTCGTGTTCGTGAGGGGAACCGATGGCGCCGGACGCTCAACCCCTAGCCTATGCTGGCCTTCTTGCGTGGCGCCAATGTGGTTCGTGAGACCCCGCTTCGTCAATTGGCCGCACCAGCGCGGAGGCGGTTCGTCCACCGCGGCATTGCTGCGCGGCAACGCCTTGGCTATAAGGCGCCGCAATTCAATAAAAATCCAAACATCCAAAGAGGCCGAGAGGGATGACCATCGAGCGCACGTTTTCCATTATCAAGCCCGATGCCACGGAGCGGAACCTGACTGGCGAGATTAACGCCGTCATCGAGAAGGCGGGGCTGCGCATTATCGCGCAAAAGCGTGTCCGCTGGACCAAGGCGCAGGCGCGCGAGTTCTATGCCGAGCACAAAGCGCGCCCGTTCTATGGCGAGCTTGTCGATTTCATGACGTCGGGTCCCATCGTCCTCCAGGTGCTGGAGGGCGAGGATGCCGTCACTAAGTACCGCGAATTGATGGGGGCGACCGATCCGGAGGAGGCCAAGCGCGGCACCATCCGCAAGCGTTTCGCCGAGTCCAAGGCCAAGAATTCCGTGCATGGCTCCGATAGCCCCGCCTCGGCCAAGCGCGAGATTGCATTGAATTTCATCTCGAAGGAAATTGTTGGCTGACGGCCGCACCTCAGAACGCGGTCACGGGGCACACACCGCATGGCGCGCGTCAGGTTCTACGTTGCCACCAGCCTCGATGGGTTCATCGCTGACCGCGAGGGCAGCGTCGACTGGCTGGCGCCGTATGACGCGCGCCTTTACGGCTACGACCGGTTCGTCGGGGAGGTCGGCGCCCTCGTCATGGGGCGCCGCACCTACGAGCTGATATACGCCATCGGTGAGGATTGGCCGTACACTGGCAGGCCGGTGTACGTCCTCACCTCGAGCTCGCTCGGCGACGTGCCACCGGGCGTCGTTGCTACAACTCGTGGAATTCGTGCCGCGCTGCAGGCCGCACGCGAGGCGACGCGGAACGACATCTGGATCGTCGGCGGAGCCGTCACCATGCAGTCGGCCCTCGAGGAGGGCCTCGTCGATATGGTGGAAATCTTTCTCGTGCCGGTGCTGCTCGGCTCGGGGCTTAGCCTCCTCAACGATTTGGCCCGCCGCCCGACGCTCACTTTCGACGGCATCGAGGCCTTCCCCGACGGTGTCGTCAAGCTGCGCTATCTCGTCCCGCGCTGAGCCTTTCCCGCAGTCTGTCATCCCGGGCGAGCGAGACGGCAGCCCGAGCGCCGACCCGGGACCCAGCGGAGGAGCGCCGCAGGCCCTATAGGGGGCGTCTTCGACAAGCTTTGTGCTCGGTCCCGGATAGCGCCGCGCTGTTGCTCGCTGCTTCCGGGATGACAGCGGGGGGGGGGCGTCTACTGCTTCAGCGTCAGGATGTAGGCAGCGACATCGCCGATCTCCTCGCGGGTCAACTGTATCTGCGGCATCGGCGGATGCGGGATGACGATAGCCCCGGCGATGGTCTGCGCCGTCTGGCCTGGCCGGCTGGCGATGCGCTCGAAGCTCGGCACGTCGGCCGGAACACTGGCGCCCGCCGCTTCCGCGCCGACGATGTGACACCCGACACATAGCTTCTCGGCGATCTGCTTGCCGGTTTTGGCGTCGGGATGCACCTGCGCCATCAGCGGGAGGCCTGTGAACGCCAGCACGGCGGCCAGTGTGCCGACATACAGCGCAATCTCCCCGCCCCTCCGTCGCGTCCCCGAATGCATGTGGTGCTCTCTCCGCTGGCTGACCGCTCGAAACTGATTTCGAGCAGTCAACGCCACCGCACGCCTGGAGGCGTTGCGTTCCGTCAAACGGGCACCGGGAAAGTGCGGGCCTGGCTCAGTCCTCTAACGTCCATCGCTCATCGTGGAGCAGTGCAGCTCTTATCGTGCAAAGCATAGTCGATGTAATGTCCACGTATAGGAATAGAATATAAGCATTTGAAATGAGTAAGTTTTGAACAACAGCCAACATTAATAGACTGATAAGAAGAATCGCACCAATAAACCAATCAATAGATACCGACAACGACCTCTACCGAATCTGGGCGCGCGGCGCATGAGGCGCGAGCCGCCACAGACGGCAATTCCGTTCCGTATGCGGCCGCCGTTCTTTCGTTTGTTGGTGCGTGGCGAAGTGGCCGGAAGCAATCGAGACCCATGAGGAGGTTTCTATGCTTGCAGGCACTCGGCTACGGCCCATCGCGCCAACCGCGCTGATCCTTGCTTGCGCCGTGGCGGCCGCACCGTCGGGCAAAGCCGATACGTTCAACGTAACCGATCAGGCCGAATTCAACGCCGCGGTCGCGGCGGCGACGCAGCCGGGACGTAACGACACCATCAATGTCAACGCCCCGACCATCAGTTCCGGTCCTGCGCTGATGCTGCCTGCGGCGGCGACCGCCATCACCATCAACTTCAACGGCGTCTCCGGCGGCAGCACCAACAATCCCGTGTTCGACGTCGGCTTCGGGACGTCGGGCGCGCTCACCATAGCCAACGGCACCTCCCTCAACTTCAACACCACCAATGGCATCGCCCGCATGCGGGTCGGCTACTTTGATGGAGCCAATGGCGGAACCGGCATCGTCAACATGACGGGCGGACAGATCGTCGGCACGCCCACGGGCAGCAACTACTTCGTCATCGACGTTGGACGCGGCAGCGCCGATTCAGTGGGCACGTTCAACCAAAGCGGCGGCTCCATCACCTTGAATGGAGGCGCATTCCAGGTCGGCGTGGTCGGCGGCCAAGGCACTTACACCATGTCGAACAACGCCGTTGTCGATATGGGCGGCGGCACCGTCTACATCGGCGAGGGCACAGGCGGCGTCGGCGAACTCTATATCCACGATGACGCCCAGTTCACGATCGGCGGAACCTCGGGCCAATTCTACATCGGCGAGAACGGGGGGCAGGGCACCATCTACCAGGACGGTGCCGGCTCGCTCGTCAACAGCACGGCGCCCAACGGGATCAACCTCGGCTCGGATGTCGATGGCGCGCCCGGCAACGGAGGCGTCGGCGAGTACAATCTCTCCGCCGGCGAGCTTCGCATCGGTGGAACCACGGGCAATGCCGGTCTCAACCTCGGCCGCGACGTCAATGGCACCGGTACCTTCAACCAGACCGGCGGTCTGGTGACGCTGAATGGCGGCCAGATCCGCTTCGGCCCCGGCACGTCGACCTACAACCTCGACGGCGGCACGCTTGCGATCAACGTCGCCAACCCGTTTGGCGTCACCGCGTCAGGAACACGCGAGTTCAATCTCGGCGGCGGCACGATCCAAGGTCTGACCAGCTTCTCCTCGCTGGCGACGCTGGACTTCAATCTCATTGCCGGAACGACCTCGACGATCGACACGGCAGCCAGCACGACGGCCACCATCAACGGCGCCCTCATCGGTGACGGCGCCCTGGCGAAGACCGGGGCCGGCACACTCGTCCTCAACGGTCTCAACACCTATGCCGGCGGCACGATCATCAACGCTGGCACGCTGCAGCTCGGCGCCGGCGCCAACCTCAATCCGGCCGGCGCCATGCAGGTGAATGCTGGGGCGACCTTCGACGTCAACGGCAACGCCGTGCAGGTCGGTGCACTATCGGGCGCCGGCACGATCCTCGCCCCGGCCGGCAGCGGCTCCGGCGGCCTCGCTGCCGGCGACAGCACCAACACGGCTTTCTCCGGCACGATCAACGGCGTATTCGGCAAGGTCGGCTCCGGCACGCTGACCATAGACAATGCGACCTTCATCGGCAGCGCCTACGTTTTCGAGGGCGCGTTCGCGCAGACCAGCGGCACGACGACTGCCGACTATTTCGCCATAGGCGAGGGTGCCTCCGGCGTCGGCGCGCTCAATGTCTCGGGTGGCACGCTTGCTATCGGCACCGCGCTGCAGGTCGGCGACTATGGAGGCACGGGAACCGTCAACCAGACCGGTGGCACCGTGCGCCTCCTGGCAACGTGCGGCACTCCGGCGAACTGCGTGGCCCTCAACGTTGGCAACCAGGGGGGCACCGGCGAGTACAACATCAGCGGCGGCACGCTCGAGCTGAACGGCGGGATCAGCAATATCGGCCGCAGCGCCGACGCTAATCCCGCCAGCGACGGCGCGTTGAACATCAGCGGCAACGGACTTGTCTGGCTGCGCCCCTCCACGGTTTCCGGCTTCGGCAATGGCGAGCTGATTATCGGCAGCCGCCAATCTACGACCGATCCGGGTGGCCAGGGCGAAGGCGCAATCAACCAGACCGGCGGCATCCTGCGCGTGGAGAACAGCTCGCAGCTCTTCCTCTCCGGCTATGGTGACGGCACGTACGATCTTTCGGGCGGCACGCTGCAGATCGGCGGCAACAGTCTGCAGGCTCACTATGGCGGCGGAGCAGCCACGGGCACCTATGACTTCAACCTTGGCGGCGGCACGATCCAGGCTTACGGCACGGCCCTGACGACGAGCGTCAATGCAGAACTCGTCTCGGGCACGACCTCCACCGTCGACACCAACAATCTGGGCGTGACCTGGAGCGGCATCCTCTCGGGCGATGGTGCCCTGTCGAAGATTGGTGCCGGCACGCTGACACTCAACGGCAACAACACCTATACCGGCGGCACGCAGCTCAACGCCGGCACGCTCGCCGCCGGCAATGCCAATGCTCTCGGCATCGGCACGTTGAGCTTCAATGCCGCGAGCACGCTGCAGTTCGGCGGCAACTTCGCCCTCGGCAACGCCATGAACATTGCTCCCGGCGTCATCGCGAGCATCGACACGAACGGCAACACCGGGAGCTCCATTGACGGCGTCATCGGTGGCAGCGGTGCGCTGGCAAAGATCGGAGCCGGGCAGCTCACGCTCAACGCCGCCAACACCTACACCGGCGGTACCCTGATCAACAGCGGCACGCTCCAGCTCGGTGCCGACGACCGCCTTGCCGCGACGGGAGCGGTGCAGGTCGCCTCCGGCGCCACGTTCGACCTCAACGACAATTCGCAGACGATCGGTGCCCTCTCAGGCGCTGGCACCGTCGATCTCGGCTCAGGCGCGCTCACCACCAATACGGCCAGCAATACCGAATTTTCAGGCGACATCGGTGGAACGGGCACCTTCACCAAGGGCGGCAGCGGAACGCTCATCCTCAGCGGCGACAGCAGCTACACCGGCCCCACCACTGTCGATGGCGGCACGCTGAAGGTGAACGGATCGCTCGTCTCGGACGTGTTCGTTCTGAGTGGTACGCTCGGCGGCAACGGCGCGGTCGGCGGCCTGACCGTACTGGGCGGCGGCACAGCGGCGCCCGGAAACTCGATTGATACGCTCACCGTCAACGGAGACGTGACCTTCCAGCCCGGCTCGACGTATCAAGTCGAGGTCGACGCTGCCGGCGGCAGCGATCTCATCTCCGCGACGGGCGCAGCGACGCTCAACGGTGGTCTCGTCCAGGTGCTGGCGGCGGGCGGTGCCTATTCACCGCTGATGACCTACACCATTCTCACTGCTGCAGGTGGCCGCACGGGTGAGTTCGACGGCGTCACGAGCAACCTGATCTTCCTCCAGCCGATGCTCGACTACGATGCCAACAATGTCTACCTGCGCCTTGCCCGCAGCAGCACGACGTTCGCCGAGTTCGCCCAGACGCCGAATGAGCTGGCGGTGGCAAATGCGCTCGACCAGTCCCCCGACAGTGCGGGCCTGCTGCCGTTCCTGCTCACCCAGGACGTGCAGGGTGTACGCCAAGCCTTCAACGCCCTCTCCGGCGAGGTGCATGCCAGCGCCGCCAGTGCGCTGGTCATGAACAGCTTCTACGTGCGCGAGGCCCTCTTCAGCCGCATGATCCAGGCCCACTATTCTGGCGGCGGCGGAGCGCCATCCGCACTCGGCGGCACGGGACCGACGACGGTCGCCGTGCTTGATCCGGGCAGTCGCATGTCGCTTGGCGTCGGGCTGGACGATATCGGCTCTGCCGCCGAGAGCATTCCAGCCTACGCACACAGCCTCGCCTTCTGGACGCGTGGCTTCGGCGCCTGGGGCGACCTCAACGGCAACGGTAACGCCGGCGGTCTCGATCGCACGTTGGGCGGTTTCATTTCCGGCGTCGATGCTCGCCTCGGCGGCGGCTGGCGTGCAGGACTCGCCACGGGCTACATGCGCTCCGACATTGGGGTCGGCTCGCGCGCGAGTTCGGCCGACATCGACAGCTACGTGCTCGCTGCGTATGCGGGCGGAGCCGCAGGTCCGTTCGCCATCCGCTCCGGCGGTGCCTGGACTTGGAACAACCTCGACACCACGCGCAACGTCGTCTTCCCGGGCTTTTTCGAGAATGAGCGAGCCAGCTACGACGCCGGCACGGGTCAGCTCTTTGCCGAGGTCGCCTACCCGATGCTCTATGGTGCGAGTGCTGTCGAACCCTTTGCTGGTCTCTCTTACGTCCACGTCGACAGCGACGGCTTCACGGAAAGCGGCCCGCTCGCAGGGTTGACCTCCGGAGGAGCTGACCAAAACGTCGGCGTCTCCCTGCTCGGCATGCGGGCAGGAACCACCTTCCCAGTGCACGGCCTCACGGTGACGCCGCATGGCTCATTGGCCTGGCAATATGCCTTCGGCGACGTCACGCCTGAGCAGGCACTCGCCTTCGCATCGACAGGCATCGGCTTTGGCATTGCCGGCGTGCCGATCGCACGGTCGAGCGCGCTCATACAGGGCGGCATCGACCTCAACCTCGACGAGGACTTGGTGGTCGGCGTCAACTACACTGGCCAGCTTGCCGACGACTTCAACGACAATAGCGTGCAGGGCCGCTTCAACTGGCGCTTCTGACCAGCGCCCCGGCGGCCGGCTTCCTGCAGCGGAGTCGCCGGGCGCAAAGCTCGCCTCCGCCCGGCGGCCGGCTCCCCGCAGGGGAGTCGCCGGGCGCAAAGCTAGAAACTCTCCCTAGCTCAGCTCGCGGATCTTGAACTTGAGGCCGCCCTTGGGCGTCAGCGTCACCGTGGCGTTGATGCCTGCCGGATCCTGGCCGACGTACTCGGGCCGGAAGCGACGCAGCAGCAGCGACAGGGCGAGCGTGTTCTCGACCTGGCTCATGGCGCCGCCGATGCACGAGCGCTTGCCGCCGCCGAACGGCAGGTAGGAATACTTCACCTGCTTCTTCGCGGCGCCGGCCATCCAGCGCTCGGGACGGAACTCCTCCGGGTTCTCCCAGAACTTCGGATTGTGGTGCGCCCCGTACGAGAAGATCACGATGCGGTCGCCTGGACGGATCTCCTTGCCGCCGATGACGTCCGCCTCGTTGGCGACGCGGATGAGTCCCCACACCGGCGGATAGATGCGCATCGTCTCCTGGATCAGTGCGCGCGTGTAGGCGAGAGCGGAGTAGTCGGCAGCCGTCGGCTCGCGGTCGCCGTAGACCTGCTCGCCTTCCTTGCGGATGCGCTCGGCCGCCTCTGGATGCCGCGCCGTCTCATAGAGCGCCCAGGCGAGCGTCAGCGCCGTCGTCTCGGTGCCCGCCCACAGGTACTGCTTGATCTCGTCGATCGCCTGCTGCTGGTCGAACTCCGGCACCGACGGGTCGGCGACCACCGCCTCGATCATCTTGAGCAGCGTGCGCTCGCGCTCCTCGCGCGGGTCGGCGGCAAGCACTGCCGGCGGCACGGCGGCCCAGGCCTCCATCGCCTTGGCGGCGTCTTCTTCGGTGATCTCGAAGATTTCGCCCGCTTGCTTTCTGAGGCGGATATCCTTGTGGTTCATGACGTCGGTATAGGTCTTCACGCACTTGAACACGAAGTGCGGATTGAACGGCATGTCGCGGTCGAACAGCGCCTTGCAGATCATGTCGGCGGCGAGCGTCCACGTCTGCTCGACCATCTCGACAGTCTCGCCCGTCTTCGCGATCTCCGACCAGATGTCCATCTTGGTGCGGATCGCGGCCAGGAAGTAGGGGATGTATTCGGCGAACATATCCGGGTGGAACGCCGCCTGCTGCGGCATGCGGATCTTCTGCCAGAGCACGCCGTCGTTGGTGATCATCGACTTGCCGAAGATCGGCTTCAGGCCGTCGAAATACTTGCTGTAGGAATCGGCCTTGGTGACCAGCACGTGCTTGAAGTCCTCGGGGTCCGAGAGCAGCAGGATGCGCTGGTTGGCTAGGTTGATCGGGATGACGGGGCCGTACCGCTCGGCCATCTGCATCAGGATATGCAGCGGATTGTCGACGCCGGCCTTGAGCAGCGGCGAAAGCTTGAACCACACGCTCGATTCATCGCCGAGTCCCTGCGCGTAGCTTGGCGCATCCGATTCGGCAGCGGGCGTAGGCTGCTTGGTCATCGCGGTCATGACGTATCTCCTGGCGAGAAGGCCGCAGAATACGAACTTCTATGCCTAATCCAGCCAACGGGTTGTAAACCTGTCACGGAAGGTCTCGTAGAAGACCCATGCACGGCATGTCCGTGCCCCCCAAAAGGCTGTCAGAGAACTAGCACCGGGTTGTCATAAGTGTCCATGCGACCGCGCGTTTGCCGCTTCATTTTGGCGCTAAGCCGCTGATCTGCGGCAACGCTTCTCTTCCCTCGACAGGGGTCAGTCGACTGGTGGCCAATACAATGGATTTGCTTGGTTAATTGGCTCTTGCCGTAGCGCCGCCCGGTCCCCCGAGACGACCACGCCCCCGGACGCGAAGAGGGCCAGCGCATGTGGGTAGACACGGTGCTCTGCAGCCAGCACCCGAGCAGCGAGTGAGTCGGGTGTATCATGCTCGAGCACCGGGACGGCGGCCTGGGCGATGATCGGTCCGCAGTCGAGCTCCGGGCGCACGATATGCACCGTGCAGCCCGCCAGCTTGACCCCGTCGGCGAGCGCCCGAGTGTGCGTGTCGAGCCCGCGGTACGCCGGCAGCAGTGACGGGTGGATGTTGAGCATCCGGTCGCGCCAGCCGTTGACGAAGCCGGGCGTGAGCATGCGCATGAACCCGGCACAGGCGATGATCTCTACGCCGTGCGCGTGCAGTGTTGCGTCGAGCGCTTCTTCGAAGCCTTCGCGCGAAGCAAACTGCCTGTGATCGATGGCCTGCGCATCAATGCCAGCCGCCGCCGCCTTGACGAGACCCTCGGCCTCCGGCCGGTTGGAGACGACGCAGACGACCTCAGCCGGATAGTCCGCGTTTCGCGCAGCCCCGATCAGCGACTCCATGTTCGAGCCGCGCCCGGAGATGAGGATACCGACTCGCTTCTTCTGGCTCATGGCGCCCCCTTAGCACGGCATCGGGCACCGATGCAGCAGCCACGCGCAGCGCGTGCCAGCTCGCAGGACACCGCGCTCCCGCGCTCTGACGGCAATCCGGTGCCAACGCTTGGAGGTCGGCTGAACGTTCATCGACCGAGCGTCAACGCGCCCACATACTGCACGGCCCAGGTGTCGCCCTTGCCCTTGGCTTCCGAGCGCTCTCCGCCCGGCGGCACGATCTCTCCGATGACGAACGGGGCCTCGCCCCATTCCTGTAGCAGGCGCACGAGACCGTCTGCCTCGGCTTTGGCGACCACCATCACCATGCCGATGCCGCAGTTGAACGTCTTCAGCATCTCGGCATCGGGCACCCCGCCGGTCTCGGCCAGCCAGCGGAACACCGGCGGGCAAGCGAATGCCGAAAGGTCGACGCGCGCCGCGACATTGTCCGGCAGCACGCGGGGAACGTTCTCCGACAGGCCGCCGCCCGTGATGTGAGCGAGCGCCTTCACCGCGCCGTGGGTGCCGCCGACAGCCTCGATCACCGCCAGGATCGGCTTGACGTAGATGCGAGTGGGGGCGAGCAGAGCCGCGGCAAGGCTCGCTTCCGGCTCGAATGGCGCAGGCGCGTCCCAGGCGAGTCCGCTCTCCTTAACCAGCCTGCGCACCAGCGAGTAGCCGTTGGAGTGAACGCCCGACGAGGCGAGACCCAGGAGGACATCGCCCACCTCGATGTCGCTGCGCGGCAGGATCTCGCCCCTTTCCACGGCGCCGACGGCGAACCCGGCGAGGTCATAGTCGCCCGGCTGATACATGCCCGGCATTTCCGCCGTCTCACCCCCGATCAGCGCGCAAGCGGCCTGCCGGCAACCTTCGGCAATGCCGGCGACGACGGCTCTGGCGGTTTCCACATCGAGCTTGCCGCAGGCAAAATAATCAAGGAAAAACAATGGCTCAGCGCCCTGAACGACAAGGTCGTTAACGCACATGGCGACGAGGTCGATACCGATCGTTGCATGCTGGCCCGTGTCGATCGCGATCTTCAGCTTGGTGCCGACGCCGTCCGTGGCCGAGACGAGCACCGGATCGCGGAAACCGGCGCCCTTGAGGTCGAACAGGCCCCCGAAGCCGCCGAGATCGGTGTCGGCGCCGGCGCGCTGCGTCGACCGCGCCAAGGGCTTGATCAGCTCGACCAAGCGGTTGCCTGCGTCGATATCGACGCCCGCGTCGCGGTAGGTGAGGCCCTGGTTGCGTTCCCGATCAGGCTCTGTCATGTGACCTTGGAACCCAACTTTTGCCCCGTTGCGCCGCGAAAGATGCGGCGTCCTAGCAGCTTTGCCGTAGGGTGGGCAACTCGCGGCGATTCTGGGTTCTGGTTGAGGACAAGGCGGGAAGCGGGGAGGGAGGGCATGCCGGCCATCCGAACGAGGTTTCTGTGCGCGATGTTGGCTGCGCTCGTCGCCGGGCCGCTGGCGGCTGTCGCTGCGCCGAGCGATGAGGTGTTCACGGTCGGCAATTATCCGGTCGATGCCGAAGCCGCCAACGCCGTCGCTGCCAAGAAGAAAGCCATGGCCGATGGTCAGCAGGCCGCGTTCCGCTCGCTTCTGAAGCGCCTCGTCCCCGTCACCGACTACGATCGCCTGAGGCGGCTCTCGAGTCTCAAGTCGTCGGGCTTCCTCGACGGTGTTGCGGTGCGCTCTGAGCGCAACTCCTCGACCCGCTACATCGCCAGCCTCGACTTCTCCTTCCGCGCCGACAGCGTGCGCGCCGTCCTGCAGCAGGAGGGCATCCCCTTCATCGAGGAGCAGGCGCGCGAGATCACCGTCGTACCGGTGGTGGTCGGCGCAGACGGCACCGTCGACGCGGGCGCCGCCGCGAAGGCCTGGACGCAGGCCTGGAAGGATCTCGACCTCGAGCATTCGCTGACCCCCTTCGGCTTGCAGCCGATCAAGGGCGAGATCGCGCCCGATACGCTCAAGGCCGCCGCCGCAGGTCGCGGCGGGGCCGAGCGCAGTCTCGCGGGCGCGTACGGCACGCCCTACGTCCTGCTCGCCATCGCCGAGCCGGACCCGGCGGCCAAGCGCCTCAACGTCACGCTGACAGGCATCGACGCCGTCGGCAGCTTCACCCTGCGCCGCAGCTATCGGGTTTTCGACGGTGACACCGTCTACGCGATGGAGTTGGCTGCCGTTGTCGGCCTCGGCGTGCTCGAGGGCCGCTGGAAGGCGAGAAAGCTTCCGCCCGTCGCGGCCTCGGGCTACGCGCCGGCCTACGCCTCGGCCTCCTCGGGCGGCGGGACGCAGGTTTCCATGCGCGCCCAGTATCAGAGCCTGTCCGAATGGAGCGAGATGCGTCGCCAGCTTCTGAGCCTGCCCGGCGTAGAGGATGTGCGCATCGAGGCGGAATCGGCGCGCGGCGCGGATTTGACGCTGCGCTTCCCCGGCGGCGCCAGCAAGCTTGCCTCTGCCCTTTACGGCAGCGGCCTTGCCCTGGAGAATGGCAGCGACCGTCTCATTCTTCGCACGGCCTACTAGGCTGAGCGGCAACGCAGCGGCGACAAGCGGCGGGAGAACAGATGGCGTCGGCCCCAGTGGGTCATCGCCGCAGCGGATGGACGCGTGGACCGGTTCCTGAACATTCCCAACATCATCACCCTGGTGCGGGTGATCCTCGTTCCGGTCGTCTTCTGGCTGCTCATCACGGGCGAGACCGAGGTCGCTTTCGTCGTCTTCATCATCGCCGGCGTCTCCGACGCCATCGATGGCTATCTCGCCAAGACCTACGGCTGGCAGACCGAGCTCGGCGCCTACCTCGACCCGCTCGCCGACAAGCTGTTGATCGTCAGCATCTTTCTAGCGCTTGGAGTCGGCGGCAAGCTGCCCTTGTGGCTGGTTGTCGCCGTCGTCTCGCGCGACATCCTCATCGTCGCCGCCGTGATGCTTTCCTGGCTGCTCGGCAATCCGGTGCGCATTCGCCCGCTGATCGTCTCCAAGGCCAACACGGTGGCGCAGATCGTGCTTGCCGGCACCGTGCTCGCCGATGAAGGCTTCGGCCTCGGTCTCGGCTGGCTGCGCTTCGTTCTCGTCTGGCTGACGGGCGCGCTGACAGTCGCATCGTTGGCTGCCTATTTGCATAGTTGGCTGCTACACATGTCCGGCTATGAATCGCCGGAGACGCGCGGCTGAGAGAGCACGGCGTCGTGACGGTGCCGAAGGCCCGGAGGCGGAGTGAGCGATGCGCGTTGAACGTCAGGTGCTGTTCTGGCTCTCCGCGGGGCTGATCCTCGTCCTGCTCATCGCGCTTTTGCGTGGTGTCATCCTGCCGTTCGTCGCCGGCATGGTGATCGCCTACTTCCTCAATCCTGCCGCCGACCGGCTGACGCAGTGGGGCTTGCCGCGCGGCATCGCGGCGACCGTCATCGTTGCGGCCTTTGGCTGCCTCATCGCCGCGGCGCTAATCTTTCTCGTGCCGCTGCTGCTCTCCCAGGCACAGCAGTTCGCCGTCGCGCTGCCCGATGAGATCACGCGCTTGCGTGGCCTCGTGGAAAACTGGGCGCGTCAACGGCTCGGCACGCACTATCCTGATTTCGCCGCCGGCCTCGAGCATTCCTCGCAGACACTCGCCGAGAACATGACCAGCCTCGTGGGCTACGTTGCCGGGTCGCTGTGGAGCCAGGGGCGCGCGCTCTTCGACTTCCTGTCGCTGCTGCTCGTCACGCCGCTCGTTGTCTTCTATCTGCTGATCGACTGGCATCCGATGATGGCCAAGGTCGATTCCTGGCTCCCGCGTGCGCATGCGCCGACCATCCGGCGCCTCGCTGACGAGGTGAACGACGCCGTCTCCGCCTTCATTCGCGGCCAGGGCACGGTCTGCCTCATCCTCGCCGTCTACTACGCGGCAGCGCTCGGAGCGATGGGGCTGCGCTACGGCCTTCTCGTCGGCCTTGCCACCGGCCTCATGAGCTTCGTGCCGTTTGTCGGCTGGGCGCTGGGCTTCATCACCGCGACCATCATCGCCATCGTGCAGTTCTGGCCCGACGTCGTGCCGATCCTCACCGTTGTCGGCATCTTCGCCGGCGCCCAGGTGCTCGACGCCGGCTTTCTCTCCCCCAACATCGTCGGCTCCAAGATCGGCTTGCATCCGGTGTGGCTGATCTTCGCGCTGTTCGTTTTCAGCTACCTGTTTGGCTTTGTCGGCGTCCTGGTCGCGGTGCCCATTGCCGCGGCGATCGGCGTGCTGGTGCGCTTCGCTTTGAAGATCTATCTCGCCAGCCCCTTCTACAGCGGCGTGCCCCCCGCATCCTCGCCCGACGCGTTGCCCACAGCATCGACACCGACGCGCGCGCTGGAAAATCGAGTTTCGCCGTAATCGTCGGCGATCACACGCCGGCCATCCACATTTGCGACCGACAATGACCGCAACGCCTGATCAACTCGTATTCGATCTCACCCACCGTCAGGCACTGGGCGCCGAGGACTTCCTCGTCAGTCGCTCCAATGCTGCCGCCGTGGAGATGATCGATCGCTGGCCGGATTGGCCCCATCCTGCTTCGCTCGTTGTCGGGCCGCAGGGCTCCGGCAAGAGCCATCTCGCCAATGTCTGGCGTCTTCGCTCCGGCGCGGGCACCGTCTCAGCCGGTGAGCTAGGTGATGCGAGCGTCGCCGCGCTTGCCGACGGTGCCGCCTTCGTCGTTGAGGACCTCGACCGCGGTATCGCAGACGAGCAGGCGATGTTCCACCTGCTCAACCGCGCCCGCGAAAGCAAGCTTTCGGTGCTGCTCACCTCGCGCACGCCGCCGGGCGAGCAGGAGTTTCGCATTCCCGATCTGCGCTCGCGCCTGCGTGCGCTTCCGATGGTCGAGGTGGAGCCGCCCGATGGCGCGCTCCTCAAAGCAGTACTTGTAAAGCTGTTTGACGATCGCCAGCTTGGCGTCGAGCCACAGGTGATCGACTATCTTACTGTGCGTATGGAGCGCTCCATGGCGGCGGCGAACCTCATCGTCGACGCCGTCGACCGTCTCGCGCTCGCGACGCACAGGAAGGTGACGCGGCCGCTAGCCGCAGAGGCCCTCGCTGGCCTCGGTGAGAGCCGTGAATGAAAGAATTTTTCAATGCCGCCCGTGGCCAGCATGTCATATTTGTGACGTAGCTTGCACTGGAGCGAACGGGCAGGCGAAAAGCAGGCAATATGGCCAGCGCGAGGAACAAGGTGCGCGAGAAGGCGACTGTACGCAAAGCGGCCGCGGTCGAGCTGCCGCCGGAAGGTCCGGCCCGTTTCTATAATCGTGAGCTGTCGTGGCTGCAGTTCAATCGGCGCGTTCTCGAGGAGGCGCAGAACGAGCGCCATCCGCTGCTTGAGCGGCTGCGCTTCTTGTCGATCTCGGCGTCCAATCTCGACGAGTTCTACATGGTGCGCGTCGCCGGCATCTATGGCCAGGTTGCGGCGGCCGTGCAGACGCACTCGCAAGACGGTCTGACGCCGACGCAGCAACTGCGCGCCATCAATCGCTTCGCGGCCTCCCTCGTCGCCGACAAGCAGGCGTGCTGGCGCACCCTCAAAGGCGAGATGGCGCAGAACGGCATTCACATCCTTGAGGCGACGGAGCTGAAGCCGGCCGAGAAGAGCTGGCTGCAGCGCCTGTTCCTCACGCACATCTTTCCCATCCTGACGCCTATTGCCGTCGACCCCGCGCATCCGTTCCCGTTCATTCTCAACAGGGGCCTCACCATCGCCGTCGAGATGCTGCGCGACAGCGATTCCAAATCGATGAACGGGCTCATTCCCATCCCCGGCCAGATCGAGCGCTTCATCCGCCTCGCCGGTGCCGATGGCGAGCACAAGGAACTGCGCTTCATCCGGCTCGAGACCATCATCGGCCTTTTCATCTCCGAGCTGTTCCCCGGCTTCCAGATCAAGAGCCAGGGTGCGTTTCGCGTGCTGCGCGACAGCGAGGTGGAGGTCGAGGAGGAGGCCGAGGACCTTGTGCGCTCGTTCGAGTCGGCACTGAAGCGCCGTCGTCGTGGCCACGTGATCCGCCTCGAGCTCGAAGCGGCGATGCCCAATCGCCTCAAGAAGTTCGTCATCGAGCAACTCGACGTCGGCGAGGACGCCGTGTTCGTCAAGGACGGCCTGCTCGCACTCGCCGACACCGCTCAGCTCATCGTCTCCGACCGGCCCGATCTTCTCTTCAAGCCATTCGTGTCGCGCTTCCCCGAGCGCATCCGCGAGTTCAACGGTGACTGCTTCGCGGCCGTGCGCAAGAAGGACATCATCGTCCACCATCCCTACGAGTCGTTCGACGTCGTGGTGCAGTACCTGCGCCAGGCCGTGGCCGATCCCAACGTCATGGCCATCAAGTGGACGCTCTATCGCACCTCGCGCGATAGCCCCATCGTGCAGGCGCTGAAGGAGGCAGTGGAGGCAGGCAAGTCCGTCACCGCCGTCGTCGAGCTCAAGGCGCGTTTCGATGAGGCCGCCAACATCCGCTGGGCGCGCGATCTGGAGAACGCCGGCGTGCACGTCGTCTACGGCTTCATCGAGCTCAAGACGCACGCCAAGCTCGGCATCATCGTGCGCCGCGAGGGCACCGAGCTTGTCAGCTACTGTCACATCGGGACCGGCAACTATCATCCGCAGACAGCGCGCGTTTATACCGACCTGTCGCTGTTTACGACTGATCCGGCCATCGGCCGTGACGTCACGCGCATCCTGAACTTCGTCACCGGCTACGGCGAGCCGGCGGAGCTTGAGGCCATGGCCGCGAGCCCGCATGGCATCCGCCAGCGAATCGTCGCACATATCCGCGAAGAGATAGAGCACGCCAAAGCCGGGCGGCCGGCCGCGATCTGGATGAAGATGAACGCGCTCGTCGACAGCCAGATCATCGACATGCTCTACGAGGCCAGTCAGGCGGGCGTCGAGATCGACCTCATCTGCCGCGGCGTGTGCTGCCTGCGCCCGGGCATCCCCGGCCTCTCTGAGAACATTCGCGCCAAGAGCATCGTCGGCCGTTTTCTCGAGCACTCGCGCATCTACGCCTTCGGCCGCGGCCAGGGGTTGCCTTCGCCGAAGGCCGCCGTGTACATCAGCTCGGCCGACATGATGCCGCGCAACCTCGACCGCCGCGTCGAAGCCATGGTGCCGATCATGAACCCGACCGTGCATGAGCAGGTTCTTGATCAGATCATGGTCGCCAACCTCAAGGATAACCAGCAAAGCTGGAGCATAAAGTCGGACGGCTCCTCGGAGCGCATTCATCCGGCGCCGGGAGAGGAAGCCTTCAACGCGCACCAGTATTTCCTCACCAACCCGAGTCTCTCGGGTCGTGGGCAGGCGCTCAAGGAGAACTTCCCGCCCCGCTTCAGCCTGCTGAGCAAAGACTAACGATAAGAGACGATCAGGGGCTGCACTTGACGAGCTTGGAGCGGTTGTTCGGCGAGCAGAGCCGGGTTCACGAGCTCGAGCCGATTGGCGTTATCGACATTGGCTCCAACTCCGTGCGCCTCGTTGTCTACGAGGGCGCCGTGCGCGCACCGACGCCGGTCTTCAACGAGAAGGTGCTGTGCGGCCTCGGCCGGTCGATTGCCTCGACCGGCAAGCTCGGCACCGAGCCGGTGGAGCGCGCACTGTCGGCCCTGACGCGCTTTCGCGCCATCACCCGCATCCTCGAGGTCAAGAACGTGCGTGCCTTCGCCACCGCCGCGGTGCGCGAGGCCGAGGATGGCGCCGACTTCATCGCCAGGGCCGAGAAGGCGTTGGGGATGCGCATCGACATCCTCTCCGGCGAGCGCGAGGCGAGGCTTGCGGCGCAGGGCATCATGATGGGCTTCGTCGAGCCCGACGGCTTCGCCGGGGATCTGGGCGGCGGCAGCCTCGAGTTGATCGACATCGCCTCGGACCGACTGAAGCAGGCGGCGACGCTTCCCGTTGGCGGCCTGAGGCTGATCGATGCCACCGGCAACAAGATCGACCGGGCCCAGCCGCTCATCGACGAGGCGCTGGCTCAGGTGCCTTGGCTTGCCCAGGGAGCCGGGCGCCCGTTCTATGCCGTCGGCGGGAGTTGGCGCGCCATCGCCCGCCTGCACATGGAGCAGACCAACTATCCCCTGCACGTCACGCACGGCTACGCCATCCCGACGCTCGAAGCCATCGCCTTCTGCGAGTTCCTCGGGAAGACGAAGAAGCTCTCCGGTCTCTCTGGCTATGAGGAGTTGGCCAAGGCGCGCCGCGAGGTGCTGCCCTATGGTGCGCTGGTGCTCGAGCGGCTCCTGAAGTCGCTCAACCCGAGCGAGGTGGTCTTTTCCGTCTTCGGCATTCGCGAAGGCCTCATCTACTCGCTTTTACCGGCGCACGAGCGGCGCAAGGACCCGCTTTTGTCCTTCTGTGCCGAATACGCGAGCCTGCGCTCGCGCTCGGTCGAGCACGCCTGGGAGCTGTGCAAGTGGACGGACTCCTTGTTCGAGCCGCCCGGCCCCAAGGAGACGCCCGAGGAGCGGCGGTTGCGCTATGCGGCCTGCCTCATCTCCGATATCGGCTGGCGCGAGCACCCTGACTACCGGGGCGAGCAGAGCCTCAACCTCCTCGCCCACGCCGGCCTTTCAGGCATCGATCATCCCGGTCGCGTGTTCATGGCGCTGGCCATCTTCTACCGCCATGCCGGCGCCTCGCAGGAGCATGCCGCGGAGCTGTCGGAGCGCCTGAAGCCGATCATCACCAAGCGCGCCCAGAAGCGGGCGCGTATCGTCGCCGCCGCGATTCGAACCGCGCATATGCTGTCGGTTGGCGTTCCCGGCGTGATCGACGAGACGCCCCTCAGCTATGAGGGCGACAAGCTCGTCCTCAGCATCCCCAAGGCGTACGCCGGGCTCGATGGCGAGCGCCTGCGCCGGCGCTTCGAGACGCTGGCGCAACTCGTAGAGAGGATTCCCGAGATCCGCATCGCCCGCTGACCTGTGGTGATTCTGTCGTCCTCAAGCCGCAAGCCACGGCAGCCTGCCGCCGGTAACTTGCCTGCTGCACCGTTGCTTCGCCCGGCGCGGACAAAAGGTGTCGTAACCAGAAACTAGACAAGCCGGTGAGCAACCATTGCCGGCGGCCCGCCGCCGCCATATTTCTTGCTAAAATGAGGCAGCCGGCCGGGGGGCCGGCGTAGGGGACAGGACATTTCTCAAATGGCCGACGATCCGTATGCAACCCTGGGCGTGTCGCGGAACGCCTCGGACGAGGACATACGGCGCGCCTTCCGCAAGCTTGCCAAGGAGCTGCATCCCGACATTTCCAAGGGCAACGAGGAGCGCTTTAAGAAGGTTTCGTCGGCCTACGAGATCCTCGGCGATCCCGAGAAGCGGCGCGCCTTCGACCGTGGCGAGATCGACGGCCGGGGCGAGCCGCGCCATGCCGGTTTCCGCCAGTACGCGCGCGGCGCCCGCGCCGGCGCCGGAGCCGGTGCGGCCGGCTTCGACGAGTTCGGCTTCGGCGACATCTTCTCCGACATCTTCGGCAGCGCCGGGCGAGCCGGGGCGCGATCCAACTTCACCGCCAGGGGCCAGGACGTCCGCTACACCCTCGAGGTCGACTTTCTCGAATCGGCGCTGGGGGCGACCAAGCGCGTGACGCTGCCGGGCGGCGGCATGCTCGACCTCAACGTGCCCGCCGGCGTTGCCGACGGCCAGGTGCTGCGCCTCAAGGGCAAGGGCCAGCGCGGAGTCGGCGCCGCCGAGCCGGGCGACGCCCTCATCGAGGTGCACGTGCGCCCGCATGCGCTCTTCAGGCGCGAGGACGACGACATCCTCATCGAGGTGCCGATCACCATCGACGAGGCGGTGCTGGGCGCCAAGGTGGAAGTGCCGACCGTCTCCGGGCGCGTGCAGCTCACCATTCCGAAAGGAACGAGCTCGGGGCGCGTCTTTCGCCTGAAGGGCAAGGGCGTCAAGAGCGCCGGCCGCGCCGAGCCCGGCGATCAACTCGTCACCGTGCGCATCGTGCTGCCCGAGAGCATCGACGACACGCTCGCCTATTTCTTCTCTGAGTGGCGCCAGAAGAACCGCTACGACCCCGGTCGCCAGTAGCGGCTACGCGTCCGGCTTTCCGAGCGCGATGATCACCCGGTAGGCGGCGACGAGCAGCAGGAGCACGGCGATGCCGAGCGTGATCCAGTCGAGATCGCTCGCTGACCCGCCCATCACCTTTCCCAGGTAGATGAACACGAAAACGCCGAACACCGCCAGATAGGCGAGCTGGGCGACTGGCACGCGCGGCGGGGTTTTCTTCGCCATTGTTCGCAACACCATCGAGCAGCGTCTCTTCGTCGGATCAGAAGGTAGCGCCACGCGTCCCGCGTGTCATGACCTACTGCGCGGCTTCGCGGCCTGGACGCGCCGTGGCGATCGGCACGACCTCGCTGCCGACCAGCGTCAGCGCGATCTCGCCCCGCTTGAGGCGCAGCGCATCCTCGCCGAAAAGGCGCCGCCGCCAGCCCTTCAGCGCCGCGATGTCGGGCTCGGCTTCGACGGCGATGCGCTCGAGGTCCTCCGAGCTGGCGATCAGCTTCGGAGCAACGCGATGCCGCGCGGCCGAGGCTTTGAGCAATACGCGCAGCAGCTCCATCAGCGCCGTCGATTCGGCCGAGAGCTGTGCCCCGCGCGCGATCGCCGGCACGCTTTTCATATCGCGAGCGAGGCCCTTCTTGACCGCCTCGATGATCTCGCGCGCCCGCGCCGAGCGCGAGAATCCTTCGCTCAGCGTGCGCAAATGGCTGAGCTGCTCGGCCGAGGTCGGCGCCTGGTTGGCGATGTCGTAGAGCGCCTCATCGCGCAGGATACGCGAGCGCGGCACGTCCTGCGCCTGCGCGAGCCGTTCACGCCAGGCGGCAAGCTCCATCAGCACTGCCAGCGCCTTGCGGTTCTTCACCCGCAGCTTGAGGCGTTGCCACGCCTCCTCGGGATGTGATTCGTACGTCTTGGGATCGGTGAGGATGCCCATCTCCTCGTTGAGCCATTCCGCGCGCCCCGCTTTGTCGATATCGGCCTTGAGATGCTGGTAGACGTCGCGCAGGTGAGTGACGTCGCCGAGCGCGTACTCGAGCTGCTTCTCCGACAGCGGGCGCCGGCTCCAGTCAGTGAACCGCGATGACTTGTCGAGGTCGACGCCGGTGACGTTCTTGACGAGGTTGACGTACGACACGCTTTCGCCGAAGCCGCACACCATCGCCGCCACCTGCGTGTCGAACACCGGCCGCGGGACATGCCCGGCGCGGGCGTAGACGATCTCGATGTCCTGGCGCGCGGCGTGGAACACCTTCATCACCCGCTCCTCGCCCATGAGCTGCCAGAATGGGGCGAGGTCGATGCCCGGCGCCATGGGGTCGATGATCATTGCCTCGTCCGCGGAGGCGATCTGGATCAGGCAAAGCTGTGGCCAGAAGGTCTGCTCGCGCAGGAATTCCGTATCGACGGTGACAAAGTCGCTCGTCGAGAGGCGCCGGACGGCTTGGGAAAGGTCTTCTGAGGTGGTGACAATACGCATATACGGGCCGTATAGCGCATCGCTTCGGGTTTGTCGCGGGGTTAGGGAGCCTATGTGCCCACTTGGCCCGTTCCAGCGACAAAAAAGGCCGGCGCAGAGCGCCGGCCCTGGCTTTGTCCAGTCGTGCGAAGCCTTTACGGCAGTGCCCAAACCGTCAGTGAGCCGCCGAGAGCGGTGTAGCTGTTGAGGCCAGCGTAGCCACCGACAGCGCCGAGCCCATCGGTCGGATTCGTCAGGCCAGCAGCGAGGCCGATGCCGGCCCAGCCGCCGACGCCCGAGAGCACCCCGATGTACTGCTTGCCCTTGTGGCCGTAGGTGAAGACGTTGCCGATGATGCCGGACGGCGTACGGTTCTTGTACAGCTCCTTGCCGCTCTTCTGATCGACGCACTTGAAGTAGCCCTCAAGGGTGCCGACGCAGGCGATGCCGCCGGCCGTGGCGAGCGCGCCCGACCACACCGAGAACTGCTCCTTGTTCGACCACACGATCTTACCGCTGGTGGCATCCCAGGCGATGAAGTGCCCCATATTGGACGCGCCTTTTGGCGGATACATCGACACCGTCGCGCCGACGTAAGGTTGGCCAGCCGTGTACTCGACCAGAAAGGGCTCGTAGTCCATGCAGACGTGGTTGGTCGGCACGAAGAAGAGCTTGGTCAGAGGCGAGTAGGCAGCCGGCTGCTGGTCCTTGGTCCCGTGAGCGGACGGGCAGATGTCCGTCGTGTTGGAATCCTGACCGTTGAGGAATGTGGACTTCGAGGCGACAACCGCCGGACGTCCGTACTTCTCGCTCTTGGGGTCGAGATCGACGCCGGTCGACCAGTTGACGGCTGGGTCATATTTCTCCGCGACGAGCGGGATGCCGCTCTTGCGGTCGACCGTGTAGCCGAAGCCGTTGCGATCGAAGTGCACGAGCACGTCGTGCTTCGAACCCTTCACGTCCATATCGTCGACGAGGATCATCTCGTTGACGCCGTCATAGTCCCACTCGTCGAACGGCGTCATCTGGTAGGCCCACGCGGCCTCGCCAGTCTGCGGATTGCGGGCGATGATCGACATCGTCCACTTCTGGTCGATCTGCTTGCCGTCCGGTCCCGCGCGCTGAGCCGGGTTCCAGGTCGAGGGATTGCCCGTGCCGTAGTAGATGAGGTTCAGCTTCGGATCCCATGCGTACCAGCCCCACGTCGCACCACCGCCCAGCTTCCACTGGTCACCGGTCCACGTCTTCAGTGAGGAATCTTTGCCGACCGGCTTGCCGAGCGACATCGTCTTCTCGGGATTGAAGAGGATCTGATCATCCGGTCCGACTGAGTAGGCGCGCCACGCACGCTTACCGTCCGCGATGTTATAGGCCGAGATGTGTCCCTGCACACCGTATTCGCCGCCCGACACGCCGACGATCACCTTGTCGCCGACGACGAGCACGGCGCTGGTGCCGCTCTCGCCCTTCTTGGGGTCGCCGTTCACGACCTTCCACACCTCTTTGCCGGTCTTGGCGTCGAGCGCCACCACAGTCGTGTCGGCCTGATAGAGGAAGATCTTGCCGTCGGCGTACTGCACGCCGCGATTGATCGTGTCGCAGCACAAGACCGGCAGGATCGAGGCATCCTGCTTCGGCTCGTACTTCCACATGATCTTGTTCTCATCGTCGAGGTTGAGGGCGTAGACGATGTTGGGGAACGGGGTGTGAAGGTACATCGTGTTGCCGATGACGAGGGGAGAACCCTCATGCCCGCGCAGCACGCCGGTTGAGAAGGTCCACGCCACCTTCAGGTTGCCGACATTCTTGGTGTCGATCTGGTCGAGGCTTGAGTAGCGCGTGTTGCTGTAGTTGCCTTGCTGCATGCACCAGTTGTTCTTGTCCCCGATGCACTTGAGGACACTGTCGTTGGCCAACGCCGGCGCCAAGAGCGCGACGGTTGCCATCGTTCCAGCGAACAGCCTCACTATCATTCATTCGCTCCGTCCAATAGAGCGGCGTGCCGGCGATCGAGGATCGTCGGTTCGTCCACTCCGAGGGTTTGAAATTTTTTGCTCGCCCGGCTTCTGAGGCAGGATTTGGCAAAGCGCCCTCGACCGGATCGGCCGACGCGCAAAGCCTTGCGACCTGTAGTGAGCTTTGCCGTGGTGAGGTAGATGTGCAGCGCAAACCAGCCATGCGAAGACCATGGCATGGTCTAAAGTATAAGGCATTGCATTCGCGTCGGAATCAGGGGGCTTACACATCGCGGCGGATGCGACGCGAATTGCTCCGCATCCTGCGCGACACCGACGAGGCGAAGCATCGCGTGCGCTATCGATAGGCGCCTTTTGTCGAGCTTTTCGTAGTGGTGGTTTCGTCGTATGGGAGCGGCGCGATTTGCGCCACTCCCTGTTGCTGCGATGAGCTTATGGCAGCGTCCACACTGTCAGCGAGCCGCCAAGCGCAGTGTACTGCGACAGACCCGCATAGCCGCCCACGGCTCCGAGGCCATCGGTCGGGTTCGTCAGACCGGCAGCGAGGCCGATGCCGGCCCAACCGCCGACGCCAGAATAGACGCCGATGTACTGCTTACCCTTGTGAGCATAGGTGAAGACGTTGCCGATGATGCCGGACGGCGTGCGGTTCTTGTAGAGTTCCTTGCCGTCCTTCTGATCGACGCACTTGAAGTTGCCTTCCAGCGTGCCGACGCAGGCGATGCCGCCGGCCGTGGCGAGCACGCCCGACCACACCGAGAACTGCTCCTTGTTCGACCACACGATCTTACCCTTCGAAGCATCCCAGGCGATGAAGTTGCCCATGTGGCTCTCGCCCTTGGGCGGATACATCGACAGCGTCGCACCGACGTAAGGCTGGCCGGCTGTGTATTCGACCTTGAACGGCTCATAGTCCATGCAGACGTGGTTGGTCGGCACGTAGAAGAGCTTGGTCAGCGGTGAGTAGGCTGCCGGCTGCTGGTCCTTCGTGCCAAGAGCTGCCGGACAGATATCCGTCGTATTGACGTCCTGCCCTTGCTGGAAGGTCGACTTCGACGCGACGACCGACGGACGGCCGTACTTCTCGCTTGAAGGATCGAGATCGACACCGGTCGACCAGTTGACGGCCGGGTCATATTTCTCGGCGACGAGAGGAATGCCTGTCTTGCGGTCGAGCGTGTAGCCGAAGCCGTTACGGTCGAAGTGCACGAGCACGTTGTGCTTATTGCCCTTCACCTCCATGTCATCGACGAGGATCATCTCGTTGATGCCGTCATAGTCCCACTCGTCGAACGGCGTCATCTGGTACGCCCACGCCGCCTCGCCGGTTTCCGGATTGCGGGCGATGATCGACATCGTCCACTTCTGATCGATCGGCTTGCCGTCCGGGCCGGCGCGCTGCACCGGGTTCCAGGTCGAGGGATTGGCGGTGCCGTAGTAGACGAGGTTCAGCTTCGGATCCCAGGCGTACCAGCCCCAGGTCGAGCCACCGCCGATCTTCCACTGCTCGCCGGTCCATGTCTTGAGCGAGGAGTCTTTGCCGACCGGCTTGCCGAGCGACATCGTCTTCTCGGGATCGAAGAGGATCTGATCGTCCGGCCCGACCGAGTACGCGCGCCACGCAAGCTTGCCGTCGGAGAGATTGTACGCCGAGAGGTGCCCTTGCACGCCGAACTCGGCGCCCGAGATGCCGACGATCACCTTGTCGCCGACGATGAGCACGGCGCTGGTGCCGGTCTCGCCCTTCTTGGGATCGCCGTTGATCGCTTTCCACACCTCCTTGCCCGTCTTGGCATCGAGCGCCACCACCGTCGTGTCGGCCTGATAGAGGAAGATCTTGCCGTCGGCGTACTGCACGCCGCGATTGACGGTGTCGCAGCACATCACGGGGATCACCGACGGATCCTGCTTCGGCTCGTACTTCCAGACGATCTTGTTCTCGTCATCGAGGTTGAGTGCAAACACCGTATTGGGGAACGGCGCGTGCAGGTACATCATGTTGCCGATGACGAGGGGCGATCCCTCATGCCCGCGCAGCACGCCGGTTGAGAAGGTCCACGCCACCTTCAGGTTGCCGACGTTCTTGGTGTTGATCTGATCGAGCTTGGAGTAGCGCGTTGCAGCGTAGTTGTGCTGCTGCATGCACCAGTTTTTCTCGTCCTCGATACACTTGAGGACGCTGTCGTTGGCCTGCGCCGGCGCCACAACGGCTGCCGACGCGACCAGCACTCCTATGAACAAGCTGCTGCGCATTCACTTCCTCCTTGAACGAGTGATCGGTCGGCACGCGCTATCCATCGCGGCCGCGGGCCACGAAGAGGCGATACTTTCCTGAGGCTCGGGCATCGCGTGCCCGAGCCTTCGTGGCGTGTGCGGGTCAGAACGGCCGGCGGGCCGATCGGGTTGCGCGTTCTTCGCGAACGCTGGGCAAACTCTTCCACGACGGACGGGAAGTTTTGCCACGCGTCGTTTTGATACGGCGTCCGTGTGCGCACCTCGAATTGTATTTTTTTATGCGAGGCGGTCGACCATCAGGCGATGTGATGCTGATTTTGCGCGATACGTCTGCTCCCGGAGCGCGCGCCGGCCTGGGTTTCGATGATCAGCCGGCCGAGCGCCACGAAATCTTTGCTGCGCGTCGACGCCTTGCGCCAGGCGAGGCCGATCGTCCGTTGCGGCGCGGGGGGCGCAAAGCGCAGTAGCTCGATGCGGGGATCGACGAGTTCGGCCTCGGCGGCTATCTCCGGCAGCAGCGTCACGCCGTAGCCGCCGGCGACGAGACGCATGATGGTCGTCAGGCTCGAGGCGCCGAAAGCGGCGAGTGTTTGCGGGTCGATCCAGCTGCAGAAGCTGAGTGCCTGATCGCGCAGGCAGTGGCCGTCGTTCAGCAGCAGCATGTTCTCGTGCCTCAGGCTGTCGATCGTCACCAGCGGATCGCTCGTTTCCGGCGCGGTGCGCCGCCGTGCCAATAGGAAGGCATCCTCGAACATCGGCATCGACGCGATGAGCGGGTCGGAGACCGGCAGCGCGATGATGATGGCATCGAGCACGCCGGCATTGAGCCCATCGATGAGGGGGGCCGTCAGCAGCTCGTGCAGCTTCAGTTGCAGTTGGGGATAGCGCGACTGCGCCTGCGCCAGGATCTTGGGCAGCAGATATGGCGCTACTGACGGAATGACGCCGAGCCGCAGCTCGCCCACCAGCGTCTTGCTGCGATGGCGGGCATAGTCGTGCAGCTCGTGCGCCGTCGACAGGAGCGCCTGCGCCCGCGCGACGATTGCCTCGCCGTCGTCGGTCAGTTCGATATGCCCGCGCCGTCGCGAGACGAGCTGCACGCCGAGCGCGTCTTCAAGCTCCTTGATCTGCATGGAGAGGGCCGGTTGCGTCACGCAACAGCGCTCGGCCGCCTTGCCGAAGTGGCGCACATCGGCCAGTGCAACGAAGTATTGAAGCTGGCGAAGCGTGAGCATGGCGCATCAGCTAAGCTAATGGTGCACTCGAGACAAATCAGGAGCGCTGATCCACCCTGCAAGGGGAGCTTCGCATCGAGCGTCGTTCTGCCCCACGATCATCACGGCGCGCGCAGGCGACGGTCATCGGGTCGTTGCATGGCGCTGGCAAGGAAACATGGCTGCAATCAGCCGCAATATTTCGGAATTGCGGAACATCCGCCGGTCGCAAATCAGCTCCCCTTATGAGCCGGCACAGGAAAGATCACTTTACAAAATTTCTAAAGAAGCGACCCTTTGTGCACCGCATGGCGAGGACGAAGCGTCGGCGGTGAGCCTGTCATCACCGGCGAGGTATCGGGACAATATCGATGCGCGGGGCGCCCCGGGAGGCGCCCCGACTGCGGCGACCGCGGCCAATGAAAAGCGGCGCACAGAGCTTCGCTCTCACATCACAAAACTAAGGACCGGAGAGGAAAATGGACGCAAAGACTGACGAGAGCGCGGGCAAATGCCCGTTCGCACACACATCTGTCGGTGTGAGATCCAACCGCGACTGGTGGCCGAACCAGTTGAACCTCAAGATTCTTCATCAGAACTCTGCCTTGTCCAACCCCTTGGGCGAGGCCTTCGACTACGCCGAGGAGTTCAAGAAGCTCGACTATGCGGCTCTGAAGAAAGACCTGCACGCGCTGATGACGGATTCGCAGGAGTGGTGGCCCGCCGACTTCGGTCACTACGGTCCCCTCTTCATCCGCATGGCCTGGCACAGCGCCGGCACCTACCGGACCGGCGATGGCCGCGGCGGCGCAGGCGCCGGACAGCAGCGCTTCGCGCCCCTCAACAGCTGGCCGGACAACGTGAGCCTCGACAAGGCGCGCCGCCTTCTGTGGCCCATCAAGCAGAAGTACGGCAACAAGATCTCCTGGGCCGACCTGATGATCCTCACCGGCAACGTCGCCCTGGAATCGATGGGCTTCAAGACCTTCGGCTTCGCCGGTGGGCGCCCCGATGTCTGGGAGCCGGAAGAGGACGTCTACTGGGGCGCTGAGCGCACCTGGCTCGCCACCAGCGACCAGCCCAACAGCCGCTACTCGGGTGATCGCGACCTCGAGAAGCCCCTCGCTGCCGTGCAGATGGGTCTCATCTACGTCAACCCGGAGGGCCCGGATGGCAATCCCGATCCCATCGCCGCCGCCAAGGACATCCGCGAGACATTCGCGCGCATGGCGATGAACGACGAGGAGACAGTCGCGCTCATCGCCGGCGGTCACACGTTCGGCAAGACGCACGGCGCAGCCCCTGCAACACACCTGGGCCCGGAGCCTGAAGCTGCCGGCATCGAGGAGCAGGGCCTCGGCTGGAAGAACAGCTTTGGCACGGGACACGGCGCAGACGCGATCACCAGCGGTCTCGAGGTGATCTGGACGACGACGCCAACCAAGTGGAGCAGCAACTTCTTCTGGAACCTGTTCGGCTACGAATGGGAGCTGACCAAAAGCCCAGCCGGCGCCTATCAGTGGAAGCCGAAGGGCGACGCCGGTGCCGGCACGGTTCCGGATCCGCATGATCCCTCAAAGCGCCGCGCGCCGTCGATGCTCACGACCGACCTCGCACTGCGCTTCGACCCCGTCTACGAGAAGATCGCTCGACGCTTTTATGAGAACCCGGATCAGTTCGCCGACGCGTTCGCTCGCGCCTGGTACAAGCTCACGCACCGCGACATGGGTCCACGCGCCCGTTATCTCGGCCCGGAAGTCCCCGCCGAGGAGCTGCTGTGGCAGGACCCTGTTCCTGCCGTCGATCACGACCTGATCGACTCCAAGGACATCGCCGATTTGAAGGCCAAGATACCTGCGTCCGGATTGTCGATTCCCGAGTTGGTATCGACCGCCTGGGCGTCGGCATCGACCTTCCGCGGTTCCGACAAGCGCGGTGGCGCCAACGGCGCACGCATCCGGCTCGCGCCGCAGAAGGACTGGGAGGTCAACCAGCCGGCTCAGTTGGCGAAGGTGCTCGAAACGCTGGAGGGCGTGCAGAAGGCGTTCAATGATGCCCAATCCGGCAACAAGCGCGTTTCACTCGCCGACCTCATCGTGCTGGGTGGTGCCGCCGCCGTCGAGCAGGCGGCGAAGAACGCCGGCCATTCGGTGGAGGTTCCCTTCGCGCCGGGCCGCACGGACGCTTCGCAGGAGCAGACCGACGTCGAATCCTTCGGCTACCTCGAGCCGATCGCCGACGGGTTCCGCAACTACCTCAAGAACCAATACGCCCTGTCGGCCGAGGAGCTCCTCATCGACAAGGCGCAGTTGCTGACCCTTACCGCGCCGGAGATGACGGTGCTTGTCGGAGGCATGCGTGCCCTGGGTGCGAACTTCGATGGCTCGCAGCACGGCGTCTTCACCAAGCAGCCGGGGACGCTCACCAACGACTTCTTCACTAACCTGCTCGACATGGACACGACGTGGAAGCCGGTTTCGGCCGACGCCGATCTCTTCGAAGGGCACGACCGCAAGACGGGTGAGCTGAAGTGGACGGGCACGCGTGCCGACCTCATCTTCGGCTCGAACTCTCAGCTCCGTGCGCTTGCTGAGGTCTATGCAAGCGCCGACGCCAAGGAGAAGTTTGTTCATGACTTCGTGGCGGCGTGGAACAAGGTGATGAACGCTGATCGCTTCGAACTTGCTTGAGACACGGCGCTAGGCAATCGGCCCAATACGCAGAAATCGCCGAAGGCATCCCGCCTTCGGCGATCTTTTTTGCGCCTCTTCAATCATCGGCCGAGCGGCACGGGCCCTTTGCGAGCGTGAGATGGAGCATCGTGGCGGCCTTCGATTTGGAGTTGCTGTCGTACTTGGATTTTTCAGCGCGAACGTGCCGTTTTGCGCCACCGA
>Ga0164243_10001205_pt1 | contig 44547 bp, 41 predicted proteins | sample OricompcompostOP_FD_108781 | JGI IMG/M metagenome (GOLD analysis project Ga0164243, IMG submission 108781) | Organic Plus compost microbial communities from Emeryville, California, USA - Original compost - Organic plus compost (OP) | ecosystem: Engineered > Solid waste > Mixed feedstock >...
CAGCTGGTCAAGCACCTGTCGCGGGTCAAGCTCGACGACCGCGTGCTGAAGATCCTCACCGCCGCGCCGCTCGCGACCGAGCTGGAGCAGATCGCCACGCGCGGCGCCCGCATCGCATTCCCCGGCTGGCCGACCGAGACCACGCGCAGAAACGGCACCGTCAAGGTCACCTACCTGCAGAGCTACGAGGCGGCGAAGAAGGCGCGCGAGTACCTCGCCGGCGCCACCAAGGCCGGCGAGGTCGCCGGCCGCTCGATCGCGCTGCTCGCCGCCGCCCGCTGGGCCGACGAGCAGGCCGTGCCGATGTCGCGCCGCTCTCTCTACTACGAGCGCTTCGACCGGACGCTCGGCGTGCCGTGGGGCGAGGAAGCCGGCGAGCTGCTCGATGAGCTGCTGATCGAGCGCCTCCCGCACGAGGTGACCGAGCCGATCCGCGCTGCCAAGCACGAGCGCGAGCAGCAGCGCGCCGAGCAGCAGCGGATCGAGGCCGAGCGCGCGCACGCGGTCAGCGAGCTGATCGAGCAGGCCCCCACGATGACGCTCGAGGAGCGCCGAGCTGAGATCAGGCGGCTGCAGCGCGAGTACGACTACGGCGTGCTCGACGCGGCGGCGCGGGCCGAGATCGAGGCGCACCCCGAGCCGGGCGCGCAGGTCGGCGATGAGACCGAGGCCGTAGACGAGGCCGTCGTCGCGGAGCCGGACTCGCAGGCGAGCGACGATGTCCCGGCCGGCGACGAGCCGGAAGCGGTGTAGCCGGCGCTCGGGCTGCCGGGTGGCGGGCGGCCGACCCGCCGACAGGATTGCACGCCCTGGCGGGCGTGCGGTCGGGCGGGGATCGGCCCGCCACCCGGGCGGGCCCGGACCCTGAAAGGGGAGCCGGATGTCAACGACAGGACGCCGTAGATCGACCGACGCCGCCGACCGGGACGCACGTCGCGCAGCCGAGCGCGAGCTGACGGCGAGAGCGGTCGAGGCCCTGCAGCAGAGCGAGGGCTGGCAGCGGTGGCTCCAGGTGCGTCGGCACTTCCACAGCTATAGCCTCGCCAACCAGTTCCTGATCGCGCTCCAGCGGCCGGAGGCCACCCGCGTCGCCGGGTTCAAGGCGTGGCTGAAGCTCGGCTACTGCGTCCGCAGAGGGGAGACGGCGATCCGCATCTGGGCGCCGGTGCCGCCGTCGAAGCCGAGACTGCAGGCGTGGCGTGACGCCGGCGCCGATCCGAGACAGCGCCCGCGAACGTTCTTCCGCCTGACAGCGGTCTTCGACCGCGGCCAAGTCGACCCGCTGCCCGACTTCCCCGGCGAGCCAGCGGCGCTCGACCCACCGATCGTGCCCGTCGACGGCGACGACCTCGCCCACCTCTTCCAGCCGCTCTGCGAACTCGGCACCGAGATCGGCTCACGCGTCGACGTCGAAACGATCCCTGGCACGACAGACGGCTACTACGAGCCGGCGTCGAGACGTATCGCCGTCCGGGCAGTCAGCAGCGACTTCTCCGCCAACGCGCAGATCGGCACGCTCGTGCACGAGCTCAGCCACGCCCTCGTCCGCGCTGACCGCCGCGATGACGATCCGCAGCTGACCTACGCCGAGGAGGAGATCGTCGTCGAGACCGTCACCTTCTGCGTCTGCTCCAGCATCGGCTTCGACCTCACCGGCTCCTCGATCCCCTACATCGCCAGCTGGGCCGAGAGCGCGGACGGCACCGCCGCGATCGAACGCTACGCCGGCCTGATCGACCGGCTGGCACGTCGGCTCGAAGACGTCGTTGTCACCGCCGCCGAAGCCAACGCGACGGACGACCGGCAGGTGCCGCGATGACGCCAGGCCCGACCATCCCCATTCGGACGATCAGCCGTCACGTCCGGCTCGCGGCCGACCTGGAGCTGTACGCCTACACGCGCGCCGACGGCACGACGATCATCGAGATCGACACCGGGCCGGCCGGCGCGGTCCGGCACAACGACGTCGGCGTCCCGCGCCTGCGCCTCTACGTCAACGACGACATCGTCTACGACGGCACGAGCGCATCGTCAGCCAGCCCGCCGCGTCGCGCCGTCGACGAGGCCGGGTGATCGACGATGGCGATGCACGTCACGACCGTGCGCTTCGGCGCGGAGGCCTGGCAGCAGCTGACCGAGGTCTGCGAGCGCGACGGGATCGGCATAGCGCAGTACATCCGCGAGGCGACCATCGCCGCACTCGCACGCAGCCTGCAGTCGCCCCAGATCCAGCGCCACGACGACGAACTCCACGACCTGCGGCGCCGCGTCGACCGCCTCGAGCGGATGGCCGTCCGGCGCCGGCCGACGTGAGCGACGTGACAACGACGTAGCTGGGCACGTCGGTGACAGCGACGTGCCCGGCCACGTGCAGCGGCCGCGCCGGCGCGCTGCTGGGCGGGCGCCGCTCACCGCGATTCCGTGCTGCGGCCAGGGCCTAGTCCTGGTTCACGCATGGAGACCAGCGAGCACGACAGCTCGATCGACCCAGGCCCGCTCAGCCTCGCCGACCCGTTGCTCGACGCTGACGAGGCCGCCCGCATCCTCGGTGCCATCCCCGCGAAGACCGTCCTTCAGCTCGCTCGCGAAGGACGCCTGCCCAGCGTCCGGATTGGTCGACACGTTAGGTTCGTGCGCGCGGAGCTGGAAGCCACCTTGGCCGAGCGGAGGACAATCTGATCACCTAGAAGCTTCGTTGCCAGCTCTCCCAGGCACGCTCGTGCGGCTTGCGGATTGAGTTCGGTCTAAGGCCGCGAGCCGGTCGAGCCAGCGTGTCGCGGCGCACTCGTAGCGAGGGTCGCGGTCGCGGTCATGAGCTCGACGACCCACAGCGCGTCATCGAGCGTGATTGACGGCATGTCGCGCGCGATGTTGCCGACGCGGCCGGGCGCGGTCGACGACTTGCCCAGGATGCGGCCTAACTCAGGTCAGCAGCGTTTTCACCGGCCACTGACCTCGTGCGGCAGCGCGGACGACATCGAGTCGCGCTGACGATCCCGGCCAGATTACTCCGCTTCGGTGTCGAAGTCGGAGGTCGTGTGTGACAGGTGCCAGATCTCCTCGCCCGGCTGTCGCTCGTACCGCACGTCGCCCACAAGCATGCGGATGCGTGCCTCTGTGCCGCTGCCGGCGCGGAGCACCCACGGCTTCGGCTTGACGGGTGCAAGATCAGTCAACGTGAGCACAGGAGGACGCTCCCGGGCGATCTTCTCAATGAACTCCTCAAGCGTCATGAACACGTTGTAGCGGGCGGGGCGGTTGGAAGGTGGTCGATCGTGGGCCAAAACTCCAGTGGAATGTCCAGGAGGCGTGCTGAGCTGTCGCAGCGGAACCCGTCACATTAATCTCTGCGCTTGAGCTTCTTGCTGGAGTTGCGACGCCTCTCCGCAATCAGCCCATCTACCGAGTGGGGTGATCAGTGTCAGCCCGGCGGACTCCACCTGTAGTGCAGCAGGGCGTTCTCGTCGATCGCGCGCTGTTTTCCGCCGCTCCAGTGTCCCTTGCGCCAGGTGTAGCCGGGCGGAAGGTCGATCCCGGCTTCTTCGGCAGCCTTGGCTGCATCTGCGTGGCATCGGTGGCCGGTCGGCAAGCGGGCCATATGCGCCACGACCCAGTGTCTCAGGATGTTGCGGGTCGCGTCGTCAGGAGTAAATCCGACGGGCTCCGTGCCCGGATCGTCGTCGCTCGAGAGGCCGCAGTAGCGTGCCGCCGCTACCTGGAGGACGAGCGTCCATGTCTCCAGGTGCTCGACTGCGTCATCGCGATACTCCACGCCGATCGAGAGAGGTGTATGGGGGCTCTTGAGGTAGACGCGACCGCGCATCGTGCCAACGCTCGTCTGCGCCTCGAAGGGAAGTTCGAGCCGACCTCGCGGTGGCTGGAACCGCACAGGCCAGAGGCGTACCATGCGCCGTGACCCGCAGTCGATCTCGACCGGCAGGTCGTCGGCGCGGATTCGCCGCGCGCGCAGCGCGTCCGACGCGGCCGCTGCCGTCTCGCGCAAGTCGGAGGGCGAGTCGTCAGGCCAGTTCGTCGGCGGCGTCGTCTCCGCCGCTGGGGCGCGCGGCGACGCGGTCTTCGTCTGCTGTCTCCGCTCGGATGGTCGCGGCAAGGAGCGCGGTACGTGTTGAGTCACTCGCGCTGGCTCCGGGGCGGCGATCTCCGTCCGGTCACGCGCAGTCGACGACGCCGGGGGCAGTACCGGTCTGGGTCGCTGGTCCGCAGGGATGAGCAGCAGTGCCGCTTCTGCCCACTGGGGACCCGGACCCCAGAACCGTCCACGCACCTGCTCGCCGTCTGCGTTGGTGAAGGTAGTCGCGGTCAGCGTTCCGACGGTCCTCTTGCCGAGCTTGACGTCGAAGCCCGGGCCCGGGAGCGCACGGGCGAGGTAGGGCTTGAGCGTGGAGGTCACGGCGAAGTTCGTCTTGGCGCGGCGTTTGACCAGCACCGGCAAATACATGTCAACGACTGCACCAAAGGCGTCGTCATCGGTCAGATAATCGCGCGATTCGCGATGCCTCGCGAGCCGCCGGCGCAGGTGCCTGCCGATTACCTCCCCGTCAATGAAGATCTCGTCGTCGCGGAACATCAACTCGTGACCGATTGGCGCCAACCGCGTTCGCAACGCCTCCTCAAGCGGCTGGTTGCGGCGGTCGCGGGGCGGCTTGCTGCCGCGCGGCTTACTGCCGCGTCGCTGAGCCGTTCGTCCTTGGTTGTCGGCGTACTCTGCGGCCCACCGCGCCGTTGGCGACGGCGCGTTCGGTTCGCTACCGCCTCTCCGGAAATCGTGTTGGGGGTCCCGGGGCATGCTTCTGCGAGGATGCCGCCAGCGCCGGACGGCACGCAAGGTGTCGTTCAAACGCTCGATCTCGCACCGCGGCGAACCGGGTGCCCAGGCAGTGGGTTGTTCAGAGCACGCTCCGCGCTGAATCTGCGGTGCTGCGCACTTGCGAAACTCGGTGCGGGGAGTTAATCGCTGGGCTAGGATTCCGTCGCTCGGCAGCCCCCTCAAGCGGTCACGCAGACGGCGTAGCTGACGATGTTTCTTTGTGTCCCTCGCCGTCGGTCGTGACGTGAGAGTCGTACTTGGCCAGGAGACGAAGGCTGAGGCTGACGAGGTGCAGGACATCGTCAGCTTCCTCGCGCGTGTACGCGACCTGGCGGTGAGCTGTGGCGTTCCGGAAGAGCACGAGCGCTCCGCTTAAAAGCTCCCGCGCGCCGGATTTCTCGTTGTCGGTCAGATGCCCGAGAAGGCCGCGATCAGTCCACTCGCCCGGCATCTCTCCGTTGATGGGCAGCAAGCGATGAACGAGCTTTCGCCCGACAACCCCCTCATTTGGTTCGACGCCTGCGAGCGAGCGCATCCGTTCTTCGACGTAGACGAATCCCGCCCGAACGGCGGCATCGTACTGCTGGTTATTCCAAAGTTCGCCAACGACTGCCTCAAGGCCAGGATCCAACAGCCGTGCGCTCCACGTCTCGATCGCCTCCATCACATCGGGCAGGTCATGCTTCCGAAGATCCGTGATGTCCCCGTCAGCAAGATCGGGCCTGCCTTCGCGATGTCGATACAGCAACCAGCCGAGATGGCGGCGAAGGCCCACGAATCTGGTCTCGACGATGGCCTCCAAGCGATCGGCGATTGCCAACGTGGCCGCGACCCGGAGTTCGATTTCCGACGCCGCGACGCGTTCTTCGGCTGCGGCAGTGACGCCTTCGACGCTGGCGATCAGAGCCGTCAGATCTCGGTAAACCTTGAAGCTGAGCACCGGAGGATTATCGCCGAGTGCGTATTGCTGGTGCAGTCTCAGTCAGCTAACCTGTGAATCGCACCATAACGTCAAGCCGACTGGGAGCTAGTGCCCGGTCGAAGATGGAGGCAGATCCATGAAGAGCAAGGGTGGCGAGCCCTATCGCGTCCTACGTCGCACGAAGCACAAGCGAGGCGGCAGACAGCTCAGTGGCTACGCGATGGACATCACGATTCGGGTCAACGCGGAGGGCGCCTACTTCCTCCAAGACCACAACAGCTCCCGCAACGTGATGCCGCACAACGACAGGGACGAACTCGTCCAGACGCTCGTGTCCGAGCTGGAGCGAAACCACCGCGAGCATTTCGAGGACTAGGACAGGTCTCGCGCCTCGACGAACCGGTCGGGATATCCGTCAAGAACCCGCCTGGTAGATGGATCCGCTGCGAGGCGGGCGTGCGCTCACGTCGGCGTCTGGTCGAAAGCGAGCCACTCGGCTATGGAGACTTCTCGAGTACGACCGCCCGGAGCACGGTCTCGGTGCCCGCTGTGACCGCGTCAGCGTAGCGGCGGGCGCCGGCGTCGTAGCCGTCTCCGCGACCTGCGAGTTCCAGGGCTGCGGCTGATCGCCGTTGCGGGGCGCCAAGCGTGCTCGGGAGTGCCGGCGGAAGCCATTGGCCCTCGTGGCCGACCATATTACGGATGTCCGTCCAGACGCCGATCTCGTCCCAAAGCGATGTTGCGTCGTGCGTCATCAGCACGCGCGGGGAGGAGAGGACGGCATCGACGGCGCCGCGTACCAGCGTGTACATCAGTCCGCGAAGGCTCGCCGTAGTGGCTGGTTTGCCGGCGTGATCGAGTAGTGCGTTGCCGGACTCGTCAACGACCGAGGTTTCGCGGTTCAGTCGCTCTCGCCCGATCGCCTCCAACAGCGAGCATGCTCGGAGCACGCGGGTGTCCCATCGGCTCTCCGCTGAGACGCCGCGAAAAAGCGATAGCCAGAGGGCGATCAGCGGAGTCGACTCGGCCCGTGCCCAGATGGCTCGGGGGTCGATCGCGGCAAGCTGATCGCCGTCCGGAAGCAGCCGTTCAAGGACGTTGCCTGGATAGGGCCCGCTGCCGGCCATCAGGGCCAACGGGCTCCACGACTTTCCGTTGTCCGAACTGGCCTCGTTAGCTGCTGCGAAGAGCCTAGGTGCCCCGCCGTGCGTGAGCGCGAGTGCATCGACGAGGCGCCCCAGCCTCAGAGTCGCTTGGATCGAGGCTGGTATGACCTGGTCGACCTCGAGCGGTGGCGTCGCCACGAACGCCAGCCGCCGCCGCGTCGCAAGCTGCACTGCCCAGCTCGGGCGATCGAACGCGGACACGAATCCGTGCTCTGCAAGCAGGTCGTTGAACGTCTGGCGCAACTCTCGTCCTGCAAATCCGCCCTCGTGGGGCACCGGCACGACGACGAGCGCTCCGATCGGCAGCGCGTCATCCAAGTGCAGCCCTTCAATCAGGGCGGCAGAACGGAGCAACGTAGAAGGCATCGTCAGATTATCGGGCAGTCTCGGGACCTCAGCTCAGCTCCACCACCGCCACGAACTTCCTCCCCGGTTTCCTCCCCAAAGGCGCGAGGGACGGGAAGTCCGATCGCGACGGCCTGCGCTGCCTTCCAGGCGTCCTTTCTCCGTGGCGGCGACCGGGCGGGCGACGATGTCGCCGTAGGTGCTGGGCGCGAGGCTCTACTGCGAGTCGCCGATGAGCACTCATACGCCGCAAGGGCTACATCAGTCCGAGGCCGAGTTCAGGGCATTCCGGACGCGCGCCAGCACGCAGGAGACGCGGGCAGCTGTCGGCCCAGGTCGACCCAGACCTGCGGGTCCCACGTGCTGGCGGCGGTGCCCGACGTGGAAGGCAGAACCCACAGCGGCCGGCCTCGATCGGCTGCGTCCAAGGGTCCGAAGGCCAGCCTTGTGCGGGAGCTGAGGCCCAGCGCGGCCCGGGCTGTGGCCAAACCGTTGAACGCCAGGACGCCCGGGTCGGCCTGCTCGACGGCGCTCCAGAGACGCCCGGGGTCGCATACCCCCGGCCCGAGTCTCATGGTCCATGCCGGCGCGCGTCTTGGAAACGTCGGTCAGACCGATGCCGAAGTCGGGCAGGCGTCCCGAACTGCTCAGCCGTGAGCGGTCCGTCGATGAGGCCGGCTTGCAGGAGGTTCGCCAGAACTTGTTGGTGGGCTTGGCGTAGTAGTTGCCCGTGCGCGCGGACTCGTGCCGGCGGCCGTGCCGCAGATCACGAGCCGGAGACCGGGTGGCATGAGGTCGGGGAGCATCAACGCGGGCTCGCGCGACTTAACTCTCGCGCGCGTCGACCGTGAGGCCACTGGGCTCCGGCAGGCCGAGCTGAGCACGGGCTCGGTCGAACAGGCTGAGCGCGTATTGCTCGGCCTCATCTGGATTTTGGCCGCGAGCGGCGAACGTGGCGCGCAACGACGAGCGCTCATCGTCGCCCGTAGCCGGCACTACGACGTCGACGTCCTTCGACTGCGGACCAAGGCTCGGCTGACCCGCCGGGTCTGACGGCAGGACGTCGAGCACGTCGGCGAGCAGATCGACGTCGGGCCCGAAGCCGGCCACCACGTGCACCTCGTAGTGCTTCATCAGCGCCACGTGTCCGGGCGGCCCCTTCACCTCGACGTTGCTGGGGGCGTAAGGACCCGGCGCGACGTTGGCGGGGCGCAGCTGGGAGGCCAGCGCCTTCATCTGCTCGACGAAGTCTTGTGCGGCAGGGTCGTCGCACGCGCCAAGCCAGGCGACGAGCCGCCCGAGTTCATCGCTGGCGTCACGTGCGGCCCGCTTCAGGCCTTCATTCATGACGTACAGCGTCGCCGCGATTTCCCGTGGGGTCGCTGACGTTGGCGGGGCAAGGGTCAGGTCGAGCTTCTGGCCCGCCGATCGGCCGGTGCGCGCCTGAAGCGCGGGCACGCCCTGCTGGCGCGCATCGGCCATCAGCTGCAGGAGGTCTTCCGAGGCGGCCAGGAGTTGATCGGCGGTGGCGTTCCACGCGCCCTCGAGCCCGCGGTCGGGTGGCGGCGCTTCGGTCATGGTCCGCAGCGCCGGCAAGATGCTCTCGTCGTAGTGGCGCTTGCGTTTGACGAGATGGTCGAGAAGCCGCGCGGCGATGTCGGCGTGACTGGACACCTGCGCGGTGAGCATCTTCTCGATCACAAAGCGGTACGGCACAGGATTGAGGCTAACTCGGCGAGGAGCGGAAATCCGGCGGAAGATCCAGGCAAGCGGAACGCCGAGCCACATGACGACGCTGCCGAGCGCCATCGCGGCGATCACCACCGCCCGTTCGTTGGCCGGCCAGGCTGTCGCCGATCCGCGCGCCGCGATCAAGACCGACCTGGGGCTGCCGCGCTCCAACCTTTTTCTCCCCGCCGGGATCGTGCTGACGGGTCTGCTCTACGGGCGCGTCGAGCGGATGGCCGAGCCCGAGGTCGTCGGGCCTGATCCGCCGGACCGTCTCGCCATCGGCCGTCATGTCCACCGCGCGGTCGCGATGAGGTGCGCGCGCAGGGCCGATGGGTCGTTACTGACTGACTGCACGGCAGCCGTGTACGTCAGCAAGGCTCGATGGAACGCTCAAGCAGCCCACACGCGTCTGCTTGTGGGTCGGGCTGCGACGCGGCTGACGACGTAGGCGACGAGGTCCGTGCAGCCACGAACACATCCGAGAGATGAGGTGTCGAGGTCGTCATTCGCTGCAGGCAGCATCGCAAGCCGACCGGCGGACTGGAATCGGCACTCGTCCGCCGTCGATGGTGCCGTAGCTCCCAGGCGGCCTCCAATCGAGCACCTCGGGTGTTCAAGCAGTCGGGTCTTGTGGGGGGATCGATCCGACGTCAGATCTTCGCCACATGGATGCGCATCCGATGGACCGTCGCGCAACTCTCCTGGCAACCGACTAGTCCAACTCCACGACGTGCACGAGCCGGTAGCCGCGGTCGGGGATATGCGTCAAAAACCCGCCCCCGCGGTGAACCCGCGACGCGGCTCGACCCTGGAACCACGGTGTCGAGCTCCGGACCGATCGTGGTCGGCAGACGAGGCGGAATGCGAGAATGCAAGGCAATGTCCCGCCAAGCAGCGATCACCGACTGGATCTCGGCCGCATCGGCGTCGTTCGCTGCTGCCATTGCGGCGATCTTCCTGATCCGCCAAGAAAAAAACGCTAGTGCGGGAGGTGGAGCCGCCTATAGGTGGAGTTCCAGCTAGCTGAAGTACCGCGAGACCTCACTCTCAGCCGCCGGGGCGCTGCGCAGGCGATCACGGATTTTGGGGATGTGAGCACACCCCATCGGGCCGTGACCGAGTGTCGACTCGCGGTCGTGCAGCACCCTCGTCGCTCCGCGGCTGTGTTCCCCACCGTGTTCTCCAGCGGTCCGTGTTCTCCGCTGTGTTCTCGCCTCGGAGGACGCCACGGGACGCGATATGCTCGATTTCAAGGGCTATCGGACGCAGCCGAATCGAACTGGACGACCCCATAACGGTCTACGGAACCGAAGGTCAGAGGTTCGAATCCTCTCGGGCGCGTCACGAAATCCCTGCACAGCGGGGATTTTTGTGTTTCAGGGGAGGTTGCCTGGTCGGCTGGCGGGAAGGGAGTACCAGCAGGGAGTACCACCTGGCGCGACCGCTCGGTCGAGCGAGTCTGCTGACGAGTAGTTCGGCTCCGTGGCTCGCGTGAGGGCCCGTCGTTGGCGCAATCCTCAGAGCATGGTGCGCGTCGTCGCGTCCTCAGTGGCCAGGCGGGCGCGCCGAGGCGCGGGTGCGTGCGCCGGGGGAGGTCCTCCGGCGCACGCCAACCGCGGGGGTCGCTACAGCGTTGCGGGGCTCGTCAGCTCCACGAGCCGAAGCGGACCCGCTTGTGGCCGTGCTCGATCGAGGCCGAGAACAGGAGGTCTGTGCTCGGCCTCGCGAGACTGGCCGTTGGGACGGCGGGCTCCGCCACGCCGCCGTGCCCGATCAGGTGTCCTGCGGGGTAGGGGTTGTGTGCCTCGAAGAGCGTGCCATAGCAGCCTCCGGGCGAGGGCGAGGACGTCGACAGCGCCAGGTGGTCGCCTCTTCTGACGTGCAGCGAGAGGGCGAGCGTGAAGCGCGTCGCCGACCACGGCACGGCGTCAGGCAGCACCTGTCGCGTCACGTGCTTGTCTCCGTTGCTCAACTCGACTGTGAGCGGCTCGGTGACCTGCTGCTCCGGCGCGTTGGCGAATCTGCCGAAGACGCTCGACGGCCGCGTGCGGCGGTAGAGCGACAGGTCGACGCTCGTCAGGCGACCCGTGACCGGCGCCGTCAGCGTCTGCTTGAGCACGTTGCCGCTGCCGGCCGCGCAAATGTTCACGGCCTTCGGCGGCGCCGGCTGCACGCGCACGGGCTCCGCCAGCGGAACCTTCGCGCTCTGCGCGCAGCGCAGCGGCGCGAGCAGCCGGTCTCTGGTGAAGCGCAACTGCTCCCAGTGGCTGCGGGCATTACCCTCGTTGCGGCTGTTCTGCCACAGCTCGGTCGTGAACAGCTCCATCCCTCTGCCGTCTGCGGTCGGCAGGTGCGAGACGTGGAACGGCTGGCCGCCGCACGTGTCGTTGCTGAGGCGGTAGGGGTGGAACACGCCCGGGTGTGCCGGGTCGCTGCTCGGCGATCCGCCGACGCCTGTCCACGGGCCGAGCGGCGATCTCGCGACGAAGTACGACGTGTCGGTGCCGAGGCAGTACGCACAGATGGCGCCGAACGTGAGGTAGTAGCGGCTGCCTTTTCGCAGCATCGAGGTCGACTCGAGCAGCCCGCAGTTCCGCCACTTGTCGATCTGCTCCGGGGTCTCGTACGCGAACGCCAGGCCCGTGAACCCGCCGGTCGCGAGGCACTGCGGATCGAACGCACCGGCGGCCGAGTCGGTCACGACGGTCGCAGGGCCGACAGCGTCGGTGTAGGAGTCGTTCAATCTCTGGGTACGCAGGTTGAAGTGCCCTCTCTGGAGCACCGTGTAGCTGATGTAGGCGGTGCCGCTTCTCTCCTGGAAGATGTCGAAGACGCAGTGGCACGGGGGGAACGCCGCGGGCTTGATCGGGTTGACCCACGGGCCGAGCGGGGAGTCGGACTCCATGTTCCAGATGTTGTCCACGACGCCGCCGCCCTGGCGGTAGAACCACAGGCGGTACTTGTGCGTCGGTCTGTTGTAGATCACGACCGGACCGAGGCAGTACGTCGGCGACGGGCCGCACATTCTTCTCGCGAAGTCCGACGTCGCGGGGTCGAGGATCTTGCCGCGCGACTTCCAGTGCATGAGGTCTCTCGACTGGTAGACGCGGAAGCCGCAGAACTGCGAGTACTCATATGTGCAGCCGTACGACTCGCCCCACAGGAAGTACGAGTGGCCGAAGTGCGCGATGTAATCGGCGTGCGCGTCGATCGCGTTGCCATCGACGTCGAGCTTCACCACCTGCGCGCCGTGGGGGTAGCCGCGCGGGCCGAGGGGCATGGGCGCAGGCGCAGGCGCCGCCTTGTCGAAGCTCACGAGCAGCGCGGTCGTCGTCCCCGGCTTGGCCTTGGCATGCGTCGGCTTCGCCTGCGCGGAGACGGCGAAAGCCGCCGCGAGCGTCCCAAGCGCCAGTGCGAGGACTGCCAATCCCCGCGGCAGCAGGCGCCATCGGACAGATGCTTCCACGACTTCTCTCCTCCTGTAATCGATTCTGGAAACGTTCGCAATAATGCTCTCGCATGTCCGGCGAGTCAAGGGTCGCGGTCACGCTGACGCGTGGACGCGCGGAGGCCGGAGCGCTGAGCGCTCAGGCGAACGTCGTCGTGTCGAGCGCCGCGAGATCGTCGGCGTCGAGGTGCAGCGCGGCAGCGGCGACGTTCTCCTCGAGGTGCGCGACGGAGGACGTTCCCGGGATCAGCAGCGTGTTCGGCGCCACGTGCAACAGCCATGCGAGCGCCACCTGCGCGGGCGTCGCCTCGTGCTTGTCGGCGACCGCGACCAGCTCGCGAGAGCGCGTGAGCGTTCCGCGCGCCAGCGGGAAGAATGGAAGGAAGGCGATGCCCTCGCGAGCGCACGCCTTGAGCAGCGCCGTCTCGGACCGATTCGCGAGGCTGAGCGGATTCTGCAGCGCCGCCACCGGCGCGATCGCGCGCGCCTCGGCGAGCTGTGCCTCGGTCGCGCTGCTGAGGCCGAGGTGGCGGATCAGCCCGCGTTCGCGCAGCTCGGCGAGTGCACCGAAGCTCTCGGCCAGCGGCACGTGGCTCTCTGCCAGTGCGAACCCGTCGGACAGGCGCAGATGCACGAGGTCGAGCGCCTCGACGTGCAGACGGCGCAGCGAGGACTCCACCTGCTCGCGCAGCGACGCGGGCGCCGCGTCCGGCAGCCACGAGCGGTCGGCGCCGCGGCGGACGCCGACCTTCGTCGAGATCACGAGGTCGGCCGGGTAGGGGTGGAGCGCCTCGGCGATCAGCTCGTCCGCGACCGCAGGGCCGTAGAAGCCGGCGGTGTCGATCAGCCGCACGCCCAGCTCGACGGCACGCCGGAGCACGCGCACGGCCTCGGCGTGGTCGCGTGGAGGGCCCCAGGCGATCGGCAGGCCGGGCAGCTGCATCGCGCCATATCCGAGGCGCGCGACCGGCGTCGCTCCGGCGAGCCGCAGCTCGCCGGCCAGTGACGCCGGCGGGGTGGAGGAGAGGGTGCTCATGGGTGGGATGCCTCCTGGTCGTGGGTCGCGACGCGGGCGAGCCAGTCGCGCAGCAGCGTCGTCTCGGCGTCGGAGAGCCGCCGGTGGCCATCGCGCAGCCGCTCGGCAAGCGCCAGCGCCTGCGCGGGCAGCGAGTCGGACTCTGACGCCGCCGTCTTCTTGAAGAAGCTGTAACGGGAATCAGACGCGCAGGAGCCCTTGACAAACGCGGCGGGCGTCGCCTAAGTTCCCGGAAAGGATTCCAGAAGCGTTTTCAGGCGCTTGGCTTCATGAGAGGAGAGAGGTGAGCATGAGAAGACCGTGGTTGGCCGCGCTCGCGGCCTGCATTGCCGCGGCGATCGTCGGTTGCGGAGGCAGCTCGTCGCCCTCGGGCGGCACCAGCAGCGGGGGCGGCGGCGGATCCAGCGCCGAGGGCGCAACGATCGGCTACTCGACAACGTTCCTCGCCGACCCGTTCCAGGCGCTCGAGCAGTCGAACTCGCAGCAGCAGGCCAAGGAGCAGGGCCTCAACATGCTGCAGCCCACCAACGCGGGCGGGGACATCGCCCAGCAGGCCAATGACATCCGCAACCTCATCACGCAGGGCGCGAAGGGCCTGGTGCTCTCTGTGCAGGACCCGAAGGGCATCATCCCCGCGCTCGACTTCGCGCAGCAGAGAGGCGTCAAGGTCGTGACGATCGGCACCGGCGTCGCCGGCGGCCATGTCGTGATCAGCGTCCGCGGCGACAACGTCGGCATGGGCGCGAGCGCGTGCGAGGCGATGGGTGAGCGGCTCCACGGCAGAGGCACAGTGCTCTCGCTCCAGGGCGCGCTGAGCAGCGTGGAGGGACGCGAGCGCACCGCCGGCTTCAGAGACTGCATGGAGAGAAGCTTCCCCGGCATCAAGCTGATCGAGCGGCCGACCGACTGGGACGCGAAGAAGGCGGCCGACCAGGCTCAGACGATCATGAGCGCGACGCCTGACCTCGCGGGGATCTACCTCCAGAGCGACTCGACGATGCTGCAGGCCGTCAGCCAGGTGATGAAGAAGGCCGGCAAGCTCAACAAGGTCGGCGAGCCCGGGCACGTCACGCTCGTGACGATCGACGGCACCAAGCTCGCGCACGACGACATCCGCGCCGGTGTTGTCGACGCGACGGTGTCGCAGCCGCTCGACAAGTTCGCCCAGTACTCGGTCTCCTACCTGAAGGACGCGCTGGCCGGCAAGATGCCGGCGGTCGGCGCGACCGACCACGGCTCGAGAATCGTCGAGGTTGACGGCAATCTGCAGGACCAGCTGCCGTGCCCACTCGTCACCAGCAAGAACGTCGACGACCCGTCCCTCTGGGGTAACCAGAAAGCGGTCGTGGCAGGCGGATGACGGTGGCATTCGACTCAACCGTGGCGACCGTCGGCGGGGGCAACCCCGCCGACGTGCCGCTGCTTGTCGAGGCACGGGGTGTCAGCAAGTCCTTCGGCGCGAACCGCGTGCTCCACGGCGTCGAAGTGACCGTTCGCAGCGGTCGCTCGCACGCGCTCGTCGGTCGCAACGGCGCTGGCAAGTCGACGCTCGTGGGGCTGTTGACCGGCCTGCTCGTCCCCGACGAGGGCGAGATCCGCTTCGGCGGCGAGCCGGCGCCGAGCATCGTCGACCGTCCCGGCTGGCACGCGAACGTCGCATGCGTCTACCAGACGAGCAGCATCGTGCCTACGCTCAGCGTCGCCGAGAACCTGTTCCTCAACATGCTGCCGGAGTCCCACGGGCTCGTCGCCTGGCGCGCCATGCGGCGCAAGGCGCGCGAGGTGCTCGCCGACTGGGGCATGGACGTCGACGCCTCGGCGCTCGCCGGCAAGTTGACGGTCGGGGAGCGTCAGCAGGTCGAGATCGCGCGTGCCCTGCTGCTCGGCAGCCGCTTCATCGTCCTCGACGAGCCGACCGCCAAGCTGGAGGCGCGCGAGATCGAGCGCCTGTTCGAGCGGGTGCACGAGCTGCAGCGTGCCGGCGTGACCTTCCTCTACATCTCCCACCACCTGCACGAGCTCTACGAGCTCTGCCAGGACATCACCGTCCTGCGCGACGGGCGGCGCGTCGCCACCGGCACGGTCGAGGACCTTCCAGAAGACGCGTTGGTGCAGGCGATGGTCGGCGAGCAGCAGCTCGCGCGCCGCTCGCGTGCGCCGATCCAGGCGCCGGAGGAGCAGGAGGTGCTCTCCGTGCGCGAGCTGACGATCCCCGGCTGGTGCCGCGATGTGACCTTCGCGATCCGCGCGGGCGAGCGCGTCGGCCTTGCGGGCGTCTCCGGGTCGGGCACGACGCAGGTGGGCGAGGCGCTCGCCGGCCTCATCCGGCAGGCGCGCGGCGAGGCGATCGTGAACGGGCGCGCCCTGCGCTGGGGCGACGTGCCCGCGTGCCAGGCCGCCGGGGTCGGCTACCTGCCCGAGGATCGCCACCACAGCGGCTACGTCCCCGACTTCGGCTACGAGGAGAACATCACGCTGCCGGTGCTCGGGCAGCTCCGGCGGGGCGGCTTCGTCGACGCGCGTGCGCGTCGCGCCCGCGCCAACGACCTTGCCGAGGCGCTGCAGGTCGTGGCCTCCTCCTCGGCCCAGCCGGTTCGCTCGCTGAGCGGCGGCAACCAGCAGAAGGTCGTGATGGGCCGCGCCCTCGTGAGGAACCCGAGCCTGCTGGTGCTCCTGAACCCCACCGCTGGCGTCGACGTCGCCTCGAAGGAGGCGTTGTTCGCCTCGATCGAAGCGCTCACGGCGGCCATCCTGATGATCACCGACGACCTCGACGAGCTCCGCATCTGCCACCGCGTGCTGGTCATGCGCAGCGGCCGCATCACGTGTGAGCTGTCGAGTGGCTGGGACGACGACGAGCTCGTCACGGCCATCGAAGGAAGCGAGAACCAATGAGCACCACCACCCAGGCCGCCTCCGCGGTCACCTTCGGCCAGACGCTCGGACGCCGGCTGCTCGCCGGCGTGCGTCGCGTCGAGCTGGCGCTGCTGCCGGCGATCGCACTCGCGGTCGTGGTCGGAACGATCGTCAACGACCGATTCCTGACGACCGAGAACCTGACGAACGTGCTGCAGCAGTCCTCCGTGCTCGCGATCGTCGTCGTCGCGGAGGCGATCGTGCTGATCGTCGGGCGCTTCGACCTTTCGCTCGAGTCGATCGTGGGCCTTGCGCCGATGCTCGGTGGCTGGCTGATCACCTCGCACACGGTCGGGGGCTCCGGCTGGGAGTGGAGCCCGGCGCTCGGCATCGTTGCCTGCCTCGTGGCCGGCGCGCTGGTCGGCGCCTTCAACGGCTTGCTCGTCGTGAAGCTGCGCCTGAACGCGTTCATCGTGACGCTCGCCGTGCTGATCCTGCTGCGCGGCATCACGCTCGGCATGACGAGCGGCGAGACGCTCTACGACCTGCCGTCGGCGTTCCTCTACATCGGGGCGGCGTCGTGGCTCGGGATCCCGGTGTCGGTGTGGCTCGCGGCGTTCCTGTTCCTGGTCGCGGACCTGCTGCTGCGCCGGCATCGCGCCGGCCGCGCCGTCTACGCGGTCGGCGGCAACGCGGAGGCGGCGCGCGCGGCCGGCATCCGGGTGGACCGCGTCGTGCTCGCCTGCTTCGTGCTGGCGGGAACGCTCGCGGCGCTCGCCGGCCTCGTCTACTCGGGCTTCATCGCCTCGGTTCCGGCCAACCAGGGGCAGAACCTGATCTTCACGGTCTTCGCCGCGTCGGTGATCGGCGGGATCAGCCTCAACGGCGGTCGCGGCAGCATGCTCGGCGCCCTGTCGGGCGTGCTGCTGCTGGGCATCATCCAGAACATCCTCACGCTGTCGCAGATCGCGTCGTTCTGGATCAACGCCTCGTTCGGGGCGATCATCCTGATCGCGCTCGTGCTGGCGCGGCTCACAACGGGAGAAGCGCAGGAGTAGGTGGTCGAGCGCGAGCTGCGAGTGGACAGTGCGTCGGCGCGGTGCGCGCCGGCGCACGGGTTCGTGATCACGTCGCTCCGCGACGAGGTCAGCGGCGCGGAGGCGCTGTGGCGCCGGTCCGGGTTCGAGCCGGCGCCCGCCAGCCGCGCGCTCGGGCCGTCGGGCGACGGCTCCGCCGAGACGTTCGACGAGCTGTTCGTCGGCGGCTGCTTCGAGATGTTCCCGGTGTGCGGGCTGCCCGGCGAGCTGGACGGGCGTCCGACGCTGCTGCACGGTGAGCTGGTGCGCCTGCCGTGGAGCGAGGAGCACGTCACGACGCGGGAAGTCGCCGCGCGCGTTGCGGCCGTCCGCACACCGTTCGCGGCGCGGCGCACGTGCCGGTTGGAGGACGACGGGACGCTCGTCTGCGAGACGACGGTCGCGAACGTCGGTGGCGAGCCGGCCTCCTATGCCTGGGGGCAGCACCCGTGCCTCGCGCGCGAGACATTCGCCGGTGGGCGGATCGAGCTGCGCGCGACGCGCTGCTGGGTGCCCGAGCCGCCCTTGGCGCCGGCCGCGGCGACGCTCGCCGGAGGCGGGTTCGCGTGGCCGGCGGCGCGCGGGCGCGACGGGGAGCCGGTCGACCTGGCGCTCGTGCCGGGCGAAGCGGACGGGCGGCTCGACCACGTCTGCCTCGAGCTGGCAGACGGGATGGTGCGCGTGACCGCGCCGCGCGTGGGGTGCGCGCTGGAGCTGCGCTTCGATCTCGCCTGCTGCCCCTACGCGTTGCTGTGGCAGGACTACCGCGCTGCCGGCGCGTCGTGGTGGGGCGCGGCGGACACGTTGGCGCTCGAGTCGTGGTCGACGCCGGGCCGCGGCGTCGACGACGCGGTCGCGGCCGGCGCGCTGCGCGTGCTTCAGCCGGGCGAGACCGCCTCCACGCGCTGGAGCATGCGCTGGACCGCGCTGTAGGCGCGGCGCTCTCTCACACCGCCAGCGCGACCGACCCGTCGGGTCGGCGGGGCACCTCGTGCAGCGGGCGGCCCAGCACGTCGATCGGGGCGAGGCGGCTGGGGTCGAACGCGATGCCGAGCCCGGGCACGTCCGCGACGTGCAGCCAGCCGCCCTCGCGCCGGTGCTCGGCGCTGAACGCCGGGATTTGACCGGGCTCCTCGATCGGCGCCCACCACTCGTGCGTGGCGACGTTCGGCAGCGTGGTCTCGAGGTGGGCGGCGGCGGCCGTCAGCAGCGGCCCGGAGAACGTGTGCCAGCAGACGGAGGCGCCGAACGCCTCAGCCACGGCCGCGATCCGGCGTCCGTGCGTGAGGCCGCCCGCGAGCCCGACGTCGCAGCGGACGAACTGCGGGCCGCCGTCCTGCAGCAGCTCGCGCACCTCCCACGAGCTGTGCGCGCGCTCGCCCTGCCCAAGCGGCGTCGCGCTGCGCGCGGCGACGAGTCCCTGCAGGCGCAGCGAGTCGATCTGGATCGGATCCTCGACGAACAGGGGCCGTACCGCCGCGAGGCTCTCGATCGCCGTGCTCGCTTGCAGCGGGGTGAACGAGCGGTGCAGCTCGAAGATCAGGTCGACGTCCTCGCCGACCGCCTCGCGCGCGACCTCGGCGGCGTGGCGCAAGTCGCGAGCGAGCGCCGGCAGCGGCAGCGACGGCGCGCCGGCCGGCGTCGGGTCGACCTTGACGGCGGTGAACCCCTCCTGCGCCGCGTCGCGCGCCCGCGCGAAGAGGTCGTCGAAACTCGACCAGCCGAGCAGCAACGCGTGCAGGCGGATGCGATCGCGGGCGCGCCCGCCGAGCAGCTCGAACACCGGCACGTCGAGCGCGCGCGCCTTGAGGTCCCACAGCGCGGTGTCGACGGCGCTCACCGCGCCACCGAGCACGGAGCCGCGGAACGGGCCCATGCGGTGCATCGCATACCAGTGATCCTCGATGCGCCGGGGATCCTTGCCGAGCAGGTACGTCCGCAGCGTCTCGACGATCGCCGCGGAGGCGCCCGGATACGCCCAGCAGGCGCCGGCGCCCAGGCCGCTGCGACCGTCCTCGTCCGTCACCCGCACGACATGGAGCGCGCCGGCGACCCAGCTCTCCACCTCCGCGATCGCGCTCATCTGCCGTCCTTTCGTCGTCGTGGGGGGCGTGTCGAGTCGCGCACCACGAGGTGCGCGTCGACCGTGCGGGTGAGGGCCGGCGAGCTGTCGCCGGCGAGGCGGGCGGTCACCACTTCCGCCGCGAGGCGACCGATGTCGGCGGTGGAGCGGGTGATCGTCGTCAGCGCCACCGGGCCGTGCAGCGCAAGCTCCGTCTCGTCGAAGGCGATCAGCGAGAGATCCTCGGGGATGCGCAGGCCCAGCTCGCGCGTGCGGGCGAGCACGCCGGCGAGCGGCGCGGTCGCGCCGCTCACGATCAACGCGGTGGCGCCCAGGCTGCGCGCCGCGTCGACTGCGGCCGCCTCCTCGCCCGGGCGCGACTCCAACTCCAGGCCCTCGACCGACAGGCCCAGCTCGGGTGCGCTCGCGTGGAACGCGGTCGCGGCCTCGCGACCAGGGCGGATGGCGAGCGGCGGGCGCAGCAGCGCGACCCGCTCGTGGCCGAGCTGTGCGAGGTGCGTGAGTGCCTCGCACGTGCCGCGTCGCAGGTCCGTCAGGACCGCGTCCGTGCGCGCGCCGCGCAACTCACGATCGAGCAGTACGAGCGGCCGGTCGAGCTCGCGCACGAGCCGGCGCAGCGCTGTCGAGCGGTCGTTCGCGGCTGCCACCACGATCGCGTCGACGCCGCGCCCCAGCAGCACCCCGATTGCCCGTACGTCCTCTTCAGGGCGCCACGCGGTGCTCGTGACGGTGAGCGAGATGCCGTGCTGCAGGAGCGACTCGTCGAGCCGCTGCGCGATCTCCGCGAACACCTGATGATTGATTGCCGGTACGACGAGCCCGACGACGGCGCTGCGTGAGGTGCGCAGCGTGCGGGCAGCCGCGTTGGTGCGGTAGCCCACCTCGCGGGCCGCGTCAAGCACTGCCAGGCGGGAGCGGTCGGAGATCTGCGGCGAGCCGTTGAGCACGCGCGAGACGGTGCTCTTGGAGACGCCGGCGCGCGCGGCGACCTCGAACACCGTCGGCGGGCGGGGGGAAGCGGGCGAGGGCGGAGTCATCGGGTCGGGCTGGTTGCGAACGCAGTCGCGATTGTGCAAGTATATGGGAAGCTTCCCATGATGGGAAGGTTCCCATAAGGCGAGGCGGCTGCGACCATCCAGGCGCTCGCCACGCCTCACCCGCAGAACTCGACAGACGGACGGCATCAGTGGCAGAGACGGATCCCCAGGCGCAGGACTGGAAGGTGCAGGAGGTCGTCGACGGAATCTGGGCGATCGAGAGCCGCCTCGGCCCGCGCGCCTTCTTCCAGCACGTCTGCCTCGACGAGCGCGCCCTGCTCGTCGACGCCGGCGTGCGCACGACCGCAGCTGCGATCCTCGAGCCGGCGCTCGGCCAGCTTGACGCCGCCGATCGGCTGGCGTACGTGACGATCACCCACGCCGACGTCGACCACTGCGGCGGCGCTGCGGAGATCCTCGCCGCCCACCCGCGCGCGGCGCTGACGGCACATGAGGCCGACCGCGTGTGGGTCGAGCAGCCGCAGCGCCTGCACGTCGAGCGCTACGGCTGGTACGAGGCCGAGGGCCTGGGCTACCCGCAGTCGGCGGTCGACTGGCTCGCGAGCGAGGCCGGCGGTGAGGCGCGCGTCGAGCTGGCGATACGCGGCGGCGAGCGGATCGCGCTCGGCCCGCGGCTGACGCTCTCGCTGCTACACCTGCCCGGCCACACCGCCGGGCACATCGGCCTGTTCGAGCCGACCTCGCGCACGGCGCTGATCGGCGACGCGGTACTCGCACGCGGCCTGGTCGACGGGGAGGGCGAGGTCGTCCAGCCGCCGTCGTACTTTGACCGCCGTGCGTACCGCACGACGATCGCGAGCGTGCGGGCGCTCGACGCGGACCGCCTGCTGACGGCTCACTACCCGCCGCTGGAGGGGGGCGCCGTGCGCGAGTTCCTCGACGCGGCCGAGGCGTTCGACGAGGAGCTCGCGGCCGTCGTCGGCGACGCGCTGCGCGCTGGCGGCACGCTGTCGCTCGCCGAGGTCACGGCAGCAGCCGACGAGCGCCTTGGCCCCTTCAGCTCGATGCCGAACGAGCTGGCCGGGCCGGTGCGCTGCCATCTTGACGAGCTGGTGGTGCGCGGCGAGGCGAGCCGGCACCAGGGCCGCCCGGCGCGCTGGAGCGCGCGATGACGCTCGAGGGACGGGTCGCGCTCGTCACCGGCGCCGGCAGCGGTATCGGGGCCGCGATCGCGAGTGCGCTCGCGCAGGCGGGTGCGACCGTCGTCGTCAGCGATGCCGATCCCGAGGCGGCGGACGCGCGCGCCGCCGCCATCGGCGCGCGCGCCGCCGCGCGCGCGCTCGACGTGACCGACCGTGCACAGCTCGCGAGCGTCGAGGCCGACCTGCGCGGGGAGCTGGGCCCGGTGACGGTGCTCGTCAACAGCGCGGGCATCAACCGGCCCGCCGCGACCGAGTCGCTGTCATGGGACACGTGGGCGGCGATCGTGGATGTCAACCTCGCCGGCACGTTCGCCGCCTGCCAGCGCTTCGGCGCGGCGATGCTCGACGCGGGCGGCGGCGCGATCGTCAACGTCAGCTCGATCCACGATCGCATCGCGATGCCGGGCCGCGCCGCGTACGCCGCCACGAAGGGCGCCGTCTCCTCGCTCACGCGCGCGCTCGCGGTCGAGTGGGCCGGACGCGGCGTGCGCGTCAACGCGCTCGCCCCGGGCTTCATCCGCACGCCGTTCGTGGAGAGCGCGCTGCGCGCGGGCGTCGCCTCCGAGCAGGGGATCGTCGAGCGCACGCCGCTTGGGCGACTCGGCGAGCCGTCCGAGGTCGCGGACGCCGCGCTGTTCCTCGTCTCGGACCAGTCGCGCTACATCACCGGGCACACGCTCGTGGTCGACGGGGGCTACACGGCGTTCGGCGCACCCGTCGCGGCCACGACCCGCCCGCCATCTGAGGAGCCTCGCACATGACGGACCGGAACTCTCGCTTCGAGCCCGCGGGTCGCAGCGCCCTCGTCACCGGGGGAGCGCAGGGGCTCGGCTTCGGCATCGCGGGCCGCCTGCTGGCGTGGGGCGTCGATGTGACGATCTTCGACAAGGACGGGGAGGCGCTCGCCGCCGCCGTGGAGGCGCTCGCCGGCGCCGGCGCGGGCCGACTCGCGTCCGTCCAGGGCGACGTCCGTTCGAGCGCGGACATCCGCGCTGCCTTCGACGCGGCGGCGAGCGCGCACGGCGAGGTCGACCTGCTCGTCAACAACGCCGGCTGGGCGAACATCGTGCCGCTCGTCGAGCTGGAGGAGGACGACTGGGACGCGGTGCTCGGCGTCTGCCTGACCGGCACGTTCCTCTGCACGCGCGAACTCGCCCGGCGCGAGGGCTCGGGCGGCGCGGTCGTCAACATGTCCTCGCAGAACGCGCAGAGCGCTACGACCGGGCTCGCGCACTACTGCGCGGCGAAGGCGGCGATCGAGCAGTTCACGCGTGTCGCCGCGCTGGAGCTGGCGGGACGCGGCACGCGCGTGAACGCGGTCGCGCCCGGCTTCATCCGCACCCCGCTCTCCGAGCAGGGCTTCGCGTCCGGGCCGATGGCCGACGCCTTCCTCGCCCGCACGCCGCTCGGCCGCTTCGGCGAGGTCGACGACGTCGCCGAAGCGGTTGCGCTGCTGTGCTCGACGGCGACGCGCTGGGTCACCGGCGCCGTCCTGCCCGTCGACGGAGGGGCGCACATCCGCGGCCTGCACGACTACCTCGCCGTGACGGGGGGCTGCGCCCGGCAGCCTTGAACGCCGCGCTCCCTCACGTCTGGTAACGATTCCACCTTGGAGATCATGAAAGCCACCCAACGACCCCGTCCCCGGTCCGGCGCGCGTGCGCCAGAGGACGCCCCCGAGCGCCCCGCCGACCCCACGCCCGATCCGCCGCTCGACCGCCAGCTCGCGCTGCTGCGCAGCATGCACGAGATCCGCCAGTTCGAAGAGGTCTGCCACCGCCTCTTCGCGCAGGGCGTCGTGCGCGGCTCGACGCATCTCGGCCAGGGACAGGAGGCTGTCTCCGTCGGCGCCTGCGCCGCGCTGCGCGAGGGCGACACGATGACGTGCACGTACCGCGGCCACGCCGCGGTGCTCTCGATGGGCGCGCCGCTGGATCGCACGTTCGGCGAGATCCTCGGCAAGCGCGAGGGCCTCTGCGGCGGCAAGGGCGGCTCGATGCACCTGACCGACGTCTCGGTCGGCGCGCTCGGCTCGTTTGCGATCGTCGGCGGCCATCTGCCGATTGCCTGCGGCACGGCGTTCGCGGCACGCTACAGGGAGACGGAGGAGGTCTCCGTCTGCTTCTTCGGCGATGGGGCGACGAACATCGGCGCCTTCCACGAGTCGCTCAACCTCGCCTCGATCTGGAAGCTGCCGGCGATCTTCGTCTGCGAGAACAACCTCTACGGCGAGTACTCGCCGATCGCCACGACGACGCCGATCGCGCAGCTCGCCGACCGCGCCGACGCGTACGGCATGGCAAAGGCGCGGATCGACGGCAACGACCTGCTGGAGGTTCACCGCACGGTCGCGCAGGCCGCGCGGCGGGCGCGCGCCGGCGAGGGCCCCACGCTGATCGAGGCGCTCACCTACCGCCACAAGGGCCACTCGCGCTCCGACCCGGCGAAGTACCGGCCGGCGGAGGAGGTCGAGCAGTGGCTCGCGCGCGACCCGATCGCACTGCATGAGCGGGCGCTGGGAGCCGCCGGCGTCGAGCGCGCGCGGCTCGATGCGCTCGCGACCGAGGCCGAGCAGGCCGTCGCCGAGGCGCTCGAGCGCGCACAGGGATGGCCCGATCCGGACCCGGCCGCGCGCTTCACGGATGTGTGGGCATGACCGCGGTCACCTACAGACAGGCGATCACGCGTGCGATGGCCGACGCGCTCGCCGCCGACGAGGACGTCTTCCTGCTCGGCGAGGACGTCGCCGCGGCCGGCGGCGCGTTCAAGACGACGGAGGGGCTGTTCGAGCGCTTCGGCCCGCGGCGCGTGCTCGACACGCCGATCTCCGAGCAGGCGATCGTCGGCACGGCGATCGGGGCCGCGGTCCAGGGGCTGCGCCCGATCGCGGAGATCATGTTCGCCGACTTTGCGGCCGTCTGCTTCGACGGGTTGGCAAACGAGCTGCCGAAGTACCGCTACATGACGGGCGGCCAGGTGAGCGTGCCGGTCACGGTGCGGATGGCGAACGGATCGGGCGGCGGCTTCGCCGCGCAGCACTCGCAGCCGGCCGAGAACTGGTTCCTCAACATCCCGGGCCTGAAGATCGTCGTGCCGGCGACGCCGGCCGACGCCTACGGCCTGCTGCGCGCCGCCGTCGAGGACCCGGACCCCGTCCTCTACTTCGAGCACAAGGGTCTCTTCGGGCTCAGAGGCGAGCTGCCCGACGAGCCGGCGAAGGTGCCGCTCGGCCAGGCCGACGTCGTGCGCGAGGGCGGTGACGTGACTGTCGTGACCACGCAGGCGATGCGCCACCGCGCGGCAGCGGCGGCGGAGCGCCTGGCTGCCGACGGCATCGAGATCGAGCTGATCGACCTGCGCACGCTTGTCCCGCTCGACCTGGAGACGGTTGTCGCGAGCCTCGACAAGACGAACCGGCTCGTCGTCGCACAGGAGGCGCCGGTCGACGGAAGCTGGGGCGCGTCGCTCGTCGCGCGGCTGATGGCGGACCGTTTCGAGGCGTTCGACGCGCCGCCGGCGCTCGTCGCGGCAGACGACACGCCCGTGCCGTACGCCGGCCCGTTGGAGGCTGAGTGGTCGCCGACCGCCGAGCGCATCGCCGAGACCGTTCGCCGGACCGCGGCGTTCTAGGGGGTCGTGGCGATGCCTCAAGTGTTGATGCCGCGGCTGTCAGACTCGATGGAGGTGGGCACCGTGATCCAGTGGCTCGTCGCGGACGGGACCGAGGTGCGGCGCGGTCAGGAGATCGTGGAGATCGAGACCGACAAGGCGACGATGGCCTACGAGGCCGACGCCGACGGCGTGCTGCGCCATCTGGTCGCGGCAGGCGAGACGCTGGCGGTCGGGGCGCCGATCGGGGCGATCGGGGAGGACGCGCCGTCGCCGCCGTCCGCCCCCGAGCACGCGACGCCGGAGCCGGCAGCAGACGACATCGCGGCGGCTCGCCCTGACGCGGCGAATGCGCCTGCCGCGGCGACAGCGACCGCCGTCGCCGCCCCGACGGCTACCCGCAACGGCGGCGCGCTGAGCGCCTCGCCGGTCGCGCGGCGCACCGCGGCCGCGCTCGGCGTCGAGCTGGCGAGCGTCACGGGCTCCGGCCCGCGCGCGCGGATCCTCAAGGCCGACGTGGTCGACGCCGCCCAGGCGCGCGGCGTCCAGCCGGCGGCCACCGCCGTGGTGGCGCCGGCGCCGTCCGTCGCCACCGCGGCGACCGCGACCGTGGCCCCCGTCCCTGCACAGGACGCTGGAGCCGGCAAGGGCCACGTCGATGTCGTCGAGCTGAGCCGGCTGCAGCAGACGGTCGCGCGGCGGATGGCGGAGTCGAAGGCCACGATCCCGGAGTTCGCCGTCTCCGTCGACGTCGACATGGGCGCGGCCGTCGCGCTGCGCGCGCAGCTCAAGCAACAGGTGGAGCGCCCGCCGTCGCTCAACGACCTCCTCGTGAAGGCGTGCGCGGTGACGCTGCGCCGCCACCCGAAGGTCAACGGGCGCTTCCACGACGGTCGCTTCGAGCTGTTCGAGCGCGTCAACGTTGGCGTCGCGGTCGCGGCGCAGGACGTGCTGATCGTGCCGACCGTCTTCGACGCCGACCGCGCCTCGCTCGGCGCGATCGCGCAGGAGACGCGCCGCCTCGCGGAGCGGGTGCGCGACGGCTCAATCACACCGCCCGAACTGAGCGGCGGCACCTTCACCGTCTCGAACCTCGGGATGATGGGCGTCGAGCGCTTCGCCGGCATCGTCAACCCGGGCCAGGCGGCGATCCTGTGCGCCGGCGCGCTGTCGGAGCGCGTCGTGCTCGACGGCGACGGCGCGCCCAGCGCGCGACCGTTCATGTCGTTGACGCTCGTCAGCGACCACCGCATCCTCTACGGCGCCGACGCCGCCGCCTTCCTGGCGGATCTGCGCGCCGGGCTCGAGGACCCACTCGCGCTGCTGCTGTGACCGGCCGCTGCGCGGCTCAGGACGTCTCGACCCGCACGCAGCTCGCGCGCGGGACGAACGTCGTTGGCAGCGTGACGGTGCGCGGGCGCTCGTCCCCCCCCAAGCGGCGGAGCAGCAGCTTCGCCGCCTGCTTGCCCATCTCGGCGTAGTCCCGTCGCACGACCGCGATCTGCGGCGAGAGCAGCTCGCTGATCGCGTAGTCGTCGCAGGAGACGAGCGAGAGGTCCTGGCCGACGGCGACGCCGCGCTCGACGATCTCGCGCAGCGTGCCGACGAGGATCTGGTTGCCGCCGGCGACCATCGCGGTCGGCGGCGTAGCGCGGTCGAGCAGCGCGCGCGTCGCCGCCTGGCCGTGCTTGGCGGTCATCTGGCCAGCGACGATCGAGTACGTCGGCGGCAGGCCGCGCGCGGCGAACGCCTCCTCGAGTCCGGCAACGCGCTCGCGCGATGGCCGCAACGGCTGGCCGACGATCAGCGCGATGTCGCGATGGCCGAGGTCGATCAGGTGCTCGACGGCCGCGCGTATGCCGCTGCGGTGATCCGACAGCACCGCGCTGGCACCGATGTCCTCGGGCAGCTCGCGGTCGATCAGCACGATCGGCGCGTCGGCGTTGCGCAGCGCCTCGATCGTCACCGCGTCGTCCTCTGCTGCGAGCGACAGCAGCAGGCCGTCGACGCGGCGCTGGCGCAGCAGGCGTATGTGCTCGGCGTCGAGCGCGGCCTTGTTGTCAGAGTTCGTCAGCAGCATCGAGTAGCCGGCGTCGCGCAGCGTCGTCTCGGCGCCGTGCGCGATCTCGGCCAGCAGCGGGTTCGAGATGTCGCCGACGACGAAGCCGACCGACATGGTCGAGCCGCGTCGCATGCTTTGCGCGAGCATGTCCGGCTCGTAGCCGAGCTGCGCGACGGCCGCGAGCACGCGCTCCCGCATCTCGTTGCTGGTGTCCGGGTGACCGGTCAGCACGCGGGAGACGGAGGACAGCGCGACGCCCGCGAGTTCTGCGACCTCGCGCATGCTCGAACGCTGGCGCCGGTTGTCCTTGACCGTTCCCACGACGCAGATATTACGTCGGCAGGCGGTGGCGTTCGACGTAGTCCCAGTCGAGCTGCCAGCCGAGGCCGGGCGCGTCCGACAGCGCGATCTTCCCGTTCGAAAGCGGCGGGCGGTTCGCGATCAGGTTCCACCAGATCGGGTCGCGATCCGGGTGGAAGCACTCCACGAACGTCCCGTGCGGGATCGAGGCGAGCAGGTGGCTGGAGATCTGCGGCTCCTCGTGGTGCGCCATCGCGACGTCGTAGGCGTGCGCGATCGCGGCGACGCGTCGCCACTCGGTCGGCCCGCCCGACCAGGAGGCGTCGAAGTTGCAGACGTCGACCGCGCCGGCGGCCATCAGGTCGCGGCAGGCGCTGGCCGACATCTCGCTCTGTCCGGCGCACACGCGCACGTTGGCGGAGAGACGCACGTCGCGCATCGCGAGCTTGTCGTTGTGCCACGCGCACGGCTCCTCGAACCAGTGCAGGTCGGCGTCCTCGACGAGCCGCGCGAAGCGGATGGCCTCGTCGCGCGTGTAGCCCTGATTGGCGTCGGCGGCCAGCGCGAAGTCCTCGCCTGCGGCGGCCCGGGCGCGCAGGAAGCGCTCGGCGTCCTCCTCGGGCGTCCGGCCGCCGACCTTGAACTTCATGCCCGCGAGGCCGCGCTCGCGCAAGTCAGCGATCTCCTCCTCGATGCTGAGCGGGCTGTCGTAGTAGCCGCCGATGCAGATCACCGGCAGCTCGTCGCGGTAGCCGCCCCACAGGCGCCAGAGCGGCTGGCCGAGCGCCTTGCCGACGGCGTCCCAGATCGCGCTGTCCACGCAGGCGCAGGCGACCAGCGCGAGGCGCCGGTCGCGCAGGATGTCGAACGTCGTGGGACGGGTCGCCTCCCAGCAGCGCTCGGTCGCGAGCGCGTCGGCGCCGTGCAGCGCGGGGGCGATCTCGCGGTGGATGATCGCGTCGATCTCCAGCAGCGCGCCGTCCTCGTCGCCGGCGTACGCCTCGCCGACGATTCCCTCCTCGGTGTGGACGCGCGTGACGATCGTCGAGCGGTGCGTCATCTGGTAATTGCTGCCGCGGTAGACGCGCGCGAGTGGGACGCGGATCGGGATCGTCTCGATCCTCGTGATCGTCAGGCGCTTATGTGCGTCGATGGAGCGGTGTTGCTGCGGCGTGGTGGCTGACAAAACGCTTACGTCTCCTTGGCGGGCAATCAATGACTCGTATCGGTTCCGGAAACGGTTCCAAACCGAGGGTACTGATGTCCCCCATGCCACGTCAACGGCGCGTGCTCATAATGCTCTCGAGGCGGGAGGTCGATCGGGGGCAGCGATCTACGCGCCGTACAGTCGGACCTCGATCTCCTCTCGCAGGAAGCGAATCGTTCGTCCGAGACGTGCGCACGGCAGTTCTCCTCGGCGGGCGAGTTCGTAGACGGTCGATTTCGGCAAGGCGAGGAGGGCGGCGACCTCGGCGGCCGTCATAACGTCTTCGCGCGTGAGGTGGTGGCGCCGCTGGGTTGGCGGCTGCGGTGGTGGGGCGGGTCCGAGCCGGTGCGCGTCCATGGGGTTATCGGTGGCGGCGTGCTTGGGTCTGGAGCCACGCGGCGAAGCTGCGGAGCTCGTGGGCGAAGGCCATCTCCATGCGTGGGTCGGCGTGGGCGCCGTCGTCGAGCTGGTCGCGCCAGACGGTGAGCGCGGCGAGGGGCTCGGCGATGACCGGATCGCGCAGCGGATCCAGCGGGAGGTGGCGCAGCTCGGCGGGGTAGCGGTCCCGGAGCGCGGTGATCGCTTCGGCTCGGGCCGTGGGTGGCAGCCAAGGCGGCTCGGCTCCCCGCCCGGCGTGACGTCGTACCCCGTGTCGCGCCGCCCCGAGCCTCGCTCCGCGCTCGGCGAGCGCTGATCGCACGAGGCGGGCCGCGGTCGTTGACGCCGGCTCGCCGTGTTCGGCCGCAAGCTGCCGGAGGGCGTCGAGCTCGCCGGGTGCGAGGACGATCGCGGTGCGGGGACTGCGTCCGGCGCTCACGGCGCGATCTCCACGGCCGGCTCGGGCGCGGGCAGTACCGACGCTGGCGGCTGGAGCCGCTCGACGTGGAACGCGCGGTCTGGGTCTCCCAGAGCGCGGGTGTGGTCGGAGAGCGGCTGCGCGAGCGACGGCACCTGTGCGCGACTCGCCCGCATCCGTGCGGCGAGCTGGTCGATCCGATCGGCGTCGCAGCCGGCCTCGAGCTCGTCGCGGGCGACGAACCAGTCGACGCCGTCGCGGGCGCGGCTGGCCTCGACGTAGGCGCTCTCGCGGCTCGTCTGCCAACCGCCAGTTACGACGACGGCGCGGTCGACCGTGGCGCCCTGCTCGCGCACGACGTGGCCCGCGTAGGCGAGCCGGAGCGAGTCGAGGTGCTCGGTGCTGACCGCCACCTCGCGCCCGCTGTTGTCGAGCCGGACGGTCAGGGGCTCGTCGGCGCGCGAGGCGACGGTCCCGTGCTCGCCGTTCTCGACGCGTGGCTCGTCGGCGACCGGCGTCGAGCGCGTCCACACGACGCGATCCGCGCCGTGCAGTAGATGGCCGTCCGGATGCTCGACCGCCTCCGGCGACAGCTCGCGGCGCTCGCGGCGCAGCGCCTGAATCCGCAGGTTGAGCGTGTCGATTTCGACGTTGGAGGCGTCAGTCATCAGCGCGACGCGCTCGTGGCCGAGCTCGCGAGCCAGCTCGTCGTAGCGGCGCGCGGCCGCCTCGATCGCCTCCACGCGCGTCTCGCCGAAGTGCAGGCGGCCGGCCGCACGGTAGTGCGCCATCGCTCGCGCCGGGTCGCCTTCGCGCAGCTCGCGCCATGCCTCTCGCGCCGCGATGTCGGACGTGCGCCGTACCTCGGTCAGCTGCGCGGTGGGGACGCGCTCGACGATGTGCTCGAACATGCCGCCGCCGCCGATCGAGGGCAACTGGCGGGGATCGCCGATCGCAACGAGCGAGGCGCCGTGGCGATCGACGGCGGCGACGAGGGGGTGGAGGCGGTTGGTGTCGCTCATCCCGGCCTCGTCGACGTAGACCGTCGCATTGGCATCGAGCCGGATGCGGCCGTGCTCGACGGCTGCCAGGAAGCCGTCGATCGTCCGCACGCGACCTTCCAGCGCCGGCGTGGACTCGCCGAGTCGCTGCGCCGTGCGCCCAGCGACCGCCACGCCCCATACCTCGCGGCGAGTTGCCCGCTCGGCGTGCGCGGCGGCGTCGATCACGACACCCTTGCCGGTCCCGGCGGGACCAATGAGCACCGCCGCGCGCCCGGGCCCGGTGATCGTCGCGACGGCCTCGCGCTGCTCGACGCTCAGCGGCGCGCCGAGGCGCGCCTCGACCGAGCGGATGCCGGCCTCGATCGTCGGCGCCGCGATCGCGCGCGCCGCGTCGGACGCCATCACGCCGACGCGCTCCTCGATCTCGCGCTCGGCTTCGCGCACGCGCGCGGTCGTCATGCGACCGTCGGCGAGGTCGAGCACGCGACCGTCGCGGCGCAGCTCGTCGACCTCCACGAGAGCGCGACGCGGCTCCAGGCCGTGGCCGGCGGCCTGCTCGAGCGCGACCGTTCGCAGCTCGGCGGCGCGGAACGCCGCGCGCCGCGCTGTGACGCCGTTCTCGACGCGATCCCCCCAGCGCTCGCGATCCGGCACGACAACAGCGGACGCCGCGGACCGCACAGCCGCAACCACCTCCCGGTCGACGCCGGCCTCCAACCCACGTCGTTCCCACACGCGATCCAGCTCGCTGCGGTCGCGCGGCAGCGCCTTGCGCTCGCGCGTGCGCACGGCCAGGTCGCGCAGCTCCCCGCGCTCGGGCTCGCGCCCGTGCTTGGCGCGGAACTCGCGCGCCGCGCGCTTCACCTCCTCCGTGCGAGCCGAGAAGGCGCGCTCCATCGGCTCTGTGATGCCGCTGATGCGGAAGTAGCGGCCGTCGTCGCCCGCCGGCTCGATCGCGTAGCCGAGTTGGCGCAGCTCGCCGGCGAGGTGCCCGCGGTAGTAGGCGCCGACCTCGCGCGCCGCCCGCAGCACCGGCCGTGAGCGGACGGCAGCCACCGAGCCGTCCTCGCGCTCGACGCTCGTCAGCACGACGTGGCTGTGCAGCTGCGGGTCGGGCGCCTCTTCGCCGACGCCCCGCGCGGTCGTGTGCGTGAACGCCGCCGCATGGACGTGCGCGGCTGGCGCCGGGACCGCCGCGCCCGCCGCCGCGTCGTAGCGCACCGTCAGCTCTACCGTCTCCCGCAGGTAGTCGACGGCCGCCTCGACCGCCGCATGGTGCGCGGCCTCGAGCGCCGCTCGCTGATCGCTGAGCGCCCACGCGATGCTCACACTCTTCGGCGCGCTGAACGTGACGTCGATCCCGCCCGCGCGTGAGCCGTCCGGGCCGGCGGCACGCAGCCACACTGGCTCGCTGGCCCCCGGCCGGCGGCCCTCCATCAGCGCGCGCAGCTCGTCGGGCTCCATCGTGCCCGGCGTGACCCCGATGCGCGCCAGAGCTGTGGGATCGGTCAACCAGCGCCCAGGCGCCTCCGCAGGCGCGCCGTCGCGGCCGAGGTAGTAATCGCCCTGCTCCGGCGCGACCGTGCGGCTCTCCAGATAGTCGGCGTAGCCGTTCGCGGACGCCGCGCCGATGCTCTTGGCGGTCATCATCGCGACGCGCCTCGCCGGGTGAGCGCGATCGCCTCGCGCGCGGACGTGCAGCCCATCCACTCCCACCAGAACGGCAGCTTGACGATGGCCGGCAGGTCGCGGCCGTGGATCGCGATCGCCTCACCGTCGCCGAGCTGCGCAAACTCCTCCGGCGCGAGCTTCGGCCGCGCCTGCTGGTGCGTCGTCCGCGTCGAGCCGGTACCCCAGCGGTCGGTCGTCTCCGACGCGACCTCGACGTACTCGTTGCCGAGGAACGCGGCCAGCTCCTCTCGCGTCGCCTTGTCATGGATGGGGCCGAGGAAGAGCTTGCAGAGCGTATTCGCGATGATCGTGTCGGCGTCGACGCCGTAGCGCGAACGCAGCTGCGCGTAGGACTGATAGATCACGGCCCAGCGCGTATTCCACCCCGCCGAGATCGCGAGATAGGCGGGCAGACGGCCGAGCGAGGCGAGGTGCGCCGCCTCGTCGCAGACCAGCTTCAGCAGCGGCAGCTCGCGCGGATCGGCGACCGCCGCCGCGCGCTCCTCGCACTCGCGCAGGATCGCGCCGAGCAGCCCGCCGAAGATCGGCGCGAGGGCCGCCTGGTCGCTCTCGGGCGCGAGCAGGTACAGCGTGCCGTTGCGTGTGAGCAGGGCAGCCGGGTCGAGCTCGTCGCGGTCGGCCATCTGCACCTGCGGGTGCCGGTAGGCGCCGAGCAGCTGCGCGGCGCTCATCAGCACGAACCCCTGCGCCTTGGGATCCATCTGCTGCAGCGCTCGCAACGCCACGACCGCGCGACCGGCTTCGTGTGCGTGCAGGATCTCGCGCGGCTCGTCGAGCGCGTCGGCGCCGACGAGCAGCCAGTCGTAGACGTCGGCCATGGTGTGGCCGTTGAGGGCAGCGGCGTGCAGCACCGGAGGCAGCGCGCGCTCCACCGCGTTGCGGTCGTAGAAGTGCGCGGCGCCGTCGCCCTTGGCCGTCACGCCTGCGCTCGGGTCGGCGTCGTGGAGCCACTGGCCCATGCGCAGCGCGCCCGGCCAGCTCTCGCACGAGCGCAGCGGCGACCAGCCCGCGCACATGACGCCGCGAGGGAGCGGGCTCATCGGGGCGTAGATCCACACCGGGCCGCGACGCCGGCGCGCGTCGATCGTGTGATGCAGAACGTCGAGCTTGTTCGACGTGATGACCAGCGGCCCGTCGTGCTCGTGCGCCTCCGTCATGGCGACGCGCGTCGTCTTGCCCGACCGCGTCGGCGCGACGACCAGCAGGTTCTGCTCGGGCGCAGACCGCACCTCGCGACCGCGCAGGCGCCCCATGTTCCAGCCGTCGCCGCCGCGCGGCGCCGGTCGCCGCTTCTCGCCTGCCAGCGGTCGCACCGCGCCGCTCACCATGCGCGCGAAGGAGCTGTTGCGCGCCTGGTCCGCCGGCGGCTGCAGATGCGACCAGTCGCGCGGCTTCGCGAACGCGCGCGCCTTCACCTTGCGGCGCGGGTCGCTCTCGTGCAGGCCCGCGCGGCCGCGGCCGCTCCAGACCTCGAAGCGCATCCACACCGACGCGAGCACGAAGGCGACGGCGGCGACGAGCAGCAGCGTGAGGAAGACGCCGACCCACAGCGGCGGCGCGACCCCATTCCACGAACGCGGCGCGTCGGACTCGTGGAACAGCAGCGCGTGGATCGCGACGTGGCTGACCTCCGAGGGCGGCAGCAATGCCGGGCGCAGCCGCACGGTCGTCCACAGCAGCGTCGCCCACTCCACGACGACGATCGCGACCGCCGCGTAAGCCGTCAATCCGCCGACGACGACGGCGATCGCGATTCCTACGACTTCATCACTGCTGCGCTCCGACATCCGTGTCCGTTCGCTTGTTGATCCCGTCTCGGGCCTCTATGTCGTAGTCGGGCCCTGCCGTCGCGCGATACCCCTCCGACCTTGGCCAGAGGGCCCGGCATGTGGATGACGTTGCGGGCGCCGTTCCGTACCCCCGCGATCTGCAGCGGGTCGAACAGACGGCCAGCTCGAAGAGGGCGCGGCGTTCGGCCAGCACCAACCAGCTACAGCAGCTTCAGGAACTCGTCGCGGGAGATCTCGGCGTCCTGCAGGATGCGCGCGAGCAGGCCGCGGCCGAGGTCCTTGTTGTGCATCGGGACGACGACGACGTGGCGGACGACGTCGTGGACGAAGACCTGGTGGCTGCCGGAGGTCCGGTCCAGCCGCCAGCCCTTGCGTTCGAGCACGCGAATGAGCTGCCGCGGCCGGACGGCCGGGAGTCGTGGGCTCACGCGGCGGCGACTATGCCGCGCTCAACCTGCGGAAGGGGCAGATCGTGTGCGCGCATGCTCTCGAGGTAGGCAGGGAGCGCGTCGCGCAGCATGGCGATCGCCTCCTCCCGGGTGTCCCCCTCGGTCGCCAAGCCGGGCAGCTCGGGCACGTAGATCAGGAAGCCGCCATCGGACTGGCGCTCCAGCACATACTCGAACTCGCGGGGCTCGGACATCGACCAGAGGATAGGCCACCGGCGCCGCGCCTCCAAGCGGCGAGTCGCTCGCCGACTCGCTTCGAGAGCGAGCCGACCGCGAGCCGCACACGGCTCGCGGTAACCGCAAAGGCAACGCAGACTAGATGCACGGTGTGCGGTGGTCACCGCTCGCCTCGTCTCGCTCGGATGCGGTCGTGCAGCTCCATCATCTCCACGAGTGGAACGCCGAGGCCGCGCTCCAGCTTGAGCAGGACGCGGAACGTCGGGTTGATCTCGCCGCGCTCGATCGCGCCGACGTAGTTGCGGTGGAGATCGGCACGGTCGCCGAGCTCCTCCTGAGAGAGGCCCTGCTGGCCGCGAAGTCCGCGGACGGTGAGACCGAGCGCGAGGTGTTCGATCGACTGCTTGCGAGCGCGCAGCCCGCCGGATCGGCGGACGGCGATCACATCAACGTCTGTGGTCCTGCACTCGATACGGTGTGCATGCATCGGAGATCACTCCTTCGGTGCCACGCCCCCGGACGTTCGCGCGTCGCGGGGGCACCCTCTTTGTACGGTTGGCGGGCGGCGTGCCCGCTGCAGCAAGACCCGGCTGCTTCGTCCGGGTGTCGGACAGGACCGTCGCGTCGACTCGGGTCACCGAGTCGGATGGGCGAGGTCGCGTCCGGTCTGTCCCATGAAGATCACCCTCCGTGGTTCGAGGCGCCACTCCGCTGTTCGCGCAGCTGAGCGGGCCATTCGCTGACTTTCTTATGCCACAGTATGCCGTGTCTTGCGCAATGCATCAAGGATAGGAACCGCCGCGGACGTAGAAGACGCCGATGCCAGCTCGCCGCCCGCCTTCCCAGGTCAAGCGCGCCCGCGCCTTCGGCGAGCGCGTGCGATCACTCCGTCGAGAGCGCAGAATCACCCAGCGCGAGCTGGCGGAGCAGATCCCCATGAGCTCGGGCCACCTGTCGCGCATCGAGACGGGGGACTACGGCCCGCCGTCGGACGAGGTGATCGAGCGCATCGCCCAGGTCCTCGCGACCGATCGGATCGAGCTGCTTCGGCTCGCCGGCCGCGACCCAGGAAGACGCGGCCTGGAGGAGGAGATCCTGTCCGAACTGCGGGAGATCCGGCAGGAGCTGAAGCGGCTTGCTGACGGCATCGAGCGGGGAAGAGGTTCGAGATGACCGTCAATCGGCTCTCTGCTTCTGAGAAGGCCGGTCGCGCCGCGGCACGACCGCTGAAGCTCGTCGTCGGTGGAGCAGCAGACTTCGCGGAGGAGGTCTCGAGTTCGTCGACGTGGGATGCACCACTCCCGACGGCGCGGCCGGCAGACCGGTGCGAGCCCTGGCCGATCTCGAACGACGACGCCACGCCGCTGTTGCGCGCCGCAGGTGTCTTCGGCGTTGCATTCGAGCTGGCGGCCATCGTGACGGTCGAGCGCTCTCTGCTTCGTGACGATCTCCAAACCCTGGGGGTCGACGGGTTCGAGGCGGAACTCGACACCGCCGCTCGAGCCGCGACCGTGACCTGCGAGTTGTCCGAGCCGCTGTCCGCCTATCTGCAGGCGCTCGATCGAGGACCCAAGGCGCGGAAGCGCCCCCGACACGTCGTCGCGTTGCCGATGCGTCTCACCGAGCGGCTGGGGTCTCAGAGCTGCGTCGGTATGCATCTCGATCCGGCGCTCCTTCCTTCTGCGATCGCCTGGGAGCGTGCGGCCGTATTGGCCGGGCACACGATGAGCGAATGGGCGATGCGCGCCGTTGCGCGCCGGGGCGCGAACTAGCCGGGCTGCTCGCCCGGCTGATCGGGAGCGTTGGCGGCTCGAAGCTCGGCGGCCACTCTCGGCACGCTTCTGAATCCCGTCTTCACACCGCTCAAGCCGAGAAGGACCCGCTGGCGTGCTGCCTGCTGAACGCGCTGGTCGAGCCGCTGCTCCGCCAACGCAACCGCCGGAACGGAGAACGCGAGAGCATCTCTGCTGACGGCCCAGCTGTTGTGCGAGACGGTCTGTCTCTTGCCGCGTGGAGGTCTGTTCGCGGGGTGATGCCCACACAGACACGGCGCGCTGCCAAAGAGCGCACTGCGGGCACGCTCGCCCTCGTCCGTAAACGCTCCGACGTTGCCAAGGACCGCTGAGTGGTAGACGAAGATTCCGAGTCCTCTTTCCTCCTCGTCGTCCTGGCGCTCGGGTAGCTCCGCCGGCGGGAACGTGAACGACATCCCATGAACTCCAGCGCAGGTTGCCGCGACTCCGCTCGCGAGGAGCGCGAGATGCGCGTCGCCCACGCATGAGACAACCGCCGGCCGCTGGGTCACGGCCTGGAGCGCGAGCGCGAGCCGGGCGTATCCGGCGACCTGCACTCCCGATGCGTTGCAGTTCGCCGCGATGATCCAGTAGCCGGAGATCCCGTCGAGCGCCGCGTAGGCATTGATGAGCCAGTCGACGATCGCGCGCTCGCGAGCATGTACGCCCTGCAGGACGATGGTGGCGTAGATCTCACGCCTCATCGCGGCCGGCTGGCCCGGCGCCGGCGCGGCGGCACGGCGCGCGGAGAACTCTTCCGCCGCCAAACGTGCGAGCAGGAGATCGTTCTCCCGTCCTGTGGAGCCCTCGCGAGTCAGCACGTGGCCTGGTGTGGTGAGGATCGTCGCACCGGCACCGAGCTCTGCTGCGAGGTGATCAGCTGCATAGGTCTCGGAAAACGTCGCGGAGAACCGCTTGTCGTCAGGGTCGAGCTGTCTGCCAGGCCGATGATGAGCAAGCACAGAGAACATCCCCGTGCGCTTCGCGTGATCGAGCGGCAGCTGGTTCCGCCAGGCTTGACCTGGCAGGGCGACTCCCATCCCGAGTCGGCGCGCCTCCGCCACCGGTCTCGGATCCTGCAGGGCGTGAGGGAGCGGCTTCGCGATTGAGCCCGTGACCGAACGGTCGAGCTGATCGATGGCGAGGCCCGAGTGGTAACCGGGCCAGGCCACCAGGCTTCGCCTGGCCAGGCTCGGGTGCCGTGGAGCGTTGTCGAGAGACTTGTCGCCCATTGAACCGACATTCTGTGGCCGGCTGCGGACGGTACGGGGCGATTTCTAGCGTGGACGCAGGCTCGAAGGCCAAATCCTGAGCGTTCAAGCGCCGAGTTTTCGCCGCCGATGCTTGCTCTGCATGGCGGCGGGATCGCACACGAAGCAGACGGCGCCTTCCTGGGAAGAGCTGCGCCAACAGGCGGTCGCCACGGTTAAGGCGGACATCGCAGCGATCCAGCAGCGGGGCAACTACAAGAGGCTGACGACGAGAGGTCCCGTCCCGCTGCCGAGCGGCAACGATCCGCTCATCGTCTCAACCGGCTCGATCTCCGCTCGCCCGAAGTGGATGGAGCAGCTTTTCTTCGTCGCGGAGAGCCCGAGCCCCGGTCCGGAGGACCGACACGTCGTCTTCTATCGGCGCTTCAGCTCGTCGAGCAGACTTGAGCTGCGGGTTCCGGACGAGACGCGCGCCTCGCTCCGCGACGTGCGGGCTGTGCACGTCTTCTACGTCGACGATTTCGAACTACAGCTCAGACAGAAGCTCCTCGACCTGCTGCAGGATGCGCCAGAGGGGAAGGCGGCCACCCAGCTCTGGGCTCCCGGCGGACCGACGATCCGCGACCCGCTCCCACCTTCGTCCATTCCGATTGAGCTTCATGCGAGTCAGCAGCACGCGCTCGACGCGATCACCAGTCCCGGTGGTTGGCTCGTATGGGGGCCGCCCGGAACCGGCAAGACGACCGTCATCACGGAGGCCGTTCGCAGCGCGCTCGCCGCCGATCTCTCGGTGCTCATCGCATCCCACGCGCACGTCGCGGTCGACAACGTGATCGAGGGAGTCGCCGACCCGAACACCGGCGTCGAGTTTGAGTGCGGCGATGTCATCCGGGTCGCGACCCCGTCCACGGAGCCCAGAGTCTCGGCACGAGTGCGAGGTCACGATCACCTGCTGCTCGGGAAGGCTGCAGCGGTCCTCAACCAGACGACTGAGCGTCGAGAGGCGCTGGAGGCGCGGATCGCCGCGAACGAAAGGCATGAGGCGCGCGGTGAGAAGGATGCTCTGGATCGGCTTCTTACGGGCGTGGATCACGCCACGATCGAGCGTGCGCAAGAGGTGCTGGAAGCACAGAGCAAGATGGCGGATCTCACGGCAGGGCTCGAAGGGATCGATGCCGAGCGAAGCGCCATGCGGGAGCAGATGGCGGGCCACACCGCGGAGGCGGAGCGCCTCGACGTGCCGGATGTTGAGCGGTCCGAGGCCGAGGCTGCACATCTACGGAGCGAGGAAGCGCGCGACGAGGCGGAGCGCGGACTGGTTGCTGCTGCTGCAGCGCTCTCGAGAGCGGAAGCGGAACGAGACGCGAGCGCATCTCGTCTTGCGCTCGCCCGAGGGTATGCCGACACGCTCGGTGCTCGCTTGCTCCTTCCGATGCGGGTGGTCCGCAGGCGGCGCGTGGACGCTCTGGCGTCCGAGTACGCCGCGGCTCTTCGAGCAGTCGATGATGCGAGCGCTTTGCTCGACCAGACGAGGCGCCACGCTGAGCGGTGCCGGGCGGTTGCCGAGTCGGCACATGCTGCTCTCGTCACGCTCGCGGAGCGCGCCCGCCAGGCCGCAGCCGAACGCGCAGCGGCGGGACGGCTCGCTGTAGCCGAGGAGAAGCTGGCTGGGCGCGCAGGCGACCTCGACGACGAGATCTGGGAGTGGGAGGAGATCGCCTCCAAGATGCCGCCGGATGAGGCACGTTTGCTCGTTGATGAAGCACATGACAGAGGTTGGCTCGAGGCCATCGAGCGGCTCGCTGTAGTAGGTCCCATCGTCGAGCGGCTCGACGGCGAGCGCCAGAAGCTGCACGAGGCGAAGGACGAGCTTGCGGCTGAAGAGACCGAGACACGCGAACGGCTGCTGCGCGAGGCCAGAGTCGTGGCTTGCACGCTCGCGACCTACGTCTTCATGTCGTCGCTGAGAGAACGGCACTTTGACATCGTGATCCTCGACGAGGCGGCGAGCATCTCAGCACCCGAGATCATCCTTGCCGGATCGCGAGCGGATCGCACCTTCGCAGCTGTCGGCGACTTCCTGCAGAACGCGCCGATCTCAGAGACGGACTCCGCGGACCCGGAGGCGCATCCGTGGCAGGGGACCGACGTCTTCACGCTCGTTGGCATCCACGATCGTGCCACGGCCGAGCGCCATGCGCGCTGCACCGCACTCTCCCAGCAGCACCGGTTCCCGCGGATCATCGCCGACGTTGTCAACGCCTTCTGTTACGAAGGCCTCCTCGAGACGGCGGACTCCGTGACGAGCGAGCCCGGGACTGTGATCACGGTGCTCGACACATCGGCGCACTACGCCAAGAGCCTCGTCTCTGTGAGCAGATCCTGGTGGTGCCCGCTCGGCCTCGATCTCCTCCGCACGATCGCCGAGCGACCTGACCTCCGCGCCGGATCGAGCATCGGGTTCATCACCCCGTATCGCGGCCAGGCCGACAGAGCAGGTCGCCTCATGCTGGAGGACGAGGACGGAACGCCGATCGAGTGCGGCACCGCCCACGCCTTCCAGGGCCGCCAGTACGACACGGTCGTCGTCGACCTCATGCAGGACCACAGACCGCGCTGGGTCAGCCACGCCAATCTCCACGGCACCGACCACGCGATCGCAGCCGCCAAGCTCCTGAACGTCGCGCTCACGCGAGCGCGAAGACGGCTCTACCTGATCGGCGACTGGGAGTTCATCCGGGGCTGCTCGTCGCCGGGGATGCGCGCGCTGGCGGCGCTGGAAGGTCGCGATCCGTTCTGTGTTGTTGCCGCTGACGGGCTTTGTGACCCGCAAACGCGTTCGGGGCGGATCTAGCGTGGGGCCCACGACGCGTCTATCAGCCTAAAACCATAAAATCAGCGCTATGGCAAATGGCGCGAACTACACCGACGCAGAGATCGATGAACTGGTCTCGCATGTTCTCGCTCTGCGTAAGGACTACGTACAGCAGCTTCTTTCGGGTGCGGGCATCCCCTACTCAGGCTTTCGCAAGAACGAGCTCCGCGGCCGTGTGAGGGAGGCGATAGCCGACGGCCGTCTGACAGTCGAGGGCGTCGTCGAGTTCCTTGATCGGGTCGAGCCAGGAGGGAAGCAGCATGTCTTCTTGCTGAGGCCATCGGGCGCCCTGAACAACTCCTGGAGAGACGCTGTGGCCATGCGCCGACGACTTGCTCGCGAGGTCGCGACCAGAGACTTGCTCGCAGCACCGTTGCCGCTGCTCATGCCCGAAGAGCTGCAGCTGTCGTCAGTGAGATTGGCCGATGGGGTCGTCGAGGTCACTGGTGTCGAAGCCCGGCGGTACACCGAGCGCGATGAGAGCTACGACAGGACTGCGGTTACAGAAGAGGGTCTTCCGGTACAGCTCCGGGCTTTCGTTGAGCGGGTCGCGCGAAGCACCATCGTGCTGCGTTGGGACACAGCAACGCGACACGCGGCTTTGCACATCACTCAGGCGACGGGTCGGGGACTCGAGCGTGACCACTACCGCAGAGTCGCCGACCGCTGCGGGTCTGCCGTCGACTCCTTCCTGGACTTCAGCGAGTTCAGAGACGTCAACTTGCACAGAGTTATTCATGAGCTTGGGCAGCGCGAGAAGGCAAATAGAAATGTCCTCACCCGATCTCGTCGCGGCAGCTGGGATACCCCCAACGGAGCTGAGCTTCGAGCGACCAGCGCAAGCACTGCCGCATCGGTCTACTCAGATAGAAGACTCTCTGCAGCTATCGGTCAGGTAGCGGACGCTGGCACTGGGCAGGCGGGCAACGTGTATTGGCTGCCTGGCGGGAACGGCAGCCCTCTGTCTGAAGAATTGCACCTTACGATCGTGGCATCTGATTCGCGTGTGCACTTCATGGTGCCGAGTTCAACGGAAATTGTGCAATATGTCGTCGGCCAGATTCGCCGCCTTCTTTGACCGAGGTCCGGACCTCGCCGGCCGGGACCTCACCGAACAAGTAGGAAGATTTCTGCTTTCGTGTCAAGCAGGAGACCGGATCTCACCACGGGCGCTCGCGCTGTCGCTCGACCGTGACGAGGATGACGTATCAAGCCTGCTTGCCCTTGGCGTGAGTCCGGAGGTTTCCATCTTGGCCGAAGCGCCGCAAGTACGGTGCCCGCACTGCGATTCTCGCATCGACTATGAGGAGCTATACGCAGAGACGGGAGAGCACGCCGACGCTACATGCCCAAGCTGCCACAACATCGTTCCGGATCCGAGCGTCCTGCAGGTGGAGCGTCGTTATCGGCTGACGGACGTCGGGGCGGAGGAAGCAGCTGGCTGGCAGGCGCAGCAGGCTCGTCGTCCTCGGATCAGAGTGGTTCTCCTGTGCGCAATCCAAGACGAGCTGAACCAAGTGCGGCGCCAGATGGAGATCCACGGCGAGATCGGCTTGGTTTCCGGCGCGGATGGCGCCGTCTACCTCGAGGGCTCTTTTGCCGGGTTGCACGTCGACTGGCAGATTCGGGCTGCGGCAACATCGCAAACAAATGCCGCGGCCGCCGCGGCGACTGTCGGTGCAGCCATGGACTACCAACCGGCGATGATTATCTTCGTCGGCATCGCGGGGAGCCTTAAGCAAAGCGTGGCTCTCGGGGATATCGTAGTTGCCGATCGAGTCCACGATTATGAGGTGGGCAAGGCCGCTGAGGAATACCAAGAGCGGCATCTTCAGCATCAGTCCAGCTTCCAACTGACACGCTGGGCCGAGGCCGTGGCCACGACTGATAGCTGGCAAGAGAAGATCTGCGTCTACGATCCTGGACTGATGTCTGGACCGAAGGTCCACGTTGCTCCGATCGCAGCAGGGAGCAAGGTTGTAGCCAACAAGGATTCGCACACCTTCGGGCTGATAGGACGCGCTGCACCGCGCGCTGTTGCGGTGGAGATGGAGGGCGCCGGAGTGCTCCTCGGGGTGCATCGCATGGGCAATACCGAGGGCCTCGTCGTGCGAGGTATCTCAGACGAGGTGGAGGGCAAAGAGGAGAGCGACGAGGAGGGATGGCGCCACCAGGCAGCCGCCAATGCTGTGGCATTCGTATATGAACTCCTCTACCAATATCAGCCATCTCCGCAGCGAGATTGACGCCGTACATCGCTGGTGCGTATCTACAACCCGTGCGCCGCATTCATCGCCGCCACCGCCTCGGCGTCGAGCTTCGAATGCAGGTACCGGTTCGTCGTCGCGAGATCCGCGTGGCCATAGAAGTCTCGGATCGTGACAAGGGAGACGCCGTTGCGGGCGAGGACGGATCCGGCGGCGTGGCGGAGACCGTGAAGGCGGATGGGGCGGAGGCCGGCGGCCTCGGCGGCGCGCTTGTAGCGCCGGCGCAGCGCTGAGCCGTCGAGGCGCTGGCCGAAGCGGTTGCAGAAGACGTAGTCGTCAGGCGACGTGAACTCCTCGCGCTGGCCGAGACGGGCCAGGGCCTCTGCAGCTGGGCGCGCTACCGGCACGTCCCGCGACCGGCCGCTCTTCGGCGCCTTCTCGATATCGGCGCTCACGGCCTTCTCGACGGTCACGATCACGCCGGAGAGGTCGGGCAGGAAGCGGACGTGGCGCCAGCGCAGCGCGAGCAGCTCGCCGAGCCGCAGGCCCGAGTAGAACATCAGCGAGAACGCCGCCCCGTCCTGCTGGTCCTCGGCGGCGCGCACGGCCAGCTCCTCGGCGCTCTCGGCGACCGGACGTCTTCTGTAGTTCCGCACCGCCCGATGCGCACCGCGCTCGCACGCGCGCACGAGCACCTCGATCTCGTGGCGCTCGTAGTGGTTGAGCGGCGCCGGCGGCGGCTGGTAGCGGCGATCGGTCGCGCTCACCGGGTTGACCGTCACGAGGTCGCCGTAGGTGTCCGGTCGGATCGCGTAGTTGAAGATCGCGTGCAGCAGCGCGCGGTGCTTGTTCACGTTGCGGCCCGACCGCCCCTCGGCATCGAGGTCGCGCAGGAATCTCGACACGTCGCGCGTCGTGATCTCGCCGACTAGGCGATCGCCGAAACGCTCCATGACCAGCCCGCGCGCGACGCCCGGGCCGCGCTTGTGCGCCTCGCCCGGCTCCTTGAGCATCGAGCGGTTGTCGCGCAGCGACGCCGGCGAGCCGCCCTTGACGTCGCGGCGCCACGCCATCCACTCATGCGCGACGCGGCGGAACGTCGGCGCCGCCTGCAGCTCGGCGGCCTTCGCCGCCTCCGCGAGCTCGCGCTCGACCTGCTCGACCATCTCGGCCGCCGCCACATGCACCGTGCGCAGATCGAGCCAGCCCGGGGGCGTGTGGCCGCGGCGCTTGCGCCACTCGCCAGTGCGCGCGTCGCGCTCGAGCCACGCCTGACCGAGCCGGCGCTTGATCTGCCGCCCGCGCGAGTCGCGCCACTTCGCCTCGAAGTACGCGCCCTCGCCGGTCTTCGACGGGACGATCACGATGGCCGGTGCGACGGTCGACATGCCCGCAGGCTAGCGAGCGACCGGGCAGGGAGTACCGCAAAAATGGACGGGAGTACCAGCCCCGCGAAGGAGTACCACAGGGAGTACCAAACTCGCGAGATCGCCTATATAAACGAGCATTCTGCGACGTACGAACTGCCCGCAACAGCGCCAGTCAGACGGTCATCTGCGGCCTACGGAACCGAAGGTCAGAGGTTCGAATCCTCTCGGGCGCGTAACGGAAGAAGAGCCTCGCGAACGCGGGGCTTTTCTCGTTCTCGGGCCGCCGCGCCTACCGCCCGCAGAGCAGCGAGCGG
>Ga0164243_10001206_pt1 | contig 44538 bp, 38 predicted proteins | sample OricompcompostOP_FD_108781 | JGI IMG/M metagenome (GOLD analysis project Ga0164243, IMG submission 108781) | Organic Plus compost microbial communities from Emeryville, California, USA - Original compost - Organic plus compost (OP) | ecosystem: Engineered > Solid waste > Mixed feedstock >...
CAACGCCTTGGCGAAGGCGTTGTAGTTGTCCCGGACGACGTCGAGATCGACGACCAGAACAGGGCCTTCGTCGGCCCCACGCTCGCGGCGCGCGCGCAGAAACTCACGGATGCGCTCAGTCATGGCGCTCTCCCCACAGCCTAAAGGGGACGGCAAAACCGTCCAGATGATGTGGCTTTCGAGTTTCGCCGCAGGCACGCGATGGGGACGCGCCAACGAGCTAACGCTCGTAACCACTCATGCTGCCTTGGATTGGATTGGGAAGACCCCGCCCCGCCCGGTCGGCAATGATGAACAAGCCTCTACAGTGCGCCGGCGGTGGAGACCGGCAGAGACGATAGAAGCTCATTCCGTCGTTGCTTTAAGCCGCGTCCCCCGTTTGAGCGCGGGGTTTGCCGGTTTCGCCTCCGGCTGCCAGTCGAATGTTCGGAGCTACCAGCGACCAGATGACCTTGCGACCATCTCGTCTCACTCCGGGCGGCTGTCCGGCCTCTTGTCCGGATGCCCACCGACTGACACACGGCCACAGGCACGTGCGAAATTGAGCAAAACGGGAAATAAGTAATTCACGATCGCGATGCAAGAACTTTTTATGAAATTCGCGCGTCGCCGCTCACTTTTCTGCGCGACACCATTAACGGCCGTTAAAGGAAGCACTGCGCGCGGCCCTCGCAATGTGTCTGCAGGTCATATCCTCGCCACGCTTGTGCCACGACTGCGACAGCGCGCGACAGCACACACGTTCATTTAATGCAGCAATAACGGGCTTTATCGAGCGTGCGCGACTAACCGCGGCTCGTGAACGGCTCGACCTTCATGCCGTTGCGCACGAAGGCCACCATCACCGCGACGCCGACCACACAAAACACGGCGGTCAGGATGTACTCGCCGATCAGGCCGAGGCTAAACAGATTGGCAAGCGCCCAGCCCCCCGCGAAGGCCGCGCCGAACACTTCTGCGCCGATCAGGATCGCGGCCGAGATCACGGTCGAAACACTCTGCCAGTTGATCCGGCGAGGCTTGTTCACGGTCGCATCGAGCATTTTGTCAGCCAAAGTTGATCTGTATCCGTTTGCCAGGCGCAATCTCTACAAAAGCTGGGGCGAGATCAAGGCCGGTCCGGTCGCAAGCGTCAGATATCCGAGGCCACCCCTGGTTTGCTCCCCTGCACTGCGCGCGTCCGCCTGCCCCTCGGCAGAGCCGCCCATATGCCCGCAAATGTTTCCGCAAGGAGCGGAACACTCTCGGGCTTCGATCATTAAGTCGCCGGAGCGACGCTCAAACCTGGAGCCCTTCGGCACGGCAACTGGAAGCCAATGCCCGCAAGGGCACGCCAGCCTGGCCCATTAGCTCCGCATAAACCATTGCAATGAAAATGGCTTCGCGCATTTACGCAAAAATCGCGCACCTTTACCCATGGTGACGTCCATGAACGAACTGCTTTTTTTCCTTCTGTGCGGGTTGCTGGTCGCGGCGGTGATCTGCCGGCCGGACCGTTATCTATTTGGCCACGTTCGGCGGCGCGACGTATTGCGGAACCCCGAACCCTATCTGGGTGAATTCGTGCCGGCCGAAACTCCGGCCGACCGCCAGAAACGCGAGAACATGGCCAGGCTGAAACTTCTTCTGCGAAAGGCCGAGGAAGACTGGTAGAGAGCGGCGGCAAGGCGTTGCTTCGCCCCGTTTCCGCACTAAATTGCGGATATGACCAGCCCCGCACCGATCCTCAATCCACTCCTCGCACCCTGGAAGACACCGCAAGGCGCGCCGCCGTTCGCCGACATCACGCCGGCGCATTTCCGCGACGCTTTCGACCGCGCTCTTGCCGCCCATGATGGCGAGATTTCGGCCATCGCAAATAATCCCGCCCCGTCAACGTTCGAAAATACCGTCGTTGCGCTGGAGCGCGCCGGGGGGCTGCTCGACCGGGTCTCCTACGTGTTTCATGCGCTGGCTGGCGCCCACACCAACGATGACCTGTTGGCCCTCGAGCGCGAGCTGTCACCGAAGCTCGCGGCGCACTGGAACCGCATCCGCCTCAACGACGCGCTGTTCGCGCGCATCGATATGCTGTGGCAAACACGCGACAAGCTGTCCCTCGACCCCGAGCAAGCGCGCGTATTGGAGCGTTATCACATCAATTTCCGCCGTGCAGGCGCCGCGCTCGACCCCGACAAGAAAAAGCGGCTGTCGGAGATCACCGAACGGCTCGCCGCCATAGGCACCCAGTTCAGCCAGAACGTTCTCGCTGACGAGCAAAGCTGGACGCTGGAACTTTCCGACGACGATCTCGCCGGCCTGCCGGACTTCATGCGCACCGCCGCGCGCGAGGCGGCGCAGGAGCGCGGCCTGGACGGCAAGCGCGTCATCACCCTGTCACGCTCCAGCGTCGAGCCGTTCCTGCAGATGTCGGCGCGGCGGGATCTGCGCGAAAAGGCGTTCCGCGCCTGGATCGCGCGCGGCGACAAGACCGACAATAAAGCGCTGATCGGCGAGACCGTGGCGCTGCGCGCCGAGCGGGCGAACCTGCTGGGCTACAAGAACTTCGCCGAATATCGGCTCGACGACGCCATGGCGAAGACGCCGGAAGCCGTGCGCGAGCTGCTGGATCGCGTGTGGGCGCCTGCCGTGAAGCGCGCGAAGGCCGACCGCGACGACATGCAGGAACTCGTCCGCACCGAGGGCGGCAACTTCAAGCTCGCCGCGTGGGACTGGCGCTACTACGCCGAGAAACTGCGCAAGGCGCATTTCGACCTCGACGAGGCGGAACTCAAACCCTACTTCGCGCTCGACAATATCATCGCCGCCTGCTTCGCCTGCGCGCAAAAGCTGTTCGGCATCACCGCGACACCGCGCACCGACGTTCCGGTCTGGCACCCCGATGTGCGGGTGTGGGACATCAACGCCGCTGACGGCCGCTATCTCGGCACCTTCTTTGGCGACTACTTCGCCCGCGCCTCCAAGCGCAGCGGCGCCTGGATGACGGTGCTGCGCGATCAGCGCAAGATCGACCGCGACGGCAAGCCGGCGGATCAGCGCCCCCTCGTCATGAATGTGATGAACTTCTCCAAGGCGCCGGCGGGCGAGCAGACCCTGCTCTCCTTCGACGACGCCCGCACGCTGTTCCATGAATTCGGCCATGCGCTGCACGGCCTTCTCTCCGACGTCACCTATCCGACGCTCTCAGGCACGCGCGTCGCCACCGATTTCGTCGAGCTGCCCTCGCAACTTTACGAGCACTGGCTGGAGCAGCCGGAAATCCTGCGTACCTACGCCAAGCACTACAAGACCGGCGAGCCGATCCCCGAAGCGCTGATCGCCAAGCTCAAGGCCGCGCGCACCTTCAACCAGGGTTTTGCCACGGTGGAATACGTCGCCTCCGCGCTGGTCGATCTCGATTTCCACGAACTGCCGTCGGCGGAAAATCTCGACGTGGCGAAATTCGAGAAGGATGCGCTCGACAAGATCGGCATGCCGGACGAGATCGTCATGCGCCACCGGTCGCCGCACTTCACCCACGTATTCTCGGGCGGCGGCTACGCCTCGGCCTATTACAGCTACATGTGGTCGGAAGTGATGGACGCCGATGCATTCGACGCCTTCGCCGAGACCGGTGACGCGTTCGATCCGGCGACCGCGAAGAAGCTTTTCGACAACGTCTATTCCGCCGGCAACCGGCGCGATCCGCGCGACGCCTACACCGCGTTCCGCGGCCGCCTGCCGACCGCCGATGCGCTGCTGAAAAAACGCGGCCTGAGCGAGGCTGCGGCGTAAACAATGGATCTCCACACTGCCGGACATCGCCGCGGCGTCTGCTGCGCGCCGCACGCGAACGCTGTTGAAGCAGGACGCGCGATCCTCGCCGAAGGCGGCAATGCGCTGGAAGCCATGATCGCCATGGCGGCGACGATTGCCGCCGTCTATCCGCACATGAACCACATCGGCGGCGACGGCTTCTGGCTGGTGCATGAGCGCAACGGCCGCGTGCGGGCGCTGATGGCGCCGGGACCGGCCGGAGCAAAGGCCACGCCCCGCTTCTATCGCGATCACGGTCACGACGAAATTCCGCCGCGCGGGCCACTGGCGGCGCTCACCGTGCCGGGCGCAATCGGCGGCTGGATGTTGGCCCAGGAAGCCGCGCGGGCGCTGGGCGGCAAGCTGCCGCTTGAGATGCTGCTGAGCGCGGCGATCCGCTACGCGCGTAACGGCTACACCGTCACGCGCAGTCAGATGCAGCTGTCGCAAGACAAGCTGGCGGAGTTGAAGGACGTACCGGGATTTGCCGCGACGTTTCTAATCGAAGGCAAACCGCCAAAGACCGGCGATATCCTGAAGCAGGAAGCCTTGGCAGCTACCCTCGATCATCTCGCGCACGCGGGTCCTGCGGATTTCTATCGCGGCGACATCGGCCGCGAAGTCGCCGCCGATCTCGACCGCATCGGCAGTCCCGTCACCCGCACCGACCTTGAAAGCTACGCCGCCTATGTCGCAGAGCCGCTCAGTGTGAAAACCGAGGCTGGCACGCTCTACAACGCGCCGCCGCCGACACAGGGTCTCGCGTCGCTTATCATTCTCGCATTGTTCGAGCGCCTGAAAGTCACCGAGGCCGAGAGTTTCGATCACGTGCATGGCCTCGTCGAAGCGACCAAGCGCGCATTCCGCGTGCGCGACAAGATCGTCACCGATCCAAAGCGCCTGCCGGCACCCTTGCAACCCTTCCTCGAACCCGCGTTTCTCGACGCTGACGTAAAAAGAATCGACCGCCGCAAGGCAGCGCCGTGGCCGCCGCGCCCCGGCGACGGCGATACGATCTGGATGGGCGCGGCGGATTCCTCCGGCCTCGTCGTGTCCTATATCCAGTCGGTCTACTGGGAATTCGGTTCCGGCTGCGTGCTGCCACGTACTGGCGTAATGATGCAGAACCGTGGTGCCAGCTTCTCGCTCGATCCGAAGGCGCTGAACACGCTCGCGCCTGGCCGTTTGCCGTTCCACACGCTCAATCCCGCGCTCGCGATCCTCAGGGACGGCCGCGTGATGGCCTACGGCACCATGGGCGGCGACGGCCAGCCGCAATCGCAGGCCGCCGTCTTCACCCGCCACGTGCTGTACCGCCAGCCGCTCGACAAGGCGATCGACGCGCCGCGCTGGCTGCTCGGGCGCACCTGGGGTTCAAGCCACACCAACCTGCGGCTGGAAGCGCGCTTCGGCGGCAACCTGATCGACCGGCTGTTATCCGCCGGACATGATGTCGATGTTCTCTCCGACGGTTACTCCGACACCATGGGCCATGCCGGCGCGGCCATCCTTTATCCCAACGGGACGATGGAAGCAGCGCACGATCCCCGCGCTGACGGCGGCGCGGCCGGCGTGTGAAATCGCCAGCGTGTAATCTGGCCGCCTCGATTTGGCCCTACTTTGTTATAATGTAACACTTCTCGAAACGCCGCTGAATATGACGCCGCTAAAATTCATCCTCGCCGTGCTTCTCAGCATCGCCGCCGGTCCGGCGCTCGCGCATCCGCATGTGTGGGTGACAATGCGGGCCGAGCTGATCTATGCGTCCGACGGCTCCGTCACCGGTATCCGCCATGCATGGACGTTCGACGACGTATTTTCGACCTATGCGATCCAGGGCATGCCGCAAAAGGTCAAAGGCCAATTCACGCGTGAAGAACTTGCGCCGCTCGCCAAGGAAAATGTCGAGTCGCTGAAGGAATACAACTTCTTCAATTACGCGCGCGTCGAAGGCGCCCGCAAGAAAGACGCCTTCACCGATCCGGTCGACTACTGGCTCGATTTCAAGGATGACCAGCTCACGCTCAACTTCACGCTGCCGTTCAAGACGCCGATGAAGGCGAAGGACCTGCTGATCGACATCTACGATCCGGAATTCTTCGTGGCGTTTGAATTCGGCGAAGGCGAGCCCGTGAAGCTTGCGGGTGCGCCCGCCGGCTGCAAGTTCGAGGTCATGAAGCCGGATGACAACAAGTTTCCGGCGAGCCAAAGACTCGACAAGAACCTGCGCGAGTCGGTCGAAAACCAGGGCATGGGCCAGCTCTACGCCAACAAGATTGCGGTCAAGTGCCCGTGACGCGACGGGGGCTGACGAGCGCTGCGTTGGTTATCGGCGCCGTCGCCCTCATTGCCATTGTTTCAGATGTGGCCCTTGCCCAGGGCACCGGCCCGTTCGGCGCGCCGCGCCCACTGCCGACGCCACCGGCTGACGGCCTCATCGGCTGGATCCTGACCAGGCAGGCGGAATTCTATCGCCAGTTTTCCGGCCTCATCCGCGCCGCGAAGGCAGACGGTGTCGCAGCGTGGACGCTGTTCGGCGTATCGTTTCTCTACGGCATCTTCCATGCCGCCGGTCCCGGCCACGGCAAGGCGGTGATTTCTTCTTATCTGATTGCGAACGACGAGACGTGGCGGCGCGGCATCACGCTCTCGTTCGTCTCCGCCATGATCCAGTCGATCGTCGCAATCGTGCTGGTCGGCATCGCGGCCGGCATCATCGGCGTCACCTCGCGCGCCATGGGCGACGCCGTGCGCTGGATCGAGATCGCAAGCTACGGACTTATTGCCCTTCTCGGCCTGCAGCTGACATGGACGAAGGGCCGCGGTTTCCTGGCGGCATTGCAGGGCCGTGACACGCATGATCATTCGCATGATCACCATCATCATGGACATGCCGCGTGCGGGCATCATGACCACGATCAAGGCCATGCGCATGCAACGACGCTGTCCGCGAGCGCCGTGCACCATCATCACGACCATGCCCATCACGATCACGCAGGCCACTCCCATGGCCCCATGCCGGAAGAACTGGCCGGCCCCGGCGGGTGGCGCCGCGGATTTGAAGCCGTCTTCGCGGTCGGCCTGCGGCCGTGCTCAGGCTCGATCCTTGTCCTTGTGTTTGCGCTGGCGCAGGGCCTGTTCTGGGCCGGCATCATCGCGACGTTCATGATCGGCATCGGCACCGCGCTCACCGTTGCGGCGATAGCAACCTTCGCCGTCGCGGCAAGAGCGCTTGCGGCGCGGCTTGCGGTCTCAACGGGAGAAGGCCGCAGCGCACTGATCCTGCATGGATTAGAGTTATTGGCCGCCCTTCTCGTCCTCGCCTTCGGCCTCGCCCTGCTGTTCGGCTATATGACCACCGAACGGATGTTTTGACGAACGATTTTGGCGGCCGACCGTGCCGCATTCACGCCTTGTATCTGTGCTGCTCCGCGAGCACGCGACGCTCCTTGACGACGCCGCGCCGCGTATTCGCAGGCATCATTTCACGGCGCGGCCGGCCGGGCTCCCCCGATGCGACGCCGGCGACGCGGACCGACTCGATCAGAATATCTCCTCCGTCGTGAGTACCCCACTCCCCAAGCGCGCGCGTCAGCGCACCGCGGCAGCGTTCCGTCAGACGCTGGGGCAGATCGAGCAGTTTGCCGGTATGCGCGGCGAGATAGATCTTGCGGGCCAGAACCGTATTCGGCAGCCGCATCCACGCGATCTTGTCCGGCGACGGTTTGAGAAAGCCGAGTGTCAGCGGCGTTGCGATCGTCCAGCCCGCGCCCTCCCCGACGATTTCCAATATGGGAGCCGGCGAACTGCATTCGATCGCATGCGGCGGATCGATGTTTCGCCCGCCAAGATAGGATTGAACCGCACGATGCAGACCGCGGCCGCGCGCGAAACGGACCAGCGGCAACAATTCGACCAGCCGCTCCAAACTGCGTTCCGAGGGCGGAACGCTGCTGGGGACGATCCCGATAAGATCTTCCTCACACAGAAGCTGCTGCTCTATACCCGGAATTTCCGCCATCGATTCCGTCCCGATGAGGACATCCAGATCGCCGCGCAGAAAGTCCCGGATCGAGGCCGGACCCTGTCCGGATTTAAGCTCCAGTTCTCCGACGTAAGCCGAGAGCTGGGAAATGATCGGAGGCATGACGAAGTTTGCAACCGATGACACGACCTGCAGCCTCAGGCGCGGCACCAGCCGGTCGCGATAGGCTTTCAGGGCGACGACGAGATCGCTTTCGCTATCGAGCAATTCGCGCGCCCGCTCGCGCAGCAGGGCGCCGGCCGGCGTGAGACGGACACCGTGGTTCGTCCGCTCAAAAAGATGGATATCGAGATCGCGCTCAAGCCGCAGGACCATCTGGGACACGGCGGGCACCGACATGTCGAGCTTCTCGGCGGCAAGGGTCATGCTCGACGTATCGGCCACGACCAGAAACTGCTCGAGGATGCGGAGATCGAGATGCTTGTCGCTGACCGCCATGTCTTTCACAGGTCCCTGTCTTTATGCTGGATGGCCCCTGCGGATCAGCCCACACATTATTACTGTGTCGAGCTCTGGACGTACGGCTTGATCTCTTCCGCAAAAAAGCTCTCCAATTTGGGAGTTTTGCGCAGTTCGCCGGTCTTGGTCATAAGATCGATCACCTGCTGCCACCGGTCTGGCTTCACCTGATAGCTCCAGGTGATGAGCGGCATGTTCTTGACGAGCGCGGGATCGAGACCGGTATAGGCGACGACCTGCGCCCGGGCACGATCCGGATCGGCGTTCATATAATCGATCGACTCTTTGATCGACTTGTTGAAACGTGCGACCACATCGCGGTTCTTGGCCAGGAAGGCGCGCTTGACCCACCAGGCGCCAAGCGGCTGCTCCGGAATCGACTCGACGTAATTCCACGAGATAACCCGCCCGACACCAGAAGACTGCAACTGGGTCGTATAAGGATCGACGGTGACGACGGCATCGACCTGCTTGTTCTTGAGCGCGTCATACTGGGTCGGGAACGGCAGCTCGATGAACTGCACCTTCGAAAGGTCAACGCCGGCGTTCTTGATGAGCAACTGGGCGCCGACCGTATTCTGGCTGTGAAGCTGGGAGACCGCGACCTTCTTGCCTTCAAGATCCTTGAGGCTCTTGATATCGGAATCGACGCGGACCTGGACGGAGCCCGAATCCGGTCCTTTCAGTTTGGCGGTTTCATTCTGAAACACGGCCACGATATCAAAGCCGCGTTCGTTCGCCGTCATCGCCGTGCCGGGAATCATCAGGACGATATCGACGCTTCCGCCCTGCAGCGCCGCCGCAGCTTCCGAGCCGGCCCGGAATTCAACCAGGCTGACGTCGAGGCCATTCTTCTCGAAAATGCCCTCCTTTTTGGCGACCCATGGATTCGTCAAGGCCGCCATTTTCAGAACGCCGACCTTCAGCGGCTCTGCCGCCGCCGCGGAAACACCAAGTCCGACGGCAATGGAGACCGCCGCGATTTTAGATAGGTACTTTTTCATTCCGTTCTCCTGACGAGTAAATCGTGCACCGGCTCCCCTGTCGCCGGCATTTTCCTCCACCAGGGTCGGCAGGTTGTCCTGCTCACTTGCTATGCGAACCGCGACGGAACACCCCTCACGCGGCGGACGGGATGGCGCGCTCCTGCGCGCGGTAGGCTTCAATCAGCTCATAACCGGTTGCGAACCAGACCTTGTCGTGCGAGGCGAGATATTTCAGCGCTTCGTCGAGATATTTGATGCGGTGAGGCGTTCCGATCAGGAACGGGTGCAGCGCGATGCACATTGCCCGCGCGGATTTTTCGCCTTCGGCGTACAGGACATCGAAGGCATCGCAGATACGCTGCTTGAAATCCTGGATGCTGATGCTTGGCGCATTGAACAACGGCATGTCGTTGAGTTCGATCGTATAGGGTATCGAATAAAGGCCGCTGTTCATACGCACGGGAAGATCGTCGTGAATCCAGTCAGCGACGTATTCGACGCCGTGCTTTTTCAACAGAGGCAGCGTATTCCAGGTTTCGGTCAGCCCCGGCCCCAGCCAACCCTTCATGCTCTGGCCAAAACTTTCGATCATGCGGCGGGTTTCGGCGATGATCGCCTCTTCCTGATCCTTGTCGAGCCCGGTCAGCATGACGGAGTTCGTCGTGCCGTGCCCCATGAACTCCCAGCGCAGCTTGATCGCCTCCTCCATGATGCGCGGATAATATTTTCCAACCTCGGCGTTAAGCGCGACCGTGCCGCGAATGCCGTGTTTGGTGAGCACTTCCATCAGCCGCCAGATGCCGACACGGTTGCCGTAGTCGCGGCGGGCGTAGTTGCGCACGTCCGGCGCCGGATTGAAGAGTTCCAGGTGAAAATGCTCGATGTTCGGCACCACCCACACCGCCACGTGCGCGCCATTCGGCCATTTCACCGGCGGGCGGTCGACGATCGCCTCATAGGGATAGAGCGAGGTGGGGTCGAAGTCTTTCAAGGCGCTCCTCCAGTCAGAAAAACCGATGTCGTGTCAGGCGCGGCGTCAGGCTTCATTCGGCACTCCCCGCCAGCGCAGGAAATGTCCCTCAACCCGCAGAAAGGCGAAATTGATCAGGTATCCGAGCAGGCCGAGGGTAAAAATCCCCGCGAACATTTCCGGCACGCGGAACACCCGCTGCATGTCGAGGATGAAATACCCGATGCCGCTGTTGCCGCTGATCATCTCCGCCACGACGGACACGATGAGGGCGATGCCGAGGCTGATCCGCATGCCGGTCAGGATGCTCGGCAGCGCCGCTGGAAACACGATTTGCCACAACGCGCGCAGGCGCGACACGTTGAACGTGCGGCCGGTATCGACAAGGACCGGATCGATTCCCCGCACACCACCGTAGGTATTCAGAAGGATGGGAAACAGGCAGGCGAGAAAGATCACAAAGATCTTCATCTCATTGCCGATCCCAAGAAACAGGATAGCGACCGGAATGTAGGCGGAACTTGGGATAGGACGGATAAATTCGGTAATAGGCTCCAGCAGGCGGTAGATGAAGGAGACGGTCCCCATCAAAAGACCGAGCGGCACGGCAACCACGACGGCCAGTCCAAATCCGAACGCGATACGCCACAGTGTCGGTCCAAGCTGGGCGAGCAATTCGCCGTCAAAGGCGCTTTCGAACCAGGAAGAGAAGATAGTGCTGACCCGCGGCATGGACACCGGGTCGACCACACCTTGCGCGGAGGCCAGTTCCCAAAGCCCCAACACCAACGCGACAAGAATAAAGCCCGGTAATCGCTTCTTCACGTGATACCTTCACGCCGAATGCACACGAGCTAACCCAGCAATCATCATGCCAACAGCTTAACGAGAGGGTGCTGTCCAGAAAGCACTCCTCAAAAAAATGGCCCAAGAATGCCGCTGGAATTGAAGCTCACGGGAATCCGGCAGGCGATCCGACAAATCCCTTTGAAAAATATTTGCTTTTCGCAATTTTAAAAACGGTTTGATGCCACGCTGGCGCGGTGGGGGTGCGGCGCAAATCTGGGCAAGCAAATTCCCGATCGAGGGCTCTCAACGGGCGCTGTCCTTTAGCGCACGGTTAAGACGCCGGTATTTTTCGCTGTCCAGGCGTCAGTTGGCGGCAAATCGGCTCTCGCTGTCGCCCAGGCAATGCCCATGGCACATGCCTTGCTACGTTTCAGCTGCCGAGCAGCTCAAACACATCGATGCAATGATATCCGCCGTCAAACAACGTCTCACCGATATCGCGCCGGTTCAAAAACCGGAGCAGACCGCGCCGGACGCCGGACGCGCGGCGGCAAATGCCAAAAATAAAGTCAATCCCAACGTCATCGAGCTGTTGAACGTCCGCAAGGACTATACGAGCCATGGCCGGACGATTTCCGTATTCGCAGATTTCTCCTGCAAGATTGAGGAAGGCAGCTTTGTTTCGATCGTCGGGCCATCGGGGTGCGGTAAATCAACCCTCCTGAAACTGATTTCCGGTCTCGAACGGCCAACCGACGGCTACGTAATCTTCAACGGCCGCGAAATCGGCGGTCCTCCCAAGGGGATGATCTACGTCTTCCAGCAATACACCAAGTCGATCTTCCCATGGCGGACCGTGCTGCAAAACATCGCATTCGGCATCAGCAGCCAAAGAAAAATCGGGCGCGCTGAGCTACGTGAGAAATGCCTCGAATACATCAGGCTGGTCGGGCTCGAGGGCTACGAGGACTACTATCCCTCGCAACTTTCGGGCGGGATGCAACAGCGGGTGGTCATCGCCCGCGCGCTGATCTGCGAACCGAAGGTCTTGCTCATGGACGAGCCGTTCAGCGCGGTCGACGCGATGACACGCGCGATCTTGCAGGAGCTTCTGCTGAAAATCTGGCAGACAATCCCGATCACCATCCTGTTCGTCACGCATGACGTGGAGGAGGCGGTGTTCCTGTCGAACCGGATTTTGTCACTCGGCCGCGCGCCGGCAACGATCAGGGAGGATTTGGCCGTCGACCTGCCTTATCCGCGCGATCAGATCGAAACACGCGGCGACGAACGCTTCGTCACTTTGCGCCAGAAACTTTTTGCCAGCATTTTCCTGCAGGAAAAGGAAGGCGTTGCGCCACAGCAGGCGTGAAGTCTGCGGGCAGGCCATTAAATCATGCAGAACGGACATCTCCAGCCGGGCGATCTGGTCATCGTCACAGGCGCCGCCCAGGGTTTCGGTCGCGCCATCGCAAAACGCCTCGCCAGCATGCAGGCGCGGCTGGCGCTCTGGGACATCAATCAGGAAGGCGTTGAAGAGACAACCGCCATGTGCCGGGAAACCGGCGCCGACGCGAGGGCCTATCGGGTCGATCTTGGCGAACGCGGCGACATCGAAACGGCAACGCGCCAGGTCCAGGCCGATTTCGGTGCGCCCTTTGGTCTCGTCAACAACGGCGCCGTTTTTCCGCGCTCGCCTGTCCTCAAGATGGACCCGGCCGAGTGGGATCGCGTGCTCCGGGTCAACCTCACCGCGCCCTTTTTATGCGCGCAAGGCATTGCGCGGCTGATGATCGATAATGGACGCGGCATCATCATCAACATCAGTTCCACCACAGCGCTGAAGGGCGATCCCAACGGCGCACATTACTCCGCCTCCAAGGCGGGAATTATGTCGCTGACCAAATCGCTTGCCCTGGCACTCGCGGCCGAGAACGTGCGGGTCAACTGCATCGTGCCCGGGATTGCCGACACGGCGCAGCCGCTCGCCGCCATGACCCGTCAAGAGCTTGCAGCCCGGGGCAAAGGGATTCCGCTCGGCCGCATCGGCACGCCGGAGGACATCGCCGGCGTTGCCGCGTTCCTGCTGGGTCCCGACGCCGCCTATCTCACGGGTCAATCGATCCACGTGAACGGCGGCGCCTTCATGGTCCCCTAGTCGGCCAAACACGTCAAGCAATGGCCTTCAGGTTGGCCGCGGCGGGCTTGCCGTTGCCCATGATCTGTTTCAATTCGTCGAGCGATACGACGGTCGCGTATTTTGCGTGCAGATCGAACAGATTGGCGCAATGGGCATAGTACGAGCGGTCGAAGCAGCAATCGTCGACGACGAAGGTTTTATAGCCGTGAGAAGAGGCGTCGACCCCCGTCGCGCGGACGCAGCCCGACGTCGACACGCCGCAGATAACGACCGTATCGATGTTCAACTTTGTGAGATAGATGCTCAGCGGGCTGCCGAAAAAGCCGCTCGCCTTGGTCTTTCCCATCACCCAATCGCCTTCCTGCGGCGCGACCTCTTCCGGAAAATCGTTGTAATTGGCCGGCCACGAACTGCGCTTGGATTTCGACACCGCACCGGTGAAAAGCTGATCGCCGGTGTTGGGATAGGTATAGACAATCGGCAGTTTCATTTCGCGAAACATGGCGATCAGCTGCGCCACGCGCGGCATCGCTTCCCACGACGCAGGTCCGCAAGCCGTGGGAAATTCCTTGACTGCTTCGGCCAACGTCAGCCCTTTACGGCCGCAGAAGCCCAACGTGACGTCCACGACGATCAGGGCAGATCGTGAACTTGGATCGAGCGTCCCGAGCATGCCGATCCTGGTATAGTGTTCGCGATCTTCGGGCGGCACTTGTTTCAGCCAGTCTTTCATCGCTCTCAATCCTTTCTGTTGGTCCAATCGCCTCCTGTTCGCGTCAGGCGATTTTCCTGAATTCTCCTGACACGTCGCGCAAAAGCGGCAACACCTCGCTTCCGAACTTGTCGAGCTGCGCAAGCATCGGAGAGAATTTCAGCATGACAACGTCGATCCCGATGCTGTCGAGGCGGCGCATGCGCTCGGCGATGACTTCCGGCGTACCAAACAAACCCGCGCCCAGGCCGTTTACGGCAATGAACGGGATACGTCCGAGCTTTCCGTAGGCGACGAGGTCATCAACGCGAGCCTGCGCCTCCTCTTGCGTGTCGGCGCAAACGACGTGGGCGCTGATGCCACATTTGACCTGTCTCTTGCAGGCGGCACTACGGCGGCGCATGTCCTCGATATCGCGCGCCATGCCGTCGATATTCGCTTCGAATTGAGCCGGGTCCGATCCGTAAGACAGGAACCACGTGTCGCAATATTTCGCGATGACGTCTTTGCCGGCGTCCGACCGGCTTGCCGCATAGATCGGCGGGCACGGCACCTGTTGCGGCTTGGTCGGCAAGTCCGCCCCTTCGACGTTGTAGTACTTTCCGCCAAACGAAAAGCCGTCTTCCGTCCACATTCCCCGCAGAACGCGGACAAATTCTTCCATCCGCTTGTAACGCTCACTTTCGTCGTCGAGCCACGCGCCATTTCCGAACAGCTCGAATTCGTCCTTCCACCAGCCGTTGACGACATTGACCGCGCAGCGGCCGCCGCTGATCCGATCCAGCGTCGCACCCATCTTCGCAACGACTTGCGGCGTCACCATTCCCGGATGAATTGCGGGCATGATCTGGATCGTCTTTGTTCGCGCCGCGAGCGCCGCCGCCAGCATCCACGCTTCAAGATCGGGGCCGAGATACCGCTCGGCGACGAGCGTGATGGCAAAGCCATACTGCTCCGCCTTGCAAACAACCTGCGTGGCAAAGTCGAGGCCGGCATCGGCGTTCGGATCGCCGCCGCGGCGGCCGGCGTTCTGAATCGCGGCCTCCATCGCCGGCTCGCTCCGTATCGTGTGCGGCAGCGGCGTCCAAATCCCGAGTTTCATGCAGGCACTCCGTTTATGTCCATCCCGGCGTCAAAACCACTACGCAAAGGGTGTGCCACCCGCGGAACAGTCGCTGCCGTGGATATGCGCGTGAGGTCATTTTGCGGATCCGTGCTCTTTCGTGCGTTCGCTTGCTGCGTCAGCGGAGAGATTCGGATCCAACGGACGGACTTCATCTTCTGCTGGTCTTGCATCGGCGTCGGCATCTGCCGGAGAAAAATTCAGTGGCCGTCGATCCGGAACCTGAACTGGAACGACGAAATAGACCCAGACGAAGTTGACGAGGAACATCAACCCTGTCACGAGGAAGACTGATCGCAGGCCAAACGACGCCGCCAGGCTGCCGCCCGTGATCGGTCCCAGAAAACTTCCAAGGAACCCCGCGGATGCCGTGACGCCGTATGCCACGCCGCGGCGGGCAGGCTCGACCATGCGCCCCACCAAAGCGTTGGCGGTCGGCACCAACCCTCCGACAAACATGCCAACAGCAAAGCGGAACGCAACGAACTGCCAATAACTGTCGACAAGGGCCTGCGGAATGCTGACGAGGGCCGCGCCAAACAAGCTGATGAGCAGCACGCGGCGATATCCGAGCATATCGCTGCGCTTGCCGAGGAACGGCGAAAACAGGACATCGGAAATGCCGGTGACCGAAAAAGCGAATCCCGCCAGCGTTGCGAGTGCGGGGACCGGACCCGTGAGTTGCTCGACAAACAGCGTGACGACCGGCTGCACGGTCCGCACGCCAAACTGCGCCATCGCCAGAACGGCGAAGAGCGGCAACAACCCGCTCGCCGCAAGCAGGCGAAAGTTGCTCACTATCGAAGGACGATCCCGTTCGCGGACGGGCGTAAAGCGCTCTTTGACGAACAACCACGCGAGCGTCACGGCTATCGCCGCGAGCGCCGACGTGCAGAAAAATACAAAGCGATAGCTTCCCGACGCGTCAGCGATGATACCGCCGAGGACAGGCCCGAACAGCGCACCAACAAGTTGGCCGGTGCTCAACCAGCCCAGCGAGAAACCCAGCCGATTCTCCGGCACCTGCGTTGCGACCAAAGCAATCGCAGTGGCGGAAAATCCGCTGAACATGCCCATCAGTGCACGCAGCATCACGAGCTGCCACAAACTTTGAGACAGCCCCATGAGGGCCATGAAGATGCAGATCGCAAGACTCGAGCGCAGCACCATCATTTTGCGGCCATAACGATCCCCGATCGAACCCCAGATCGGCGACACGAGCGCCGCAATCAGAAAGTTGACGCTGTTAAGCACACCGGCCCAGAACTCGACGGCGCCGCCCTTCTCGACGCCGATTTGAAGCAGAAACAGCGGGAGCATCGGGCTTTGCACGGTGAGCGACGCACTCACGATGAATTGTACCGCCACCATCAGCCAAAGCGTACGCCGCCAAGTCCGTTCTTCGGAACTTGGCGAAACAGCAAACATATTCGGCATCAAAATCTACTCAGCAGCGGTGTTTTTCAGCGTGCATTTCTTTTGTGTTCTGCCTCCAGACATAGGAAACAGCGGGTCGACGGCAACAGCGTTAGCAATGGCTGTGCCATGTGGATTTTGCCGGGCTGGGCCGGGAAACATCACAAATCCCGCACTTACGAGCGCTGCTCGCCGGTGCGCCGTCCGACTTTCTGCCCCGGATGCGCAGCGAATTGCGCGCCCATGATGCGCTGGTCTTAACTGGCTTGTTATGTCGGTCTCGCAGGGTCTCCGACGCGAAAGCGAAAGGACAGCGCCCGGTGGCCGGATGCAGAAAATCAAATGCAGCGTGACGCATCGGGCGTTTTGAATTGGCCTTACGGAGACATGGCAGGCATCCCACGCCAATCCATCCGCTGGCACTCGGCTTGCAAATCCAATCTCCAGTTTCACCAAACATGCGGGACCAGCAGATGCAGTATTTGACGAAGCCCTTGCGCGCCGCTGTGATCGCGCTTGCAATTGGAGCGGCGGCAGTCGATTGCGATGCGGCACAGGCGGAAACGGTCGTGCGGGTGGCCATGACCGCCGGCGATATCCCGGACTGGACCGGGCAGCCGGATCAGGGAGCAGAAGGCTACCGCTTCGTGGGCTATCAACTCTACGACGCGCTCATCAATTGGGATTTGTCGCGCTCCGACCGGGAAGCCACGCTGCGACCCGGGCTGGCGACAAAGTGGTACGCCGATCCAAACGACCGCACACGCTGGGTCTTCGAACTGCGCCAAGGCGTCAAATATCACGACGGCTGCCCGTGGAATGCCGACAGCGCGCTGTGGAATCTCAAGCGCCTGACGGACGAGAAAGCGCCGGGCTTCAGTCTCCCGCACTTCGCCCGCATCCGCTCGCGCACGAGCAACATCGCCCGCGTCGAAAAGGTCGACGACAACACCATCGCGATCTACACCAAGACCGTGGAGTCGCTGTTCCCCTGGAACATGACCTCGCCGTTGATGATCTCGCCGTGCGCCATGGAGAAGGCCGGCAACGATCCCAAGGCCTATGGCGCCAAGCCGGTCGGCACCGGTCCCTACAAGTTCGCGAGCGTCGTGCCGCACGAACGGCTCGAACTCGTGAAGAACGCCGACTACTGGGACAAGGACCGCATCCCCAAACATGACCGGCTGGTGCTGCTGCCAATGCCGGAGGCGTCGACCCGCACGGCGGCCATCCTTTCAGGGCAAGTGGACTTCGTCGAAGCGCCCTCTCCCGACACGATTCCCACCCTCAAGAAGGCCGGCATGAATATCGTCACGCTGTCCTATCCGCATAACTGGGATTACACGCTGAACTTCCAGCGCGGGCCGTTCAAGGATCTGCGCGTGCGGCAGGCCGCAAATTACGCAATCAACCGCGACGAGATCGTCGATCTGCTGGCGGGCACCGCGATCGCAGGCTACGGCATCTTCACTCCCGACCAGAAATGGTTCGGACATCCGATCAAATACGGTTACGATCCGAAGAAAGCCGCCGCGCTCTTGAAGGAAGCCGGTTGCCTCCCCTGCAATATCAAGGTCGCTATCTCGACGTCCGGGTCTGGCCAGATGCAGCCGCTGCCGATGAACGAACTGGTCAAGGCGCAGCTCGAAGCGGTCGGCTTCAAGGTGGAACTCGTTGTCATGGACTGGAATGCCATGGTCGATCTCAACCTCAAGGGCTGGCAGAAAGACCCTTCGCTTGATGCCGTCAACATCAGCCTGTTCACGTCCGATCCAGCTAACGGGCTGATCAAGACGATCGCGACGACCTATCGCGCACCCCAGGGCTGGAACTGGGGCTGGTATCAGAACGCGGAAGTCGACAAGATTTCCGATGCGGTCAACCAGACCTTCGATGAAGACGAGCAGACGAAGCTGATCCAGAAGATGCACGAGATCGTGGTCGGCGACGCCGTCCGTGTATTCATCGCGCACGACCTCAATCCTCGCGCGCTCTCGCCGCGGCTGAAAGGGTTCGTGCAGGCGCAAAGCTGGTTTCAGGATTTGACGCCGATCGTCGTTACAGACGGCAAGAAGTAAGGACATCCCCATGTTTGCAATGCCAGATGCTGCCCAACTCGTGGAAATGGCCAAAAGCCTCAACCTCAATCTCAGCCTCAAGGAGGCCGAGCTTTACGTACCGGTGATCCTCGATGCGGTGCGCGACCTCGACCGGTTCGTGCAGTCGCGCGTGGAGGAGCCCGCCCCGCCGAAGCTGTTTCCCGAGCGCGGCCCCGGCTACCGGCCCTCGCTTGCCGAGGACCGCTATCAGGCCTGGCTGTGGAAATGCGCGATCGGCGGCAAGGACGGCGGATTGCTGGCGGGCAAGACCGTGAGTTTCAAGGACCATATCAGCGTGGCGGGCATCCCGCAGGTGTTCACGTCGCAGTTCCTGGAAGGCTTCATTCCCGATGTCGACGCGACGATCGTGACGCGCGTGCTGGCGGCCGGCGGCAAGGTCGTCGGCAAGAACATGATGAATGGCTTCATGGGCGACTATGGACGTCCGCTCAATCCGCATAATCCGGAGAGAATCACCGGTGGTTCGTCGTCCGGCTCCGGCGCCGCGCTTGCTGCCGGCGAGGTCGATATTTCCTTCGGCGGCGATCAGGGCGGCTCCATTCGCGTACCGTCGGCTTATTGCGGCGTGGTGGGACTGAAGCCGACTTTCAGTCTCGTGTCGCATTTTGCGGTCGGTTTCGGCGCGGAACCGAGCGTTGACCATGTCGGACCGATGGCGAAAACCGTGGAGAACGTTGCGGCGGCCCTCCAGGCCGTGGCCGGCTATGACGACTATGATCCGCGCCAGCGCCGCGATGTGCCGGAATCGATCGATGCGCTGTCGAACCTCGACGGCGGCGTCAAAGGCTTGAAGATCGGCATCCTGCACGAAGGCTTCGCCGAACCTATCGAGCCGGAAGTGTCGGCCGGTGTGTTTGCAGCGATTTCAACGTTGGAAAAACTTGGCGCCGAGATCCGAAAAATCTCCATTCCGGCCCATGCGCAGATCGGCAGCGCCTATGCGGCGCTGATCTTCGAAGGCTCGCGCGCGCTCTACGATACCGGCTTCTACGGCATCGGCGCAAAAACCTACTATCCGGCATCCGTCGTTACGGCACTGGACCGGATGTGGCGGGACAACGGCGACATCATGCCGCCGCGCGCCAAACTCAATCATCTTGTCGCGGAAATCTCCCGCCGGAATTTCCACGGCGGCGCTTATGCCAAGGCGCATAATGTGCGACCGACCTACGTGGCGGCGTTCGACAAGGCTCTGGCGGAAGTCGATGTCATTGCTTTGCCGACGGCGCGAACCATTGCGCCGCTCTTCGAGCCGGATCCCACCGAGCAGATGGCGGCCATCGATGCGAACCTGCGACGCAACTGGATGTTGTCGCCGATGGTCTATAACACCAAACCGACGGACTATACCGGGCATCCGGCGCTTGCCGTTCCGTGTGGCAAGGTGAACGGCATGCCGATCAGTCTGCAGCTTATCGGCAAGTTCTTCGCCGACCCCTTGCTCCTGCGCGTCGCCCATGCCTTCCAGAAAGCGGTGGATTGGGACGAGATTACCGGAGTCCGCTGACGCTTGCGTCACGCCGGAGCGCGTATGGCATCAAAACAGAAAGGCGAGCGGGGGGAGCAGCCCGCTCGCCTTCTGTGCATCCGGCGCTTAAAGCGCCGGCGGACGCAACATTATTCCGCCGCCTCGCTGACCGCGGCGTTCTTGCGCAAACAGTTGATCAGGTAGTCCGTATCCATCACGTCGGCGAACGTCGAGTACATGCTCACCAGCGTTGCATTGTGTTCTTCGTCCGTCATTGCGGCGTTAGCGTCGCTCACGAAGACGGTCTTGAAGTTCAGCATCATCGCATCGCGCGCCGACGATTCGCAGCACACGTTGGTCACCGTCCCGGTGATCAGCACCGTGTCGAGCCCCTGCGCCCGCAGCATTTCCGGCAGGCCGGAAGAACCCTGGATGAATGCGCTGAAGCGCTGCTTGAACACGGTCTGATCCTCCGGCTTGACGATCAGATCCGGATGAAGTTGATGGCCGCGCGAGCCCATCTTCATATGCTTGATGCGGCGTGTCACCTGGTCCGGGCTTCCCCGCATCATCTCGAACCATTCGGACCATGTTTTCAACACTTCCTCGTTAACCGTGTTCCGGATCCAGAACACCTTGCCGCCGGTTTCGCGCACGGCGGCCGCCAGCTTGTTGACCGCCGGGACAATTTCCACGGCGACCGGCACATAGGCGGAGGCGACTTCCTCGACCATGAAACAGTTCTGCAGGTCGACGACGATCAGCGCGGTCTTGGTCGGATCAAGATTTTCGTGGCAGTGGAGCGTGCCCCGACGGGTCATGACGCGATCGAGAATGTGCTGGGGAATGTCGATTTTATGCATGTGTCTCTCTCCTGTTGTTGTCCTTGGACTCGTATTTTCCTGTGCCGCATCGACGCCGGGACACGGTTCGGTACTTCCAGTCAGGATACACGCGGCCGCGCGGCGGCGACTTCTTCCGCCCTGAAGCAGCGTGTGAAGGCCCCGGTCGACGTCATGACCGGGTCTGGCGAAGCCGCCGAGCAGGCCGGCCGCGCGAATTGGCACCGCGGCGCAAAGCTGCAGCCGGGGGGAAGCGCCCGCATGTCCGGCGGGCTGCCGACAATGGCTTCGATATCGCGATCGCGGTGTCGGCCGTGGACGGTCGACGCGAGCAGCCCGAGCGTATAGGGATGGCTCGGATGCTGCAGGACTTCCGCCGCCGTGCCGTATTCGACGATACGGCCCGCATACATCACCGCGACCTTGTCGGCGATCTGGGCCGCCACGCCGAGATCGTGCGTGACCAGAATGACGCTCATGCCGATCTCCTGCTGCAGCTTGCGCAACAGGATCAGCACCTGAATCTGCACCGTGGCGTCGAGCGCGGTCGTCGGCTCGTCGGCGAGCAGCAGACTTGGCCGGCACGACAATGCCATCGCGATGGTGACGCGCTGGCGCAGGCCGCCCGAAAGTTCGTGCGGATAGGCTTTAAGCCGCTGCTCCGGCAAGGGTACACGGACGAGCTTGAGAAGCTCAAGCGCACGCGCCATGGCCTGCCCGCGCGAACAGCCTTCGTGGCGCGTCACCGTTTCGGCGATCTGGTCTCCGACCGTATAGACCGGATCGAGCGCGGTCATCGGCTCCTGAAACACCATGGAAATCTCGGCGCCGCGCGTTTCCATGAGTTCGCGCTTGTCCAGTGTGAGAATCTCGCGAGAGCCGACGCGGATATGGCCGCCATAAACCGTTTTCTTATCCGGCAGGAGACGCATCAGCGCGCGCATTGTCACCGTTTTTCCGGAGCCGGACTCGCCGATGAGGCAAAGCACCTGTCCGGGCGCGAGGCTGAAAGAGAGCCCGTTCACCGCGTGGACCGTCGCATCGCGGCTCACGAACTTGACCGTCAGATCCTCGACTTCGACCAGCGGCCGACCGGATGTTGAGGCCTGGACAGGAAGGAGCGATGTGGAGGCGTTCAATGACATCTTCACTGTCCGGGTTCATTCCGCGGGAATGGCACGTGTGTGGTAGGCAGGTGATTGCCCTGACACACGGGCTCTCGAGTGGCCGGACGTCGGATCCTCCATGTGGCACCGCGCGACATGGCTTCCCGGCTCCGACCAGTTTGCGAATGCTGGTGCCTTTGCCGCGCAGACAGCTTCCGCAAATTCGCAGCGGGTGTGAAACCGGCACCCCGGCGGCGGGCTGACCGGACTCGGCGGGTCACCGGAAATCGGCGCGGTCTCGATCCGGCTTTCCGGGTCCGTGCTGAGCTGAGAGGCAAGCAGCGCTCTCGTATAAGGATGCTTCGGCTGGCCGCAGATTTCGTCCGCGGGACCGATCTCCACGATCTGCCCGAGATACATCACCAGAATGCGATCGGAAATATATTGCACGACGCCGAGGTCATGCGAAATGAACATGTAGGTCAGGTTGAGGTGACGCTTGAGGTAGCGCAGCAGGTTCAACACTTGCGCTGCCACCGATTTGTCGAGCGCCGACACAGCCTCATCGAGAATGAGAAGCCGCGGATGCAACGCAAGGGCGCGGGCGATATTCACACGCTGTTTCTGTCCGCCCGACAACTCGTGCGGATACCGCCCCCCGAACAGATCCGGCATCAGTCCGACCTTGCCGAGGAGTTCTTCCGCACCGGCGCGGGCCGTAGCCTTTTTCACGCCGTGAGCGCGCGGGCCAAAGGCTATGGAATCGACGACCGGCAGACGCGGATTGAGCGAAGACGCGCTGTCCTGAAAAACCATCTGTACGTTGCGGCGGAATTCCTTCAACGAGACGCCGCGCATCGCTTCCACCGGGTCGCCGTCGAAGATCAGGTGGCCGCTGGTTTGAGGAATGAGCCTCATCAGCAGGCGCGCGAGGGTTGACTTTCCGCAGCCCGACTCGCCCACGACGCCGAGTGTCTCGCCTTTCATGATGACAAATGAGACGTCTTCGACGGCCTGCACGGCGCCGCGCCCGCGATTCAAGAGACCGGTGCGGATCGGAAAGTGCTTTGTCAGATTCTCCACGATGAGGAGCGGCTGCGCCTTCCCGCCGCGGTCGCGCGGATCTCCCCGCGGCACCGTATCGAGCTTGGGCCGGCCAGGCCGCGGGATGGCAGAATCAGGAATGGCCATGAGGCTTCCTCATGATTTCACGTCCATGGCCTGCCTCAATCCGTCGCTCACCATATTGAACGACAGCGAAGTCAGGAAAATCGCGATGCCGGGCAGCGCGCAGACAAGCGGTTGGACGTAGATGGCCTGACGAAGGTTCGCCAGCATCTGTCCCCAATCGGGTGCCGGCGGCGTCACACCAAGACCGAGGAATGACAGGCCCGCCGCAAGAAGAATGGATACTGAAATCAGGCTCGACGCGTAAATGAACACCGGCGCCGCCACATTGCTGAGGATGTGATACACGATGATCCGCCACGCGGACGCGCCGCTGGCGCGCGCTGCGTCGACGAAATCGAGATGGCGGACCTGCGTGGTCGCGGTCTCGGATACGCGGCAGATCGGCGGAATGAACACGAGCGTCAGCGCCATGAGTCCATTTGCGACGCCCCCTCCCATGGTGCCGGAAATCGCGACCGCGAGCAGCACCGATGGAAACGCATAAAAGACATCGACTGTCCGCATGATGGCGGTATTGACCCGCCCGCCGATGAACCCTGCGATGACGCCAAGACAGCCCCCGGCGATGCTGGCGATAGCGACCGGCGCCAATCCCATCAGCAGCGACATGCGGCCGCCATAGATCAGACGCGAGGCCATGTCGCGGCCGAGTTCGTCGGTCCCCAGCAGGAAGTTTCGATAACCGATCGGCTTGAGCCGGAACGCCATGCTGGTCTTGAGCGGATCGAACGGCGCGATCAGCGGCGCAAAGATTGCGGCGGCGGCGACCAGCAGAATAATCGCCAGAAAGAACAGCGTCACGTAGTCATACCGCAACCGCCGCCCGACCGTCGCCAGATAGCTCCGCGATTTGGGCAGGGCGGCCGCGCCGATCGAGTTGACGGTTGTGTCGGTCATGATCAGGCCCGCTTGATGCGCGGATCGACCGCGGTTTGCAGCAAGTCGACAGCGAGATTGGTCAGCACGAAGCTTAGCGACAGGACCAGTATTGTTCCCTGCAGCAGGGGAATGTCGCGGGTAAGGATGGCCTTGCTCAGCACGAAGCCGGTACCGGGCCAGGTGAAGATTGTTTCGATCAGGATCGAGCCGCCGACAAGATAGCCGAACTGCAATCCCATCACCGCCAGGATCGACGGCAGCGCGTTGCGCACGGCGTGGCGCACGATCGCGAATGTGCCAAGCCCTTTGGCATAGAGGACCTGGATAAAGTCTTGCGCCAACACCTCGGCCACCGCCGATCGCGTGCTGCGCATGATCACGCCGAGCGGCACCAGCGCCATGGTGACGATCGGCAGGATCGCGTATTTGAGCTGGTCCCAACTGGTCGGGTCGAAACTCTCGGAGCCCTTCGATCCCATGCCGGTAGCCGGAAGCCAGCCGAGCTGAACCGCAAACACGATGATCAGGACGATGCCGAGCCAGTAATTGGGGACGCTGACGCCCAGCACCGAAACGCCGGTAGCGATGCGGTCCGCGGGCTTTCCAAGGTTGAACGCGGCGAGCGTGCCCGCCGCCACCGCGAAGCCGAACGCGAGCAAGACCGCACCGGCGGAGATCACCACCGTGTTGGAAAGCGCCCGCATCACCTCGCCGAACACCGGCTGATTGGTCTGCAGCGATACGCCAAGATCGCCGGAAGCAGCCCGTGACAGCCATTTCAGATATTGAACGGGGACGGGCTGATCGAAGCCGTAGTAGTGCCGCAGCATCGCCATATCGGCTTCGCTTGCATCGGCCGGCATCAGCGACTGCATCGGGTCGCCCGGCGCAAGATAGATCAGCGAAAAGCAGACCATGGTCACGCCAATCGCGATCGGGATGACGTACAGAATGCGCCTGGCGATGTAGAACAGCATGCTATTCCCGACTTCCAAGTTCTATCGAAACTTCCAAAGCCCTTGCGAATACTTCCTTGTCCGCTGCCGGCAATGCGCCGCGCGCCGCCATCGGCTACGCACTATTTATCGCTCACCACAATCGGCGTCACATCCTGAAACCAGCTCTGCACCTGCACAAAACCCTTGAGCTTCGGCGACAGCGCACGCGGATTGAGGTCAGACACGATGAAAACACGCGCCGCATCTTTTGTCGTGATTTCGTTGATCTGCGTCAGCAGCCGGTTCTGCTCGGCTTCGTCGAACGTCGTGAGCACTTTTTCAACCAGATCGTCGACCTCCTTGTTTTCATACCATCCCCAGTTGGGTCCGACCGGTGAACGGTACGTCGTCGCGTAAGTCTTGATCAATCCGCTCAACGGCTCGACGACGCCCGAACTGAAATTCAGGGCGTCCAGCGTCGGATATTTCTGCCAGCCCCTGATGTAGGCATCGAGCACGGTATTCCAGTCAAGCACTTCGAACTTGACCTTGAACCCGACCGTTTCAAGCTGCGCCTTGACGAGCTCGTTCATGGGCAAGGGCTGCATCTGGCCGGAGCCCGAGGTCGAAATGCCGACGGTGATTTCGCACGGATAGCAATTCGCTTCCTTCAGCAGCGCCGTCGCCTTTTCGGGATTGAACTTGTATTCGAACGGCTTGCCGTAATTCTTCTGGTACTGCGTGTAGGTCGCGTAGCTCGGGATGGCGACCCCGTCCAGAAGATCCACCATCTCCTTACGGTTGATCGCATAGTTCGCGGCCTGACGGACTTTCAGGTCCTTGAACGGCCCGCGCGCGAAGTTGAGCAAATAAGGCCAGGTGTGCGGATAGGGATGCGTGATGACGTTCATGCCGGCGGACTTGAGGCGCGGAATGATATCCGGCGACGGCGCTTCGATCATCTCGACCTGGCCCGCGAGCAACGCCGCCGCGCGTGTCGTCGCTTCCGGCATGGGCAGCAGCACCAGCCGATCCTGTTTCGGAATGCGTTTTTCGTCCCAGTATTCGGTGTTCTTCACCAGTTCGAGCCGTTCGCGCGGAACGACTCTTGAGAATTTGTAAGGGCCCGTGCCGGCCGGCGCCGTCGCATAGACCTTGTAGTCGTTGCCCGCCTTCTCCATCGCGCATTTTGACATCATCAGGATGAATGGCGTGTTGTACGGGAAAAGCGACACGATGCGCTTGGTGTAGATCGCGATCGTGTAATCGTCGATCTTTTCGGCATGATCGATGTCGTTGGTGCGCGAGCGTGCCCGCGCAAAATTCAGCGGGCTGAATGCCGGACTCTTGTCCGATGTAAGCCGCTCCAGATTCCATACCGCCACATCGGCGTTCCACTCGCAACCGTCGTGAAACTTGACCCCTTTGCGGAGTTCAAAAATCCACTTCTTCTGATCGGTCTTGTCGACATACCACTTCGTCGCCAGGCCGGGCTTCAGCTTCACCTCGACTCCGGCCGTGGAAAGATCCCAGTTCAGCAAGCCGTCGTAGAGATTGAAGCCGACGAAACGATAGCCTTCGAAACCCTGATCTGGCTGACCCGCCCAGTCAGGGACATCCCCGGCCGTCATGGCGATCCTGAGAACGCTTTCCGCCTTCGCACAGGGTGAAATGGCAATGATACCGATTGCGCAGCCAAGCGCGGCCACGACTGTACGAACACGACGGAGCGCTGGCTCGATCACGGCTTCACCTCGGAGGCTGGATTGTCTGAGGTCAGGTTTCACGACCTGATTGAATATCCAGTCATGCAAGCCAGGTGCCAACGGATGAAATCGGAGGCCCGCAAGGAGTCCGGCAGTTCGTGGATAACAGGAAGTGCCGACGGATCACGCGCTTATGCTGTTGTAGCGGCATGGGACCGCTATAGCGGCAACATGGCGGCCTCCAAGGTATTACCACGCGCCATGCTGCAGCTATGAGCGGCGCGCCCTTGCACTAGGCGAACCGTCCACTTTGTAGCCAGAGCTTTTCGGAGCGGAATTAAGCCGTCGCTTAAGCGGCGAGCGCGAAGACGCAGGCGCGCCGTGGCTCGCAAATTTTATGAAAGCATGCCTCGTATTTTGCGACTTGCTGTTGCGGAAGGCGCGAACGTCCGCATAGCATCAGACACGATGAAATGACTTCAGGCCGGATCGAAATCATTTCAGACGCAGCTCGCAGGGTGCGATGCACGGCAGGATCGTGCGTCCGCAAGATTGCGAATTCAGTTGCCGAGAAACAGTTGCCGAACAGCGGAGCCGCTCGACATGTCGCACCACCATCTCAAGGCCAGCCCCGAAACCTGTCACTGGGGATATTTCGATTCGAAGCGCGCTCCGGTTCTCACCATCAAGAGCGGCGATCAGGTGACAATCGACAGCGTCTCCGGCAATCCGGATTACATGCCCGATGCACAGAAGTTTCACATCCCACCGGAGCTGAAGGACATTCACGCGCGTAGCGAACGCGGACCCGGCCCTCATATCCTCACTGGTCCGATTGCGGTCGAGGGCGCGGAGCCCGGCGATGTTCTCGAAGTCCGCATTCTGGACGTTCAGTTGCGGCAGGATTGGGGACATAACATCATCCGTCCGCTCGCCGGCGCGCTGCCCGACGATTTTGACGATATCCGCAACGTCATCATTCCCCTCGACGAAGCTCGCATGGTCGGGACATTGCCGTGGGGTCTCGACCTCAAGCTCAAGCCGTTTTTCGGTGTCATGGGCGTCGCGCCCCCCGGTCCATGGGGCCGCATCACCTCCGTGGTGCCGCGCGCCAATGGCGGCAACCTCGACAACAAGGAGCTTGTTGCCGGCACCACACTTTATCTGCCGGTGTTCCGTGACGGCGCGCTGTTTTCCTGCGGCGACGGCCATGGCGCGCAAGGCGACGGCGAAGTATGCGTGACCGCCATTGAGACCGCGTTGCAGGGAAAGTTTGAATTCATCGTCCGCAAGGATCTGAAGTTCGGCTATCCGCGCGCCGAAACGCCAACGCACTACATCACGATGGGCATGGATCCCGACCTGGACCAATGCATGGTGATGGCATTGCGGGACATGATTGTCCTGCTTGGCGAGAAGGCCAATCTCTCGCGCGAAGATGCCTACATGCTATGCAGTCTTGCCGCCGATCTGCGTGTCACCCAGGCCGTCAATGGATCGCGCGGCATTCATGTCATGATCGAGAAGTCGATCGTGCATCCGACCAGCGCCGCCGCTTGAGACACGAGCCACATCCGGATCAATCCGACTCGAGACAGGTTCCAGCTACAGTTTTAGGGGGAAATTATGACTGCCACGCCGACCAAGAAAGCTCGCATCGCTCACCTCGCGGGCCCGACGGCAACCATTCAGAACACACCCCCGCTGGTGACGTCCAATAAGGCTCGCCTTAAGCATGGGCTTCCCGCGCGGGCCAATCCCGATGGCTCTCCTTCGCTCTATGATTCCCTGAGACCGCAGCGGCTTGCGACGCCGGCCAAGGTCTATGTCGAACAATTCTCCGCGCATCCGCTCGAGTCGGATGTCGCGGAACTTTATGGTCCGCCGGACGGATATCTCGGCGCGGACGGCATAGTGCGGCCAACGCCCTCTGCGTCGACCGACAAGCCCGTTTATGAAATCGAATTGCATCCCGACGACGGCGTCTATCCGCTGCCATACATGGCGCTGCAGAAAGACGGTTCGCCCTGGGAGGAGGAATGTACGGTTCCGGGCGGAGCGCTCGCACGCCAGGGCTTTTTCCCGGACGGCTCGCGCAGCTTCGAGGAGATCGATCGGCTATCGATTGGCGTTGACGGGACAGCCAACCTGATATCGGCAAAGGCCACGGTCGATTTCTATCGTGGCGCTCCGCCGTCCGGTTTCACCAAGGGCCTTGCCGCCCATCTGCGCAAGGACAAGGGCGAGGGCGACATAGCGCCCGAGCAACTCGGCACCCATTATTATCCCTACAAGCCCTATCATCTCGCCTCGGCGCCGCCGCGGCCGATGCTTGCCAAAGTCACGAATGACATGCAGGCGCTGGTTTCGAGCGGCGACTATGACGGCGCGATCTGGACCCAGGGCAGCCCCCAGGTCGAGGAGACCGCGTACTGGTTCAACCTTCTCATCGATACGACACTGCCAATCTGCGGCAATGCTGCGCAGAGACCGCAGGGCCAGGTCAGTGCCGACGGACCGAAGAACATCGTCGATTCGGTCAATTTCATCTCGTCGCGCATCTGGGCGGACGATCAGGGCCGCAACCGCTGCGGCGTTGTCGTCATCCAGGAACAACAGATCTTTGCCGCGCGCGAAGTCGCAAAAGTCGATGCCCGGCCTGGTGGCTACGTGGCGACAGGCGGGCATGGCGGCATCATCGGACAGGTAAGCCATACCGGACGGCTGGCGCTCACCTACCTGCCCGCCTACAAGCACACGTATTTATCGGATGTAAAGTTAAGCGCCTTGCCGGGCAAGGTGCTGGCGGCCCGCAAGCATGGCGACGCGCTCGAACTTGCGCCGGTCTCGGTCAAAGATGCGTCGGGAAAACTTCTGGGCGACGCCATTCCCGTCGTTTCGATCATCAAGGACGGGAGTTATTCGGGCATCGATTTTGGCGATGATCCTGCACTTGAGCTCGACTTGATCGCCTCGATCGATCACAAGCTCGCCATGGGCCATCTTGCCGGATTCATTGTGGAGGGGCTCGTTCCCTATGGATCGAGTGCTTCGCAGGCGCGCCACAAGCTGATGTTAAAGGCGGCGTTCAGTGGCATTCCGGTTGCCAAGGTCGGCCGCGGTGCGCCGCAGGGATTTGCCGATCCGCACGAATTCCAGATCGCGGCATCCAACCTCACCGCCACCAAAGCGCGTTTCCTGTTAATGGCCTGCCTGTTGAAATTCGGCAGCTACCCGCCGGCAAAGGATCCAGACAATCCAACTGCAGCAGAGCTTGAAGCGATCCGCAAGGTGGTCGCGCAGTATCAGGCCGTGTTCGATACGCACTGACGATAGGCTCTGCTGTCGCGCGAGAAGTTCGCTACTCCGCCAATGCAGCTGCAAGCTGCCTTACGTTGTGGCGCATCAGATCGATATAGGTCGGTGCATCGCCCTTCGCGTCGGTCAGGGCATCCGACTGGAGACTGCCGCCGATCTTCGCGCCGGTCTCCGCCGCGATACGTTCAACCAACTGTTGCTCGGCGACGTTCTCCAGGAACACCGCCGGAATCTTTTGCTGCCGAACCTGCGTGATGATCTTGGCCACGTCGCGCGCTGACGCTTCGGTTTCAGTCGAGACGCCGAGCGGCGCGACGAAATCGATTCCGTAAGCATCCTTGAAATAGCCAAAGGCGTCATGACTGGTGATCACCTTGCGGCGCGCGGGCGGGATGCGGGCAAGCGTTTCGCCGATATCCCTGTCGAGCGCGTCCAGTTTGGCCAGATACGCGGCAGCGTTGGCATCGTAGGACCCCTTGCCTTCCGGGTCAGCCGTAACGAGTGCGTCACGAATATTGGCGACGTAGATCTTGACGTTCGCGACCGACTGCCAGGCGTGCGGATCGGTGCCGGCATGACCGTGCGAGTCCGTACTTTGGCGTGGCTCCACGCCGTTGGACGCGACGGCGACGATCGCCTTGCTGCCGCTCGCCGCGATAAGCCGCGAGATCCAGCCTTCAAACCCAAGCCCGTTGGTGACGATCACCTTTGCCGCACCGACGCTGCGCGCATCCATTGGCGTCGGCGTATAGACATGGGCATCGCCGTTGGGACCGACGAGCGCCGTCACGTCGGCGCGGTCGCCGGCGATATTGCGCGTAATGTCAGCAAGAATCGAAAAGGTCGCGACGACTTTAAGCTTGTCCTGCCGGGGGGGTGCCTGTGTCGCAGCCGGCTGAGAAACCATCATCAGCGGCACAGCTGCGGCCAATAAAATCAGACCTCGCCGATGCAGGGGCATGACTTAGCCCTCCAGGTGGGGGCGCGGCATCAGCCGCACCGCATATCCCCCGACGCGGCCGAGGATGACCGACATCCCATAAAGTGCGCCGGCGACAAGGATTATCGCAGGGCCTGCGGGCAAATTTCCGTGGAACGACAGCAGGAGCCCGACGTAGCCGGAGACAATGCCGATCAGAACTGCGCCACCGATCATCGAGGAAATATCCCGCGCCCAGAACCGCATGGCGACCGCCGGCAGCATCATCAGGCCGACGGCAAGCAGGGTACCGAGCGCCTGAAATCCGGCGACGAGGTTCATAACGACGAGCGCAAGGAAAGCCATGTGAACGGGCGCGCCTGCCCGGCTGACTGTCCGCAGAAACCCCGGATCGACGCATTCAAGAACCAGCGGGCGCCAGATCACCGCCAGAACAAGCACGGAGACGGTAGCAATCGCTGCCGCCAGCAGCAGGGTCGCGTTGTCCAGCGCGAGCACATTGCCGAACAGAAAATGCAGCAGATCGACATTCGTGCCGCGCACCGAAACCAGCGTGACGCCGAGCGCCAGCGACACGATGAAGAATGCGGCAAGAGCGGCATCCTCCTTCAGCTGGGTCGTGCGTGCGATCAGCCCGGCAAGAACAGCTACCACGACCCCTGCAACGAACCCTCCAAGCGACATGGCGAAAAGGTCGAACCCCGCAACCATGAAGCCAAGCGCGGCACCCGGAAGGATGGCGTGCGCCATGGCATCGCCCATCAGGCTCATGCGGCGCAGCATCAGCAGCACGCCGATCGGGCCGGCACCGAGCGAGAGAGCAATCACGCCGACAAGCGCGCGGCGCATGAAGGCATAATCGATGAAAGGTCCGATCAGAATGTCGTAGAGCATGGCGATCTAGGCGGCGTCGGCGTGGCAGGCCTCGGCATCATCGTCAAACGCTTCGCACATGCGACGCGCTTTCAGGAGATTTTCCGCCGTCAGAACTTCCCTGGCCGGACCCCACGCCACCGGTTCGCGCGCCAGCAGCAAAACCTCGGGAAAGGTGGCGCGGACGAGGTCGAAGTCGTGCAGCGACGCGATCACCGTGCGTTTTTCGCCGTGCCAGCGCTGTACCAGCGCGACGAGATCGCTCACCGTCTTCGCGTCGACGGCGTTGAATGGCTCGTCCAGAACGATCACCCGCGCGTCCTGCAACAATAGTCGCGCGAACAAAGCGCGCTGCATCTGCCCGGTGGACAGCGTGCCGATCGGGCGTTCTTCGAAGCCCGTCAGGCCCACGGCCTCAAGGGCATGTTCGATGGTGTGGCGCTGCGCACGGCCGATCCCGCCGAACAAACCGGAGGAATGCCACAGACCCATTGCAACGAGGTCATACAAACTGATCGGAAACGAGCGATCGATATCGGCCGCCTGCGGCAGATAGGCGATGTCCTGGGGTTGCAGCGTGCGCTGCAATGCGCCGGAGAGCGGCGCGATGAGGCCTAATATCCCCTTGAAAAGCGTGGACTTTCCGGCGCCATTGGGGCCGCACACGGCAAGCAGATCGCCGGCCTTTACGCTGCCGGTAAGGTGATGCACCGCCGGATGGCGATCATAGCCAAGCGTCAAATTGTTGAAGGTCAGAACTGTAGACATGCCTAGACCAACGCCCAATAAACTGCCGACCACAGCAGAGCGACGCCGATCCCCGCGATGAGCAAGCGCTGTCCGGCCGAGGCCCGCAGCAGCGACGGCGCGATATCGGCAGGCGGATGGACATGGCCAGCATGGTGATGTTGGGTCATTTTTATGTTATAATGTTACATATAAAACTTGTCCAGTCGGCCAGCGTTCATCCCCAGGCGGAGGCGGCGCGATCGACTCAACTCCTATATCGCTGTTTGTCGGTACATCCGTCTGCGATATGGCCACGGTTTGGATGATATACGGCAGCTTGTCGTTGCCTGATTGACAGCTGCCGGCCGTCGACAAGTCTTCCGGAATCACACCTTCGTCGCGCGCAACCGCAGCGCATTGCCGATGACGCTGACCGAGGACAGCGCCATCGCGCCCGCGGCAATGATCGGCGACAGCAGAAGCCCGAACGCCGGATAGAGCACGCCCGCGGCGATCGGCACGCCGGCCGAGTTGTAGAGGAACGCAAAAAACAGGTTCTGCCGGATATTGCGCATGGTCGCGGCTGAAAGTTTTCGCGCACGCACGATGCCATTGAGATCACCCTTGATCAGGGTCACGCCGGCGCTCTCGATCGCCACATCCGTTCCCGTACCCATAGCGATGCCGACATCGGCCGCAGCGAGCGCCGGCGCATCGTTGACACCGTCCCCCGCCATCGCAACGATACGGCCTTCCTTGCGCAGCTTCTCGACCACGGCGCTCTTCTGATCGGGCAGCACTTCCGCCTCGACATCCGAAATGCCGAGCGTACGCGCAACCGCCTGCGCCGTGGTGCGATTGTCGCCAGTCAGCATGACGATGCGGATGCCCTCCTGCGTCAGCGCCTTCAATGCTTCCCGCGTCGTCGTCTTCACTGGGTCGGCAATGGCAAGAATACCCGCCGGCTTGCCGTCGACGGCAACGAAGATCGCCGTGGCACCATCGGCGCGCAGCGTCTCCGCCTGCGCAGCCAGCGACGCCGTATCGATCTTGAGTTCGTCGAGGAATTTTCCGTTGCCAAGCGCGACCTTGCGGCCGTTGATCATGCCAACCACGCCCTTGCCAGTCGGCGAGTCGAAATCCGCAACCTGCGACAATTCGACGTTGCGCGCCGCGGCCTCCGCCACGATCGCCTGTGCCAGCGGGTGTTCGCTGGCGCGCTCGACGCTCGCGGCGAGTTGCAGCAGGCCGGCTTCGTCAAACCCGTTCGCGGCAACGATTCCGACCACCTTTGGCTTACCTTCGGTCAAGGTGCCCGTCTTGTCGATCACCAGGGTATCGACCTTTTCCATGCGCTCCAGCGCTTCGGCATTCTTGATCAGCACACCGATCTCCGCGCCACGGCCGACACCGACCATGATCGACATCGGCGTAGCCAGCCCAAGCGCACAAGGACACGCAATGATGAGCACGCTCACCGCCGCCACGAGGCCGAAGACCACGCGCGGCTCCGGCCCGAACAACGCCCACGCGGCGAATGCGAGCAGCGCCACCGCGATCACCGTCGGCACGAACCAGCCGGCGACCTGATCGGCGAGCCGCTGGATCGGCGCGCGCGAACGCTGCGCCTTCGCGACCATCTGCACGATCTGCGACAACAGCGTATCCTGCCCGACTTTGTCGGCACGCATCACGAAACTTCCGGTCTGGTTGAGCGTACCGGCGATCACCTTTGCGCCGACCTCCTTCGTGACCGGCATCGACTCGCCCGTCACCATCGACTCGTCGAGCGAGGAACGCCCTTCAATCAGTTCGCCGTCGACCGGCACCTTGTCGCCCGGCCGCACCCGGAGCCTGTCGCCGACAACCACGCTGTCGAGCGCTACCTCAACATCGCTGCCGTCGTTCGCCACGCGCCGCGCCGTTTTCGGGGCGAGATCGAGCAAGGCACGGATGGCGCCGGAGGTTTGCTCGCGCGCCCGCAATTCCAGGACCTGCCCCAGCAGCACCAGCACGGTGATGACCGCCGCCGATTCGAAATACACCGCGACCGCGCCGCCATGTCCGCGAAAGGCAGATGGAAAAATTTCAGGCGCCAACACCGCCACCACGCTGTACGCATAAGCGACGCCGGTCCCGGTCGCGATCAGCGTGAACATGTTGAGATTGCGCGTCAGCAACGATTGCCAGCCGCGCTCGAAGAATGGCCAGCCAGCCCACAAGACAACCGGCGTTGCGAGTGCGAACTGGATCCAGTTGGAGATACTCTGGTCGATGAACCCGTGACTGCCGACAATGTGCGCGCCCATCTCAAGGACGAATACCGGCAACGTGAGTATCAACCCGATCCAGAACCGCCGCCTCATATCGGCAAGTTCGGGGTTGGGGCCGCTGTCGGCCGAGACAAGTTCAGGCTCCAAAGCCATGCCGCAGATCGGACAGGAGCCCGGTCCGACCTGACGGATTTCCGGGTGCATCGGACATGTGTAGATCGTGCCCGGCGGTGACGGCAGTTCAGCCTTTGCGCTGTCCGTCGACTTGCTCAGATATTTGTCGGGGTCAGCGATGAACTTGGCGCGGCAGCCCGCGCTGCAGAAGAAGTATTCCTGGCCGTCATGCCCGGCGCGGTGCTTTGCCGTCCGCGGATCTACGCTCATACCACATACCGGATCGATGGCCCGGACCGCAGTTTCACCGGAATTCCTCCGGCCTTGATCCATATCATGTCCGCCACAGCAGGAATGCGCTGTTTTGCCCGTGTTTTCGCCCGTTTGCGCCATCGCGCCCATTCCTTTCTATCGCCGCTTCCCTGCCAGCCAGCGCCTTGACACCTATACCCTGTAGGGGTATATAGCATGGATGCGCGACGAAGCCAAGTCTTCCTGTCTGAAACGTCTGAGCCGGATCGAGGGTCAGGTTCGCGGGCTTACCCGCATGGTCGAGGCAGACCGCTACTGCATCGATGTCGTGACGCAGATTTCGGCGGTGCGGGCCGCGCTGCGCAAGCTCGAGGAAGAAGTGCTGCGCGATCACGTCGGCCATTGTGTCGAGCACGCCATCGCATCCGGCAGCAAATCCGAGCAGCGCAAGAAGGTCGCCGAACTGATGGACGTCATCAGCCGGGCGGATCGGTAGCTGTTCTAAAACGCGCGCCTCAGGTTCGCGGCTGCGACTGCGTCGCCTTTTCCCGGGCGAACGCGCCGTCCGCCGTCAATGTCCGTCTCTTACAGACCTGAATTCCCGACCCGCGGATTCGCCGTGAACTCGATACCGACGCGGATGAAAACGTCCTTCCATTGCTCGTAAGGGATGCCGGACAGCATCTCGTAGGGCTGGCACCGCTCCACCGCGGCTACAACGCCTGCGATCATGTCAGGTGTCGCAGCCGTCGGTTCCTCTTTGTTGACGGTCGGCCTGGCAACTAGCTTGCCCCCGGGATCAAGTTGAAACACGATCGAAACGACCGTTTTTTCCCGCGCCGGCGGAGGCGCCGATCGGCCGCTGCCGCCGAACCGGAGGGCCGTCGATAGGACCGTTTTTAGCGAAGGGCGCGCCGGCGGCTGCCAGCACTTCCGGATTTTCAGCCACATCTGGCCAGCCGCCCGGCTCAATGCGTCATCGCATGCAGGCTCGCCGCGGCGGCATCGCGCCACCCAATAGCCGCGCAACTCCCCCTCGCCCGGTGCGAGCGCCGGCCGCTTGAGCTCCTCATCCATGGATGGCGGCAGGTCGAGGCCGGGGGCCGGCGACGGATTCTGACCATAGGCAGGAACGGCTGCGAGCAGCAAGATCAGAACGCCCACGCGATACGGTATCACGCTCTCCACCAACGCTTCCCTCAGCCAAAAACTGGGCGACCAAGTCTCTCCGATCTCTGCAACAGTACAATGATGCCAAGCCTGCTTTTGATTTCCGCGACCCGCTCCGAATTGCAGCGCGGCCCGCCAGATCAAGCCGATCTTTTTTTGCAGTGCGATAAGGTGCGGCTTTTGTCCAAGGGCTTTTATCGACCGAGAACTTGATTGCGTTCCTGCCATTGTAAATAGTGCAGCAATGTCCATTGCCTCCGCCTATTCCCGCGACCTGCCCGCCGCCCAGCCTTCGGACCGCACACATCCGGAGGCGCGCAGCCCGGACGGATCGGATATCGCCGCACTTTATGCGCGCCGCGAAGGCGACCGCAATGCGCTTCATACCCGCTACCTCAACGACCAGATGGTGCGGATGCTGCGCACCATCGGCTACGATGTCGGCTTTTGCCGCGCCGAAGGCGCCTATCTCTATGACCGCGCCGGCGCGCGCTATCTCGACCTGCTGAGCGGGTTCGGAACCTTCGCGGTCGGGCGCAATCATCCCTATCTGCGTGACGCGCTCAAAAGCGTGCTCGACGCTGACCTGCCAAGCCTCGTGCAACTCGACGTGTCGCCGCTCTCCGGCCTGCTCGCCGAGAAGCTGCTCACGCGGGTGCCCTATCTCCAGAAGGCGTTCTTCATCAACACCGGTTCGGAAGCCGTGGAGAGCGCGATCAAGTTTGCGCGCGCGGCCACCGGCCGACCTGGCATCGTCTATTGCGAGCATGGCTTCCACGGGCTCTCCAACGGAGCGCTGTCGATCAATGGCGAAGACGGCTTCCGCACCGGCTTCGAGCCGCTGCTGCCCGGTTGCGTACGCATTCCGTTCAACAACCTGGCTGAACTTGAAAAGGCGCTGCGCCGGCGCGATGTAGCAGCGTTCATTGTCGAGCCCATCCAGGGCAAGGGCGTGAACATGCCCGACGACGATTATCTGGCCGGCGCGCTCGAGCTTTGCCGCAGGTACGGCACGCTGTTCGTCGCCGACGAAATCCAGACCGGCCTCGGCCGTACCGGCCGCTTCCTTGCGGTTGAGCACTGGGGTGTCGAGCCCGACATGGTGCTGCTCGCCAAGGGACTGTCGGGCGGACACATCCCGGTCGGCGCGGTGCTGATGCGCAAGGCGATCTTCGAAAAGACCTTCAACCGCATGGACCGCGTGATGGTCCATGGCTCGACCTTCGGCTCCAACAATCTCGCCATGGCGGCGGGCATTGCCACGCTCGACGTGATGGACGCTGAAGACATGATCGGCAATGCGGCCCGGTGCGGCGAGCGGCTGATCCGCGATCTCTCGGCAATGCTGCCGCGCTATGAGTTCATGAAGGACGTGCGCGGCAAGGGACTGATGATCGGCGTCGAGTTCGGCTCGCCGAAGTCGCTCAAGCTCAAGACGGCGTGGAGCATGCTGGAAGCCTCCAAAAAGGGGCTGTTCTGCCAGATCATCTGCATCCCGCTGTTTAAGGATCACAAGATCCTGAGCCAGACCGCAGGCGAAGGCAGCAACACGATCAAGCTCATTCCGCCGCTTGTTTTGTCGGAGGCGGATTGCGACTGGATCGCGCGGGCGTTCGATTCCGCGATCGCCGGAAGCCACGAAGTGCCGGGTGCGATCTGGTCGTTCGGCAAGACGCTGGTCGGCGCCGCCATGCGGGCATAACGCCGCTTTCCTTATCGGAGCGCATGATGCGCTGTCTGTTTGTCGCCGACCTGCACTACTCGCTTCCGAAATTTGATTGGCTGGCGCAGGCCGCTCCCCGATATGACCTCGTCGTGCTGGCCGGTGACGCGCTCGATGTCGGATCGAATGTGGACTATCGGGTCCAGACGCTGGTCGTTCGCAAGTACCTGCAACGCATCGCCGGTCTGACCAAGCTCGTCGTATGTTCTGGCAACCACGATCTCGACTCGCGCGGCGAAAGCGGGGAAAAGGTCGCGCGCTGGATCGGAGACATCCGGGCGCTGGATATCTCAAGCGACGGCGACACAATTGTCGTCGACGACATGCTGCTGACCATTTGCCCATGGTGGGACGGGCCGATCGTGCGGGAGCGACTGATCGCGCAGCTCGAGGCGGATTTCCGCCGCCGGCAGGATCTCAAGTGGATATGGATCCATCACGCCCCGCCGCTGAACTCGCCGACGAGCTGGTCGGGCCTTCGCTCGCTGGGCGACGGCGATATCGAACACTGGATCAACACTTATGCACCCGACATCGTCGTCGCCGGGCACATTCACCAATCACCGTTCGTGAAGGACGGATCGTGGGCGGACCGGATCGGCACGACCTGGGTGTTCAATGTCGGTCACGAACTCGGATCGATGCCACCGCATATCCTGCTGGAAACTGCGCAGAAGGAAGCGGCATGGGTTTCATCGATGGGCGTGCAGACGTTGCGGCTCGATGTTCCGCTCCAACGCCCTATACCCACGACGCAAGCCCTGCCGGAATGGCTCGGCCTCACCCGCAATTCGCCCAATCAATGAACAAGGCAGCGGCCAAGCGGCCGCGTGCGGTCAGCCCCGCCCCGGGTCGCGGTCAGAGCCGGGACTGAAATCCCGCTCCTGCTGGTGCATGAGCGTTTCCAGCACCTCGCCAACCATATGCAGGTGGTCGTCGTAATGGGCAAACTGACGTTTCAAATCGACGAGATAGGTGGTTGCGGCGTTGAGACGGACCGCTAACACGCGCGCGACCAGCCACGATAATTCGGGATGGGTTCGGAAAAAAGCAGCGCCGTTCTCGATGACATGCACGTCAATATCGCCCATCGCCCGCGCTGTAGCTGTGTGCGGCGCGCCAAGCAGAACGGACATTTCACCGATCATGGAGCCCGGCTCATCGAGCACCGTGACCTGCGTGTCGCCGCGGAGAACTTCGATCCGGCCCTGGGCGAGGACGTAAACCCGTCCGGTCGTCTCGCCCTCCGCAACCAGCACCGTTCCGCCAGGGACGCGCTGGAGCGGAACGGTGCCGCAATTATCGAGGATCGCGCGCATCAGCCTGCTTTCGCGGAAATTTCGTCAAACGGCGCCCGAGGAGAAACGCTACGCCATCTTAAACGCCGGGATTGGGCGGCGCGAGATCAATGTTTGGCGTGTCCCCTCTCCCTGCTGGAAAAAGGGCGACCATGCCGAAAACTCATGGCCGCGTCAGCATTACCGGATCACGGTCCGTCGGCACGCGCTGCCACGAGCCATCAGCATCCTCGAAACGCCAGACCCGCCCGCGAGCGGATTTTAGCAGCAGTTCGCCATGGTCCAACTGCCACAGCGTCGGTGCGAACCGCGCGATGCTCTCGTCGCAGCCGGGCTTGACCTCGACGGCGAGGTCGCCCGACCCGGTCTGAGTCATAGTGAGCGTGAGCCCGCAGATCGGGATGCCGGCGCTGCGCACCACATTCCAGTCCCCGGATATCTGTTCGCTGGTGCGCTCCGCTTCCTTGGCAGCCGCAGCATTCTGCAGGAAGGTGAGCGGCTGGCCGGCGCGGAGCGATTCATAGAGGCCATCCTCGACCTCGGTGAATTCGAAGGCGATCTTACCCTTGGCGTCGGTAAGGCGGATAGCATCGTTGTAAAGCGTCCACACCGCGACGTCCTTCATGAGCGGAAACGCAGCGGCGCAATCGCTGCGGTCAAACTCGAGCTTGAACCCGCCGCCACCGGCATCGGCCTTGAGGGTCAGCATGCAGATGCGATCGCGATCGGCATTGGACATTTCGTAAGCGCCGGCGAGCGCCTTGACGGCGTCAGTCTGGGACGGCTTGTCGGGCGAGGATTTATCCTGCGCGAGCGCCGGCAGGCTTAACAGCAGGGCGATGCCACAGGTCAGCGCGCGCATGATCAGCCGCGCCGCCACGGCGCTTCCGGCACCGGCGTGAGCGGCGGCTTGCCCGCCGCCCAGGCGAGCAAATTATCGACCGCGAGCTGGTCCATCTTGGCGCGGGTCGCGGCTGCGGCCGAGCCGACATGGGGCAGCAGCACCACGTGGTCCATCGCCAAAAGCTCCTGCGGCACATGGGGCTCATCGGCAAACACGTCGAGCCCGGCGGAAAGGATTGTCTTGTTCTGGAGCGCGGCGACAAGCGCCTTCTCGTCGACCACCGTGCCACGCGCCATGTTGATGAGGATACCGCGCGGGCCGAGCGCCGCAAGCACCTGTGCATTGATCATGTGTTTTGTCGCCGGGCCGCCGGGGACAATCACGATGAACGTATCGACGTCGCGCGCCATCGCGATCAGGTCGGGATAGTGGCGGTACGGCAGGTCCGGCCGGGGCGTCCGGGTGTGATAGACCACCGGCACGCGGAACGCATCGAGCCGCCGTGCGATCGCCTGGCCGATCGCGCCCATGCCGACCATACCGACAGTACGGTCACGCAGCGTGGCGACGCTCGGCGGCGGATCGCCATTCACCCATTGGCCTGCACGCAGGTAACGCTCCTTCTGCGGCAGTTCACGCACCGTGGCGAGCAGCAGACCGAGGGTGCAGTCGGCCACCTCCTCGGTCAGCACATCGGGTGTGTTGGTGACGGTAATGCCGTGCTGTCCCGCCCAGGCCGCGTCGATATGGCTGTAGCCGACGCCGAACGTGGAGACGATCTCGAGTTTCGGCAGGCGGGAAAGGAAATCGGCCGGGACTTTCTGATTGATGCAACTCACGGCCACGGCCCGGATGCGGTCGCCGGCGGCATCAAGAACCTCGCGCCCTTCTGCGGCGCTGCCGATCTTGTGCAGGTTGAATGCGCGGGACAGGCCCTCGACGAAGATCGGCTTCGGCGGGCCAATGAGCAGAACATCAGCCGGCATGTGGAGCATGGATATCCTCCAATTCGGAGTGAATCCTAACGCCGGACGTTGCAACGCACAACTATCCGATCGGTCATACCATCATGCCGACGGGGTGTTCGATGAACAGCGTAAACGCTTCCAATAGCTGTGCGCCCAGCGCACCGTCGACGACGCGGTGATCGCAGGACAACGTCACTGTCATCCGTTCCGCGAAGCGGATGCCGCCACCCGCCTCTTCCATGGGCCGGCGCTGCGCGGCGCCGACCGCGAGGATGGTTGCGTGAGGCGGGTTGATGATGGCGGAGAATTCCCGCACGCCGTACATGCCGAGATTGGAAACGGCGGTGACACCGCCGAGGATTTCTCGAGGCCGCAGCTTTTTGGCGCGAGCACGGTTGGCGAAATCTTTCATCTCCATGGCAATCTCGCCAACGCTTTTGGCCTGAGCATTGCGGATGACAGGCGTCACGAGCCCGCCATCGACCGACACCGCAACGCCGACATCCGATCCCTTGAAACGCAGGATGCGGTCCTCCGCGAACACGGCATTCGCCGCCGGCACGCGCTGCAGCGCCAATGCCAGCGCCTTGATAACGAAATCGTTGATCGAAATTTTTATGCCGTCCTGCGCACGATCCCTGTTCACCTCCTCACGCACCGTCTTGATCCGCTCGACCGAGACGTCACGCGTGAGATAGAAGTGCGGAACAGTTTGCTTGGCTTCCACCAGCCGCGCTGCGATGGTGGCACGCATGGCATCGAGCGGCATTTCCTCGAACGTGCCCGGCTCGAACATTGACTTGATGCGTTCGGTACCATGACCACGCGCCAATGACCGCGCGCCGCGCCTGCCGGATTTCGCAGCAGCATCTTCGACGTCGCGCGCGACGATGCGCCCACGCGGACCCGACGGCGAGAGGGCGCCGAGATCGATACCCGCTTCGGTAGCCAGGCGACGGGCGAGCGGCGTAACGACCGTACCGCCGGGCAAGCGTGCCGGGCCGAAATTTCTCTCCGGTGTGCGCACGGCGTGCCATGGGTCGAACTGCGCGGATGATCTGGAGGGCGTCGCGTTTGGCAGGGTGCCCGCAGTCTGCCGCTCATGCCCGCGCAAGCGGGCATCCAGGGCGGATTGCTGAACGAGTGAAGTCTGGATTCCCGCCTGCGCGGGAATGAGCGGAGTTTGTGTCAGCGACTGCGCGGAAACGGAAGCGGCAGTTTCACCTTCTCCCGTCAAAATCGCCACCACCGCGCCGACGGGCACCACCTCGCCCTCGCCGACGCGCACTTCGGTGAGCACACCCGCCATCGTCGCCGGCACTTCCATGGAGGTCTTGTCGGTTTCAATCTCGAACAGGTTGTCGCCGGGCTTCACGCTATCGCCGGCGACCTTGAACCATTTCGCGATCTTGCCTTCGGCAACGGTCTCGCCGAGCTGGGGCATCAGGATGTTCATGCGATCTTCCCGACAAGAAGGACCCCCACCCCAGCCCTCCCCCTTGCAGGGGAAGGGAGGACCCTGCCGCAGCGCCTTGGCATATTTAGAAGCTGGAGCATTCGAACGGGGCGACTGCAGCGCGATCTTCCTCCCCCTGAAAGGGGGAGGAATGAGGAGGGGGTCCTAGGCGCGCTGTGCATCAGAATCACCAACTCACCGACACGTACTGCGTCTCCATGAACTCCATCATGCCTTCGTGCGCACCTTCGCGCCCGATGCCGGACTGCTTGGTGCCGCCGAACGGCGCGGCCGGATCGGAGACGAGCCCGCGGTTCAAGCCGATCATGCCATAGTCGAGCTTTTCGGAGACGCGCATGCCGCGCGTGAGATCCTTGGTGTAGAGATAGGCGACCAGCCCGTATTCCGTATCGTTGGCGCGCTTGATGGCTTCGTCTTCCGACTTGAAGGTCTGGATCGACGCGACCGGCCCAAAAATTTCCTCGCTCAGCATCTTGGCGCTGTCCGGCACGTTGGTGAGCACCGTCGCCGGATAGAAGAAGCCCTTGCCGCCCGGCGCCTTGCCGCCGGTGAGGATTTTGGCGCCCTTCCCGACCGCGTCGTCGACCAGCTCGATCACCTTGTCGAGGCCGTCCTTGTTGACCAGCGGGCCGAGCGCGACGCCGTCCTGCAACCCGTTGCCCATCTTGAGGGATGACATCTTGTCGGTGAGTTTTTTCGCGAACTCGTCGTGCACCTTCTCGTGCACATAGAAACGATTTGCCGCCGTGCAGGCCTCGCCCATGTTGCGCATCTTGGCGATCATCGCGCCATCGATCGCCGCATCGATGTCCGCATCGTCGAACACGATAAACGGCGCGTTGCCGCCAAGCTCCATCGCCGGCTTGAGCACCTGGTCCGCGGCCTCGTGCAGCAGCTTGCGGCCGACCTCGGTCGAGCCGGTGAACGAGAGGACGCGCACGCGCGGATCGTGCAGCATGGCGGAGACCACCTTGCCAGACGAACGCGAGGGAATGACGTTGCAGACGCCCGGCGGCACGCCGGCTTCCGCCAGCGCCGGCATCAAGGCGAGCATGGTCAGCGGGGTGTCGGACGCGGGCTTGAGCACCACCGAACAGCCGGCGGCCAGCGCCGGGCCGATTTTTCGCGTCGCCATCGCAGCGGGGAAATTCCACGGCGTCACCAGTACGGCCACGCCCGCCGGCTTGTGCTGCGCGATGATGCGCGCGCCGGACGCCGGCGCGATCGAAATCTGGCCGATGTTGCGCACGGCTTCTTCCGCATACCAGCGAAAGAATTCCGCCGAATAGGCGACTTCCGCGCGGGAATCCGGCAGCGCCTTGCCGTTCTCCAGCGTGATGAGTTTCGCGAACCGCTCGGCGTCGCGCATGATGAGTTCGAACGCCTTGCGCAGAATCTCGCCGCGCTCGCGCGGCTTTCGTGCCGCCCATTCGCCCATGGCGTCGCTGGCGGCATCGACTGCGGCTTTGGCGTCATCCACCGTCGCGCTGGCGACCGACGCAATGACATTTTCGGTCGCGGGATCGACCACGTCGAAGCGCTGATTGTCGGACGCCTTGCGCCACTTGCCCCCGATCCACAGATCGGTCGGAACCTTTTCGAGCAGATTGTCGTACATCATTCACCTTTCAGACGTCATTCCGGGGCAGACCCTGTAGCCCGCATGAAGCGAAGCGAAATGCGGGGACAGCGCTTGCGGATATTCCACCCCGGATTTCGCTTCGCTCCATCCGGGCTACGAATTGAGCGACCTTCTCACCGTCTCCACGATCCGCCCCACCGTCGGCAGCACCATGTCCTCGAGAATGTCGGCAGCCGGCAGCGGAATATGCGGCGTGGTGATGCGCACAGGCGGACCATCAAGATCGTAGAAC
>Ga0164243_10001208_pt1 | contig 44476 bp, 47 predicted proteins | sample OricompcompostOP_FD_108781 | JGI IMG/M metagenome (GOLD analysis project Ga0164243, IMG submission 108781) | Organic Plus compost microbial communities from Emeryville, California, USA - Original compost - Organic plus compost (OP) | ecosystem: Engineered > Solid waste > Mixed feedstock >...
GAGCGGGCCCGCAGCCTCGGCTGGACCGACTGCTACACCTTCACCAAGGCGATGGGCGAGCGCGTCGTCGAGGCGCACGCCGCGACCTCGCCGGTCTCGATCGTCCGGCCCAGCATCATCGAGTCCGCGCTCGAGCGGCCGCACCCGGGCTGGATCGAGGGCTTCAAGATGGCCGAGCCGCTGATCCTGGCCTACGGCCGCGGTGAGCTGCCCGAGTTCCCGGCCGCGGCCGACACGATCATCGACATCGTGCCGGTCGACCACGTCGTCGCCGCGATCATCGCCGTCGCCGCGCACCCGCCCGAGCCGGGCGCGGCCGAGTACTTCCACGTCTCCTCCGGGTCGCGCAACCCGCTGACCTTCCGCGGGCTCTACGACAACGTCCGGCGGTACTTCGACGAGCACCCGTTCTCCGGCGGCGACCGGGGCGCGGCGCGGCTCCCGGACTGGCGGTTCCCCGGCGCCCAGTCGGTGGAGCGGCTGCTGTCCACGAGCGAGCGCGCCCACAAGGCCGCCGACTTCGTGCTCGGCCGGGTCCCGCGCAGCGACCGGGCGCGCGACCTGGCGCGCAAGCTCGACCAGCAGGGCCGGCGGCTGGAGTTCCTGCGCCGCTACCTCGACCTCTACAACGAGTACACGCAGGCCGACCTGCGGTTCTCCGACGACCGCACGATCGCGCTCTACGACTCCCTGTCCGAGGAGGACCGGGCAGCGTTCGCGTTCGACACCGCGGTCGTCGACTGGCCGGTCTACATCCGCGAGGTGCACTGCCCGGCGGTCACCCAGCCGATCCGCAAGCTCGACGAGCTGCGCCGGGCTCGCAAGAGGGGCACCGGTGGCCTGAAGAAGCCCGCGGGCGAGCGCGCCGCGGCGTTCTTCGACATGGACGGCACGCTGCTGTCCTCCAACGTCGTCGAGACCTACCTCTGGATGCGGCTGCAGGAGATGTCGCCGGCCGAGCGGAGCGCGCAGGTCGGCAAGATCACCGCCAAGCTGCCCGCGCTGATCCGGGCCGAGCGCACCGACCGGAGCGCGTTCCTGCGCGCGATCTACCGCGAGTACGCCGGCGCCCGGCTCCAGGGGCTCGACGAGATCGTCGACGAGGTGCTCACCGACCACGTGCTCGCCCGGCTGGCCCCGGCCGCCGTACGCCGCGTGCGGGAACACCGGGCGGCCGGTCAGCCGACCGTGCTCATCACCGGCGCGATCCGGCCGCTCACCCGACCGCTGGCCCCGCTGTTCGACCACATCGTCGCCGCCGACCTCGCGGTCGACGACCGGGGCGTCTGCACCGGCTTCCTCGAGTCCTCGCCGCTGACCGGGGAGTCGCGGGCGGCCTGGATCCGTGACTGGGCGCGGCGCCACGACATCGACCTGTCGGCGTCCTACGCGTACGCCGACAGCCACTCCGACCTGCCGATGCTCGAGGCGGTGGGCCGGCCGGTGGCGGTGCGGCCCGACGTCACGCTCTTCCGGCACGCCCGGCGGCAGCGCTGGGAGATCGTGGACTGGGCCAGCCCGGACGCCACCGGCCGCACGCTCAACCCGGCGGGGGTGACCGGCTGATGCTCGCGCTGGAGATGTACCGCTCGCTGCCGCGCCACGTCGCCGGCAAGGCGATCGGTTCCCGGCTCCCCGGCATCCTGTCCGGGTACGCCGCCCCGCTGCGGCTGGTCACGATCGACGAGCCGCGCGTCGAGCGGCCGGGCTGGGCGCGGCTGCGCACCCGGTTGTCCGGCGTCTGCGGCTCGGACCTCGGGGCGCTGTCCGGCCGCACCAGCCTGTACTTCTCGGCGCTGGTGTCGATGCCGTTCGTGCCCGGCCACGAGGTGGTCGCCGAGCTGCTCGAGGACTGCGAGGACCTGCCGGCCGGCACCCGGGTCGTGGTCGACCCGGTGCTCACCTGCGCCGCGCGCGGGCTGGACCCGTGCGACGCCTGCGCCGAGGGCGCCACCAACCGCTGCGCCCGGATCACCGTCGGCGGGCTCACCCCGGGCCTGCAGACCGGCTTCTGCCGCGACACCGGCGGCGGCTGGGGCGAGGTGCTGACCGCGCACCGCAGCCAGCTGCACGTCGTGCCCGACGGCTACTCCGACGAGCAGGCGGTGCTGACCGAGCCGATGGCCTGCGCGGTGCACACCGCGCTGCGGGCCGGGATCCGGCACAACGACCGGGTGCTGGTCAGCGGCGCCGGGTCCGTGGGGCTCCTGGCGACGCTCGCGATCCGCAGCCTCACCGGCGCCGGCGAGATCACCGTCGTCGCCAAGCACGGCCACCAGAAGGAGCTGGCGCTCGCGCTGGGCGCCACCGAGGTGGTCGCGCCGGGCGAGGTGCTGCGCCGGCTGCGTCGGGCGACGGGCGCGTTCCTGGTCAAGCCGGAGATGGGGCCGTCGTACCTCCTCGGCGGGGTCGACGTCGCCGTCGACGCGGTCGGCAGCAAGCAGTCGCTGGAGACCGCGGTCAACGCCACCCGCGCCGGCGGCCGCGTGGTGCTGTCCGGGATGCCGGCGGCCGCCGACCTGTCCGCGGCGTGGTTCCGCGAGCTCGAGGTCGTGGGCACCTACTCCTCCGCGCAGCGTGAGGACGCCCTCGACGGGCGGGGCGCGTTCGACGTCGCCACCGAGCTGCTGGCCGGCGACGCCGTCGGCCAGCTCGCCAAGACCATCGCCGCCTACCCGCTGCACCGCTGGCGGGAGGCGCTCGACCACGCCCACGGTGCCGGGAGGCTCGGCACGGTGAAGGTCGCCTTCGACCCCCGGAGCAAGAGGTGAGCACCGTGAACGAAGCGCGTGAGCGCGTCGGTCGTGACCAAGAAGTGAACCGCAACCTTGCGGTCGCGCTGCGAGTTCACCAGGAGGCACAGTGAGCAGGCCCGGGTTCGTCCTCGAGGTGGACGACCGCACCCCGCCGATGGTCGTCCACGAGGGGCAGGGGTTCCGGCTGGAGCACTTCCCGCTCGGCACCCGCGCGATCTACCCGCCCGAGTCGCTGCCGGCGATCGACGACGTCGACGGGGCGATCCGCGACGCGCTGCTGCACCCGGTCGGCCAGGACCCGCTGCCGGCGCAGCTGCGCGCGGGCATGCGGCTGACGATCGCCTTCGACGACCTGTCGCTGCCGCTGCCGCCGATGCGCGCGCCCGACATCCGGCAGCGGATCATCGAGCAGGTGCTGACGATGGCCGCCGAGGCCGGCGTCGACGACGTCCAGCTGATCGCCGCCAACGCGCTGCACCGCCGGATGACCAACGCCGAGCTGCGGCACATCGTGGGGGAGCGGGTGTGGCGCTCCTTCGGGCCGCAGGGCCTGCTCTACAACCACGACGCCGAGGACCGCGACAACCTCCTGCACGTCGGCCTCACCGACCAGGGCGAGGACGTCGAGATCAACCGGAGGGCGGCCGAGTCCGACCTGCTGGTCTACGTCAACGTCAACCTGGTCGCGATGGACGGCGGGCACAAGTCGGTGCCGGTCGGGCTGGCGTCTTACAAGTCGCTGCGGCACCACCACAACGCCAAGACGATGGTCCGGTCGCACTCCTTCATGGACCACACGAAGTCGCACCTGCACCACTCGGCGTGGCGGATGGGCCGGCTCCTCAAGGAGCACCTGAACATCTTCCAGATCGAGACCACGCTCAACAACGACGTGTTCCCGTCGCCGTACGACTTCCTGATGAAGCGCGAGTGGGAGTGGTCGGTCAAGGACCAGGCCACGATGCTCGGCATGCGCCGGGCGCTGTCGGTCGCGCCGAGGCGGCTCAAGCACAAGATGTTCCACGACCTGCGCGCGCCGTACGGCCTCACCGGCGTGCACGCCGGTGACACCGAGCAGGTGCACGAGCTGACCATCGCCAACGTCCACCGCCAGCAGCTGGTCGAGGTGCAGGGCCAGTCCGACGTGCTGGTGACGGGGGTGCCGTACCTCGGGCCCTACAACGTCAACAGCACCATGAACCCGGTGCTCGCCACCTGCATGGGCCTCGGCTACTACTTCAACTCCTACCGTGGTCAGCCGGTGGTACGCCGTGGCGGTGCGGTGATCCTGTACCACCCGCTCGACGAGGGGTTCAACCAGCTGCACCACCCGTCGTACGTGGATTTCTACGAGGAGATCCTCGCCGAGTCGACCGACCCGGTGCTGATCGAGGAGAAGTACGAGCAGCAGTTCGCCACCGACCCCTGGTACATCCACCTGTACCGGACCTCGCACGCCTACCACGGGGTGCACCCGTTCTACATGTGGTACTGGGCGGCGCACGCGATGGACCACGTCGAGGACGTGGTGTGGGTGGGCGCCGACCGGCGCGCGGCGGCCCGGCTCGGGTTCCGGGCGGCGACGACGCTGCAGGACGCGCTCGAGATGGTGTCGGGCACGGTCGGCACCGACCCCTCGATCACCTACCTGCACAACCCGCCGCACCTGATCGCGGACGTGAAGTGATGGCGAGCTTCCTGCGCGAGACCGTCGACGACGTCCGCACCGTCGCCCGCGGGTGGCGCTGGGGGCGCCGCTCACAGGTGCCGCGGTCGGCCGAGCCGTTCGTGCCGCCGTCGCAGAGCACGGTGTTCCGCACCGACTGGGCGCGCACCCGCGGCGGCCGGGCGGTGCGCGAGGTCGCCCAGAAGGGCGTGCTCGAGCCGCTGATGCGCTCCCAGGTGCGCCGGCAGGTCGAGGGGCTCGACGTGCTCGACCGGATCGAGGGGCCGGTCATCTTCGTGGCCAACCACGCCTCGCACCTCGACACCCCGCTGATCCTGCTCGCGCTGCCCGACGAGTGGCGGCGGCGGACGGCGGTCGCGGCGGCCGCCGACTACTTCTTCGACACCTGGTGGCGGGCGGTGGGGTCGTCGATCGTGTTCAACACGTTCCCGATCGACCGTCGCGGCGGCACCCTCGCGACCACGCCCGGGGACCTGCTCCAGGACGGCTGGAGCCTGGTGATCTACCCCGAGGGCACCCGGTCCAAGGACGGCTGGGTCGGCCGCTTCCAGCTCGGCGCCGCCTACCTGGCCACCCACTACGACGTGCCGGTCGTGCCGATCGCGCACCGCGGCACCTACGCCGCGATGCCGCGCGGCCAGAACTGGCCGAGCCGGGGCCGCCGTCAGCTCACGCTGCGCTTCTGCGAGCCGGTCCGGCCGGAGGAGGGCGAGTCGCCGCGCTCCTTCGCGCCCCGGATCCGCACCGCCGTCGCCGAGCTGCTCGACGAGGAGCGCTCGACCTGGTGGGAGGCCCGGCAGCGCGCCGCCCGCGCGGCCACCCCGGACCCGGCCGGCCCGGACGTCGCCCCCTGGCGCCGGATCTGGGAGCAGACCGAGACGCTCACCGCCCCGTCGGCCACCGGCCGCCGGATCCGCGCCTGGCGGAGCTAGGCGCAGCCGACACGGTCGGTCGCTGGGTCACCGCCGCTCCGCAGCGACCCGTGCGGCGTCCAGCACGACCCGCTCCGGAAGGCCCTTGGCCGCCGCCACCCGCGCCACGTCGTCGAACTCGGGCGTGGCGGTGACGACCTCACCGTGCAGCCGGGCCAGCTTGACGCGCACCGTCTCGCCGTACACCTCGACCTCGACGACCTCCCGGGGCAGCGCGACCTTGTCGACCGGGTAGCGGCGCAGGCCGATGGTGCTGGTGTGGGTGAGCACGACCTGCGCGAGCGACTCGACCCGGTCGGGGGTGGCGAGCACCGAGAGCGTGTGCGCCGGGCGGCCCTTCTTCATCACGATCGGGGTCAGCCAGGCGTCCGCGGCGCCGGCCTCCATCAGCGCGGCGAGCACGCCGGGCCACAGCCGCGGGTCGAGGTCGTCGACGTTCGCCTCGAGCACGACCTCGTGGGTGACCGAGCCCCCGTCCGCGACCGGCGCGCCGACCACCAGCCGGGTGAGGTTGGCGTGGCCCTCGGGGTCGGCGGTACCGGCCCCGGCGCCGACGACGTCCGGCCGGAGCCCGGGCATCGGGCCGAACCCGTCGGCCAGGGTCACCATCAGCGCGACCCCGGTCGGCGTGGCCAGCTCGCGGTCGACCGGTCCGCCGAACCCGGGCGCCCCGCTCGCTCGCAGCAGCTCCACGACCGCGGGCCCGGGCACCGGGATCACGCCGTGCTCGGTGGACACCCGGCCGCCACCCAGCGCGATCGGGCTGCACACCAGGCGGTCCAGCTCCAGCGACGACAGCGCCGCGACCACTCCCACCACGTCGGCGATGCTGTCCAACGCGCCGACCTCGTGGAAGTGCACGTCGTCGGGCGCCGTCCGGTGCACCCGCGCCTCGGCGTCGGCCAGCGCGCGGAACACCACCGCCGCCCGGTCCCGCACCGCCGGCTCCAGCCCCTCCAGCAGCGCCAGTACGTCGGGCAGCGTGCGGTGGTGCCGCGGCTCGGCGGTCTCGACGACCGCGCGGGTCGCACCGATCGCGGCCCGGCGCACCGGCTCGCCGCGCACCGACACCCGCTCCGGGAGCCCGAGCCGGGCGAGCGCGTCCTCCACCACGGAGAGGTCCACGCCGGCGTCCAGGCAGGCGCCGAGCAGCATGTCGCCGCTGACGCCGCCGGTGGCGTCGACCCAGGCGATCCGCCCGGTCACGAGGCGTTCCGAGCCTCGTTCATCGACCCGGACCGGAAGCCGAGCGGGTCCACCTCGACGGCGTCGAAGCCCTCGACCACGTCGAGCAGCTCGGGCCGCGCGGAGAGCGGCTCCACCAGCTCGCGGTCGACCTCGACCCGGGCCCGGTCGCCGAGGTCGCGCACCCGCAGGTCGCGCACCGGCAGGTCGGCCGCGCGGAGGGCCTCCCGCAGCGCGGCCTCGGCGCGCTCGATCCGGCCGAGCCGCTCGCGGCTGATCCGCAGGCCGTAGGCGACCCGGCTGGACAGGCAGGCGGCGGCCGGCTTGTCGGCGGTCTCGAGCCCCCACCGGCGCGACGCCTCGCGCACCTCGGCCTTGGTGAGCCCCGCGTCGCGCAGCGGCGTCACCGCGCCGGCGAGCTCGGCGGCCCGGATGCCGGGCCGGAACCGGTCCCGGGCGTCGTCGGCGTTCGTGCCGGTCGCCACGGCGGCCAGCCCGAGATCGGCGGCCAGCGGCGTGAGCACGTCGAGCAGCTCGGCCTTGCAGTGGAAGCAGCGGTCCCGCCCGTTGGCGGCGTACCCGGGCCGGCTCATCTCGTCGGTGGCCGGCGTCAGGTGTCGCACGCCGAGCCCGCGCGCGAAGTCGGCGGCCTCGGCCAGCTCGCTGGCCGGCAGCGAGGGGCTCACCGCCGTGGCCGCGACCACGTGCTCCGGACCCACGGCGCGCACCGCCGCGGCGAGCAGGAACGCCGAGTCGGCGCCGCCGGAGAACGCGACCACGACCGAGCCGAGCTCGCGCAGCCGCCGGTCCAGGTCGGCCAGCCGGGTGTCGAGGCTCATCCGCGGGCCGCCAGGATCCGCACCGCCGCGCAGGCGGCGCCGAAGCCGTTGTCGATGCCCACCACGGTCACGCCCGGGCTGCACGAGGCCATCATCCCGAGCAGCGCGGTCACACCGGCGAACCCGGACCCGTAGCCGGTGCTGGTCGGCACCGCGATCACCGGCGCCGAGGTCAGCCCGGTGACCACGCTGGCCAGCGCCCCCTCCATGCCGGCGACCACGAGCACCACGTCGGCGGAGGCGAGCGGCTCCCGCTGCTCGAGCACCCGGTGCACACCGGCCACGCCGACGTCGGCGACCACCTCGGCGTCGTGGCCGTACGCCGCCAGCACCGCCGCCGCCTCGCGGGCGACGGGCAGGTCCGAGGTGCCGGCGGTCAGCACCAGCGCGGTCCGCCCGGTCGGGGGCTGGGTGCGCCAGGTGAGCGTGGCGAGGGGCATCCCGGAGTCGTCCGCCCCGGCGGGTGCCGGCACCGCCCCGGCACAGCGCTCCGCGGCCGCGGCCGCCTGGGCGGGCGTCGCCCGGGTGAGCAGCACCGGCCCGGACCCGGGCCCCTCGAGCAGCCCCGCCACCGCCTCCGCGCACTGGGCGGGCGTCTTGCCCGGGGCGTAGACCGCCTCGGCCAGCCCGGTGCGCTCGTGGCGCAGGTGGTCCAGGCGGAGGTCCATGGCACCGATCCTGCCATCCCGCCCGGACCCGGCGGACCGGTGACCCGAGGCTGGGTGCCTCGTTGGACCGACCATGCGCACCCCACACGGCATCCTCATCGGTGTCCTCGCCCTGTCCCCGGCCGTCGCCCTCACCTCCGTGGCCACCTCCGCGGACGCGGCGGTCGCCACCTGCCACGGACGCGTGGTGACCCTCTTCGGCACCTCCGGTGACGACACGATCATCGGCACCCCGCTGCCCGACGTGGTCCAGCTGGGTGCGGGTGACGACACGTTCACGGACCTGGGCGGCGACGACGTGGTCTGCGGCGGGCCCGGTGCCGACACGATCGACGGCGGGGCCGGCAACGACCTGCTCGACGGCGGGGCGGGCCGCGACAAGATCGCCGGCGGCGAGGGGAACGACACCGTCCTCGGCGGCGACGGCAACGACGAGCTGACCGGTGGAGCCGGGAACGACCGGGTCAACGGCGGCAAGGGCGACGACTACATCGCCGAGGACCTCGGCAACGACAAGGTCGGCGGCGGGCCGGGCAAGGACTTCGTGACCTACCTGTTCGTGCGCTCGCCGATCCGGGTGCGCAACGCGCGCGAGGTCTTCGGCGCCGGGCACGACGTGCTGAGCGCGGTGGAGACGATCGAGGGCACCCCGCTCGGGGACGTGATGCGGGGGAGCCGGCGCGGCGACGACCTGCGCGGCGGCGGCGGTCCGGACCGGATCGAGGGCCTCGGCGGCAACGACATCATCTTCGCGTACGGCGGCACGGCCACCGGCGGCCCCGGCAACGACTTCATCCAGGCGTCCGGGCGGACCCGGGCCCTGGGCGGCGCCGGCAGCGACGAGATCGTGCTCGACAAGGGCTTCACCACGGCGCGGGGGGGTGCCGACCCCGACTCGTTCCGCATCATCTCGGTCGACGCCCGCGGCTCGATCGACGGCCAGGGGGCCGCCAACCAGCTCAACATGGCGAGCTTCCGGCGCGGGGTCACGGTGAACATCGGCAAGGGCTTCGTGACCTGGCGCGGCGGCGCCAAGGTGCGGCTGCGCAACATCGACAACACGCTCGGCACGAAGTTCGCCGACACGCTGATCGGTTCCGCGGGCGACGACTACCTGGACGCCGGCCGCGGCAACGACACGCTGCGCGGCCTGGGCGGCAACGACTTCCTCGTCGGACGAGGCGGCCGGGACCGGGCCGACGGTGGCGCGGGCTGGGACATCTGCCTCGCCGAGCGGACCAAGGCCTGCCCCTGAGCCAGCGCCTGAAAGCGGGTCAGCGCCGGATCCGCGCGGTGACGTCGAACGCCTTCCGCTGGTCCTGGGGCACCCCCCGGCAGGCGTACGTCGGTCCGCCCGCGCGGCACTCGTACCGGGTGGAGGCGTTGGCGAGGGTGAGCAGGACCTTGCGGACCCGGTCGGCGTCGAAGCGCACCCGGACCCGGCCCTCGCCCTGACGGTCGAGCGCGACCGGGCGGGTCCGGACGCTGCCGTCGCGCCGGACGACCTGGAGCGTCGCGACGGGCGCCGCGGCCCGGGAGGGGCCGTCCACCCTCAGGTGGAGCCGCCAGCCGCCGCGCAGCCCCCGCTCGGGCCGGACCGCGATCGTGTGGGAGGCCAGGTGGTTGACCCGGACGCGAGTGCGCGCGTGCCTCCGGTGCGGACCGAGCCGCCCGGTCCCGATGTCGGCCCGCGGCCAGGCCGCGCCCTCGGGGAAGGTGCGGGCCGGCTGCGCGAGCGCCGCGGCGTACCGGGCGAACGTCGCGCGCAGCCCGCCACGGTCGGCGAGGGCGTGCCGCAGCGCGGCCACGGAGAACCGGTCGGGGGAGCCCGGCCGGGCCGAGGCCTGCTCCCACACGTCGCGCACGACGCGGTTGCCGAACCGCTGGCTGAGGTACTCCCAGAACACCCAGTTGCCGTACTGGCCGAAGCCGGCCGGGTCGAACCGGTCCAGCGACGTGCCCGGCCGGGCGACCTGCCCGTACCGGAGGTAGCGGCGGTTGTCGTCGGCGTCGTCGGCGACCCGCTCCTCCATCCAGGATGCGGTGGACTCCAGCAGCCACGGGTCCTCGCGGAAGTCGTAGCCGAACTGGACCGCGTGGAAGAACTCGTGCGCCGCGGTGACCCGCAGGCTGACCCGCGGGCTCACGCCGTACTGCGACCGCGCGAAGTCGTTGTCGAGCACGCAGTAGCCGGAGGCGACGTGCTTCATGCCGCGGACGCGGTACTCGGGCGCGCAGTAGCCGAACAGGCCCTGGCGGCCGAGGTCCTTGAGGTAGACGTCGAACCGGGCGTCACCCCCGTGCCGGCCGTCGCGGGGCGGCCGCCGGTAGCCCAGCTGCCGGACCTCGGTGTCCCAGACCCGGCGCATCACCCGCAGCGTCGTGCGCACCCAGGCGTGGCTGGGCGGGGCGTCCCGGGTGGTCGGCACGTAGTGCACGCAGACCGGCCCCTTGCAGACCCGCGTCGACGGGGCTCGGTAGCCGTCGCCGTACGGGTCGCGCGCCCGGTCGGTCGGCCGGGCCAGCAGCCGCTCGGCCCGGAACCGCTCCGCGTCGTCCATGGTCGGGCGGGCGACGAACACGTCGCGCAGCACCATCGAGGCGTCCATCCGGTACGCCGGGTCGCCCGCCCCCTCGAAGATCGCGTCGGCGCGCTCGAGCACGGCGTGCGGCCGCACCCGCGGGTCGGCGCTCGCCCCGGGTGCCGGCAGCAGCACCGCCGCGGTCACGCCCGCGGCCGCGAGCAGCGCGGGCAGCCGGAACGGCCGGGACATCGACATCGGCTCCAGGGTCGGTCGGAACGGGGGAAGTACCGAGGTGGGGCTGGGATCGAGCGGGGTCGGGGAAGGTCGGTCGGTCAGGACGCGCCAGAGATCTTCTCGATCAGCGCGGTCGTGGAGATCGCCGGCGTGCGAGGCAAGTACACCACCTCGACGAGGTCCTCGAACTCATCGAAACGCCCTTTCCAGTCATCTCCCATGACCAGGACGTCGGCCCGGTAGCGCTCGAGGTACTCCCGCTTGCGCTCGAGGCTCTCCTCCAGGAACACCTCGTCGACCCAGCGCAGCGCGGCGACGATGGCCAGCCGCTCGGACTGGCTGAACACCGGCGACCGGCCCTTCTTCCGCACGTTGAGCTCGTCGGCGGAGACACCCACGACGAGCCGGTCGCCCAGGGCGGCGGCACGCTCGATCACCCGCAGGTGACCGACGTGGAAGACGTCGAAGGTGCCGAAGGTGATCACGGTGCGGGGTCGTCGCTCGGACCCGTCGGGCTCGGGCATGGGCGGCAGTCTTTCACGGGTCGCCGCTCGGGGTGCGCAAGGATGGGCGGCGATGTCGATGCTCGCCACGGACCCGTCCGCTGACGCCGAACGTCGTCGCGGACTGCGCCGGATGCGCACCGTGGCGGTGTCGCTGCTGCTCTTCGCGGCCGCGGTCTACGTGCTGACCCTCGACCGGGACGGGTTCCTCGGGTTCGTCAACGCCGGCGCGGAGGCCTCGATGGTGGGCGCGATGGCGGACTGGTTCGCGGTGACCGCGCTGTTCCGGCACCCGCTGGGCCTGCCGGTGCCGCACACCGCGCTGATCCCGCGGCGCAAGGACGAGCTGGGCCGCGGCCTGGAGGAGTTCGTCGGCGAGAACTTCCTCCAGGAGGAGATCATCCGCGACCGGATCTCGGCGGCCACGATCTCCGCGAGGGTGGCGACCTGGCTGGAGCGCGAGGAGAACGCCAAGCGGGTCGTCGACGAGGTCGCCGAGGTGACCGCGATCGCGCTCGGCAAGGTGCGCGACGAGCACATCGCGTCGCTGGTCAACGACGCGCTGGTGCCGCGGTTCCGCGAGGAGCCGATCGCGCCGCTGCTCGGCGGGCTGCTCGACGAGGCGCTCCGCGACGACCTGCACCACGGCCTGGTCGACCTGGCGCTGGAGGAGCTGCACGACTGGCTGCGGGAGAACCCCGACACCGTCCAGGAGGTGCTGGGGGAGCGGGCCCCGTGGTGGGCGCCGGAGCGGCTCAACGAGGCGGTCACCGCCCGGATCCACCTCGAGATGGTGCGCTGGGTCGGCGACATCCGCGACGACCCCCGGCACCGGGCCCGGGTCGCCCTGGACTCGATGCTCCGCCAGCTGGCCGCCGACCTGCTCGCCGACCCGGACGTGCAGGCGCGCACGGAGCGCTTCAAGGACCGGCTGCTCGAGCACCCGGCGGTGATCTCGTCGGGCATCTCGCTCTGGAACGCGCTGCGCCGGGCGCTCACCACGTCGCTGGCCGACCCGCGGGGCGCCGTACGGCTGCGGCTGATGCAGGAGGCCCGGGCGTTCTCGGCCCGGCTGGCCGCCGACGCCGAGCTGCGCGAGCGCCTGGACACGATGGCGGCCGACGCCGCGGTCTTCGCCGTCGACCGGTACGGCGCGGAGGTCACCGCGGTCATCACGCACACGATCGAGCGCTGGGACGGCCGGCAGGCGGCGGAGCGGATCGAGCTGCACGTGGGCCGGGACCTGCAGTTCATCCGGATCAACGGCACCATCGTCGGTGGCCTCGTGGGGGTCCTCATCCACGCGATCGCGCTGGTCGTTCACTAGGATTTCGCCCATGAGCGACCCGACCAACGTCCGCATCGAGGACGAGAGCATCAAGCTCGGGCAGTTCCTCAAGCTCGCCGACCTCGTCGAGTCGGGCTCCGAGGCCAAGCAGCTGCTCGCGGGTGGCGTGGTCCGGGTCAACGGCGAGGTCGAGACCCGGCGCGGCCGTCAGCTCGTCCGGGGCGACCTGGTCAGCGTGGCCGGCGCCTCCGCGCGCGTCGTCGACCCCGACACGCCCGACGACTTCCCCTGGTGACGAGGCCCTCCCACGTGACCCGTCACTAAGTTAGTGACGGGTCACTTCACGTCGAGCAGGTCGACCACGAAGATCAGCGTCTCGCCGGGCTTGATCACGCCGCCGGCGCCGCGGTCGCCGTAGCCGAGGTGGGGCGGGATCACGAGCTGCCGGCGGCCGCCGACCTTCATGCCCTGCACGCCCTGGTCCCAGCCGGAGATCACCTGGCCGATGCCGAGCCGGAACTGCAGCGGCTCGCCCCGGTTGTAGGAGGCGTCGAACTCCTCACCGGTGGAGTGGGCCACCCCGACGTAGTGCACGGAGACGGTGTTGCCGGCGGCGGCCTCCGCGCCGCTGCCCTCGGTCAGGTCGGTGACGACCAGGTCCGCGGGCGGGTCGAAGTCGGGGAAGTCGATCTCGGGCTTGTCCATCCGGCCACCCTAGGCGGTGACCGCAACCGGCGGCGCTCGGCGCCTCAGGTCTGGTGGATGTACCCGTCCAGCTGGTCGCGCTCGAACTCGAGCTGGCCGATCTTGTGCTTGACCACGTCGCCGATGCTCACGATGCCGACGAGCTCGCCGTCCTTGACGACGGGGATGTGGCGGAACCGGCGGGTGGTCATCGTCTGCATGACCTCGTCGAGGTCGTCGTCGGGGGAGCAGGTCTCCACGACCTGGGTCATGATCGCGCCGACGTTGTTGTTGATGACCGTCCCGTCGTGGTGCAGCCGGCGGACGACGTCGCGCTCGCTGACGATGCCGTCGAGGCTCTTGCCGTCGTTGCTGACGATGCACGCACCGATGTTGTGCTCGGCGAGCTTGGCGATCAGCTCGCGCACACCGGCCTCGGGGCCGATGGTCACGACCTCCTGGCTGGGCTTGGACCGGATGATCTCGCCGATTCGCATACCAGGATCGTAGGCACCGCGCGCACTCCGGCACCAGAGCCAGTCCAGGGTCAGGCCGCTCCCGGTCCAAGCCGGGTCCAGGCCGGGTCCAGGCCGGGTTCAGTCGGTGTTCAGTCCGGGTCCGGCCCGTCCGGCCCGTCCGGGTCGGCAGGCGGGGGCTCGGCGCTCGCCGAGCTCCGGTGGGCGCGCAGGTCGGACACCGACCCGCCGGACGGCGGCCAGTCGGGGTCGTGGCCGTCCGGGAGCGAGCCGAGGAAGGACAGCGCCGCCTCGTGCAGGTGCCCGTTGGAGGCCAGCGCGTTGCCCCCGAACGGCCCGTCGGTGCCGTCGAGCGCGCTGAACCGGCCACCGGCCTCCCTCACGATGATGTCCAGCGCCGCCATGTCGTAGAGCGCCAGCTCCGGCTCCGCGACGAGGTCGACCGCGCCCTCGGCGAGCAGCATGTAGGACCAGAAGTCGCCGTACGCCCGGGTCCGCCAGCAGCGCCGCATCAGCGCGAGGAAGTCCTCCATCCGGCCGCGCTCCTCCCAGCCGTGCAGGGAGGCGTACGACAGCGAGGCGTCCTCGAGGCGGCGGACGTCGGACACCTGGCACTGGGTGGCCTTGAGCAGCGACCGCCCGGTCCAGGCGCCGTTGCCCACCGAGGCCCACCAGCGGCGCTGCAGCAGCGGCGCCGACACCACGCCGAGGACGACCTCGTCGTCGACCACGAGCGCGATCAGCGTGGCCCACACGGGCACGCCGCGGACGAAGTTCTTGGTGCCGTCGATCGGGTCGATCACCCACCGCCGCTGGCTGTGCCCGGTGGAGCCCTGCTCCTCGCCGGTCACCGCGTCGCGCGAGCGCACCCGCGACAGGGTCCGGCGGATCCCCTCCTCGACCGCCTGGTCGGCGTCGGTCACCGGCGTCAGGTCCGGCTTGCTCATCACGTGCAGGTCGAGCGCCTTGAACCGGGCCGTGGTCAGGGAGTCGGCGTCGTCGGCGAGCACGTGCGCCAGGCGCAGGTCGTCGGTGTAGTCGGGATAGTCGGAGGTCGACACGCCGCCAGCCTATTCAGTGGGTGCCACGCTGAACTGCTCGCCGTGGTGGATCGTGTACTCCGACATGGAGATCAACGGCCTCCCCCTGCACGCGCTCGTGGTCCACGGAGCGGTCGTCTTCGGTCCCCTCTCGGCGCTCGGCGGCCTCCTGTACGCCGCGGTGCCGGCGTGGCGGGACCGGCTGCGCTGGCCGTTCGCGGCCGTGCTGGTGATCGCGGTCGGCGCGATCTGGGTCGCCTACCTCAGCGGCGCGGACGTCGAGGAGGCCAACGGCCCCTACACCGGTGAGTTCGGCGACCTGTTCCAGACCCACGAGGACCGAGCCCAGGTCCTGCGCTGGGTGGCGTCGGGCTTCGGTGTGGTCGGGCTGGCCGCTGCCTGGTGGCACACCCGCACCGGCGCCGTCCGTGCGGCGCTCCTGGGGCTCACCGCCGTCGGCGCGGTCGTGACCGGCGTGTACGTCGTGCTCACCGGCGACGCGGGGGCCCAGCTCGCCTGGTACGGCGTCGAGAGCTAGGCCTGGTACTCCGAGACGCTCCGGGCCGCCAGCAGCCGCCGGAACGACGCCACCCGGTCGGGGTCCGCCGTACCCGCGGCGACCGCCTCGTCGAGCCCGCACTCCGGCTCGTCCTCGCCGTGGGTGCACCCGCGCGGGCAGTCCTCGGTCATCTCGTCGAGGTCGGGGAACGCCCCGATCAGCTGCTCCGGCTGCACGTGGGCGAGGCCGAAGGAGCGGATCCCCGGGGTGTCGATGATCCAGCCGTCCGCGTCCGGCAGCCGCAGCATGACCGCCGAGGTCGAGGTGTGCCGGCCGCGACCGGTGACCTCGTTGACGTCCCCGATCTCGCGCCGGGCCTCGGGCACCAGCGCGTTGACCAGCGTCGACTTGCCCACCCCGCTGTGCCCGAGCAGCACGCTGGTCCGGCCCGCGAGCTGCTCGCGCAGCGCGGTGAGGTCGCCGCCCTTGCGGGTCACCACCCACGGCACCCCCAGCGACCGGTAGGTCGCCAGCAGCGGCTCCGGCGACGCGAGGTCCGACTTGGTGAGGCACAGCAGCGGGCGCATGCCGGCGTCGTACGCGGCCACCAGCGCGCGGTCGATCAGCCGTGGCCGCGGCTCGGGGTCGGCCAGCGCGATGACCACGACCAGCTGGTCGGCGTTGGCGACGACCACCCGCTCCACCGGGTCGTCGTCGTCCGCGGTGCGCCGCAGCACCGTGGCCCGCTCGGACACCTCGACGATCCGGGCCAGGGTGCCCTCCGCCCCCGAGACGTCGCCCACGACCCGGACCCGGTCTCCGACCACGACGCCCTTGCGGCCCAGCGGGCGGGCCTTGACCGCCCACACGGTGGTGTCGCCGACCAGCAGCGTGAAGCGGCCGCGGTCGACGGTGACGACGACGCCGTCGACGGCGTCGTCGTACGTCGGGCGCTCCTTGGTGCGCGGTCGGGTACGGCGCCGGGGCCGGTCGTAGTGCTCGACGTCCTCCTCGCCGTAGCGTCCCGTCGGCCTGCTCACCGGGCTCTCACAGCAGCGCGGACCAGACGGCGGGGAAGTCGGGGAAGGTCTTGCCGGTGGTGGCGACGTCCTCGACCAGGACGTCGGCCACGACCGCACCGATGACGACGCCGGCGTGCGCCATCCGGTGGTCGGCGTAGGTGTGCCACAGGCCGCCGCGCAGCGACGCCGGACGCAGCTCCAGCCCGTCGGGCTGCTCGGTGACGTCGGCGCCGAGCCCGTGGAGCTCCTTGGCGAGGGCGGCGAGCCGGTCGGTCTCGTGGCCGCGGATGTGGGCGACCCCGCGCAGCCGCGACGGCGTGGCCGCGAGGGCGCAGAGCGCCGCGACGACCGGGGTGAGCTCGCCGACGTCGTGCAGGTCCAGGTCGACGCCCTCGAGCCGGTCCGGCCCGGTCACCCGGAGTCCCTCGTCGACGAGCTCCACCGTGCAGCCCATCCCGGTCAGGATGTCGCGCAGGGCGTCGCCGGGCTGCGTGGTGTCGGCCGGCCAGTCGCGCACCGTGACCGACCCGCCGGTCACCGCGGCCAGGGCCAGGAACGGCGCCGCGTTGGACAGGTCCGGCTCGATGGTGCGGTCGACGGCGGCCACCGGGCCGGGCTGCACCGCCCAGCGGTCGGGGGAGGAGTCGTCGACCTCGACGCCGTGCTCGCGCAGCATCGCCACGGTCATCCGGATGTGCGGCTGGGAGGGCACCGGCGACCCGACGTGCCGGACCTCCACGCCCTCGTCGAAGCGGGCTCCGGCCAGCAGCAGCGCGGAGACGAACTGCGAGGACGCCGAGGCGTCGATCTCGACGGGTCCGCCCGGCACCGAGCCGGTGGCGTGCACGGTGAAGGGCAGCGCGCCGCGGCCGCCGTCGTCGACGCGCACCCCGAGCGCGCGGAGCGCGTCGAGCACCGGACCGACGGGCCGGTTGCGCATGTGCGCGTCGCCGTCGAAGGTGACCCGGCCGATCGAGAGCGCGGCCACCGGCGGCACGAACCGCATCACGGTGCCGGCCAGCCCGCAGTCGACCTCGGCGTCGGTCTGCGCGCGGCCCGGGGTGACCGTCCAGTCCTCACCGGAGGTGTCGACGGCGCTGCCGAGCCTGGTGAGCGCGGCCGCCATCAGCAGCGTGTCCCGGGACCGCAGGGCCCGACGGACGACGGACGGGTGGTCGGCGAGCGCGGCGAGCACCAGCGCGCGGTTGGTCTCGGACTTGCTGCCGGGCAGGGAGAGCGTGGCCTCGACGGGCGCGGTGGCCCGCGGTGCGGGCCACGGGTCGGCGGGAACGCTCACCCGCCGGAGTCTAGGTGAGCTGCGCCTTCGCGAGCTTGGCCTCCCGGCGCGCCGAACGGGCCAGGTGCCGGGCCTCGCGGCGGGCGTCCTTGGCCGCACGACGGGCGCGCCAGGCCACGCCGGGCCGGCCCTCGGTGTCGCCGGCGGCGATGATCAGCCCGCCGACCAAGGAGACGTTCTTGAAGAAGTGCATCTTCTGGGTGGCCCGGCGCTCGGGGTCGTCGACCTCCCAGAACCGGTGCCCGGCGGCCGTGGTCGGCACCAGTGAGGCGGCCAGCAGCGCCGCGGACAGCCGCGGCGCGCGCCCGGTGGCCAGCGCGAGCGCGCCGCCGATCTGCACGCCGGCGTTGATCTTCACCAGCGTCGCGGGGTCGTCGGGGAACTGCGGCACCGCCCGCCGGACCAAGGGCACCAGCCGGTCGGCGACCGGCTTGGCCTTGATCGCGGACTGGTCCGCGTTCTTGAGGGCGTTGGTCGCCCCCACCACGAAGATCGAGGCGAGCATCGGACGGGCGACCATGCGGCTGAGGGACATGTCTCCTATGTACCCGATGTGGGCCCGGGACTCACGAGGTGGGCTGGAGCTCCACCTGGGCCACGTTGTTGCGCAGGTCCGGGTCGTCGCCCTCGGCGGGCCGCACCGTGAACCAGACGTAGGCCTCGCCCTTGACGTCGCTGCTGACGATCTGGAAGTTCAGGGGGGCCGGGTTCGCCGGGACGGAGCAGCTGCGGGCCGGTGAGTCGCCTGCGCAGAAGCCGTTGAGCCGGACCTCCGCGGTCTTGCTCGTGGTGATGTCGAGGATCCCCCCGGCGGCCGGGAGGTCCTGCACGGTGAGCGTGACGTTGATGACCTCGGGGTCGATGCCGTTCACCTGGGCGCTGACCTTCGTGTCCACGAGGACCGGGGGGGTCGGCTGCGGGTCCGCCGGCGGGGCGTCCGGCGGGTCGAACGAGCCCTTCGGCGGTTTCGGTGAGAACCGGTCCTCGGTGTGCGCCGTCGAGGGCGCGGTGGTGGTCGCCGCCGTGGAGGAGGGCGGCAGCGGGGGCTGCGAGGTATCGATCTCGCCCGGAGCGCGCTCGGGGCGCCGGCTCGGCCGGTCGGCGGCCTCTGCCTGGCCGATGGTGCCCTCGAACCCGGGGCCGGCGAGCTGCGCGGACGACGTCCCCTGGAACGGCGGGTCGGCGACCTGGGCGGCGTCGGGCGCCGGGCCGCGGAGCGCGAACACGACGCCGGCGAGCAGCGCGAGGACCGCGGCCACGCCGGCGACCGCGAACCCGCTCGCGTGCCCGCTGACGAACCCGAGCAGCCGGCCGGGCTCGGAGCTCATCGCGGCGGCGATGTAGCCGCTCGCGGCGCTGCCGAGCACCAGTGGACCGAGGATGCCGGAGAGGTTCGTGTTGACCTCGGAGAGCTCGAGGTAGATGCCCATGCAGCGGCGGCACTCGTCGACGTGCGCGCGCACCTTGGCGGAGTCCCGCCGGCTCGAGGCGTTGCGGATGTAGGCACCCAGGTTGTCCTGGGTCCAGGCGCAGGCGTCGTCCTCGGCGTCCTGGGCGTGCATCGTGAGGAACGCCTGGCGCAGCCCCTCCCGGGCCCGGTAGGCCAGCGCGGAGACCGAGTTGGCCGACATGCCGAGGAGCTTGGCGACCTCGGCGGGCTTCTGCCCCTCGACCTCGGTGTGCCACAGCACCAGCTGCCAGCGCTCGGGCAGCGAGGCGAACGCGCGGGCGGCGGCCTTGCTCTCGAAGCCCTCGACCGCGGTGTCGCGGAAGGGGACTCCGTCGTCGAACGGCGCGAAGTCGTCCACCGGGCGCAGCCGGGTCGCGCCGCGCACGCTGTCGATGTGCAGGCTCCGCACCGCGGTCAGCAGGTAGGCGCGGAAGGCCAGGTCCGGGCCGCCGCCGCGGCGCACGATCGTGAGCACCTTGGCGAACGCCTCGGCGACCAGGTCCTCGACGTCCGCGGCCGAGGTGAGCTGCCGGGCGAGGCGCCGTGCGGCCTCCACGTGGCGCTCGAACAGCTCGCCGTACGCGTCGCTGTCGCCCCCGCGCACCGCAGAGATCAGCTCCGCATCGCTCGGCTGCTGATCGGTGGACATCAGGAGGCTCACATAGGGGGGACGGGATAGAACGACGGACGTGACGCAGGCCCGTCAGAAAAAACAATCATCAAATGGCGTCATGCGGGAGCGGAATCCGCGTTTTGGGGGTGTACGACGCGCTGCAGCGGGCGTGTCGTGCATCCGCACCACAGCAACCAGCAGGAGGGCAGATGGGGCGGTTCGCGATGAAGAGTCGCGGGTCCCATGCCGCATCCGACGCCCTGGGTGAGCTGACCAACGAGCAGCGGGCGGCCCTGCCGCCGCGGTTCGAGGCGGTCGGCGAGACCCAGGCGTCGGGGGCGGACGCGACGGAGGCCTGCCGGTACCTCGGCGGGGTGCTCGCCGGCGACGGCGTGTCCCTCGACGAGGCGCTCGAGGGTCTCCGCGCCACCTCGACGCTGGTCCGCGGGACGGACCCGGAGTACGCCGAGGTGGTCGCGCTCGCGACCTCCTGGAGCGAGGCGACCCTCGGCTACCTCCACCGGCTCTCGTGCGACGACCCGTTGACCGGGCTCGCCACCCAGCCGCACGTGCGCAGCCGGCTGTCGGAGCTCTACCGGGCCCGCGAGCAGGCCCCGGAGCGGCCGCTCGACAGCCACGCCCTGGTGGTCATCGAGATCCGTCCCGGTGACGAGGGACTCGAGCAGCGGATGACGCTGGCCAAGGTCGGCCGCACCGCGCGCACCGTTTTCGCCGGCACCGAGACCATCGGCGGCATCGGCCTGCGCCGGGTGGTCGTGGTCGCCGAGCGCGACGAGAGCCTGCCCCAGCGGGTCAACCTGCTCCGCACCATGACCGAGCGCGAGCGGGCGCGGGTCTGGATCGAGGGCCTGCCCGGCTCCGACGAGGCCGCCGGCGCGCTGCTCGACGAGCTCGCTCGCTCCTGAGGGTCGGAGCGTCCCTCTAGGCTGACCGCATGTGCGGTCGGTATGCGTCCTCGCGCAAGCCCGAGGACCTCGTCGAGGAGTTCGAGGTCGTCGACAACCGCGTCGAGAAGCCGTTGGAGCCCGACTACAACGTGGCCCCCACCAAGGAGGTCTACGCGGTCGTCGAGCGGCCGCCGTCCAAGGAGAGCGAGGAGCCCCCGGCCCGCCAGCTGCGGGTGCTCCGCTGGGGCCTGGTGCCGTCCTGGGCCAAGGACCCCGCCATCGGCAACCGGATGATCAACGCCCGGATGGAGACCGTCGCCGAGAAGCCGGCGTTCAAGCGGGCCTTCGCCGCCCGGCGGTGCCTGTTGCCGGCGGACGGCTACTACGAGTGGTACCCGACCTCCCAGCTGACGAAGGCGGGCAAGCCGCGCAAGCAGCCGTTCTTCATCCGGCCCGCCGACGGGGGAGTGCTGGCGATGGCCGGTCTCTACGAGATCTGGCGCGACCCGACCAAGGACGAGGACGACCCGGAGCGGTTCCGGTGGACCTGCACGGTGCTCACCACCGAGGCCGAGGACGCCGTCGGCCACATCCACGACCGGATGCCGCTCGCCGTCGACCGGGAGCGCTGGGCGGCCTGGCTGGACCCGGGGACGCCCCGGGACTCCCTGCTCGACCTGCTGGTCCCCGCCCAGCAGGGCAACCTGGAGGCCTACCCGGTGTCGACGGCGGTCGGCAACGTCCGCAACAACGGGCCCCAGCTGGTCGAGCCGCTCCCGCTCGAGGAGGTCGTGGAGTGAGCGCTCGATGACCGAGCTCCTCGTCGACACCCCGCACGGCGAGGGCCGGCTGGTCACCGCCCGCGCCCGCCGCCCCCTGGCGACGCTGCTGCTGAGCCACGGCGCCGGCAACGGGATCGAGGCCCGCGACCTCGAGGCGCTGGCCCGGCACCTGCCCCGCAACGGCGTGAGCGTGGTCCGCTTCGAGCAGCCCTGGCGGCGCGCCGGGCGCAAGATCGCGACCGCGCCCGCGACGCTCGACGAGGCGCTGGTGGCGGCGGCGAACCGGATGCGGGTGCGCACCCCGCTGGTCGTCGGCGGCCGCTCCGCCGGTGCCCGCTCCGCGGCCCGGTGCGCCCGCCGGCTCGGCGCCAGCGGCTGCCTGGCGCTGGCGTTCCCGCTGCACCCGCCCGGCCGGCCCGAGAAGAGCCGGGTGGAGGAGCTCACCGCCGTCGACCTGCCGACGCTGGTGATCCAGGGCGAGAACGACACGATGGGCCGCCCCGACGAGTTCCCCTCCTCCGTGGACCTCTGCGTCGTCCCCGGCGCCGACCACGGGTTCAAGGTCCCCGTGCGCGGGCCGGTGTCGCAGGAGGACGCGATGGGCATCGTCGTGGAGTCCGCGCTCGAGTGGATCGTGCGCGAGATCGTCGGCCGATGACGGTTCCCGGGAATGACGGGCGGACCCCGCCGGTTGTTCCCATGTGATCGCCCTGCTGGAGCGCCCCGCCGACGGCGTGCCCGACGACGTACGCTGGTCGGCGATGACTGAATCTTCGACCGACGCCGAGCCCGTCGACCTCGCCACCGAGACCGAGGCCGAGCGGACCGCGCGATTCGAGCGCGACGCACTGCCGCTGCTCGACCAGCTGTACTCCGCAGCGATGCGGATGACACGTAACCCCGCAGACGCCGAGGACCTGGTCCAGGAGACCTACGCCAAGGCGTTCTCGGCGTTCCACCAGTTCAAGCCGGGCACCAACCTCAAGGCCTGGCTGTACCGGATCCTCACGAACACCTTCATCAACTCCTACCGGAAGAAGCAGCGGGAGCCGCAGCAGTCGATGTCCGAGGACGTCGAGGACTGGCAGCTGGCCCGGGCCGAGGCGCACAGCTCGACCGGGCTCCGCTCCGCCGAGATGGAGGCGCTCGAGCACCTGCCCGACACCCAGGTCAAGGAAGCGCTGCAGCGACTCCCCGAGGAGTTCCGGCTGGCCGTCTACCTGGCCGACGTGGAGGGCTTCGCCTACAAGGAGATCGCCGAGATCATGGACACCCCGATCGGCACCGTGATGTCGCGGCTGCACCGCGGTCGGCGCCAGCTGCGCGACATGCTCTCCGACTACGTGCGCGCCAACGACCTGCTGCCCTCCGGCACCGTGGGAGGCGAGTGATGGCTTCGGAGCACCGCGAGCACTCCAAGGAGGAGTGCGCCGACTTCCTGGACCGGATCGTCTACCTGCTCGACAACGAGCTCGACGAGGCCGAGTGTGCCGCCGTACGGGTGCACCTCGAGGAGTGCCACCCGTGCCTGGAGACCTACGACCTGCAGCGGGCGGTGAAGCAGCTCGTCGCCCGGTCCTGCTCCGAGCGGGCGCCCGAGGGCCTGCGCGAGCGGGTCAAGGTGCAGATCCGCGAGGTCCAGGTCCGGATCCAGGAGTCCTGAGACCCCGACACAACGCTGACACCACGCTGGCACAGGACGCCGGCACAGGAAGAACCCCCGGCCGCGGGCCGGGGGTTCTCTGCTTCAGCTGTTGGGGCGCTTGCCGTGGTTCGCGCTCTTCTTGCGACGCGAGCGGCGCTTGCGGCCGGTCTTGCCCATGTCTCCTCCTGGGTCGGAAATCCGCCCCAGTCTCCCAGATGCCCCACCAGGTCCCGAAATCGGTGACCCGTCACCAAGTTAGTGACGGGTCAGCGCTGGAGGCGGCCGAGGAAGCGCTCGCGGTCGACGACGACCCGGGTGATCTCGCCGGTGCCCACGAGCGTGCCGTCGGAGCCGTCGGCGGTGAGGTTGCGGGCGGCGACGGTGAAGCGGTGCAGCCGGCCGTCGACGTACGACGTCCAGGCGGTCACCCTCACCTGCTGGCCGACGGCGCTCGCGGCGGAGTGCTCGAGGTCGACCCGGGTGCCGACGCTCGTCGACGCCGGGTCGAGGGTCGGGTCGATGGCGGCGCAGGTCGTCGCCTCGCACCACGCCAGCAGCCGGGGGGTGCCGAGCACCGGCAGGCTGCCCGAGCCGACCGCGATCGCGGTGTCGTCGTCGGTGACGGTGAAGGTGAGCGTCGCCTCCATGGGTCTACAGCTCCTTCCGGAACGCGATCAGGTCGACGCCGGGAGCGGGGGACCAGTCCCGCTCCGGCACCCGCACGAACCCCAGCCGGTCGTAGATCCGGTGCGCGGCGGTCATCTCGGCCAGGCTGGAGAGGACGATCGCGGAGAAGCCGTCCTGACGGGCGCGCCGCACGACCAGGCCCATGAGTGCCGTGCCGACGCCCATGCCCTGCGCCTCCGGCGCCACCGCGAGCATCCGGAACTCCGCCTCGTCGTCGCCCGCGATCTCCCGCCAGGGCGACCCGAGAGGGCAGAGGGTGACCGTGCCGAGCACGGCGCCGCTGCCCTCGTCCTCGGCCAGCCAGAGCTCGGCCTCCCGGTCGCGGGTCGCGGCGTCGCGCAGGTGGTCGACGTACCCCGACTCGGTGGCCGGGGTGAAGGCGGCGTACGCCGCGACCGTGACCTCGCCGATCGCGGCGTGGTCCTCCGGGGTCGCCCGCCGGACCCGCATCAGATCCCGAAGGTGTTGCGCGGGTAGGCCGCGTTGACGTCGGTGATCACGTTGACCAGGTAGGGCACGCCCGAGTCGAAGGCGCGGTCGAGCGCCGGCCCGATCTCCTTCGGGTCGGTGACCGTCTCCCCGGCGCCACCCAGCGCCTTGACCACCTCGTCGTAGGCGGTGCGCTGGGCGAGGTCGGCGGCGACGTCGTAGCCGTAGAGCATCTGCATCGGCCCCTTCTCCAGCCCCCAGGCGGAGTTGTTGCCCATCACCATGACCACCGGCAGGTCGTGCCGCACCAGGGTGTCGACGTCCATCAGCGAGAAGCCGGCCGCGCCGTCGCCGAGCAGCAGCACGCACTGCGAGGACGGGCGGGCGATCCGCGCCGCGATCGCGGCACCCAGGCCCGCACCCAGGCAGCCGTAGGGCCCGGGGTCGAGCCAGCCGCCCGGGCGCTTCGGCTCGACGTACTTGCCGGCGAAGCTGACGAAGTCGCCGCCGTCGCCGATGACGACCGCGTCGTCGGCGAGCCGGGGCACCAGCTCGCCGTAGATCCGGGCCGGGTGGATCGGGTCGGCCTCGGCGCCGAGCAGCTCGGCGTCCCGCTTGGTGGCGAGGGCGACGGTGTCCTGCAGCGAGGCGACCCAGGCCGCCCAGTCCGGCTTGTCGCCGCGCTCGATCGCGGCCTGCAGGCCGTCGAAGACCGACGTCAGGTCGCCGGCCACGGACGCCTCAAGCGTCGCGTGCTGGGAGACCTGGCCGGGGGAGTCGGCGACGTGGACCACCTTGGCGGGGGCGGAGCCCTCGTCCTTGCCGCCGAACACGCCGTACCCGAGCCGGAAGTCGAGCGGGGTGCCGACCACGACCACCAGGTCGGCGCCGTTGAGCGCCTGGCCGCGGGCCTTGGTGGCGAGCAGCGGGTGCCCGCCGGGGACCACGCCGCGGCCCATGCCGTTGGTGATGACGGGGACGCCGACGGCCTCGACGAACCGCAGCGCGGCCTCCTCGGCGCCGTCCGCCCACACGTCGGTGCCGAGGATCAGCACGGGCCGCGCGGCGTCGGCGAGCAGCCGGGCGACCCGGTCGATCGCGTCGGGGTCGGGCTCGATCCGGTCCGGGGCGCCGAGGGTCGGCGCCGGGCCGGAGGCGGTGTTGAAGAACTCGTCCATCGGGACGTCGACGAACACCGGGCCGCGGTGGGAGGAGCGGGCGGCGGTGAACGCCTCGTCCATCCCGGGCAGGACGTCGTCGGCGGTGTGCAGGGTCCGGGCGAGCTTGGAGACGCTCTCGAGGATCGGTGGCTGGTCGAGCTCCTGCAGGCTGCCGCTGCCCCAGCGGTTGGCGGGGGCGCGGCCGCCGACCACGACCATCGGCGAGCCGGCGAACTGCGCCTGCGCGATCGCGCTCACGCCGTTGGTCACGCCCGGCCCGGCCGTGAGCACCGCGAGCCCGGGCACCCGGGTGAGCTTGCCGGTGGCCTCGGCGGCGAACGCGGCGGTCTGCTCGTGGCGGACGTCGAGCAGCCGCATCGGAGGGTCGGCCTTGACCGCGCCGTCGTACATCGGGAAGACGTGCGCGCCGGACAGGGTGAACATGGTCTCGACGCCGTGTGCGCGGGCGACCGCGACCGCGAGCTCGCCGGCGTGACCCTCGATATCGCTCATGGCGGCGAGGGTACTCAGGGTCACTGGGGAGCCTGGACCGGTCCCAGGTAGTGGGGGTGCGCGGTCTTCAGCGCGTCGACGACGAGGAGCAGCACGTCGCCGCGCAGCTCGGGCGGGTTCGGCGCGAACGCGAGCTGGAAGTAGAGCGCGCGGAGGAACATGTCGGCATTGCCGCCGTGCAGGTAGGGGTCGACGTCGTGGCGGCGCGGCCGGCTGGAGGCGTGCTCGCCGAGCCGCTCCACCCATGGCTCGATGATGTCGATCGGCACCCGGTTGCGGCGCAGCACCTGCATCGTCGCCAGCGCCAGCCGGTCGGGCTCCCCGGAGGTGAAGAGGCGGTCCGCGGGCTGCGTCACCCGCTCGCCGATGACGTCGAGGATCACCGTGAGCTCGCCGATCGAGGTGTGCGGGGAGCCGGCCAGCGTGCCGAGGGCGTCGGCGCCGTGCGCGATCGCGTGCGCCCAGCCCTTGCCCGGCACGTAGCCGCGCAGGTCGCGCTCGGCCAGGAACCAGGTGGCGATCCGGTCGCCCCACTCGAGGACCTTGCCGCCGGGCACCAGCGGCTGGACGGAGTCGCGAGCGATCACCTCGCCGAGGATCAGCGCCGAGAAGCTCCGGCGGAACACCCGGTCGCCCTCCGGCTCGCCGAGCCCCACGGCGAGTCCGGCGGCCATGCCGTCGCCGAGGCCGGAGAGCAGGTCGTCGTACACACCGCGCTCGATCCAGGTGGCGAGCACGGGGTAGGCCAGTCGGTCGCGCAGCTGCGGGTCGGTGTCTCCCAGCAGGCCGGTCAGCTCGGCGGTCAGGTCGGAGAGGGGCCGGTCGGTGGGCACGCGGAAGTCGTCGTCATGGACCCGATTCCAGTTGACCGACGGCATACAGGCATCCTGCCAAACCGGAGCACACCTGCCGAGTCCTACCCTGCAGGGGTGCCGTCCCTCGCCGAGCTCGTGCGCAGCCACACGGACCTGGACGACCAGGACGTCGCCTGGCTGCACCTGCTGCAGGCCGACTGGCAGATCATCGCCGACCTGTCCTTCGCCGATCTCGTGCTGTGGCTGCCGGACGCGGAGGGCATCGGGTTCTGGGCCGGCGCGCAGATGCGGCCCACCACCGGCCCGACGGCGTACGTCGACGACATCGTCGGCACCTTCGTGCCGATCGGCCGCCGGCCGCTGCTCGACCAGGCATACACGCAGGGCCGGCTGGTGCGCGAGGGCGACCCCGAGTGGCGGGACGACGTCCCGGTGCGCGTCGAGACGATCCCGGTACGGCGTGAGGGCCGGGTGATCGCGGTGATCGCCCGCAACACGAACCTGCTCGGGGTGCGCACGCCCAGCCGCTTGGAGCTGTCCTACCTGCAGACCGCCTCGGACCTGACCAAGATGATCGCAGCCGGTCACTTCCCCGAGCCGGGTCCGCGCAGCGACCACGCCGACTCGCCGCGGGTGGGTGACGGGTTCCTGCGCATCGACGCGGAAGGTCGGGTCGTCTACGCGAGCCCCAACGCGCTGTCGGTGTACCGCCGGCTCGGCCTCAACGGCGACCTGGCGGGGCTGTCGCTGGCCGACCTGACCCGGGAGCTGGTGCCGCCGCGACGCCGGCCCGACGAGGAGACGCTGAGCGCGGTGCTCGGCGGCCGCGCGTCCCGCGACACCGAGGTCGGCTCCGACGACGTCGCGCTGATCGTGCGGTCGATCCCGCTGCGGCCGGAGGGGGAGCACATCGGCGCGCTGGTGCTCGTCCGCGACGTGTCCGACCTGCGCCGCCGGGACCGGGAGCTGGTCACCAAGGACGCCACGATCCGGGAGATCCACCACCGGGTGAAGAACAACCTGCAGACGGTCGCCGCGCTGCTGCGGCTGCAGGCCCGGCGGATCGACTCGGACTCGGCGAAGTCCGCGCTGGAGGAGGCGGTGCGCCGGGTCGGCTCGATCGCGATCGTGCACGAGACGCTCAGCCAGGCGGTCGAGGAGAGCGTGGAGTTCGACGACATCGCCGACCGGCTGGGCGCGATGGTCACCGAGGTGAGCGCGCACTCCGACCGGGTGCGGGTGAAGCGCGACGGGAGCTTCGGGGTGCTGCCCTCCGCGAGCGCGACCGCACTGGCGATGGTGCTCACCGAGCTGCTGCAGAACGCGGTCGAGCACGGCTACCCGGAGTCCGCGGACCGGCGGGCTGGGGACATCCGGCTGGGCGTGCGCCGGCTGGTCGGCCGGCTGCGGGTGACCGTCGACGACGACGGGATCGGCCTGCCCGAGGGCTTCACGCTCGACGGGTCGACGAACCTGGGGCTCTCGATCGTCCGGACGCTGATCGAGTCCGAGCTCGGCGGGCAGCTGGAGCTGGGGCCGGCGCCGTCGGGCGGGACGCGGGCGACGGTCGACGTACCCCTGGACTAGTCGTGGGACGGGAGGGCGGCGGGGTCTCCTAGGCCGACCGGACCCGGGCGCGGGCGTTGCGGCGCTTGAGGGCGCGCCGCTCGTCCTCGCTCAGGCCGCCCCAGACGCCATGGTCCTGACCCGCCTCGAGCGCCCACGCGAGGCACTGCTCGCGCACCTCGCACCGACGGCACACCGCTTTGGCCTCCTCGATCTGGAGGATGGCCGGACCGGTGTTGCCGATCGGGAAGAACAGCTCCGGGTCCTCGTCGAGGCACTCGGAACGGTGGCGCCAATCCATGGCTGGTCAGACTCTCTTTCGCGGTGAGACGTATCGGGGCACGCATTTGGGCGCGCAAGTATGTGAACAAGTGAAGGGCTTCACGAGCGCGCTATACAGAGTTTCAACTATCGGGCCAGCAATCAAGCCCCTTCGCTGGTCTGTTGGGTCACAGACCGTGCATCCGCGGCGCTGTCCGCCCTCCGGTGCCCCGTCCGACGCCTTCTAGGCTGCTGCCGTGCCGCTGATCCCCGACGACAACCCGCCGCCGCTCACCGTCGCGGCGTCTCTCGTGGTGCTGCAGGGGGTGGCGCTGCTGGTGCTCGGGGCCCTGGAGCTGGCCGACCTGACCGAGGGCCGGCTGTCGATGGGGGTCTCCACCGCCGTCTTCTTCGTGGTGTACGGCGGTCTGCTCACGGTGTGCGCGTGGGGCCTCACGCGGCGCCAGGGCTGGACCCGGGGCCCGGTGCTGATCACCCAGCTGATCCAGCTCGGCATCGCCTGGAACCTGCGCGACGACCCGGTGGCCGCGCTCTGCCTCGCCGGCACCGCTGCCGTCGTCCTGGCCGGGATGCTGCACCCGGCGACGATCAAGGTGCTCCAGGAGTAGCGACCGGCCGATCGCGCCTCAGTCCGCGGACTCCAGCGACGTCCGCAGGTGGGTGAGCGTCCGGCTGAGCAGCCGGGAGACGTGCATCTGCGAGACGCCGATCTCCTCGGCGATCTGGGACTGGGTCATGTTGCGGAAGAACCGCAGCAGCAGGATCCGCTTCTCGCGCGGTTCGAGCTGGTCGAGCAGCGGCTTGATCGACTCGCGGATCTCGACGTGCTCGAGCGCCTCGTCGTCGGCGCCGATCGCGTCGAGCATGCTGCCGGCGCCGTCCTCGGAGTCGTCGGTCGCGTCCAGCGACAGCGTCGAGTAGGCGTTGCTGGACTCGATGCCCTCGACGATCTCCTCGACGGAGCAGCCGATGCTGTCGGCCAGCTCGCGCGGGGTGGGCGACCGGCCGAGGGTCTGGGTGAGCTCGGCGGTGGCCGCGCCGATCTGCATCCGCAGCTCCTGCAGCCGGCGGGGCACCCGGATCGCCCAGCCCTTGTCGCGGAAGTAGCGCTTGATCTCGCCGAGGATCGTCGGGGTCGCGTAGGTGGAGAACTCCACGCCGCGGTCGGAGTCGAACCGGTCGATCGACTTGATCAGCCCGATGGTGCCGACCTGCACGAGGTCCTCGAGGGGCTCCCCGCGGTTGCGGAACCGCCGGGCACAGTGCTCGACCAGGGGAAGGTGCAGGTGCACCAGGTCGTCGCGGGCCCGGTCGCGGCTGGCCGGCGAGGCGTCGGCGTCGCGGAACCGCACGAACAGCTCCGCGCTGCGCCGCCTGGTCTGCTCGACGCTCGTCGGTGGGTCGGCCGCCGGGGTCGGTGCGTCGTCCCGAGATAGGCGAGTCATGTCAGGCGTCGGCCTCCGACGGCGACGGTCCGGACGGCTGGGCGACGGCGGAGGTCATCGTCATCCGGACGGCGAACCGTCCGTCGGCGACGGCGACCTCGGCCGAGCTGGCCAGCGTGGTCAGCACCTGCCAGCCGAAGCTGTCGTAGTCGGGCTCCGGCGGGGTGGCGGTCCCCACGCTGACCTCGACGGTCATCTCGCCCGGGGCGAGCAGGAAGTGCGCGGTGAGCTCGGTGCCCTCGTCGGCGAACTCGAGCACCATGGCGGCGGCCTCCGCCACGGCGATCCGCAGGTCCTCGATGTCGTCGATGGTGAAGTCCAGCCGGGCGGCCAGCGCCGCGGTCGTGGTGCGGAGCACGGAGGCGTACGCGCCGTCCGCGGGCAGTCGCAGCTCGACGTCGGCGCTGTCGCTCATGTGTCTCCTCCTGCAAGTCCCGGGATGGGTCCGACCCTACTGATGCTCCTACCCCGGCCCGCGAGGCGTCGAACATCGGAGCGGACAAGACCTCCGGGGGCATGCGCGAGCGACCGCCCGACGGGGCGGTCGACGTGAGCCGCGAGGAGTCGTCAGGTCATCGGGCGCGGGCGCTCGCCGGTGACCCGGCCGCCGGGCGCGGGCGCCTCCCGGGTGATCTCGTCCGCGTTGCGGCCGTGCTCGTCGCCCTCGGGGGTCTCGGCGTTGTCGCCACCGTCGTCGGTGGTCGCCTCGCGCTCGCGGAGCTCTTCCTCGGTCTCGAACTGTTCGGTCATGCCCGCCGGTGCCCGGAACCGGCCGAAAAGATCGCCGACCCGTCACCCTGTTGGTGACGGGTCGGTGACGGGTCGGTGACGGGTCGACGTGGAGGTCGGTGGAGACCCGCGCTCAGCCCTTCTTGGTCTCCCAGAAGATCTCCGCGATCTCGTCGATCTTGGCGAGCAGCTCGTCGGCCTTGGCCTCGTCGAAGACGGCCTTCGTGCCACCGCCACCGCCGGCCAGCTTGGTCGCCTCGTTGAAGAGTTGGTGCAGCTGCGGGTACTTCTCGAAGTGCGGGGGCTTGAAGTAGTCGGTCCACAGCACCCAGAGGTGGTGCTTCACGAGGTCGGAACGCTGCTCCTTGATGATCAGGGCGCGGGTCCGGAAGTCCGGGTCGTCGTTGTCCTTGACCTTCTGGCAGATCGCCTTCACCGACTCGGCCTCGATGCGGGCCTGGGCGGGGTCGTAGACGCCGCACGGCAGGTCACAGTGGGCGGAGACCTCGACGGTTGGAGCAAGCAGTCGCGCGAACATGCGGGTCCTTTCACTCGTGGGTTCGTATGTCTGGGGACACTACTCCGGTGAGGTACCCGACGGACGGCGCGCCCATCGGCATGGCCGTCGTCCGGGGCCAGTCCATGATGCCCACGCTGCGGCCGGGGGACCGGCTGCTGGTCCGCTACCGGCGGGAGCCGCGGCCCGGCGACGTGGTGGTCGCCCGGTTCGCGGACGGGACGCTGACCGTCAAGCGGGCGACCGAGCGGCGGGACCGGGGCTGGTGGCTGCTCAGCGACAACCCGGCTGCGGGGGTGGACTCCCGGCACCGGGGTCCGGTGCGCGACGGCGACGTGCTCGGCGTGGTGCTGTTCCGCATGTGGCCGCGTCCGCGCCGGCTGTGACCCGGTGTGGAAGGATGGACGTTCGTGGCTGCCGCTTCGCACGAACCCTCCACACCCGTGCACCCGCGCTCCGGGGAGCCGGTCTTCGACCTGCACGTCGGCGGCAAGCTGCAGACGGTGTCCACCGTGTCCCTGGGCGGCCGCGACGACCTGTCCCTGGCCTACACGCCGGGCGTCGCCGAGGTGTGCGAGGCGATCGCCGAGGACCCCGCCCTGAGCCAGCACTACACCTGGGTCCCCAACACCGTCGCCATCGTCACCGACGGCACCGCGGTCCTCGGGCTCGGTGACATCGGGCCGGCCGCGGCGATGCCGGTGATGGAGGGCAAGGCGGTGCTCTTCAAGCAGTTCGGCGGCGTCGACGCCGTACCGATCTGCCTCGACACCACCGACGTCGAGGAGATCATCGACACCGTGGCCCGGCTGGCGCCGAGCTTCGGCGGCGTCAACCTCGAGGACATCTCCGCGCCCCGCTGCTTCGAGATCGAGGAGCGGCTCAAGGAGCGGCTCGACATCCCGGTCTTCCACGACGACCAGCACGGTACGGCGGTCGTCGCGCTCGCCGCGCTCACCAACGCGCTCCGGCTCACCGGGCGCGACCCGGGGTCGACCCGCGTGGTCATCTCGGGGGCCGGTGCCGCCGGGGTCGCGGTGGCCCGGATCCTGCTCGAGGCCGGCATCAAGGACCTCGCGGTCACCGACCGCAAGGGCGTGCTGCACTCCAGCCGCGGCGACCTCACCCCGGTCAAGCGGGCGCTGGCCGAGGACACCGCCGACCACTTCGGGCACACCGGCTCGCTGGCCGACGCGCTCGCGGGCGCGGACGTCTACATCGGCGTGTCCGGCGGCACCGTGCCCGAGGAGGTCGTCGCCACGATGGCCGACGACGCGATCATCTTCGGGCTGGCCAACCCGATGCCCGAGGTGCACCCCGACGTCGCGCACCGGCACGCCCGGGTGGTCGCGACCGGACGGTCGGACTTCCCGAACCAGATCAACAACGTGCTGGCGTTCCCCGGCATCTTCCGCGGCGCCTTCGACGTGCACGCCACCGCGATCACCGAGCGGATGAAGGTGGCCGCGGCCGAGGCCCTCGCGGGCCTCGTCGGCGACGACCTCACCGAGGCGATGATCATCCCGTCACCGTTCGACCCCCGGGTCGGCCCCGCGGTGGCCGCTGCGGTCGCGGAGGCGGCCCGCCGCGACGGTGTCGCCCGCCGCTGAGTGATGACCGGCCCGGCGCTGACCGTCCTCGACGGCGTGCGCTGGCGCGGCGAGGAGGTCGCCGGCGCCCGCTCCCAGCGCCTGCTCGCCGTGCTCGCCGCGGCGGCGCCGCACGCCGTACCCGCGTCCCGGCTGGTGGCCGAGGTGTGGGAGGACGAGCCGCCGGAGCACCCCGACAAGGCGCTCCAGGTGCTCGTCTCGCGGACCCGCTCCCGCACCGCGCCCGAGGTGGTGGAGCGGACCGCCGCCGGCTACCGGCTCGGGCTGGAGGCCCCCGACGTCGACGCCCTGGAGCTGACCCGGCTGGTCGCGGAGGCGCGCGCGGCCGCGGCAGCGGGCGACCACGACCTGGCCCGGGTGGCGGCCGAGGCCGCGCTCGCGATCCCCGTCGGCGAGGGCCACGACGCGCTGACCGCCACGGCGCGCGACGAGCGGGCCGCGGCCCAGGAGCTGCTCGGCCACGCCGAGCTGGCCCGGGGTGACCACGCTGCCGCGCTGGCGCTGCTCGAGCCGCTGCTCGAGCGCCGGCCCGACGACGAGGAGCTGCTGGCCGGCGTGCTCAGGGCCGAGGCGGCCGCCCGCGGCGTGCCGGCGGCGCTGGCGCGCTACGCGGCGTACGACGAGCGCACCCGCGAGACGCTCGGGGCCGAGCCGGGCGACCGGCTCCGGCGCCTGCACCTCGACCTGCTGGCCCGCGAGGCCCCGGTGCGGGAGGGGCTGACCTACGACGCGGTGCCGATGGTGGGCCGCGACCAGGACGTCGCCGCGATCCGCGCCCTGCTCGACCACCACCGGGTGGTGTCGATCGTCGGCCCCGGGGGACTCGGGAAGACCCGGATGGCGCACCTCGTCGGGCACCTCGCCGAGCAGCCCGTCGTCCGGCTCGTCGAGCTGGCCGGCGTCACCAGCCCCGAGGGGCTGCTCCCGGAGGTCGCGGCGGTGCTCGGCGTGCGGGAGTCGGTGAGCAAGCCGCTGCAGTCCGGCGCCGCGCCGCACCTGCGGGGGCGGGTCGCCCAGCAGCTGCTCGGCGCGCCCGGCCTGCTGGTGCTCGACAACTGCGAGCACCTGGTCGAGGCGGTGGCCGACCTGGTGGCGTTCCTGGTCGCCACCGTGCCCGACCTGCGGGTGCTGACCACCTCGCGGGCGCCGCTGGGCATCGCCGCCGAGCGGGTCTACGCGCTGCCGCAGCTCGACCCCGACGCCGCCGTCGAGGTGTTCCGGCAGCGGGCGGTGGCCGCCCGGCCCGGGGTGCGCCTCGACGACGACGAGGTGCGGGCGCTGGTCGACCGGCTCGACGGGCTGCCGCTGGCGATCGAGCTGGCCGCCGCCAAGGTGCGGGTGATGTCGGTGGCCGAGCTGACCCGGCGGCTCGCCGACCGCTTCTCGCTGCTCCGCGGCGGCGACCGGTCCGCGCCCGACCGGCACCAGACCCTGGAGGCGGTGATCGACTGGAGCTGGCAGCTGCTGCCGGAGTCCCCGCGCCAGGCGCTGCGCGAGCTCTCGGTGTTCCCGGACGGGTTCACGCTCGAGGCCGCCGAGCAGGTGCTCGGCCGGGACGCGCTCACCGACATCGGCCACCTCGCCGACCAGTCGCTGCTGGTGGTGCGCGAGGACGGCGAGCTGCGCTACCGGTTCCTCGAGACGGTGCGGGAGTACGCCGCCCGGCGGCTCGACGAGAGCGGCGACCGGGACGCCGTGCAGGCGCGGCTGGCCCGGTGGGCGGTGGGCTACGCCCGGTCGCTGGCCGACGGGCTGGACGGCCCGGAGCAGATCGCCAGGGTCTCCGCGATCCGCACCGAGGCGAGCAACCTCGCCGCGGTGCTCCGACAGGCGATCGACGCCGAGGACGCGGCCACCGTGGTGGCGCTGCTGGCGACGCTGGCGCCGTACTGGACGATCCGCGGCGACCACGGCAGCGTCTTCGGGCTGGCCGGCGCCGTGCAGGACCTCGTCGTCGCCCACCGCCCCGACGACGAGCAGGGCGAGAGAGAGCTCCGCGCCGTGCTCGCCGACCTCGCGATCGGGACCATCGTGCTCGGCGGGGAGACGGTCGAGCCGCTGCTCCGCCGGCTGAGCGAGCTCGGGCCGGGCCCGAAGGGCACCCGGGGGCATCCGATGACGAGGGTGCTGCTCGCGATGCACGAGAGTCAGTGGCACGACACGGCCGCGCTCGAGACGCTCGCCGAGGACGACGACCCCGGAGTGTCCCTCACCGCGATGGTGTGGCTGTGCCAGATGCAGGAGAACAGCGGTGAGCTCGAGCGGGCCCGGGCGACCTCCGAGCGGGCGCTGTCGCGGATGGACGAGCGGGTGGGGCCGTGGCTGCGGGCGATGGCGGAGTCGCAGCTGGCCGGGCTGGCCTTCCAGCAGGGGGACGCCCGGCAGGCGCTCGACTCGCTGCGGCGCGCGCTGCCGACGATGGAGGCGCTGGGGGCGGTCGACGACTGCGTGCAGATCCGCAGCCTCGAGGCGATCGCCCAGCTGGCGCTCGGCGACGTGGCCGCCGCCGAGCGGGCCCTGGACGCCATCGCGGCCGACGAGGCGGCGCGGCGCAGCCTGGCGTGGATCTTCGCCGGCAACGGGTTGGCCGAGCTCGCGCTCGCCAAGGGCGACGTCGACCGCGGGCTGGCGCTCTACCGCGAGGGCGTCGAGGCGGCCCGCTCCCGCACGGTGCCCGGCCTGGAGATCGACCTGGACCTCGAGCTGACCCCGTGGGTGCTCTTCTCCGAGTCGTGCGCGCTGGCCGCGCACGTGCGTGCGGACCGGCTCGCCGACGCCGAGGACCTGCTCCGCGGGCTCGAGCAGCGGATACCGGCGCTGGTCGCCCTCGACCATCCCCGGCTGGACATCCCGGTCGCCGGTGGTGCGCTGTTCGCGATCGGCATGGCCTGGCTCGCCGGCGGCTCGCGTGAGCCGGACGCCGCACGGGACGCGGTTCGGCTGCTGGTCATCGCCGAGCGGTGCGGCTACTACCGCGGCATCCCGTCGATGGCCTGGACCCGGGCGGAGGAGCTCGCCGAACGCGTCGCGCCCGGCGTGCTCGCCGAGGTGGAGGACGAGTACGCCGGGCGCGCGGCCCCGGACCTCGTCGCCGAGGCCGGGCGGGTGGTTCAGAGCGCCTTGCGGTAGGCGCGCATCGACAGCGGGGCGAAGATCGCGACCACGATCACGCAGGCCAGCACGGCCCAGCCCGACTGGGCGGTGACCGCGCCGTGGTTGGCGAGGTCGCGGACCGCGGTCACCACGTGGGAGACCGGGTTGACCTCCACGAACGCGCGCAGCCAGCCGGGCAGCGTGTCCACGGGGACGAACGAGTTCGAGATGAAGGTCAGCGGGAACATGATCATCATCGACATCGCCTGCACCGACTGCGCGCTGCGGCCGATGATGCCGACCCAGGTGAAGATCCAGGCCAGCGACCAGCCGCAGGCGATCACCAGCAGCGCGGCCCCCAGCACCCCGGGGACGCCGCCGTCGGGGCGGTAGCCCATCGCGAAGCCGGTGGCGAAGGTCAGGGTGGTGGCCACCGTGTAGCGGATGAGGTCGGCGACGACCGGACCCGCGAGCGGCGCGACGCGGGAGACCGGCAGCGACCGGAACCGGTCGAAGACGCCCTTGTCCATGTCCTCACGGAGCTGGACACCGGTGGCGATGCAGGTGGTCAGGGTGGTCTGCGCGAGGATCCCGGTGATCAGCAGCGGCAGGTAGCTCTTCACGTCGCCGCTGATCGCGCCGCCGAAGATGTAGGCGAACATCGCGGTGAACAGCAGCGGCTGGATGAGCACGTCGAAGAACTGCTCGGGGTTGCGGCGCATCTTCTTGGTCGCCCGCCAGGCCATCACCAGGGTCTGGCTGACGGTCTCCCGGAGGCCCACCTGGTCGTGGACGTCGTACTCGACCGGCGCGGCGACCGGGGGAGCGGTGGTGAGGGTGGTCATCGGGCCATCTCCAGTTCGTCGTCAGGGGTGTCGGTGTCGTGGGTGTCGTGGCCGGTGAGCGCGAGGAACACCTCGTCGAGGCTCGGCTTGGCGACCGAGACCGACGCGATGCTCACCCGGCTCTCCCGGAGCGCGATCAGCGCCTCGGCGGCCTGGTCGGCGGCGACCAGCGCCACGTTGAGGCCGCCCGCCTCGGGGGTGGGCACCGGCTCGGCGTGCAGCACCCGCTCCAGGACCTGCGCGGCGTCGGCGAGCCGCTGCGGGTCGCTCAGCCGCAGCTGCAGCGTGGACGCGCCGACCGAGGACTTCAGCTCGTCGGGCGTGCCCTCGGCGACCTTGCGGCCGCGGTCGATGACCGCGACCCGGTCGGCCAGCTGGTCGGCCTCGTCGAGGTACTGCGTGGTCAGCAGCACGGTGCTGCCGTCGGCGACCAGGGAGCGGATCGTCTCCCACATCTGCCCTCGGGTGCGCGGGTCGAGGCCGGTGGTCGGCTCGTCGAGGAAGATCAGCGGCGGGCGGCGGATCAGGCTGGCCGCCAGGTCGAGGCGCCGGCGCATGCCGCCGGAGAACGTCGCGATCTGCCGGTCCGCGGCCTCCTCGAGACCGAACTGGGCGATCAGCGTCGCCGCGCGCTCCCGGGCGATCCGGCTGCCGAGCCCGAGGAGGCGGCCGAAGAGCCAGAGGTTCTCGTTCGCGGTGAGGTTCTCGTCGACCGAGGCGTACTGACCGGTCACGCCGATCAGCTGGCGTACCTGGTGCGGCTGGGTGGCCGGGTCGTAGCCGAAGATCCGCGCCTCGCCCCCGTCCATGCGCAGCAGCGTCGCGAGCATGCTGAGAGTCGTGGTCTTGCCGGCGCCGTTGGGGCCGAGCACGCCGAAGATCTCGCCCCGGCGGACCTCCAGGTCGATGCCGTCCACCGCGCGGGCCTCGCCGAACTGCTTGACAAGCCCGGTGGCGGTGACGGCCAGGTCGGTGTGGTGAGTCCGTGTCGTCATGCCGGCAAGCGTGCGGCCGCACGGTTTCAGCGAGGTTTCACCGGTTGCGGCGCCGGTTTCACCGGTCGATAGCGTGGGCGGCATGTTCGCCGTGTACGCCGAGTCCTTCAGCTCCGACGACCCGCTGTCCGGCCTGGTGCTGGGCGAGCGTCCGGAGCCCGAGGTGCCCGACGGGTGGACCACGGTCACCGTCAGGGCGGCCGCGCTCAACCACCACGACCTCTGGTCGCTCCAGGGGGTCGGCCTGAAGGCGGAGCAGCTGCCGATGATCCTCGGCTGCGACGCGGCCGGGCTCGACGAGGACGGCAACGAGGTGGTCGTGCACGCGGTGGTCTCCGACCCCTCCTGGGTCGGCGACGAGACCTTCGACCCGAAGCGGTCGCTGCTCTCCGAGCGCTACCCGGGCACCTTCGCCGAGCGGGTCGCCGTACCGAGGGCCAACGTGGTGCCGAAGCCGGCGTCGCTGTCGTTCGAGGAGGCGGCCTGCCTGCCGACCGCGTGGCTGACGGCCTACCGGATGCTGTTCACCCGCGGCGGGCTCAAGGCCGGCGACACGGTGCTCGTGCAGGGCGCCGGCGGCGGGGTGGCCACCGCGCTGATCGCGCTCGCCCGGGCCGGCGGGCTGCGGGTGCTCGCCACCAGCCGTGACGAGCACAAGCGCAAGCGAGCGCTGGAGATCGGGGCGCACGAGGTCTACGAGTCCGGCGAGCGGCTCCCGGTCAAGGTGGACGCCGTGATGGAGACCGTGGGCCGGGCCACCTGGTCGCACTCGATCCGGTCCCTGCGCCCCGGCGGCACCCTCGTCGTCTCGGGCACCACCTCCGGGCCGAGGCTCGACGACGCCGAGCTCACCCGGATCTTCTTCCTCCAGCTGAGCGTCATCGGCTCGACGATGGGCACCCGTGCCGAGCTCGCCTCGCTGGTCTCGCTCCTGGACGCCACGGGGACCCGGCCGCTGATCGACTCCACGATGCCCCTGGACCGGGCGCGCGACGGCTTCGCGGCGATGGCCGAGGGCGACGTCTTCGGCAAGATCGTGTTCACCCGCTGATGGCCGCCCACCTGGTCACCGGGGCCGGCTCGGGCATCGGCGCGGCGGTCGCGGACAAGCTGGCCGCCCGCGGCGACGACCTCGTCCTGCTCGCCCGCAGCGACGAGCGCGCCGCGGAGCTCGCCGAGCGCTACCCGGGCGCCCGGACGTTCACCGCCGACCTCGCCGACCCGGGCTCGATCCGGGTGCCCGACCTGGACCGGCTCGACTCGGTGCTGCACGTCGCCGGCGTCGTCGACCTCGGCCCGGTGGCCGACCAGCCGTACGAGCAGCTGCGCGAGCAGGTCGACGTGAACCTGGTCGCGCCCGCGGTGCTGACCCGGCTGACCCTGCCCGCCGTACGACGGGCGCGGGGCACCGTGGTCTTCGTGAACTCGTCGGCCGGGCTGTCCGCGAGCGCGCAGTGGTCGGCGTACGCCGCCTCGAAGTTCGGACTTCGCGGGTTCGCGGACTCGCTGCGCGCCGAGGAGATCGAGAACGGCGTCCGGGTGACGACGGTCTTCCCCAGCCGGTCCGCGACTCCCATGCAGGAGAAGGTGCACGAGCAGGAGGGCCGTACCTACGACCCGTCCCGGTGGATCGACCCGGCCGTGGTGGCCGACACGATCCTCCACGTGCTCGACCTGCCGGCCGGCGCGACGATCCCCGACGTGACGGTCCGGCCGCTGGTGCCGCGTCCCGGGACCTGAGCGGACGTCCGGGCCGACCGGCCGGGCAACGATCCGGACACGCAGCAATATTCGTTTGGCCGGGAACAACACGCCCCCGGAGAATGTTCCACGTTCTCCGATGAGTCCGGTGCCCCTTCCCGGTCTCATCTCCCATGACGCTCACCCGCGACCCGAAGGACCTTGCATGACTGCGCCCTCGCCTGTGCCTGTCGAGACCGGGCGGACGCCTGTGGTGATCCGTTGGATGGTCGCAGCGACATTCACCGTGATCCTCAACGAGACGATCATGGTCAACGCCATCCCGAGCCTCGCCGAGGACTTCGACGTCTCCTACAACGCCGCCCAGTGGCTGTCGACGGCGTTCCTGCTGACGATGGCCGCGGTGATCCCGGTGACCGGCTGGTTCCTGCAGCGGGTCACCACCCGGCGCGCGTTCGCGCTCGCGATGATCACGTTCTCCGCGGGCACGCTGCTGGCGCTGGTGGCGCCGGTGTTCTGGGTGCTGCTCGCGGCCCGGATCATTCAGGCGAGCGGAACGGCGGTGATGATGCCGCTGCTGATGACCACACTGATGACCGTGGTGCCGACGCAGGACCGCGGCCGGGTGATGGGCAACGTGACCCTGGCGATGTCCGTGGCCCCGGCCCTCGGCCCCGCCGTGTCGGGCGTGCTGCTCGACCTCGGGTCGTGGCGCTACATCTTCGCGACCGTGCTGCCGATCGCCGTCGGCGTCACCGTCGCCGCGTTGCGCAAGCTGCAGAACGTCGGTGAGCCGCAGGCCGGCGACATCGACTGGCTCAGCGTCGGGATCGCGGCCACCGGCTTCGGCGGCCTGGTCTACGGCCTCAGCGAGTTCGCGACCGGCGACCGGCTGGTGCCGGCGCTGATCGTCGCCGGCGGCGCGGTCATGATCGCGCTCTTCGCCGGCCGCCAGCTGCGGCTGCAACGCATCGGCGCGCCGCTGCTCGACCTGCGGGTCCTCAAGCACGGCACCTACCGCCTCGGCCTGATCGTCATGTCGATCTCGTTCATGACGATGCTCGGGGCGATGATCCTGCTGCCGCTCTACCTGCAGGACGTCCGCGGCCTGTCGGCGCTGAAGACCGGCCTGCTGGTGATGCCAGGTGGCCTCGCGATGGGCCTGCTCGGTCCGCGGGTCGGCGCCTGGTTCGACAAGCACGGCTCGAAGCCGCTGATCATCCCCGGCAGCATCGTGATGGTGCTCAGCCTGTTCGCGCTGTCGCGGATCGGTGCCGACACGCCGTACGGGTTGATCCTGGCCAACCACATCGTGCTGATGGTCAGCCTGGCGATGCTGTTCACCCCGATCTTCACGCTGAGCCTCGGGGACGTGCCGATGCCGCTGTACTCCCACGGCAGCTCCATGCTGGGCACCGTGCAGCAGGTGGCCGGCGCGTTCGGCACCGCACTGGTGGTCACCGTGATGACGGCGCACGCCAAGAGCCAGGTGGAGGACGGCGTCGCCCCGCTCACGGCGCAGGTCCACGGCATCGAGCTGTCGATCCTGGTCTGCGCGGTGATCTCGATCGCCGTGATCGGCCTCGTGCTCCGGATGCCGAGCCGACCCGCGGTCGACCCGCACGCCGGGCCGGCCACCGAGGTCGAGCTGGAGGCGGAGGTCGAGCAGCTCGAGGCCGAGCTGGAGGAGCTGGGCGAGGAGCCGCTCAGCCCCGGGACTCCCAGTTGACAGCTCCCACCAGCACCATCCGCAGCTGAGTACGCGCCGCCGAGGTGACCCGGTCCTCGGCCTTCGGGCCGGCGGTCAGGATCGCCTCGGCGGTGCCGACCATCAGGGTCACGATCAGGTCGGCCAGCACCCGGAGGTCCTCGGCCGACCAGTCCTCAGTGCCCGGCAGCCGCGCGATGTCGGTGGCCAGCTCCTGCTCGAACAGCTCGATCCCGTGGCGGATCGCCTCCCGGACGCTGCGCGGGCCCGCGTTGCGCTCGCGGGCGATGAAGAGGAAGTGCGCGCGCTGCGCCTTCACGTGCTGGGCGAGCACCGTGACGGAACGGTCGACGATGTCCTGCAGGGCCGGGTCGCCACGCCGTACGTCGCGGAGCATCGCGCGCAGGGACACGAACGCCTCGTCGACGAGGGCGAGGCCGAGGTGCTCGATCGAGTCGAAGTGGCGGTAGAACGCGGTCGGGACGATCCCGACCTCCTTGGCCACCTGCCGGAGGGAGAGGGCGCCCAGGCTGCTGTCCTCGCAGAGCCGCAGCGCCGCGTCGAGGATCGCCCGTCGGGTGCGCTCCTTGCGCTCGACGCGGGTCTCGGTCACCCGGACAGTCTAGGAGTGCACATGTGTTCACGAACACGTTCGCGCGGGGTTGACCACCCTTGAGCCGTTCCGGAACAGTCTGGGTGTACAGACGTACACTCAAATTCCGGAGGGTCCATGAGCATCACCGCCACCGTCGGTGGCCGCGTCCTGCGCTCGCGCGCGGTGGCCGCGCTCACCTCCCCGCACGGCGTCGACCGCTACCTCGAGCTCGTCAACCCGATGTGGGCGGCGCACGAGGTGCGGGCCCGCGTCGTCGACGTACGACGCGAGGTCGACGTGCCCGGCCATCCGCCGGTCGCGACGATCACGCTGCAGCCGACCTCCACCTGGCGCGGCCACCGCGCCGGGCAGCACGTGCAGCTCGGCGTCGAGATCCACGGCAGCCGGCGCACCACGCGGGCGTTCTCGATCTCGAGCCCCGACTCGCGGCACGGTGACCGGTTCACGGTCACGCTGCGGGCCAACCCCGAGGGGCGGGTGTCGCGGTTCCTCGTCGAGGAGGCACGGCCGGGCACGGTCGTGCACCTCTCGCAGGCCGAGGGCGACTTCGTGCTTCCCGACCACGTGCCCGAGCACGTGCTCCTCGTCTCCGGCGGCTCGGGCATCACCCCGGTGATGTCGATGCTGCGCTCGCTGCAGCGCCGCACCCACCGCGGCCGGGTGACGTTCCTGCACTACGCGCAGAGCCCGGAGCACCAGATCTTCGCCGAGGAGCTCGACGAGGTCCGTCGGTCCGGCCACGGCATCGACGTCCACCTGCTGCACCCCGAGCTCGGCGACCCGGCCCTCTCGCCGGCGTACCTCGAGCGCCTGGTGCCGGGATACCGCGCCGTCCCGACCTGGGCGTGCGGCCCGGCGCCGCTGATGCAGGCCGTCCGGGCGGCGTACGACGGCAGCGATGCCCTGCACCTCGAGTACTTCCAGCCGCCGCGACCCGCCGGCGACTCGGCCGAGGGCGACGTCGCCTTCGCGCGGTCCGGCACGGAGGCGCCGAACACGGGCGCCACCCTGCTCGAGCAGGCCGAGGCCGCCGGACTCACGCCCGAGTACGGCTGCCGGATGGGCATCTGCTTCTCCTGCGTCTCGCGGAAGCGCGAGGGGACCGTCCGCAACGTCCTCACCGGCGAGACCTCCTCGCTTCCCGACGAGGACGTCCGCATCTGCGTCAGTGCGCCCGAGGGCGACTGCGTCATCGAGCTCTGAGAGGAATCCCCATGAGCACCCCGAAGATCACCCTGACCGACGAGCAGCTCGAGAAGTTCGGCGAGGAGATGGACGCGATCCGGCAGCGGGTCGTCGCCGACCTCGGCGAGGCGGACGCGACATACATCCGCAACGTCGTGAAGGCCCAGCGCGGCTTCGAGGTCGCCGGCCGCGCGCTGTTCTACCTGCCGCCGGCGTGGCCGCTCGCGGTGGCCTCGCTGAGCATCTCCAAGATCCTCGACAACATGGAGATCGGCCACAACGTCATGCACGGCCAGTACGACTGGATGGGCGACCCCGGCCTGAACTCCCGCATGTACGAGTGGGACAACGTCTGCCCGAGCGACCAGTGGAAGTACTCCCACAACTACATCCACCACACCTACACCAACATCCTCGGCAAGGACCGGGACATCGGGTACGGCATCCTGCGGATGGACGAGGACCAGCCGTGGCACCCGTACTACCTGGGCAACCCGGTCTACGCGTTCCTGCTGATGGTCTTCTTCGAGTGGGGCGTCGCGATGCACGACCTCGAGGTCGAGAACCTCGTCGCCGGCCGCCGCAAGATCGAGGACAACAAGGCCCTGCACGCCGGGATCATGCGCAAGGTCAAGCGCCAGGCGCTCAAGGACTACGTGCTCTTCCCGGCGTTGACCGGCCCGCTCTTCCCGCTCACGTTCGTGGGCAACGCGACCGCGAACCTGGTCCGGAACATCTGGGCGTTCAACATCATCTTCTGCGGGCACTTCCCGGCCGGCGTCGCGACCTTCTCCCAGGAGGAGTGCGAGGACGAGAGCCGCGGTCAGTGGTACTACCGGCAGCTGCTCGGCTCGGCCAACATCACCGGCGGGAAGCTCTTCCACGTGATGACCGGCAACCTCAGCCACCAGATCGAGCACCACCTGTTCCCGGACCTGCCGGCCCGCCGCTACCCCGAGATCGCCGAGGAGGTGCGCGAGATCTGCGAGCGCTACGGGTTGCAGTACAACACCGGACGGCTCGGCAAGCAGCTGTGGAGCGTCGCGAGGAAGATCGGCCGCCTCGCGCTCCCGAACCGTCGTCCCGACCCGGCGGACGAGCCGCAGGCCGAGACCGCGTTGGCCGCCTGAGCCCGGGGGAGCACACTGGAGCCATGAGCGACCGGATCAGCAAGTCGGAGATCGGCAAGGACGCCGTGCAGGCCACGGTCGAGGCCGCCGCCTCCACCGTCGGTGAGGTCGCCCGCATCGTCACCCGCGCCGTGCAGGACGTGGCCTCCGCGGTCGGCGGGTTCGCGAGCGAGGTCTACGAGATCCGCGACGCCTCGCGCAAGGCGGCCGAGGACCAGGCGGACGACGACGCGTCCGAGTCGCCGGACGGCCCCTAGAGCCAGCCGCCGACCAACGCGCTGACCCGGCTGATGGTGTCGCGGCCGGGGCCGGGTTTGATCCGGTTGTTGCCCTTGCCGCCGTTGATGCGGTCGTTGCCGGGTCCGCCGTTGATGCGGTCGTTGCCGTTGCCGCCGTAGACGCGGTCGTTGCCGGCGC